>Ga0210057_1000452_pt1 | contig 68045 bp, 73 predicted proteins | sample CryGeyCG2114_010_2_FD_183968 | JGI IMG/M metagenome (GOLD analysis project Ga0210057, IMG submission 183968) | Groundwater microbial communities from aquifer - Crystal Geyser CG10_big_fil_rev_8/21/14_0.10 (SPAdes) (version 2) | ecosystem: Environmental > Aquatic > Deep subsurface > Groundwater ...
GGCGCATTGGTTCGCATCGCCACGCAATCGGAGCGTACAATGCAGTTTCAAGCCACTACGCGCTCCGCGCGTGCGAAGTCAGGGGCTCTGCTCGAAATGGGTTCTAACTTTTTCAAACAAACACCACATAATCACAGAGCAAAACGCGAAGCGTTATGGGACGATGATTTTGTAGGATTTGAGGGGAGTCGAAGGGGAGCGCTGCGGGCCCCGTCAGTAGACGGGGCAGCGTGAGCAGGGCCGAGAGGAGTTTTGGTGCGACGGCACCAAAACGAGCTCTTGGCCGACTCCCCGTGGGTCCACAAAATCACAGAGTAAACGCGAAGCGGAGGTGGTTCAATTCCCTTCAGACAGGGTTCATACGGATGCTAAGATAACTCCATCGTACCTACCTATGTTACAGCCCGAACTATTCGATATCGTGGGAGTTATAAGCTTTCTCTTTATCATTGTGATCTCGATACGTGCGCTTGGATCGCACAACACATTGCCACAATGGATGTTTATTGTCTTGCTCCTGATTGGCATCGCAGGTCTCTTTGTCGACGGCGCAATCGTCTACACATTCTTTCTGAGTTGAATTGCTTGAGATTTAATCAACCCCACTCGATAGTGGCGGGCGGCTTGTCGGAAAGGCGATAGACGACCGCGCCGACCTCTCGAACCTCATTGGTGATGCGACGCGAGACTCGCTCTAGAAATTCGTGGGGAAGCCGTGCCGCGCGCGCAGTGAAGCCGTTCACACTCCACACTGCCCAGAGTGCGACCACGTGCCCGAGGCCGGCGTCGTCGCCTTTTGAGACAGTGTGTTCGGAGAGTGTCAGAGTGGCACCTGCCTGCCAAACGCTCTCGTAAAGGTTCGCTGTGCGAAGCTCCTCTATGTAGATACCATCGACGGCGCGCGCAGTACGCAACTTCTCCGCCGTGACTTCTCCCTCAATCCGCACAACAAGCCCCGGGCCAGGGAAGGGATGGCGCACGAGAAGGTCTTCGGGGACACCGATGTCGCGCCCGATCGAACGCGCGGAATCTTTTACCTCCGTTTCGAGCGGTCGCAGTTCAGGAACGGAGAATTCAATTCCGGTGTTGTGGTGGATCTTGATTTCGGCGACACGTGCGCCTGTTTTTGTCCCGAGTCCGCTCTCGCGCAGATCTGTGTAGAGCGTGCCTTGCGCGATGAAATCTGCCTTAAACTCTCGAATTTTTTCCTCCAATACACTTTTGTAGACATCGCGCATGGCGAGGCGCTTTTCACGCATCGAAACTTTCCCACGAAGAGAATCAAGAAAGAGCGCCGTGGCGTCGACTATCTCGACCTCTACCCAACTCTGATTTCCAAAGTACTCGAGTACGTATGCTTCGTCGTCGGGGCGATCGATACCGCGAATATAGACGCCCTTGATCTCTCCCGCGTTGCCTTCGTGAGCCTTTTTGAGAAGATAGGCGACAACGGAAGAATCGGAACCGCCGGAGAGCGCGAGAAGCACACGCTTGTCCGCGATTTTGTTCCTAAGATCTTCTATCTTTTGTTCGGCAACGCTATGCGCGGGGAATCGCTCGGTTATGCCGCAGATCTTAAAGCAGAAATTCTCATACATCTTTTCTCCTTCCACGGTGTCCGAAACTTCCGGGTGGAACTGCACTCCCCAGAGGTGCTTGAAGCGCCCTGCTGCTACCGGAGCATTCTCAGTCGAGCCGAGGGTGGTGATTATCGAACTTTCCTCGACGGAGTCACCGTGCGTTTCTAGCACGTCGGTTTCTCTGGCGATTCCTTCAAAGAGCGGATCGTCGGCCTTCAATGAAAGAGGGTGCACGCCGAACTCCCGCTTCTCGTGCGACGTAACAGGTGCGCCGACGTGTTTGGCCCACATTTGGAATCCTAGGCAGACACCGAGTGTAGGAATGCCGAGATCGAAGATCATCTCATCGAATGGTGGCGGTTCGCTCGCAACAGACGCCGGGCCGCCCGAGAGGATGATCCCTGTGGGTGCAGCCCTTTTCACATCGTCTGCGGTAGTGCTCGAAGGATCAGCTACCAGCGCAAAGACACCGAGGCGCGCCAATTGCTGGACGATGAGGTGATCAAACTGACTGCCCATCGAAAAGAGCAGGACAAATTGCTTCACTTGTCGCACGCGCATCTCTTCTGCTAGTTCCTTGAGGGCATCATCGGTGGCTTTTGTGAAAATGCTGAGCATTTAAAAAATATTACCATTTTCCGGCTTTTTTTCTAGACCTACCCAGGCAGACGTGGTGTCTTGCTCTATGTGGATAACTGGCTTGCGGTAGGGTATAGTGGTGTACACTCAAGTCCAGTGGGATAGAGTGGGAAATATGACCAATCTATTGATAGGAGAGTACGAGCACACGCTCGACGAGAAGAAGCGGATCTCGCTTCCGAAACCGTTTCGAGCAGGACTCGGTAGGCGCGTCGTGATGACGAGAGGGCTCGATAATTGCCTCGTCGTGTATTCACGAAGCTCTTGGGACAGAATGGCAGAGAAACTGCAATCACTCTCATTCGTAGATGCCGATACGCGTGGATTTAATCGATTTTTTCTCTCCGGAGCAGCGGAAGTGGATGTCGATGGGGTAGGGAGAATTCTCATACCAGACCACCAAAAAGCGTACGCCGAACTAAAGAAACGTGTTGTCTTCGCAGGAGTCTCGGATCGAGTGGAGATCTGGGATGCCGAACGCTGGCACAACTACAAAACACGCATTGATAAAGATGCAGAGCGCATGGCGCAAAAACTCGGCGAGATTGGAGCACTGTAAAAACACATTGCCTCTCGGAGCATCGATGATCGCTCGGGGTGGCTGGAGGATAAAAATAAATATGCGCACGCGACCTTTCTCCTCCAGCGACCCAGTGCCATCACCGGCGGCCGAATCTGGCAGTGGGCACATACCAGTTCTTTTACACGAAGTAGTTGAAGCGCTTGAGGTGCATCCCGACGACATTGTAGTTGATGCGACGCTGGGAGGTGCTGGCCATGCCAAAGCACTTGTGAAGGGCCTTAGGGGAAACGGGCTCTTCCTAGGTTTCGACATGGACCACGACGCCATAGAGCGAGCGCGCGAAGCTCTTAAGGACTCGAGTGTCGCGATGCATTTGATCCAGGCGAATTTCAGAGGCATTGGATCAGAACTTGAGAAGCGAGGTGTCACACGTATTACGAAGGTTCTCTTCGACCTTGGGTGGAGCTCTTATCAGCTCGACTCCGGAAGAGGGTTTTCGTTCTTGAAAGACGAACCGCTCCTTATGACCTACGCACAGCCTACTCCAGGCCGTGCAGATACGGGAATGCTCACTGCGCGCGCCATCGTAAATACGTGGAACGAGAAGACGCTTGCGAATGTCATCTACGGCTTCGGAGAAGAGCGATACTCGCGCCGCATTGCGAAGGCAATCGTTGAGCACAGGATCAAGGCTCCCTTCAAGTCGTCGTTCGAACTTGCCGAGCTTATCCGCTCTGCTGTTCCCGCGTCGTATGCACGAGGGAGGATCCATCCGGCAACACGCACATTCCAAGCCTTACGCATCGCTGTCAACGATGAGTTGGGTGCGCTGGAGAGTGGACTTCGAGCCGCGTGGAAGGTGCTTGCAGAAGGAGGGCGCATCGCGGTCATTTCATTTCACAGCATCGAGGATCGCGTCGTAAAGCAGACATTTGCAGACTGGAAAAAAGCCGGAGAGGGAACACTTCTTTTCAAAAAACCGCTCACTCCGAGCAAAGAAGAGATCCGTACAAACCCTCGCGCTCGCAGTGCCAAACTTCGTGTCATACAAAAAAATTCACATGAGAACTCGAATTCAAAAAATAAGTAAGTACGCTCCCTCGATATTTCAGGGGAAGCTTGATTTTTCAGCAAAGAGCAGAGGTTTCTCGCTCACCGTCGAGCACTCGGCGGAACGTGTCTTTCTACGTTTTCTTATCGTCGCATTCGGATCTCTTGCACTTCTCTACATCTACTTTGTCGGAGCAACGATCCTGAATGTGGTAGCCACAAAGGAGGCTGGCGTGCAGACAGCGACCATTACGAGTGCGGTGTCGAAGCTTGAGCGTGAATACTTTGCTGCCACACAGGGCATAGGGCCGGAAGATGGGGCTCGTCTCGGACTCGCCCCTGTTGCACACACTGTGTACGTTCACCGCCCTGGCAACGCTGCCATGGCCGGGCCGGCTTCCGCAGCTCCCTCTCAATGAAGTTTAAGGGAATAGGATTCGTCGGGCGCCTGCGGCTTCTTTCGACCTTTTTTATTCTTATCGCGCTGTTCCTCACAGCGCGGCTTTATTTCATTCAGGTCGTTCATGGAGAAGAATATCGCAGGAGCGCCTTGGGGCAATACGTTGAACCCTCTCGAGATACCGAAGATCGCTGGGACATCTTTTTGAGTGAAAAGCACGATAATCTCGTTGCAGGCGCCGTCATGCAAACAGGCTGGCGCATCGCTATTTCTCCGAAAGAAATTTCAGATCCGGAGAAATTGTATGACAGGCTCTCAACTCATGTTTCGCTCGACCGTGAGCGGTTCTTTGCAAGTGCTGCAAAAACGAGCGATCCATACGAAGAAGTTGCGTTTCGCGTATCGGATGAAGAAGCGGCGCTCGTGCGCTCCGAAAAGTTGCCCGGTGTCATCCTTGTCCAAGATAAATGGAGATTCTATCCTGGCGAGGAGCTCGCTGCGCACGCGATCGGATTCGTGGGCTACCAGGGAGACAAAAGGGTGGGAGTCTACGGTCTCGAGCGCTTTTGGGAAGACACGCTTCTCAAGCGCTCCTCGGGGCTCTATGTGAATCCCTTTGCTGAAATATTCACCAGCATCGGCGACGCTATCGTAAACGATGCAACGGAAAGCCGTGGGAGTATCATCACGACCATCGAGCCCTCGGTGCAAGGCCGCCTCGAAGAAGTTTTGGAAGGCGTCATGGAGACCTATGCGCCGAAATCTGCCGCAGGTATTGTGATGGATCCGCACACTGGAGAGATCGTGGCGATTGGCGCACGGCCTGCTTTTGATCCCAACACCTACAACACTGTCGACGACGCCTCGGTCTTTTCCAATATCCTTGTCGAAAATGTGTATGAAATGGGTTCGATCATGAAGCCTCTGACTGTAGCCGCGGGCATCGACGCCGGCGCCGTAACGCCGCGCACTAAGTACGAAGACACTGGCTGTATCGAACGGAGTGGCAAAAAGATTTGCAACTACGACGGCAAGGCGCGTGGCGTGGTGTCCATACAAGAGGTGCTCAATCAGTCTCTCAACCTGGGCGTAACGTTTATCGTCGACACCATGAGGCACAGTGTCTTTCGTGAGTACGTGCACGCGTATGGGCTTGGCGAAAGAACGAACATCGAACTTCCCAACGAAGCGCGGGGCATCATTGGGGCACTCGATCGCGACTACGACGTCGACTTTGCATCTGCATCCTTTGGGCAAGGAATTGCGGTAACCGGCATCGGGATGATCCGGGCACTCGGGGCACTCGCGAACGACGGAATTGTGCCGTCTCCCCACATTGTGAAAGGTATTCGGCTCGAGAGTGGTGTTGAGCGCTCTCTTGAACCTGCTCCTGGTCCGCGCGTGCTCAAGAGCGAGACGGTACAGACAGTGAGCACGATGCTCACAGAGGTATATGACGACGCGCTCCTCGGAGGAATTCTCAAGCAGGAACACTACTCTATCGCGGCAAAGACGGGCACGGCGCAGATAGCGGTCCCCGGCTCAGATGGATACTCCAAAGATCGTTTTCTCCACTCATTCTTCGGGTACTTTCCCGCGCATGACCCCAAGTACATCGTCTTTCTCATGACGGTCGAGCCACACGGTGCAGAGTTTGCGAGCGCGACGCTCGCGCGGCCTTTTCTCGATATCACGAAGTTTCTTATAAACTATTACAACGTAGCTCCCGACAGATAGAAGAAAATAGCACTGGCTATTTTCTTCTATCTTTTGAGAACACCACAAGAGTACTTGATTTTTCTAAAGCGGATAACCGCTAAGAAAAAATTGGTCGCCCTCGGTTCTCAACGGGCTCCCGCCTGCGCCGAAGCTTCGGCGGGCAGGTCGCCCTGCTCTCCGACACGGGAAAACTACAGTTTTCCCGACCCCTTTCGGACATCGTCCTAAAAGATTGGATCTTTTAAGACGATGGATAATCTATATATGGATAACCAATAGAGGCTTCGTTTGAATTTCGGTTACAATCGGGGAGTGAGTTTCATTAAAAAAATCGTTGTTCTTATCCTCACATGGGAAGCGCAGCTCGTGCTTGCGCGCTACGAACCCAAAATAATCGCCATCACGGGAAGCGTGGGGAAGACGACCACGAAAGACGCCATCTACACAGCGCTCTCGGGTGCTCTCCACGTGCGTCGGAGTGAAAAGAGCTTCAACAGCGAGCTCGGTGTCCCGCTCACCATCCTTGGTCTCGAAAACGCGTGGAAGAATCCTCTGCACTGGATACTCAATATCGTGCGCGGACTCTGGCTTGGCATGCGGAAGACCTCGTACCCCGCGTGGCTCGTCCTTGAGGTGGGAGCCGACAGGCCGGGCGACATTCACGCAATCGCGCGCTGGCTCAAGCCCGACATCGCCGTCATTACCGGAGTCTCGGAGATTCCGGCGCATGTAGAATTTTTCTCTTCGCCCGAAGCGCTCGCGCGCGAGAAACGCGCGCTCGCCGAATGCTTGCGGCCAAGCGGCGTCTTGATCATGAACGGAGACGACGCACGGATGACTGCACTGTGTGAGGAATTTACGGAGAGGATGGTTACGTACGGATTCGACAAAACGCATAATTTTTACGCTTCGCACCACGGTATCCTCTACGAAAAGAAGAAGCCTCGCGGGACGCGCTTCCGTGTGCACCACGCGGGCGCAGTGATCCCGGTCGCCGTCTCCCATGCGCTCGGAAAAGCGCGCGCATATTCGGCGCTCGCGGCTTTTGCCGTGGGAGAGATAGCGGGAGTGGGAGGAGAGCGCGTCGCGCAGGCGCTCGCTGAATGGGTCCCGCCACCCGGGCGCATGCGTATCATCCCTGGGGTGAATGGCTCGACCATCATCGACGACACCTACAATTCTTCTCCCGCCGCCGCGCTCGCCGCTCTCGACACACTCAAAGAGCTCAAGGTCGGCGCCCCCGACGCGCGCAAGGTTGCTATCCTGGGCGACATGCTCGAGCTGGGGCGGTATGCCTCCGATGCACACAAAGAGATAGGGGTGCACGCGGTCTCGTGCGCGGATGCGCTCATGACGGTCGGCATACGATCCCGCGCAACGGGAGAGGCCGCGCTCGACGCCGGGATGCCCGAGATATTCATCCGCGAATACGAACACACCGAATCGCGACGCGCAGGCCACGAGCTCGCGCGGGAGTTGAAGAAAGGGGACATCGTCTTGGTGAAAGGCTCGCAATCGATGCGCATGGAGCGCGCGGTGGAGGAGCTCATGGCCGAGCCCGAGCGCGCATGGGAACTTCTCGTGCGGCAGGAGCCTGAATGGCTTCTAAAGAAATAGCGGGTACTGCGCAGTGTAATGTGTCCACACGCCACTCATAAAACACTCTCATATTCTTAAGAATGTGAGAGTATGTGGGAATGGTGGAAAAGAAGCGGAAGGGGCCCAAGAAGCTTGAGCGGCATTTCAAGGGCGTGGCGAATCACCGAAGGATCGAGATTTTGCTCCTCGTTGCTCGTCGGCCAGAGATAACCCTCGATGAAATAACGCAAGAGGTGAAGGGGAATGTGAAAACGATCTCTGAACACGTTCGCCGTCTTACGCTGGCCGGTCTTGTGGAGAAAACGTACGCAGGTCGTGCCGTGCAACACAAGCTTACGCCGTATGGCAAGCACTTCGTTGAGTTCATCATCGGCTTTTCGAACCTTTAAAACACTCTCATGTTCTTAAGAATGTGAGAGTATGGGGGGAAGGGAGGGGGGAGGAGTGGAAAAAATCTTGTTGTTCGGTATGATTCCTGCGAAGGCCCTATCGTCTATCGGCTAGGACACCGCCTTCTCAAGGCGGGAAGCGGGGTTCGATTCCCCGTAGGGTCACCACCATCGGAACTTCCAAAAGATTGGACGGATTTTCGCACTGGTTTTCTTTGCCCCCCACCAAAGAAAACCAGTGCGGTTTGGGCGTGCCGCGCGCTTCGCGCGCGTGGAGGGTGAGGTTCGAGCCGAAGATTTTATGGAGGGAGGATTTTTTCAAAGGAAGGTCTTCCGATTGCGCGATTTCGCGCATAGTTTGCGCCTCGGATATCCACTCCCGCAGAGGTTCGAGCCAATGCGCGGCGTTCCGTTCAAACTTGAGGACTTGTTCCTCAAGTTGCCGTCGCTCGTCTATGAGCGCGCGCTTGCGCGCTAGATAGTCGCCGCGCTCGATGTCCTGCTCCACGAAGAGGTCGGTGAGGCGGGCGATTTTGCTGTTGAGTACGGCAATGTCGGCGCGAAGAGCCGAAACGGATGCAGTGGCGGTTTGCTCGGCTTCTTGCGCGTCTTTGTCCGCAAGATTATTCATTTCTTCCGCCCACTCGCGTGGCAAATGAAAGCGCGAGAGTAGGTCGGAAAGTTCCGCATCAAGAGTTTCCTCGCGAATATACGCACCATCGCACGCGCCGCGCTTTTTTGTGCAGTGATAATACACATAGCGATGCGTGTTGCCGTTTTGTTGATGCTTCACTTTCTCCTCGGCGGTGATAGAGCAACCGCAGTCACTGCACGAAAGCAAACCGCAATACGCTTGCGGGTTGTTTTCCGGCGGGCGGTTCTTATTGCTCCGCGCCTTCAATACTTTCTGTACTTGGTCAAAGAGTTCTTTGGAAACGATAGGCGTATGCGTGCCGTCGTATAGTTCGCCCGCGTAGCGGAAGCGACCGACATAGAACGGGTTGGAAAGTAGGAACGCGATTTGCTCTCGCTTCAAGAACCGCCCGCCGCCTTTTGTCCACCCGCGCGTCGCGCCGGTGGTGATACCGTTCTCAAAAAGAAAGCGCGCAATATCTTCGTATCGGGATTTGCCTTCCGCGTACATATCAAACGCCTTGCGAATAGCAGGCGCTTTCTTTCTATCAACGACAATTGTTTTCGTGCGCGGATCGTTCAAGTATCCAAGTGGCGCACTGCTCGGGTAGATACCCATGCGCGCTTTCTGTCGCAATCCGCGCGTTACATTCACACTCAAGTCGCGCACATACTGATTCGCCATGCCAAACTCAACACTCATCAAAAGTACATTGTCGTGCGGAAGATACACACGATCGTGTGTGATTATTTTTGCAACAACACCCTGTTGCAGAAGCCAAGAGATGCGTCCACTATCCACGGGATTTCGCGACAAGCGATCTATTTTCCAGCAGATTATTGCGCTCGCCTCGCCCTTTTCAACGCGGCGCATCATCTCCTCAAACACCGGACGCCCCGGCTTTTTCGCACTTCGTTTTTCTACAAACTCCTCGACGATATCAAGCCCGTCGCGTCGCACAATCGCGCGCAATTCTGCGAGTTGCGCTTCAATAGACAAAACTTGTTTGTCCTCGGTGTCGGTACTTTTGCGAGCGTAGAGAAAATAGCGCATATGTAGTATTATATCAATGAATGCGAAGATAATCTCCATGAAACTCGGCATCATCCTACAATCCAATGAGCCCGAACATGTATGGAATACGTTCCGCTTAGGAATTACTGCGCTCAAATCTGACCACCGAGTAGAGATTTTTTTGATGAGTGAAGGGTCAGAACTCGACGCTATCCCAGACAGCAAGGATTTTGACATTTCGGCGAAGGTGTCGGCGTTTAAAGAATTGAAGGGGCAAATCTATGCCTGCGAAAGCTGTCTGAAGGTGCGAGGTAAGAGCGAAAGCAAAGTATGTCCTGTATCCACAATGTCCGACTTACTCAAAATGGTCGAAGGTTCGGACAAAGTTTTAGTATTTGGCTAAATCAAAAAACTATGAAAAAACTCATTTTTACAATTCTTTCTATAGTTGTCGTCGGTTCATTTACTCAAAGTGTAAATGCTCAAATGATGGGCGGATTTTCCAATTCCCCGGCGGATTGGAACGCCGTCGTCGAGCACACTGCTCGCGAAGAACAAGAGGGCAAAGAGCTGTGGAATAAGCTTCAAGCAAAAGAGATTGCCTGCGAAAATCTAGACGATGAGCACTACGGAGTTCTTGGTGAGTATTTTATGGGTCAAATGTCTGGTGATTCTCACGCCGCCATGAACGCTATGATGATTCAGGCGCACGGCGAAGACGGAGAGGAGCAGATTCACATTGTTATGGGCAAGCGACTCTCCGGTTGTGACACTGCGGCGGCATTTCCAACCATAAGTGGCGGATGGATGCCGATGATGAACATGATATGGGGAGGATGGTCGTCTCCTCTTGATAGCAATAACTCAATAAACAATATGATGAACTTCGGATTCGGGCCTTTCGGCGGCTTCGGTTGGATTTTTATGATCCTCTGGTGGGTTTTGATAACCGCAGGAATTGTCGCACTTATCAAGTGGCTGACGAGCCAATCTCGCGGCACTCATAATCACGAAAAATCCGCACTTGATGTTTTGAAAGAACGATACGCCAAGAGCGCGATAGACAAAAAAGAGTTTGAAGAAAAGAAAAAGGATTTGGGAGCTTAAGGGAGCTTCGCTTTAGCGAACGTGCGCGCGAATGGGTGGGTGGGTCAAGCGCACGTAAAAATTGCAGACTTGTCCTTGAAAAAATCCTTCCTCCAAAAATCTTCGGCTTTTGAATTTTTGAACCTCACCCTCCACGCGCGCGAAGCGCGCGGCACGCCCAAACCGCACTGGTTTTCTTTGGTGGGGGGCAAAGAAAACCAGTGCGAAAATCCGTCCAATCTTTTGGAAGTTCCGATGGTGGTGAGAGTATACCGCGCCGCTAGAACCTATTTCCAGTCGCAGAGCGACTGACTTCGCACGCGCCGAGCGCGTGGTGGTTTGGTACCGTATCGTACGCTCCGATTCCGTGGTGATTCGAACGCCGCCACGCGCGGAGTACCGCGCGTCCGCCCTCGCCCCGTTCCGCCTTTCCATGCTTTTTCTTTTTCGCGGGAGGGATTTTTTTAAAATTGAATGGGCGACGGTACACATGTATTCAACGTTTCAGAATTACCCGATTTATTTCCTAACCTGAACATGTGTCAGATTTTTCCAATTGTGACCGGAGACTAGCTTATGGAGTAGATGAGATGTGGGAAAAACGCTAGGACGATGTAGAAAGAAAAATGAATCACGTAGTTGTAGATGAACCCACCTCTAACTCGCAGAATGAAATATGGAAATATGAGTGCTGATAAGACTGCCCCTACCGTCACGACGGACACATAGGGCGTTATGAAGCCGAACAGGAAGAAAACAGAGACATGTGCCACGCCAAATGTAGTGGCGTACCAGAGCATAACTTTTTCCAGTGAATGGAAGCGGAAGTAGAGCCCTAATATCAAAGCAGTTACAAGTACTTGCTGGACTAAAATCTCGGTTGCCTTAGGTAGAAAGAACCACGCTGTTGCAAAGGGGGCAATATCTACATTTTCTGCAAATACGAACGGTCTATATACGGGAGACAGGTTTGAAAAGGCATATACCAGCGACAGCATGAGCCCAGCGAATAACAGGCTGATGGCCCCGTATACCCATATATGCGAATCTACTTTGAGCCAGCGACTGAAAAGATCCCAAAACAGCTAGACGCTAACGATAGCCCACAGCAGGAAATACACAGCGATGATTATCGGCTGCGAATCATAGTTCGCGTCATATCCAAGCATCGGTAACAATAGGTAGTATCCAAAACTGGCAATTACCCAAAGCGCCGCTATTTTACCAAGTGTCTCGTAGAGCGGAACCTTGATATTATCGTCAATTGTGGAATGAGGCATGTGTCAATGATACAGCAGTTAGATTGAAAGAAAAAAGCCACCCCCCCTGTATTACTAGTGTACGGTCGAACATTAATAGGCAATACATAAAAAATATATGAAAGGAAAAACATTAGGACTGGGAGCATTAGCACTTACATTGGGGGTAATAGGCGTGTCTGCCGGAACAGCATTGGCCTATCAGGGTGATCCAACGATTAAAGGTCCGCATTATTCAGTAGAACGCCACGAGGCAATGGAAAAGGCGTTTGAGAATAAAGACTACGATGCTTGGAAGGAAGCCCTACCAGCTCAAGCAAAATCCATGATGGGTCAAGCGATTACCGAGGAAAATTTTGCCAAGTTTTCCGAGATGCATGAGCTCATGGAGCAAGGCAAGACTGCCGAAGCACAGCAAATCCGTCAGGAGCTTGGCTTAGGACTACACAACGGTTCTCAGAAAGGAATGGGCGGAGCGAATATGCACCGAGGCATGGATCGTTAAAGACAGGAACTTCATTACACCGCCCCGACCGCAGTCGGGGTTTGGTGTATGAATGTACTGATACTTGTTATAGTTACACTATGAGCGATAACGAAAAACTCTCTGATGAAGAAATTGTTGAAAGAGTCCGGTCAAGCGATCAGGAGCTTTACGCTGTTATTATTGAAAGATACCAGAGTAAGCTCTTGCGGTATGCGACGAATGTTCTTAAAGACGAACACAAAGCTACAGATGTGGTCCAAGAATCGTTCATTAAAGCATTTGTCAACCTACATAGCTTTAATGCAAAGATGAAATTCTCTTCGTGGATATATCGCATTGTTCACAATGAGGCCATAAATGTTCTCGCGAAGCACAGGCATGAAGTGCCTATGCCGGAAGATATGGACTTTGAAAGCGGAGAGGATATTGTAGAGAATCTAAGTAAAGAAGAAATCAGAGAAAGAGTGAGCAACTGTCTTTCGCAGATGCCTCTTTTGTACTCCGAGCCGTTGTCCTTGTTTTTTCTTGAAGAAAAATCGTATGAAGAAATCAGTGATATTTTGCGTATTCCGATTGGTACAGTTGGAACACGAATTAATCGCGCAAAAGCCTTAATGAAAAAAATATGCCAAACAATTCAAAAATAACCATAAAAGAAAATGTCATGTCCTTGGTGAGGGAAGGACGGGCGAAAATGAAGCCCAAATGGCATTTTGTATTGGGATCGCTTGCTATGATCGGCGGACTTACAGGACTTACCATTCTTGCCGTATTCACGATAAGCCTCGTCTCTTTCTCTCTTCGGACGCACGGGCCGATGGGAGCTATTCACTTGGAACAACTCCTGTCAACATTCCCGTGGGGAGCGATCATGGTATCAGCCGTTGGTATCGGACTCGGTATTTGGCTTCTGAAAAAATACGATTTTTCATACAAGAAAAACTTTCCTTTAATAATCGGCGGATTTGTATTGGCAATACTATTTGCCGGCTGGTTGATTAATTACACCGGATTAGATTCGATATGGATGCATAGAGGTCCCATGAAAGAATTTTATCAAAGGTATGACGGTGGCATGATGAGAGGGCCTGGTTTACGCATACGTCAAGAAATGATCCATGAGAAAGGGTCTTCCGTGATGCCGTTTGAGCTTAATAAAACTCTCCACACCTTCACAAAGAACGAGAGCGGTGGCACGCAAAGCGTTGTCGTGCGGGACGCATCAGACACCGCCGACCTATCGCTGATACGAATGCATTTGCAGATGGAGGTGCAGAACTTTTCCGCCGGCAATTTCTCCGACCCAACGCAATTACATGGGGAGGATATGCCCGGGGTTTCGACACTCTCACAGAATTTCAGAAAAATGACTGTTACGTATCGTGAGCTACCAAACGGAGCCGCGATTGACTTCCAAAGCACCAACGCTGAGACGATTGCCGCAATCCACGCCTGGTTCGACGCACAATTGAGCGATCATGGGAATGATGCGGCATCGCAGTAAGAGTAAGGGAGTGCGCGCCGTCTCACCTGATGCATTCGAGACGGCGCGAGTTTGTGCGCGCGAACGGGAGGGTGGGTCAAGTGCACAGGCATTTTGCGCCTCGGGCATTTCCGCTAGGGCGTCCAGGGCTACGGATGAGCGCCGCCGTTATTTTGCAATACAGAAACCCAGTAGCGGAAGCGACACCACGAAAGAACTATTGGAAACGAGGAAGGGGGTTGTGCGAGGGCGGACTCCGAAGGCACGCACAACGAAGGCAAAGACACACGCAAACCACTATCCACACTGAAGCACTGAAGACTCCAAATCACCACTGCGAGGAGGAGCCCGACGCTGGGGGGAGGATTCCTTTCTCCCCCCAAATGGAGCGGTGCCCGAAGCCAGAAAGCCCGCAGGCGATACTGGCGAGGAACAGCACCGCACCTAGGCATCTAGGCGCGAGTAGCCCTAGCGGAAATGCCCGAGGCGGATGCCGAGGGTGACACCCCGTGGCCCTGAATGACCACTAGCGAAGAAATAGAGCACGAGGCACCATACTGCATTTGTATTTTGCATTTAGAGCCGCCCGCCTTGCCTTTAAGGGCAAGGCCCGACCGAGCCCCGTTTCCGCCCCATTCAATTTCAAAAATGCATCCCCCCGCGAAAAAAGAAAAAGCACGAGAGGCGGAACGGGGCGAGGGCGGACGCGCGGTACTCCGCGCGCGGCGCGTGAGACATCAGTCGCGTTGCGACTGGAAATAGGTTCTGGCGGCGCGGTATACTCTCACAACGCTTTAAGATCCCGACGCATGTCGTCGGGTCTTTAGGCGTTGTCGGGCCCCAACGGGGAATCGAACGGCGGAGCGTGTGCGAGCCAGCAGGCGAGACAGCGAGCCGGTGCCTAGCCCGAGCCGAGTGGCGACGAGGCGAGAGGCGAAGGAGATTCCCTGTATGGGTCACATGGCGCGACGGAATCAAAATGAGCTCTTGGGAGATTCCCCGTATGAGTCATGATGGCGTGACGACAATTTTTGAACGCCTGACCGATCCGTGGACACGAAGTGCCACTTCCACTAAGAGTCCCGACGGGGAATCAAAAGGGGGCACCGGGCGGGGGTCGTTTCCCGAAAATGAAGATTTGTACGGGGACTTTTTTAGAATTGAATGGGCGGCGGGGCGGGTATCAAAAATGAAGATTCTGTGCGATTATTTCCAATAATGACGACGATAACGAACATCGGAGAAAATACGCTCTCCGCTCGTCTCAAGACGATACTGCCAAACTGCGACCGTATAGACGCGCTCGTCGGCTACTTCTATTTCTCCGGTTTTCGAGATTTGCACGAAGAACTGAAAGACAAGACCATTCGGATTCTCGTCGGCATGGATATTGATAAGAAGATTATTGAAAAGATATCGTCGTTCGACGACCTCAATCTCGACGATCATGCCGTTGGCACGAAAATTTCGACCCGCTCCGGAGCGCGCAGTGAGTACATTGAGAACTTTTCGAAAATCTTCAACGACACTGACTATTTCGACAACGAAGAGTCGCAAAAGGCATTCGAGATTTTCTTGAGCAAAATCAGGAATGGAAGTTTGCAAATAAAAAAGACCGCCGAGGCAGACCACTCCAAGTTCTATATTCTTCATCACAAGTCCGAGCACACCGAAAACGGTGAGAAGCCGGGGGTCATCATCGAGGGTTCAAGCAATCTCACGCACTCCGGCCTCAAAGGGCAACGCGAGCGCAACCGCATCCTCGTCGAGAAGCACTACTACGACGAGGATGTCGCGGTGTTTGAGGCCGCGTGGAATGATTCAAAAAATATCTCCATCACTGACATCAATACTTCGGACGAGTTCATCACAGAAGTAAAAAAGCGCATCTGGCTCTATCAATTGCCCGACCCGAAGTTGATGCACTACCGCGTCCTTGACGAGTATTTTTCCGTTGAAGAGATAGAGGACATGAAAACGCCGCAACAGATTACCGGCGGCAAGTTCACTGACCTCAAGTATCAAAAAGATGCAGTCAATCTCGGCATAGACCGCATCCGGCGCTTTGGTGGTGTCATCATTGCTGATGTCGTCGGCCTCGGCAAAAGCGTTATCGCTTCCACTATTGCGCACAACCTCGCGCTCAAAACTATCATCATTGCGCCGCCACATCTTGAGACTGCGTGGAAGGATTATCTCGCCGAATTTGACTTCAAGGGATTCGTTTACACGACCGGCAAAGTGGAGGAAGCGTTGAAGCGCCATGGCGACGACGAGGGCGGCTTGCTAATCGTTCTCGACGAAGCCCACAAGCATCGCAACGAAGACACCGACAACTACAAAACGCTCCACCGGCTTTGCGCGGGCAACTCCATCATGGCGCTCTCCGCGACCCCGTTCAACAACGACCCGAAAGATATCTACGCCCTCATCAAACTTTTCAGCACGCCCGGACAGTCCACTATCAAAACCGTCGAAAACTTGAGCATCTCATTTCACGATCTCTTCAAACGATACAAAAAGATCCGTCGCGAGATACGGCATTCGACCAAGCAATCGGGATTAGATGGAATGTCCGAAGTTGCCACCGAGCTTCACGCAATTGCCGCAGAACTGCGGAAAATGATTGAGCCGCTCGTCATTCGCCGCTCGCGCCTCGACCTCAAGGAAATCGAGGATTATCGCGTAGACCTCGAAAAGCAGGGCGTTGCGTTTGCGGAAGTACGCGACCCGGAAATCCTTGAATACGACCTTGGCGAACTCGCTCCTCTTTACGCAGAAACCCTTGAGCAAATATCATCCTCGGACAACTCGAAGAGTTTCGAGGGCGTGCGCTACAAGCCTGCGAGTTATATCAAAGCCGGATCAAAGTTCATCAAAGAACTCATAGAGGCGGAAGAGGACGACGAAAGCGACATTTCAGCCGAAGAAAGAATTCAGCGTATCACGCAAGCACAGGCAAACGTCGCCAAGTTCATGCGACGCTTGCTCGTGCGTCGTTTCGAGAGTTCAGTAGGTTCATTCCGCGCTTCGCTCAAAAATATGATTGCGTCATCGGAGACGATGCTTGACTGGTACGACAACAAGGGCGTTGTCCCGATTTTCAAAAAAGGTGCGCTTCCCACGACCGAAGAACTTGAAGAAAAAACAGCCGAAGAAGTTGAGGAATTGTTTGAGCGGCTCAAAGACAAAGGTCTCATCGAAATCCCGATCTCCGAAATGCAACCGCAGTTCCGCACCGCGCTAGAGAAAGATATTGTGCTTTTGAAAAAAGTGCAGGAAAAGTGGCTCAAGGTTGAAAACGATCCGAAGTACGATTTTTTCAGAGAAAAGATAACGCAGTCCATCAAGAACGAGTCGAAACGAAAAATCATCGTCTTTACGGAGTTCACCGATACGGCAAACTATGTCTGCGATAAGCTCGCGGCGGACGGCATCAAGCGCGTCTACAAATACAGCTCGGAAGACGCGTCCAAAGGCAATAAGGAAATCATCCAAAAGAACTTTGACGCCGGTCTCGATAAGGCGAAGCAGTCCGACGACTACGACATCATCATCGCTACTGATGCAATCTCGGAAGGTTTCAATCTCCACCGCGCCGGAGCCGTCATCAACTACGACATTCCGTATAACCCGACCCGTGTCATCCAGCGCGTCGGTCGCATAAACCGCATCAACAAAAAAGTCTTTGATGAATTGTTTATTTTCAATTTCTTCCCGACGACAACTGGCGAAGTGGAAACGCACACGCGGGCGATTTCTACACTGAAAATGGACCTGATTCACTCTCTGCTTGGCGAGGACACCAAAATCTTCACCAAAGATGAAGACCTCAAGAACTATTTTGCCAAGCAGTATCAGGAAGAGAAAGACCGCAACGAAAGTTTGTCGTGGGACGCGAAATATCGCGACGAGTGGATGCGCTTTAGGCATGACCCCGAAATCAAGAAGCAGATAGCCGCCATTCCGCACCGCGCCCGCATCGCGCGCAAGTTCGCCGTTCCCGGTGTCGTTGCATTCGCCAAAAGGAATGGCAACTTCGTCTTTGCGTTCGGTAAAACGCCGGAGACCGTGCAAATCGTGGCGCCGGAAGTCGCGCTTCCACTCTTCAACGATCTAACTGAGGGCGAACAGGCGTTAGAGACGACGGCGAACTTCGAGCCTATATACAAAATCGCCAAAGAGCACATTTTCAAGGACAACACAAAGCCGCCGATTACCGGCCGCCGAAAACAAGACGCGCTCAAAAATCTCAAATTCCTCTCCGAGAATCATGCGCCCGCAAAGGACCTGTGCGACGACATTCTCAAGACCATCAAAGACCTCGACGGCTTACCGTATGGCGTGCTGAAAGAAATCGGCGACCTGCGAATGGATAAAGATAACCTCGGCAAAACGTTCTTCGCGCTCAAGGAACTGGTGCCGCAGAGGTATCTTGAGAGCATCTTTGAAACTGCCGCTCGCGCCAACGATACCGGCAAACTGATAGTGTTGTCCGAAGAGTTGATGACCACATGAAGTTCAACCAGAAATACAACCACGATGCGTTCTCCGCGTTTCTTCGGGAGGATTTCCTGCCCGAAGACTATGTAGAAAAAGAGAAAGACATCGCCGATCTCTCGCGGTGCAAGATAATCACGAGTGCGCGGGAACTGGGCCACTCGCCCTCGCTAAATGTCTCAGTGCTCGAAATGACCCACGCAAAGGAAACCGACCCGCGCGTTTCCATCGCGACCGATGCGTTCAAAATCCTCGCCACTTTCGGATACGATAAGGCACTTGTGATTTTCAAGAACGACGAATCCGAGAACTACCGCTTCTCATACCTCACCATCTCCCTCGACCTCAACGAAAAGAACAAAGTCGTCGCTAAGTATTCCAACGCTCGCCGGTATTCGTTCTATCTCGGCGAGGGCGCAAAAACGAAGACCCCGGAACAGCAACTCGTAAAGCGCGGGCGCGTCAAAGACACGGCAGACCTCTTGGGCCGCTTCTCGCTCGAAGTCGTAAACAAACAGTTCTATCTCGAAATCGCGAAGTTCTTTGACGACCTTGTGGACAAGCAAGATGCAAACCTCGCGCTTCCGTTCCAGTCTGACTCTACTGTTCGCAAAAATTTTGCGATGCGGCTCATCGGCCGCTTGATGTTCTGTTGGTTCTTGAAGCAGAAGAAATCCAAAGACGGAGCACTCATTCCCGACGAGTTGCTTTCCGCGAGCGCCGTCAAAGACGGCTACTATCACGCCACTCTTGAGCCGCTGTTCTTCGAGATACTCAACACGCAGATAGACGAGCGGGGCATCCGAAGTGATGTGTACGATAAAGTACCGTATTTGAATGGCGGTCTGTTTAGCCCCCAACATGATGATTACTACGAACTCGATCGCGCCACTTTCACCTCGCGCCACATCAACACGCTCCGCGTAGCGGACGTATGGTTCCGTGAGTTCTTCGCGCTTCTTGAAACCTACAACTTTACGATAGACGAAAATACCGTCTTCGACCAAGAACTCTCAGTAGACCCCGAAATGCTCGGGCGCATTTTTGAAAACCTGCTCGCCGAAATCAACCCGGAGACCGGCAGTAGCGAGCGCAAGCGCACCGGCAGTTATTACACTCCGCGCCAAGTTGTCGAGTACATGGTAGACCAGTCGCTTATTGAGTATCTCAAAACGGCGACTGGTATTGAAAAAAAGCGGCTCGTCGCGCTCGTGAGTTATGACCTCGGCGACGACGAGGGAAATCAACTCACTACCGAGGAAAATAAAAAAACCGTTGAAGCGATAGAAGAACTGAAAATTCTCGATCCTGCCTGCGGCTCCGGCGCGTTCCCGATCGGCGCTCTGCAAAAAATCGTCTGGATACTCCAGCGCATAGACCCGGATTGCAAACTCTGGCTTGAAAGAAAATTGGAGCAAGTCCCCGAACTCTACCGAAAGAAAATCACGGACTACTTTCAAAATAACCCACCGGACTACATCAGAAAACTGGATGTCATAAAGGACTCGATTTTCGGCGTGGACATTCAGCCCATTGCCGTCGAAATGTCCCGCCTGCGATGTTTCCTCACGCTCGTCGTTGAATCGGAAATAAACGACACAAAAAAGAATCGAGGCATCGAGCCCTTGCCTAACCTCGATTTCAAGTTCGTTTGCGCGAATACGCTCGTCGGCTTGCCGAAAAAGGGCTCCAATGGCCTCTTTGAAGACCACACGGGCATCGAAGAACTCTCGGAAATCATGTCAGAATATTTCTCGTCGAGTAATCAGCGAAAGGCGGAGATGCGCCAGCGGTTCACCAACGCGCAAAAAGATATTTTGAATAAATCGTTGAGCAACTTCGGCAAGGCGACCGGCGAACTCACTCTCAAGTTGAGTTTGTGGGACCCGTTCAGTAACACGGCGAGTCCGTGGTTTGACCCGGAATGGATGTTTGGAGTAGAGGGAGGATTCGATGTTGTAATAGCGAACCCGCCATATGTAAGTCACGATAAAATTACCGATAAGAAGTATTTCCAAGACAATTACAAATCTTATAGTGCGTTTGCCGACCTATATTGTTTCTTTGTTGAACGAGCACTCACTCTCCAGAGTGTCGGAGGTTCTCTTTGTTACATCACTTCAAATTCGTATTTGAAAGCTGACTATGGGAAGCCACTGAGAGAGTTACTAGTGGACAAAAACTACATTCTCTCGATAACAAACATCGAAGGTTTTCAGGTGTTTGATGCGGCCATCGTGAATACAGCTATCCTTATTGCTCAAAATAAAAAGGCTATCGCTGAACCGAAGTGTGCTGTAGTGAACTCTCCATATATTGATGATATTCCGTTCGACACTTTCGTGAAAGATAAACAGTTCTTTTACGAACAGAGTGATCTACACGACAAAGCATGGAGCCTTCTACCTCTCGACCAGTTAGCATTAAGAAGAAAGATCGAGACTGCCGGTAAGACACTAGAGAAGTACGGAGCAAAGATCCGTATGGGAATTGCTACGGGCGCAAACGAAGTCTTTGTAATTGATGGCTCCACGAGGAGCAGGTTAATTGCGGAAGACCCAAAGAGCGCAGAGGTAATCAAGCCTGTTCTGGGAGGTAGAGACATCTTCCGGTACAGATACCAGTCTGCCGATAAATTCATAATTCTTACAGCCAACGGTATAGATGTTCAAAAATCTTACCCAGCAGTTTTTGTCTACCTAGATTCGTTTGGTGATGATTTTAAGAAACGAGGCGCACAGGGGCAGCACTGGTCAAATCTGCGAGCAACGGCATTTCTTAATGACTTTAAAAAAGAAAAAATAATCTGGATTGAGCTTTCCGATAAGGGCAGATTTGCTCTATGTACTGAGGAGATTTATCTACTCAATTCAGCTTACTTTCTTATACCGCCAGCCACTCTGAGTACCAAATTCCTCCTCGCTCTATTGAACTCAAAGCTCATAGAGTTTTACCTCGGTCTAATTGCTGAGACTAGTGGTATGGGTGTGACTCGTTGGATAAATAATTACGTAAAGGAATTTCCGATACCAAACACCTCAGCAAGCACGCAAAAGCGACTTGTAGAACTTGTCGACGAAATAAATGCCCTCACTAATAGTTCGGGTTATAGCGATAATGAAGAGAAAAAAGCACAAGCACTGAAATGCGAGATAGAGATTGATCAGACCGTGTATCAGCTCTATAACCTAACTTCTGAAGAAATATCGATCGTCGAGAAAAAAGCATGAAAGCAATAATACTCGCCAGAGTTTCGGATAAAAAGCTGTCAGTCACCATTTTGAATTCGCCGACCTCAAATCTGTCAAGCAACCCATCTTGCACTAAGCGTTTTCAATGTAATGTGCAGTTATGGACGAAGAGACAAAGCGACTGATGAAAGAGCACGAAGTCGACGAAGACGTCGCCGAGCAGGCGTAATTAAAACGGAGCGGATGGGTTTTCATGGGTGACGCGAGATTCGGGAAATATGGTATATTTAGCTTAGTTCTTTGATTAGAAACTCTGTAGCCCGTGCAGCTAATTCGGGCCGTGCGTGTCTTCCGCCAATGGTGGATAGGTGAACTGGGAAATCTGCGGGGAGCCATATGACATAGCGCGACTAATCGCTAAGGCGGTTGGGAGATTTCATTCAGCAGTCGAGCTGGATTAAATCTCTTAGCCGCTTTTTGTTTGCGTGATCTGCATCAATGGCGGCAAGAGCTGTTAGCAGATTATAAAGCAAAAAGTATGCAATACAGTGAAACCATACAGCGTGCGGTTCGGTTCTCAATAAAGACGCACGAGGTCTATCAGAAACAGAAGCGGAAAGGCAAAGACGTTCCGTACATTACTCACCCCCTCATCGTAGGGCTTATCCTTTCTCGCGCCGGCGCGGACGAGGATACTGTTGTCGCGGGGATACTCCACGACACCATTGAAGACAGCACTCCCGAAAAGAAAGTGACGCGAGGGATGATTGCAGAGCGGTTTGGAGAGAACGTTGCCGAACTTGTTGAGAGCGTTACTGAAACACACAAAAATCTGCCGTGGAGCGAGCGCAAGGCGCAGGCGCTAGAGCGCATACAGACATTTTCGCGTCCGTCGCTCCTCGTGAAGTCGGCGGACGTTATCAGCAACACCTCCGAGACACTCGACGATTACAGACGGGACGGCGATGCCGTGTTCGCTCGCTTCAACGCGAAGGAAAAACTCTTCCAGCACTATCTCCGCGTAATTATCGCAATCATTGAGAGGTGGCCGGAAAATCCTCTCATAGAGGACTTGCGGGAGAGCGCTCGTAAACTCCAGTCAATTGACGCGCTGCAGCTTGCAAAGTCCTGAATTGAGGACAGGCGTAATTAAAACGGAACGGATGTGCGGATTCATCACAGCCGCGCTCTCGGCGCGGAGGTTATTCGCAAAAGACGACTTCCTCGGGTGAAAGCCCCAGCTCTTCGGCAAACCAGAAACGGGCGGCCTCTTGGTCGCCCACGGCGTCGATGAGGCCGTTTTCGAGCGCTTGCTCTCCCATCATCGAGGAGCCGTCGGCGAGTACCTCGACGTCTTCGCGCGGAAGTCCTCTGTTCTCAGCGACCTGCGTCACGAAGTATTCGTGCGACAAGGCAAGATCGCGCTCGAAGAGCGCGCGTTCTTCTGCGGTGAGAGGCTTGTTGGGGTTGCCCGCGTCTTTCAATTCTCCTGAGGCGAGCGAAACATAGCGCAAACCCTCTGTCTCATTCTGCCGACTATTCTCAAGATACGACATCGTGATACCTATTGAGCCCACATCGGAATAGGCGGAAGCAAAGATAAAGTCTGCACCCGTTGCCGCAAGGTAGGCACCCGAGGTGCCGATCTCACGGATGACGGCGGCTGTAGGGAGGAAGCTGTGTTTCAGGGCATTCGTAATCACTTCGGAGGCGACAGGGGAGCCGCCGCCGGAGTCTATCCGCACAAGGACGCCCTCGATGTATGGATCGGCCTCCATGGCGCGAAGATATCCGACGACGTCGTCTGCGACCGCGAGAGTGTAGGCTCCTCCTTCTTCTGACAGATATTCTTGGGAGTAATCATAAATCGCGATCTCGCCGACGATGGGGAGAATGCCGATATTGCAATAGCCACCGCCGCTCAGATCCCAACTCGCATTAAAACCACTCCACTCGTCGTACCACATGCCAAATATCTTGAGGCCCACGACAAAAACGATAAGGATGGCTATCGCCCAAATAGCCACAATGCCGATGTGCCTCAGAAGAGGGGACTGCATAGGCGCATCCTAGCAACTGCACAGAGGGGTCGGAAGAAGGGATGGTGGACAACGTGCTGAGATTTTTGTTTTATGATGTAGAGGTGCTTGAATCAGTATTGAGTAATCGCGATCTCTGGGAACAGCCGCTCCTCGATTTGTGGGCCGTGCCGCATTTTCTAAGCGGCGTACTAATCGCCGCCGCGTTTATACTCCTTGCCCGGAGCCTTGTGTCAGGGTTCTTTTTCGCCGGCTTTATTGCTGTCGCATGGGAGCTCTTCGAGCACGCGACAGGCATTTCGACTGTCGAGGCGACGAGCAATATCATCGCAGATGTAATAGTGCTTCTCGTGGGATTTGCTGTTCTTGTGCCATTTCGCTCGCTTCTCTCGGATGAAAGAGGCCAATGGCTCGTGGGAAGTGTTTCTGTCGCCCACGTCGCGACGACACTTCTCGGCTGGCTCTCGTATCAGCAGTATGCAGTCTGATACCACCGCACCTTCATTCTATTGAACGGTTTTGTGTGTTTATAATGTGCGTATGCGTTATTTGCACTCAATGGTTCGGATTCGAAATATAGATGAGTCCCTGAATTTTTATTGTGTGACCTTAGGCATGCAGGAGGTGTATCGATACGAGAATGAGAAGGGAAGGTTTACCAACATTTTCCTCAAAGCAGCTGATGACGATGTAGGCGAAGCGCCGAAGGAGAAGGGAATGGGCGCGAGCAGTCGTGTGGCACCGGTCTTGGAGCTCACGTACAACTGGCCTGCTCCCACAGGCGGAGATTCGGAAGAACTCTCTAGTGGGCGCAACCCCGACGACTCGTCTATGGCGAGTGTCGGGGCCCCGACCTTGCGTCGGGGCTTCGGCCATCTCGCTTACGAAGTAGAGAATATTTACGACACATGCGCGCGTTTGCAGGAAAAAGGAGTCGTCATCAACAGGCCGCCGCGCGATGGCAAAATGGCGTTTATCAAATCTCCCGACGGTATTTCGATAGAGCTTTTGCAAAAAGGCGAGCCGCTCGCTCCAGCAGAACCCTGGTCTGGAATGGAAAATACAGGGTCGTGGTAGCTCATACCCGAGGTTTAACCTCTGGAAAAGAGTAAAGGTGGTACAATTTCATGATGGTGAACAGTGCACCAGAAGAAAATGGATCGCCTCAAAAAGGTCCCATGGTGAGCGAGCCGGCCAATGCGCGCACCGCACCACTCTCAACCTCAAAGCTTTTCTACTGGCTCCTACTTATCGTCTTGCCTTTGGCTTGGTGCCTGGGGAGGATATTCATATGCCGTATATCAAGCCGAGAAAGCTCCCAATACCAAGACAGCTGATTCTTCGGCGGATGGGACCACTGTAAAACAACTCATCGAGCAAGCAGTTTCTTCCGGAGATCGGACGCAATGCTACAAGATCTTAGATCTTAACGGCCTCAACGAGAATCTTCTTCTCTCTCAGAAGCGCGAATTGCTCAGAAGCGAGATGGACCGCTGCTTCTATGAACTCGCTTTAGCGCATACCGATCCTGACATGTGCGCGTGGATAGACGCTGATTCGCGTATCGAATATTATCGTACTCGCGATATTTGCTACTCAGAAATTGCTGAAGCTCTCAATGATAGATCATACTGCGGTTTTATGTCGGGGGGCGCGCCGCCTGGTTTTTGTGATTCGTCACCGGAAACACAGGCCACGAACGTGTTTGAGACAGAGTTGCAAGACTCGTCCTTTGATGGCGCTGCAATCGTTTGGGAAACAAGCGATTATTTCGCAAGACACAACTTTCTTTTCGATTACCCTAAAGGGTGGGAAACAGCTGCCGCAGATGCGCACGGAAGGGGAAACATGCGTGTGTATCCACCGACTGAGTCGGGTGAGTCTTCACAAACTCATCCCTCTGTAGATTTAAGCTATGGATATTCATTCGATCGCTATGCAGCGGAGTCCTACGTGTTCCAGGGATACCGGTATTTTCCCAATCTTTCGAAAAATGTACTGGTACATACTCGCAATGACACACTTTCGTACTGGATTGACCAAAACGGGATAAGTAGAATCGACTTTATTAAGTATCAAGAACTCGGAGATACTTTTATTAGTGAGTTTATGGCACGTTTGAAGCTCGAGTAGCGGAGACTTTTACTGGATGGGGAGGATATATGAACCCGAGGTTAAACCTCGGGTAAAAGACATTCTCGCGGTGGCTCTCGTATCAGCGCTACGCGATTCTATGAAAAAGAGTGCCCGCCTCCGGCAATGCGCCGAAGGCGGGTTGGTTGCACGGATCAGTGTTGCCTCTTTCCTCCTCGTAGTCTACTGAGGAGGAAAGAGTACACAGCCGGGGCTCCTATGGCAATGGCGATCATGATTGTAACCACTGCCCACAACGGCAGATCAATCATCATTACACTCACTTTCTGCCTCCCAACTTATTCTACCTGTTCGTTTTTATCTGAAAAGCATGGGTTCACTCCTCTATACTTTCGCGTATAATTCCTTCATGTCACACATCCTCGTCTCGGGTTCCATCGCCTACGATCGCATCATGGATTTCCCGGGGCTCTTCGGCGATCACTTTCTGCCGGAGAAACTCCACACCATCAACGTCAGCTTCCAGGTCGACACGCTCGCCGAAAACTTTGGCGGCACCGCCGGCAACATCGCCTACAGCCTGAAGCTTCTCCGAGAGGAGCCGCAGATAATCGCCGTGGGCGGGAGCGACTTTGCAAGGTACAAAACGTATCTCGAGCGTCTCGGCATCGATTCGAGCTCGGTGCGCATCGAGGGCAGTGAGTTTACCTCGACTGCCTACATCATGACCGACAAGGCCGACAACCAGATCGCCGCCTTCTCGGTGGGGGCGGGGAAGGTGCCGTATGAGCCCTTGCCGCATACAGACGATGCCTCGTGCGCGATCATCGCGGCGGGGTGCCTCGGAGACATGCGTGCATTTCCGGCGCATTTCCGTGGAGCGGGTGTACCATTTTTCTTCGATCCCGGTCAGGCGATGACGGCACTCTCCGACGACGACATCAAGAATGGCATCGAGGGCTCGGAAGCTGTCTTTGGCAACGACTACGAATTCAATCTCATTTCAAAGCGCACCGGCATGAGCGAACAAGAACTTCTCGAAAAAACGAAGACGCTCGTCATCACCTACGGCGAGAAAGGTTCGCGCGTCGTTTCGAAGGAGGGAGAAAGCCGGGTCGCGGCAGTGCAGGTGAAAGAAGTGGAGGATCCCACGGGGGCGGGAGATGCGTATCGCGCCGGATTCATCGCGGGGTATCTGAAGAAACTCCCTCCGGAGACGTGTGCGGCACTCGGCGCTACTGTCGCCGCCTACGCTGTGGAAAACTACGGCACGCAAAACCACTCCTTTACTCGCAAAGAGCTGGCAGAGCGGTACGAGTCCGCCTACAAGCACCCTTTGCCCTTATGAATTTAAGTATCAAGTAGCACGTATCAAGTATCAAACAATGAACAGTACGAAAGTATCAAAACCCAGGAGTGATCTTGAAGAACGAACTCTCAAATTTGCCGCTCATGTAAGAACGTGGGTACGAAAATTACCTCGCAGTATCACCAGCATGTCCGATGGAGTGCAATTGGTGCGGTCATCAGGTTCGGTCGGCGCCAACTACATCGAGGCGCAGGAGGCCATGAGTAAGAAAGATTTCGGTCTACGCATAAAGATCTGCCGGAAAGAAGCAAAAGAAAGTCGTTATTGGTTGACTCTATTGGATCCCGTGCCTCCCTCGCTAGAATCGGAACGAGGCCGCCTCATTCAAGAAGCGACCGAGTTTGTAAAAATCTTCAGTTCGATGGTAGAAAAGATACGACATTGATACTTGCTACTTGTTGTTTGATACTTATCAAGCGTTTTGATCTTGGGTACCCTGCGCTATACTGCAACCGTCATGAAATACGATATCAAGGATTCAGGACTAGCTTCTGAGGGCAAACGCTTGATTGAGTGGGCGGCGCGCGACATGCCCGTCTTGCGCACTGTGCGTGAGCGATTCAAGAAAGAGAAGCCTTTCAAGGGCCTGACACTCGGCGCGTGCTTGCACGTAACCGTCGAGACGGCCAATCTCATGGTGGCACTCAAGGAGGGCGGGGCGAAGGTGGTGCTTTGTGCTTCCAATCCGCTCTCGACGCAAGACGCCACAGCGGCTGGGCTCGTCGAGGAATACGGCATTTCCGTTTTTGCCATTACCGGCGAGGATCGCAAAACATTTTTCAAGCACATCAAAGAGGTGATCTCACACAAGCCCGACATCACGATGGACGACGGTGCCGACCTCGTCTCGACCATCCACCAAGAGCACCCGGACCTTATCTCAAAGATGCTAGGGAGCACGGAAGAGACGACGACGGGTGTCATTCGCTTGCGCGCAATGGCACGCGACGGTGCGCTCAAAATCCCGGTAGTCGCTGTCAACGACGCGAAGACGAAAAACCTTTTCGACAACCGCTACGGCACGGGCCAATCAACGCTCGAAGCGATCGTTCGCGCGACAGGCATGCTCGTCGCAGGCCGTACATTCGTAGTCGCGGGCTATGGCTGGTGCGGCAAGGGTTTTGCCATGCGTGCTCACGGCATGGGAGCAAACGTGATCGTGACCGAAGTGGATCCAGTGAAAGCTATCGAGGCGGCAATGGACGGATTTCGCGTAAGCCCCATGAAAGAAGCGGCTCCGCTCGGCGACCTCTTCTGCACGGTGACGGGCGACATCAACGTCATCCGTGGTGAGCATTTCAAACTCATGAAAGACGGCGCGTATGTATGCAATGCCGGTCACTTCGACGTTGAGATAAACATCAAGGACCTGGAGAAGCTCGCGGGGAAGCCAGTGAGGGTCCGCAAAGATATCGAAGAGTATCGAATAGGGAAGAAACGCATCTATCTTCTCTCTGAGGGTAGGCTCGTCAACCTTGCCGCGGCCGAAGGGCACCCTTCAAGCGTCATGGATATGAGCTTCGCGACACAGGCACTTGCGGCAGAGTGGCTCGCCAAGCAGAAACATAAGCTCGCACCGGCCGTGTATGAGGTTTCTGATGAAATAGAGGAGACGGTAGCCTCGCTCAAGCTCACTTCCATGGGTATTTCCATCGACAAACTTACGCCGGAGCAGAAGAAATATTTGGCGAGTTGGCAGGAGGGCACGTAAGAACAGCTTGCAGGAGGCAGCTTGCAGCTGGCAGGAGGGTGAAATCTGCGTGGCCAGCAAACTGCTCCCTGTTGCCTGCGCACTGTTTTTAGGGCTTTGTTGAGCCATAATGTGGCTTGACACGAATCGAGATACGTGCTAGTATTACTTAGTAGGGGCAACCCTACAAAAACCATGAATACAATTATTGCTGGGGCCGTAATGGCCTTTTTCGCTTGGTCTTCGACCGGGCTTCCGAGCGCTAATCTCGCCACGGAGCAGGCTCAGGTCGCGGAAACCAATCTCCCTACGTACACCGTGCACATGACGGGGTACAATGCTGTGCCTGAGCAGACGAACGCCGACCCCATGACCACGGCTTCTGGTGCTCGTTCGAATCCCGACACCATCGTTGCGCGCTCGCGCGACCTTGCGGACAAGCTTCCGTATGGAACCATCATTGAGATTACTACCAAGGATGGTGTCGAGTCTCCGTGTGGCCTCACTGTTGTCGATCACCTCATTGGGTATCGCGTCGTCGCAGACACCATGCACCCGCGCAAGAAAAATCAGATCGACATCATGTTCGATGCGTACGACACGGTGCAGGTGGGCAAAAGCCAGGTGAACCCTGCGATCGCGCTCGGTGTGTGTGATGACATCGAGGTCAAGGTTGTCGGCTTCGTCGGGATCAATGAGATTCCCAAAAGCCAATTCGCGCTCGCGGCGATCGTTAAGGCCATGCCCTTCGCGCTCGGCAACTAATAATCAAAAGCCCGCCCTCCGGCGGGCTTTTGATATAGTAGCGAGATGACTCCTTGCCACATTGTCGAGATCACAACTCCCAAGAAATTTCTCTTGCGGGGTTTGTGGCTTGGACCCAAGAAGCCGAAGCGGGTCGTCGTCTGGGTGCATGGCTTGGGCAGCTCGATGTTCAGCAAGCTTGAGATCGCACAGCGACTCGCCGACAAGCACACGGCCGTTCTCGTGTTCAACAATCGCGGCCATGACAAGGTCGTACAAGTGTCGCATGCGAGTGGGAAGTTTCGAAAAGCCATCCGAAGTGGCTCGGCGCACGAACGATTCGTTGACAGCGCAGACGACATCCAAGGCGCGATCAATTACGCTCGGAAAAGTGGAGTAAAACAGATTTTTCTTGCAGGCCACTCGACTGGTTGCCAGAAGTCAGTGTACTGGGCGAGTAAAAAAGGACGTGGAGTGAAGGGCATCATACTGCTCGCCCCTATGAGCGATTACGATGCGATTCACTTGCAGTACGGAAAGAAAAAACTGGTGCGCACGCTTGCTCTCGCTCGCGAGTATGTCCGAAAGGGAAAAGGGCATGAGCTTTTGCCACCTTCTGAATGGTATTGGCCTTGGGTCGCCGACGCGCAGCGTTTCGTAAGCCTGTATTCAGGAAAAGGGCCGGAAGAGATTTTCACGTATTGGGACGAGAAAGAACGACCTCGTACTCTTGAGTCGGTACGCATTCCTATGCTCGTTCTTCTCGCGCAAAAGGAAGAATATACGTCGCTTCCTGCAAAAGAGATTGCGTGGTGGTTCGAACGTCATACCCAGAAGGGAAGCACTGCTGTCGTGCCAAGCGTCGGGCACAGTTTTCGAGGCGGCGAAAGACGGGTCGTGCGTGAGATACGGCAATGGATGAATGGGCTCTAAGGTGTTAAAATCGCGCGCATGGCAGTGGAAGAAGCGATAGAACACGGTGCCGAGACTGGCATTCACGTCGCGATAGCGGCTGAAAAGCTCGGGGAATTCTTAGGTATTCCCATCACCAATACGCTCATCACAAGTTGGGTCGTCATTGCGCTTTTGGTCGGCTTCGCGTTCATCATGCGCGCGCGGCTCGCAATGGTCCCGAGTAAGACACAGGCGCTCGTCGAGACAGTATTTTCTTTCGTGTACGACTATATCGCGGATACCCTGGAAAGTAGGGAAATGGCGCGGCGTTTCTTCCCACTCCTCACGACCATCTTTCTTTTCATCTTTGTGGGCAACATGATCCATTTCGTGCCGGGCATCGGCTCCATAGGATTCTTTCACGACGGCAAGTTCGAGGCGCTCTTGCGCGCGCCGAGCACAGACCTCACTGTCCCGCTTGTGCTCGCGATCATTTCGTTCTTGGTAATCGAGATCACCGGCATCATGGCGATTGGTTTTTGGAAATACAGCAGTAAATTTCTCCAAAACCCGATCAAGAACCCGATGGGATTTGCCGTAGGCTTGATCGAGCTCATCGGCGAAATGGTGCGAATCGTTAGCCTCTCATTCCGACTCTTCGGTAACATCTTGGCCGGCGAGGTCGTGATCGCAGTCGCGATCTACTTTGCGCCATACGCGCTTCCTGTGCCGCTCATGCTTTTCGAGATTTTCATCGGATTCTTGCAAGCCGCCATTTTTGCCCTTCTTACTCTCTTCTTTATCAAGCTCGCTATTATGGAACCCGCACACTAACTTTGGCATTGTTCGCGTAGCGAACAGGAGTCTGCGTATGCCAAAGTTAGTGTGCGGGGAGCCCGCAACAAGTACCGGGTGTGGAGTTTACAGAAAGGGGGGAACAGGCTAGAATTCAGCCACTTAATTATTAGAAGAAGTAGAAGCTAGTACCTAAAAATAGAACCGTATTGTATGGATATTGAAGTAGCAAAGACACTTGGAATGGCACTTGTCGTAGGACTCGGAGTCATCGGCCCTGGCATCGGCCTCGGCATCTTGGTGGGTCGCGCGCTTGACGCTATCGGGAGGAACCCGGAGGCGGCGGGGCAGATCCAGACGACCATGTTCATCGGCATCGCCGTCACCGACGCGCTCGCGATTTTTGCGCTCGTCATCGGCTTTATTATCAAGTTCACCTAATTGGTGAATTTTTTATTTCGTCATGAGCGAATTGTTCGCAGCTTTCGGCATAAATTGGAAACTGCTTTTGGTGCAGTCGTTCAATTTTGGCATTCTCCTCGTAGCACTGTGGTATTTTTTGTACCGTCCAGTCCTAAAGCTCATCGACGAGAGGCGGGAAAAGATCGCCGAGGGAGTGCGCACTGCGGAAGCTGCCTCAAAACGGCTTGAAGAAGCGAGAGGTGAGGGGGAGAAGCTCGTGGGAAATGCTTCGCGCGAGGCTGAGAGCATCGTCGCCTCTGCGCGCTCTCGTGCAGAGGAGAAGGCGAGCGAAATAGCACAGAATGCCGATGCGCGTGCACAAGCGATTCTTGCCGACGCCTCAGCACGAGCCGAAGAAGCCAAGCGGCAAGCCCTGAAGGAAAGCGAGCGAGAGATAGCGCGTGCGGCCATGCTTGCGGCAGAGAAGATACTGAAGGGAAAGCACTCATAACATTTATGGAATACACATACGCACAAGCACTTTGGCAGCTTCTCGAATCCGGCAAAACGCCGAAGGAGGCGGTGAAAGCACTCCGCACGACGCTCGAGCGCCACGGCCGTAGCAATCTTATGGGAAGAATCGGCCGTGCTTTCGCGCGTATCGCGGAGCGCGAGGAGGCCAAGAACTCCGTTACACTCACCATTGCGCATGAGCGAGACGCACACACCGCACAAACGGCAGTAAAAACCTACCTTGAAGAGCTCGACGTTGATGCGAAGGATGTCGTCGTCAAGACTGATGCAAGTATTATTGGCGGATGGCGACTCGAAGGGAGAGAGCGGCTCGTCGATGCAAGTTTTAAGAATCACCTACTTTCCCTGTATAATCGTGCAACCTCATAGTCTATGCCCGGTAGTAGAATTTCGGCTCACTCTTCGAGTATGACAATCTTAAAACAAGAAAAACAGAACATGATGACATACGCTGTATTACCAGTTATTGTGCACATGCACTAGCCGAAATTTCACTAACCGGGTATGAATAATTCAGTCGTCGAAAAAATCGTCCGGGAGATCGAAGAGTACTCACCGGAGCCCAAGAACCAGCACACGGGCACTGTGACGGCCGTGGGCGACGGAGTCGTCGCTATCGACGGGCTCTCAAAGGCCGTCATGAGTGAGGTTATCGTTTTTGAAGAAACCAAGAGCAAGGGTCTCGCCGAGGCGATCGCTACGGAAGGGGAGTTGCGCGGCCTCATTTTGAACCTCGAAGAAGACGGAGTGCGCGCAACGATTCTTGGGGACACCGCACGTGTCTCTGAGGGCATGACAGTAAAATCGACAGGAGAGATTCTCAAAGTGCCTTCTGGCGAAGAACTGCTTGGCCGCGTGGTAAACGCGCTCGGAGAGCCTGTCGACGGCAAGGGACCTTTCAAGAAGCCGACCATGATGCCTGTTGAGCGCGAAGCGTACGGAGTGATTCATCGTCAGTCCGTAACGGTGCCGGTGCAGACTGGTATCAAATCCATCGATGCCATGATCCCAGTGGGGCGTGGTCAGCGTGAGCTCATCATCGGCGACCGCGGCACGGGCAAGACGACCGTCGCCATCGACACCATCATCAACCAGCGCAACGAGCCAGAGGAGTCGCGCCCCGTCTGCGTGTATGTGGCAATCGGCCAGAAGGAATCGAAAACGGCGCGCATCGTTGAACAACTCCGGCAGGAAGGAGCGCTCGAATACACGATCATCGTCAATGCTCCTGCTTCGGCACCAGCCGCCTTGCAGTATCTCGCGCCCTTTACGGGCGTCGCGATTGCTGAGTACTTCATGGACGCTGGCCGCGATGTCGTCATCGTGTACGACGACCTTTCAAAACAAGCGGTAGCGTATCGCCAACTCTCTCTTCTCTTGCGCCGCCCACCGGGTCGCGAAGCGTATCCCGGCGACATTTTCTATCTCCACTCGCGCCTTCTCGAGCGCGCTGCGCGTCTCTCAAAAGAGAAGGGTGGCGGAAGCATCACGGCACTCCCCATCATCGAAACGCAAGACGGCGACCTCTCCGGCTATATCCCGACCAACGTCATTTCTATCACCGACGGGCAGATCTTTCTTCTCACCGACCTCTTCAACAAGGGCATCAGGCCCGCCATCGACGTCGGCAACTCCGTCTCGCGCGTGGGAAGCTCTGCTCAGCGAAAGGCAATGAAGGCCGTCGCAGGAGGACTCAAGCTTGAGCTCGCACAGTTCCGCGAACTCGAAGCGTTCATGCAATTCGCGCAGGATCTCGATAAAGAAACCGCCGACCGCATCGGAAGCGGACAGCGCATGGTGGAGCTCTTGAAACAAAAGAACGGCGCGCCACTGCCAATGGAGAAACAAGTCGCAGTGCTCTATGCGGGCAGCACGAAATTCTTCGCACACGTTCCTGTCGAAAAAGTGAGAGAGGTGGAGCTCCAGCTTGCGGAGTTTCTCGATACGAAGTGCAAAGACACGCTCGCAGAGATAAAGAAAACAGGGGAACTCTCAGACGAATCGAAAAAAGCGTTCAACAAAGCAAACGAGGATTTTCGTCTCGCGCATCCCGAGTACTTCGCAGAGGTGAAATAGTATGGCGAGCTTGAAAGACATCAAGCTCAAGATTCATTCGTATAAAAAAACGGGGACCGTTACCCATGCAATGGAGGCCGTTTCGGCCGTGAAGATGCGCAAGGCGCAAGAGCGAGCGCTCGGCGGGCGCTCCTACGCAGCCGCGGCGCTCACTATCTTGAAGCGCCTCGCGGGCACTGCAGACGCGGGGCGCCACGTCCTTATGCATGAGCAATCGGGAAAGACCTGCTTCATCATCATCACTAGCGACAAGGGCCTTGCCGGCTCGCTCAACAGTAGTGTCATACGGAGAGTGGAGGAGGATATTCGAGCGCGCGGGCTTTCCAAGAATGAAGTTCTTATGATCGCGGTCGGGCGGCGCGGTGGAGATTACTTCGCCTCGCGCGGCTTTGATGTGCGCGAGAAGTACGAAAACATCGCCGACGGAGTGTCTGAAGAAGATATTCGAAAGATTACTGACACCGTCCTTGAATTGCACAGAGCGGGAGAGCTCGGCACGTGCGTCGTCGCGTACCAAAACTTTCTTTCGACATTCGAGCAAGAAGCTGCCGTGCGGCAGATATTGCCGATCACGGAGCCGATGGTCGAGCACATGGTCAAACATATTCGGCCGGTAAAAGGCAAGTACGCGCCGCGAGAAGGGGAGGATGATAAAGGTCCTGCTGTCTACACGATAGAACCCGACGCAGACGAAGTTCTTGCGGTGCTCCTGCCGCGACTTCTCAACGTGGCTGTTTTTCACGCGATGCTTGAGGCCAAGGCCTCTGAACACTCGGCGCGAATGGTTGCGATGAAGAATGCCACCGACAAGGCCAAGGAAATGGCGCAGGGCCTCACACGTACATTCAATAAAGTCCGCCAGGCCGCGATCACTCGCGAGGTTTCCGAGATCACCTCCGGCATCGAAGCGATGCGCTAAATGTATGGACGGGCGCGAGAAACTTGATAGACCGCGCTCCGTTGAAGATTTGAGCCAACGAGAACGGATAAAGCGTCTCCATCACCAACTGAGTCTCATATACGATAAGGTCTTTCTAACGGGAGACTGGTCTGCTGATTACGAACACCCGAAAGAAACTGAGGCAGTCCGAACAAATATCTTCGAAGATAGTGTAGTAACAGACCCTTCCGTTCTCGCAGAGTCGTTGAAAGAGTTTATCCAGAACGTTGCTCCAACGATACAAAAATCTCCCAATCGAGAAACACGAACAAGCTTGCGCGAATTCAACAGAAAACTTTTTTTAGAAGTGCTTGAATCTATCCACGCCATCCTCTCTCAGTCGGCAAAAGAGATACGCACAATAAAGGAACTAGAAATGGAAAAAAGCGTCGACGAAAACATTCATTCTTTTAGGGATATTCCCATTGTGTACAGCAAAGAGATTCCTACGATACGAGAGAAAGATATGCCTCCTGATCCGGCGGGAGAGGAAGACACAATACACGTGGCTCTGCAAACCATTCTCGGCAGACTAACATCCCTAACGAAATGATTTTGGGATATGAGGGAGCTCTTAATTGCAACGCGGAATAAGGGGAAGTTGCCCGAGATCGTAGCCGCATTGAGTGGCATGCCTTTTCAGATAGTGAATCTCGAGGACACGGCCATCCCAAAAGATTTTGAGGTCGAAGAAATTGCGCAGACCTTTGAAGGCAACGCACTCATCAAAGCATTTATGTATGGAAAGAAAAGCGGGAAGCTTACGCTCGCGGAAGACTCAGGGCTTGAGGTGGATACGCTCGGCGGGCGGCCAGGAGTGATGTCCGCGCGATACGCGCCGGGGAGTGACGAAGATCGCTACAAGAAACTCCTCTCGGAGCTCGTGGGAATTCCATACGATGAGCGCGGCGCGCAGTTCCGTGCCGTCGTCGCGATCTATGATCCGGAGAGTGACAAGATCCGCACGTGCGAGGGAATTATGCGCGGACACATTGTGGGTGAAGCACGCGGCGGGGCCGGCTTCGGCTATGACCCTGTTTTCTACAGTGACGAGCTCGACAAAACGTGTGGAGAGATGACGCTCGCAGAAAAGAACAAGGTGAGCCACCGCGGCCGCGCGCTTTTGAAGGCGCGAGAAATACTCACAAAAGATTTTTCATGAGCACACAAACCCGTCCTCTCATTGGTACAGCTGTGTGGGTGCGCAAAGAAGGACGCATACTTCTCGCCAAACGCGCAAAAGAGAAACAGCATGGGGCTGGAGAATGGTGCCCTCCTGGCGGACACTTGGAGATGTTAGAGACGCTAGAACAGTGCGCGATACGTGAGACACAAGAGGAGACAGGCCTTGAGCTCGCAAATCTTCGGCTCATGCACATTGTGGAGGATCCGCGGCCCGATGCTGGGATTCATTACGTGACGTTCGTGTATGTTGCTGATTGGGTGTCGGGAGAGCCTCGTCCCCAAAAAGGGGAGTCTGATGAGTGGCACTGGTTTGCGTGGGAAGAATTGCCACAGCCGCTTTTTCGACCCACAATGCTCTTCACTTCAAAGAAGATTAATCCACTTGAGTTTTGAGGCCCGAGACGATAGACTGTTCGGCAATCATGTATGTCTAAAGGAACTATCACGCAGGTCATCGGCCCGGTCGTCGACGTCCGTTTCGACGAAGGGCTTCCCGCTATCGAGAACGCGCTCCACGTGCAGCATCAGGGAAAGACCCTCACACTTGAAGTTTCTCAGCATCTTGGACTCAACCGCGCGCGCTGTATCGCCATGCAAGACACTGCAGGGCTCGCACGCGGAGTGGAGGTGAAAGACACCGGCGCTCCCATTTCCGTCCCTGTCGGCGAAGTTTCTCTCGGGAGAATGTTCAACGTGGTGGGGGACCCCATCGACGGAGGAAGTGCGCTCAAGGATCCAAAGCGTCTTCCTATTCACCAAGACCCTCCGCGCTTCCAAGACCAGAGCACAAAGGCGGAAGTGTTTGAAACGGGTATCAAGGCCATCGATCTCTTGGCACCTTTTATCAAAGGTGGAAAAGTTGGGCTCTTCGGCGGTGCTGGAGTGGGGAAGACAGTGCTTATCCAGGAACTCATCCACAACATTGCGAGCGAGCACGGCGGCTACTCTGTATTTGCCGGCGTCGGCGAGCGTGTGCGCGAAGGCAACGACCTCTACCACGAAATGAAAGACTCGGGCGTTTTGGAGAAAACGGCGCTCGTCTTCGGGCAAATGAATGAGGTGCCGGGCGCTCGCGCGCGCGTCGCGCTTTCTGGCCTCACTATGGCGGAGGCATTTCGCGACGAGGGCGGCAAAGACGTCCTCTTTTTCATGGACAACGTATTTCGTTTTGTGCAGGCAGGAAGTGAGGTTTCCTCGCTCCTCGGCCGTGTGCCGAGTGCCGTGGGCTACCAGCCGACGCTCGCGGAGGAAATGGGACTCCTGCAAGAGCGCATTACCTCGACGACCAAGGGCTCCATCACATCGGTGCAGGCCATCTACGTGCCCGCCGACGACCTCACCGACCCGGCTCCGGCGACGACCTTCTCTCACCTCGATTCCACAGTCACGCTCTCGCGTCAGCTCGCTTCTCTCGGTATTTATCCCGCTATCGACCCGCTCGATTCGAGCTCCACAGCGCTCTCGCCCGAGATCGTGGGCGAAGAGCACTATCGCGTGGCGGGCGAAACAAAGCGTGTGCTCCAGCGCTACAAAGACCTCCAAGACATCATCGCAATTCTTGGTATTGAAGAGCTCTCGGAAGAAGATAAAAAACTCGTGTACCGGGCGCGCAAGATCCAACGCTTCCTCTCACAGCCATTCTCAGTGGCAGAGACCTTCACCGGAGCTCCCGGCAAGTACGTGACGCTCCAGGAGACCGTCCGTGCCTTTGGTGAGATTTTAGACGGCAAGCACGATGCCAAAAACGAGCAGGCATTCTACATGAAGGGTGGCATTGATGATGTCGTGGCGGCGAAGGCGTAAGCTGAATTATGGCGAGCCAAGACACATTCTCTCTCGTCATTGCGAGCGTCGGTGAGACGCGCTTCGACGGCCGCGCTCTCTCGGTAACGTTTCCTGGCGCAAGCGGCGACTTTACCGTACTCGCACATCACCAGCCTTTCGTCACCACTCTGAAAAGCGGCGTAATCCGTGTGCGTGAATCTGGCGAGGCGACGAAGGAATTCATCATCGAGAACGGTGTTCTCGAGGTCGCAGGCAACCGCGCGGTCGTCTTGCTCTAGCTTTTCAACATCCTCGTGCCTCAGAAAGCGCTGAAGAGCGCTACAATAAGTCGATGCGCAACAAGCTAGCGGTCTTTTTGGTGTTGGGAACCATCGTATCTTTTGTACCCGCTGAAACTGCCCACGCCGTGGCCGCTCCTCTCAAAAGCAGTCTTTGTCCTAATCCAACAGCGGCAGAAATTAATCCCAGTGGCCCTCAGACGATCACCATTCCTATTGCGACATCTCCCGATGAGGTGAACAAAATTCTCTGGAGATACGTTGCTTGTCCAAGTGCCTGTTACAACGTTAATGCGTCGCTCTCAGTTGTGTTCGAAGGTTTTTTTGGTAAGAAGGAATTGATTGTGAAAGTGAATCCTGCCAATCAATGTGCGCCAGAAAATAGAGATAACCCTGCGGCCGAAGGAAAGGGCTGTCCACCCAGCCAAAAGAATGAGCCCAGAATTACGGTGAATGTAGAGCCCAACGAGGATTTGGATCTTCCGGGACAAATAATCGGCCCTAAATCGCGTTGTGATGACGAGCTACCAAAGCTGATAGATTCTTCGTATCGGAAGATAAACGCATGGGATAAAGATGGTTTGGTGGAGGAGCTGGAAAAGCTTTCCGCGCTGCCTGCCCCGCCACCTGCTACTCCGATTGATAGCAGAGAGGGCGACACGCTCTCTGCTGCTCTCGCTGGTTATGGTCTCGATGAGACGAGTATCCACAAAGTGAGAAGCAGTGGCAACACGGACGCTGCACTGCAAGCAATTGCCAACAAGGATCCGGCGGCTCTCGAGCAGGTTTTGCAGGATTCGGATGTCGCCCTAAACAATGACCTTCGCAATAATATAGGCAAACTTTCAGACCTCGATTCGCGTCTAACGGTCACCTCCGTCGGTGACGCGGCGTCTACAGGGTTTCCCGCCCCGATCGGTAGCCCCACTTTCACGAGCGGTGAAATGACCATGGAAGAGGCAGCCTGCAGGATCGCGAGAAACGAGAGTGGAAGTTGCGAAGGAAATTATACCGCAATAGGACCTCCAACGAGGAAAGGTGGTCGAGCATATGGCAAGTATCAGGTAATGGACTTTAATATTCCTTCGTGGACAGCAGAAACACCGGAAGTCGGACGTTTGACCGTCGAACAGTTTTACAATTGCCCAGCATGTCAGGAAAAAGTGTTTGAATATAAATTTTCACAACTTGCAGCGCGGTGCGGGGGCCCTGCCGGCGCCGCCTCAGCCTGGCACAGTGGGAATTGCGATCCCGGCAATTCCACCGATGGATATAGCACAACGGTTGAATACGTAAGACGATTCTTGAACCCAGTCGAGCAAGCGGTACCGTTCGGCGGTGCTACGCGTGCATACCTTGGACCGACATCACCTTTTGCAAACCTGAATCCGTTTTATTACACAACTACTGGAGTTTCGAATGGTGGCACTCCCGTTTCATACTACATGTCCGACGGTAGGCTCGTTCCCATCCCTGCGAACCAGCAGCCTATAGCTCAGACCTCTTCGCCAGGTGGCTTGCTGGGCACGATTATTGGATTGTTTAAGAAAGGTTCGGATAGTGAAAGTGACAGCGGGCAATCCCAAGGAGGCGGACAGGGGAGTCGGACAGCGCCGCCGGCAAACACGCCTCAGCAGACGGTGCAGCCGAATGCGGCGGTCATCGTCCAGCCGAAGCAGGTGGAGCGCGGAGACCCCTTCGTCGTTTCGTGGTCGAGCGTCGGTATCAGCCCGCTCGATCCGTGTCGCCTCTACCTTGAGATCGGGGGGACCAACGAACTCCTAATGCATCTGAATGAAGGCTCGCGCACGATTATACCGAGCGCGACCTCAACCCCGGGTGTGTGGGAGTTCACTCTGCAGTGTCCCACGCCTTCGGGAGAGGTGTTGGAACGCACCGCCTCGACATCGGTCCAATAGCGAATGGAAACTAAAAAATTTCAGCGACGCGAGGAAGATTTTGTCTGTGAACACCCCAGTACCATAACACTTCGCGTTAGCTACGGGGCAGGCTGCAAAGAACTATGAGTTTTAAGCGAACTGTTGAAGACTTTACTTGTGAACATTGCGGAAATCACGTAGCGGGCGGTGGCTACACGAACCATTGCCCCAAGTGTCTGTGGAGCAAGCATGTGGATGTGAATCCAGGCGACAGAATGGCCTCGTGTGGCGGTATGATGGAACCTATCGCTCTCGAAGGGTCCTCTCCAGACTACGTGATAGTGCATCGCTGTCTCGTGTGCAAGTACCAACATCGCAATAAGACCATTACAGAGGATGAAACAGATACCTTGCTCGAGGTTGCCAAGAAAGGAGGAAGAGGGAATAATTAAGAATATGAATGCAATGGTCGACCATGTGCCAGATACGTACGAGGAGCTCATACCTCATTACCACGGGGATGTGCTTCGTCAGCTTTTTATTGCTGCAGTGATTTTAATGCTCGTCGGCGCACCCTTTTATGCAAATGCACTCCAGATACAGCTTCCGTTCCTGATCATAGGCGCTCTCGTGCTTGCTGGTCTTGCGGCACTCGCGAATCCGCACAAGAAATGGATTTTTGTCGTGAGCGCTATTGCTGCCGGCGCGGGGTTCGTCATCTACGAACTATGGGCGCTTCAGCAATATGCCGGGAGCTCATGGGTGCAATTTATTCTACGCGAAGTCATCGCGCTCGTATTTCTTATTGCGTTCTATTTTTCCATGAAAACTGTGCGTGCCTTTATGCTGGGCAGATTGGGGAAGCACGATGAGGCGGGGGAGTTCGACGAACGCTAGCCTGGTCTGGTACACTTCTCGGAATGATAAAAGAGACTAAAAAAATATTTCTCCTCCTTGGACACCCGGACAAACGAGGTATCTGTGGCAGACTCGCTGATGCGTATGAATTTGGTGCCACGCAAGCTGGTCACGAAATTCGGCGCATTAATTTGGGAGAAATGGAATTCGACCCCGTCCTCCACAAGGGTTATCGTGAACGCCAAGAGCTTGAACCCGACCTCGTAGAGTTTCAGAAGAATGTGCAATGGGCTGATCATTTCGTCATTGTGTATCCAGTATGGTGGGTAGGCATGCCCGCGCCTCTCAAGGGTCTTTTTGATCGAGCGTGGCTTCCTGGCTCAGCCTTCCGATATATCAAAATGAAATCAGGGAAACGTACGATGTTTTGGCACCGCATGTATCGAGGCAAGACCGCGCGCACCATTCTTACATCAGGAACGCACCCCATGCTCGTGCGCTTTCTCCCCGGCAACGTGAACGCCCAGCTGCGGTGGGGGATCCTATGGTTCGCAGGATTTCGGGTGCGTTCGGTGTGGTTTGGCCCTTCTGAAAATCAACCTGATGCGGTCTGCACACGCTGGTGCGATCGTGTGTACGAATTTGGCCAAAAAGCTAAGTAGTGTTGGTATGAAAACGGCACTCTATTGGTTGCCGCGGGTACTTGGGATTCTTTCTATTCTCTACATAGGCGTCTTTGCACTCGATGTTTTTACACCAGGTGTGCCGATCCGCGAAGCGCTCCTCGGCCTTGCGATACATCTCTTGCCGAACTCCGTTCTGGTCGTCGTCCTTGCTGTCGCGTGGAAACATGAACGTGTGGGCGGTTTGCTTTTTATACTCGTTTCGCTCTTGCCGTTTCTGCTTTTAAGAAATCCCACGTGGGTCAATACATTGCTTGCGGGGCCATTTTTTGTCACAGGCGTGCTTTTTCTCGCGAGTGCCCAGTGGAGACAGCGTGAACTGGTCGTATGACCCCTGAAGCGGCGCTCGCAATACTGCGCGATAAGAAGGCGGATACGGTAGCATTCCGAGCAGCGACTGCTGTTGTTTGTCGAAATCTCGTCGAGAAAATGCGCACCCATCTGCAAGAAGAGAACAAGTCTCTTGAAAATGTCGTTATTGTGATGATCTTGCGTGCGGCATTTGCATTCATGAATGCGGCGATGAAAGAATTCTCACAGGCACCCGTGGCAGTGCTCGGCATGAAGCGCGACGAAAAGACGCTCGAGCCGCACTGGTACTATGAGAATCTTCCGCCGCTTTCGCGGGAAAGCATCCTGGTCATCTTCGATCCTATGCTCGCGACCGGCGGCTCTGCAGAGGCCGCCATCAAGCGACTCCAGAAGCATGGCGCGAATCTCGCGAATATTTATTTCGTCGGCATCATTGCGGCTCCCGAGGGCTTTTCGCGCATCGCAAAATTAATTCATGACGAAAACATCCTTCTCGGTAGGCTCGACGAAAAGCTCGACGAGCGCGGCATGATAGTGCCAGGACTCGGCGACTTTGGCGATCGTTTCTTCGGATATACCGACAGAGGGGTTATCGATGTCTGAAAGAAGGCTACAATACATGCATGAAGGAGAGAACGACACTTAAGATTATATTCACGCTCTCGGCCCTCGGCGCGATATTCTCAGGGACGCTTTCATATATTGAAGTATTCGGCTCCGCTGACTCGTGCCCCGCTCTGGGCGCTCCCGGAACGATCCTCGGCTACCCAGCGTGCGTCTACGGTTTCGGCATGTTTCTTATACTCACTGCGATCACCGCGTACGGCCTCTGGGGCAAAAGGAAAAATACACAATTGCCATCAATCGAGTAGCTTTCAGAAGAATAATCCACACTTCCTTGCATACCCCCCGGGGGTATGATACACATACGGAATGAGAGCAGATATAAAGAAGAAGGTACAAGACCGCCTTAAGCGCATTGAGGGGCAGGTACGTGGTTTGCAGCGCATGGTCGAGCGCGACACATATTGCATTGATGTCATTACGCAGACATCGGCCGTGCGGAAGGCGCTTTCTTCGGTAGAGGACGCCATGCTCGAGAATCACCTCTCCACACATGTTGTCCACCAAATGAAATCAGGGGATACCAAAAAGGCGACAAAGGAGATTTTGTCCGTCTATAAACTTTCGAAGAAAAATAAAATATGAATAAGTATGCCGGAGGCATCCTAATAGTTACTGTTATGTTTATTGGAGCGTTTGCGTTGTTTTCCGGGAGCGGTAGTCAAGCGAAAAATGCGAGTTTGGGAGCGGAGGGCGCCGTTAAGGTCGTCCTTCACAAGTCGCCCACGTGCGGGTGCTGCAAAGTGTACGGGTCGTATCTCAAAAGGCTTGGGTACGATGTCGAGGTACACGACACAAACGATCTCGCTGGAGTAAAGTCGAAACTTGGCGTTCCTGGCGAACTAGAAAGCTGTCATACGATGGAAGTGGGCGAGTATGCGGTTGAGGGTCATGTGCCAGAAGAGGCGATAGAGAAGCTACTTGCCGAGCAGCCTGAGATAAAGGGAATCGGAATGGCGGGCATGCCTTCAGGGTCGCCTGGAATGCCTGGCCAGAAAACAGAGAGCTTCGTCGTGTATGAAATTACTGCCGAGGGTACGCAAGGTGATGTGTTCGTAACACTGTAGCGTATGAGAACATTATCACTCACTGTACCCGCCGCCCTTAGCCTAGTGCCCACTGTTGCCTTTGCGCATTGCCCCCTCTGCACGGCGGGGGCAGGGGCGCTCGCGGTCCTCGCGGCGTATCTGGGTATCTCGTCAATCATAGTGGGTATCCTTATCGGAGCGTTCGCGCTAGCGCTCGGCATGTGGCTTGCGCCAAAAGTGAAAAAGAAGTATCTGCCCTTCCAAAATGAACTGCTGGTCCTCGTTATTTTTCTTGGAACGGTGGTTCCTATCGCGCCTCTCGTTCGCGAGTATGGGCCGCTGTATCTCGCGCTTCTAGGAGAATACGGCACTCTTTTTCACAATACATACGTTATCAACCTGTTCATTTTTGGAGTGGTGATCGGGTCGATCATAGTGCTTATCGCCCCGCATCTAAGCAGTGTGCTCTCGCGCATGCGAGGATCACAGATGCCCTACCAAGGTATGACCATCACACTCGGGCTTCTTGTAGCCGTTTCGGTCCTCGTACAAATACTCGTATGATAGGACTCACGACTGTACTGTGGACTCTCTCTGCACTCTTCGCGCTCTTTCTTCTTGCGCGCTCTCTCGGGCTCAAGGTGTGTGCGGCATGTGCCGCCGTTTTCACGACGTGGGTGGGACTTCTCGCGCTTCTCGTTCTTGAAAAAGAGGTGGACCCTTTGATGATCGGGATTTTTATGGGCGGGAGCGTCGTTGGCGTCACCTACTTCCTGCAGGAGAAATTGCCTGAGGACTACCAACTCTTTACATACCCCTTTTTGATAACATTCTTTTCGCTCGCGTACATTCTTCTTGCCGATGTGCCCGCAGAGTGGGGCGCCTACATCCTCCTTGCCTCCATCTGGACACTTTTTGTTGCACTCTTTTCCGTGCGGAAAAATACACAGCTGAGGGGGCTCGCGAAACGCATTATTGAGTGCTGTAAGAACTGGTAACTTTTATATGGATTGTTGTCACAATAACCACACGAAGGAAAACTCCGCTGCCCACGGCCACGGAATGGATCACGGTTCGGCCCAGGACTTTCTGCGACGGTTTTGGATCGTCACCTTTCTCCTCATCCCACTGATTTTCACCAACGAGATGCTCACTGGCATCTTAGGGTTAGGTACTTTGCCATTCGCCCAGTGGATCGGATTTGCCGTTGCAACGATTATCTTTGGTTATTCACTCGTATTCTTCCAGCACGCATGGCACGAAATAAAAGCGCGCTCATACGGCATGATGACACTCGTTTCGCTCGCGGTAGGCAGTGGGTATCTTTTTTCCGTAGCCTCGACCTTTCTTCCCGCGCTTGAGGTTGAATTTTACTTGGAGATCTCGACTCTTATCTGGGTGCTTCTTTTTGGGCACTATCTCGAAGCGCGTTCGGGTTCTGCGGCGGGGAACGCTTTACAAGAAGTGGCGAAACTCCTGCCGAAAAAAGCGCACCGACTCACAGACGGCAAGGAAGAGGACGTTGATATCGCCGACCTAAAAGAAGGAGACGTCGTGCTCGTGAAGCCGGGTGAGAAGGTGCCTGCCGACGGCACTATTCGCGAGGGTTCCGCGCATATGGACGAGGCGCTCCTCACTGGTGAATCAAAACCGATCGAAAAAAAGAAGGGAGATGCGGTAATTGCCGGCTCCATTTGTCTGGACGGTTCCCTCACCATCGCACTCACACGCGTGGGTGAGCATTCGACGATTGGGCAGATACAGAAGCTTATCGCCGAGGCGCAGGCCACCAAGCCTCGCTCGCAAAAGATCGCCGACAAGGCTTCTGCAGTATTGACGTTTGTAGCGGGAATCACGGCACTCGCCACGATCCTCGTGTGGTCGCTTGTCTTAGGCGAGTCGTTCGTTTTCTCGCTCACGCTCGCCATTACCGTGCTCGTCATTGCGTGTCCTCATGCACTCGGGCTCGCAATACCTACGGTAACGACCATCACGACATCGCTCGCGATCAAAAATGGGGTGTTCATAAAAAATCTTGCCAAGATAGAAACGATTAAGAAAGCCGACTATGTTGTTTTCGACAAAACAGGCACGCTCACCCAGGGAGTTTTTGGTGTTACCGACGTTGTCTCTTTTGGTGAGAAATCGGAAGAAGATATTATGGCGGCTTCCGCTTCGCTTGAGCAACACTCCTCTCACATCATCGGCCAATCCATCGTTCGGTACGCCAAGGAGAAGGGAGCAATGCTTTCTGAGCCGAAGCAATTTAAAAACGTAGCAGGGAAAGGGGTTATCGGTGAAGTAAATGGCACGGAGTATTTCGTTGGCAATCGCGCTCTCATGAAAGAACGCTCGATCTCAGACGCTTCCGTGCAAGGGGAGATTGAGAAGATCTCTGCGGAGGGCAAGACGGTGATCCTCGTTGCTCTCCAAGACAAGGTGATAGGCGCTATTGCACTCTCAGATCGCATAAAAGACGAATCGCACCGTGCTGTGCGGAGTCTCCACGCCATGGGGGTGAAGGTCGCCATGCTTACGGGTGACAACGAGCAGGTGGCGCGTGCTGTCGCGCATGAGCTCGGGATCGATGCGTACTTTGCGGAGGTATTGCCTGAGGAGAAGTACACACACGTCAAAAAGCTTCAGGAAGGAGGAGCTGTTGTCCTCATGGTGGGCGATGGCGTCAACGACGCGCCGGCTTTGACGCAGGCGGATGTCGGGATCGCTATCGGCGCGGGAACTGACGTGGCCGTGGAAGCGGGGGATGTCGTCCTCACGCGCAACAATCCCCTTGATGTCGTGCGCCTCCTCAAACTCTCCCGGGCCGTCTACACAAAGATGATCCAAAACCTCGTATGGGCGCTTGGATATAACGTTGTCGCAATTCCTGCCGCCGCCGGTGCCTTCGCCGCGTGGGGATTTTTCCTGCGTCCGGAAGTGGGCGCACTCTTGATGAGCTTTTCAACCGTCATCGTGGTGTTGAACGCGATGACGTTGAAGAGAATAAATTTAGAAGTAGTGTAATGAAACAAATGTGTATGAATGAACAAACAGTCTACGGTGTCGTCGGTTTTCTCGCGGGTATTATTGTCGGTATGTTTATCGCTCCCTCACTAGTGCCCCAGACGGGGTTCATGGGCATGGGGGTGGGCATGATGGGTGGTGGAGATGAACGCTTTTCCCAGGGCGTTATCGATCAGCACTTTATCGAGCAGATGATCCCGCATCATGAGGGTGCGATCGCGATGGCAGAGCTCGCGCTTGAGAAAGCGCAGCACCCTGAAATTAAAGCGCTTGCCGAGGACATCATCGAGGCACAGGAGCGTGAGATCAGCGAGATGCAGGGTTGGTACCAGGAGTGGTTTGGTTCCGATGTGCCTAGCTTTAGCGGCTGGGGCATGGGCATGATGGAGGGCGGCATGACAGCGATGGAGGGCGATCTCGACCTGCTCGCAGATGCGGATAACTTCGACCTCGAATTTATCCGCCAGATGATCCCGCACCACGAAATGGCCGTCATGATGGCGCAGATGCTCCTTGCGGGGACGGAACGTGAAGAGTTGCGCACGCTCGGCGAAAACGTCATCACCTCGCAATCGAGTGAGATAGAGATGATGCAGGGATGGTACACGGCGTGGACTAATTAGACGTGTATGAGGTCAATCATCATTATTGCTGTCGTCGGTGTCGTGCTTCTCGTTGGAGGCTCGTACTGGTCGAAATCTCTTGCTGAGCGAGATCCCAACACTGTCGCGACGAGCGGCCTGCACTGGCATCCAGAACTCGAGATCTACATCCTCGGAGAGAAGCAGGAGATCCCGCAAGATATCGGTTTGGGTGTGGTGCACAACCCGATCCATACGCACGACGACATACCGGTCCTCCACATGGAATTCAGTGGGAAAGTGGTGCAGGACGACACGCGGCTCGGCGAATTCTTCGAGGTCTGGGGAAAGGAATTCAGTAGCGAGCAGATATTCGAGTACAAAAATGGCCCCGAGGGCTCGGTGCGCATGTACGTGAACGGTGCTGAGAATACGGAATTCGAGAATTACCGCATGCGCGACGGCGACAAGATTGTCATCCGATACGAGTAATCCTTTCGATGACTCTCGGATGAAGAGGGAAGTAGTTTAAGACGCGCGTTTATGGCAGAATGCGCCGATGTCATTAAGTATAGGAATCGTGGGGTTGCCAAATGTCGGAAAATCCACGCTTTTTAATGCGCTCACGAAGAAGAGCGTACCGGCGGAAAATTACCCCTTTTGCACCATCGACCCTTCGGTGGGAATCGTCGCTGTTCCCGATAGTCGGCTCGACAGGCTGAGCGACATGTCGAAATCGGAGAAGAAGATTCCGGCGGCGATTGAGTTCGTCGACATCGCAGGCCTGGTAAAGGGTGCCTCGGAAGGGGAGGGCTTGGGCAATCAATTCCTCTCGCACATCCGCGAGGTAGACGCCATTGCCGAAGTCGTACGTGTTTTCGACGATGAAGATGTGCACCACGTCGCGGGCTCTGTGGACCCTCGCTACGACATCGAGATTATCGATCTCGAGCTCGTGCAGGCTGATTTGCAGAGTGCTGAGAAGCGTTTGGATAGAGTGGAGCGCGACTCGAAGGGAGGGGACAAAGAGCTCATTGCCGAACGTGATGTTTTGAAAAAAATAGTGCCTGCGCTCAAGTCGGGTAAGGCAGCTCGCACTGTGAACCTCGACGAAAAAGAAAAGGGAATAGCGAAGTCTTTGCACCTCCTCACGATGAAGCCTGTTCTCTATGTACTGAATCGAAAGAGTGGGAACGTAAACGTGGATGCGGAAGGTGCTGAGCGATGGCGCGAGCTTAAGAATTTCTTTGAAGAAGCAAAGGCTCAGTACGTCTTCGTCGACGCAGGGGTCGAGCAGGAGCTCACAAGCGTGCACGACGACGAGAGGGCAGATTTTCGTCGTGAGCTTGGCGTGTCCGAAGACGGCCTCGACGCGCTCATCAAGAGCGGCTATGCGCTTCTCGATCTCATCTCCTTTTTCACCACCGGAGAGAAGGAGAGCCGCGCATGGACTATTCCGCGCGGCTCCACTGCGCCGCACGCGGGTGCCGCTATCCACTCCGACTTCCGCGACAAATTCATTCGCGCCGAGGTCATTCATTGGGACAAACTTCTTGAGGCCGGAGGCTGGGCAAAGGCGCGCGAAAAAGGCTGGCTGCGCACCGAAGGCAAGGAATATGTGGTTCAAGATGGAGATGTGATGGAATTCCTCCACTCCTAAAATTAGACATCGGATGTCTAATTTTCTATTAGGTAGCTCTCAGCCGTTAATTTCGGGTCCTGCATCAAGCTTAAGATTCGGTCCTCGTATCGCTTGCCAGAACCAATTTCGCTGTGAAGCAATCTTCGAGAGATGACAGAAGGAAAATTTTGTGCGCCTACGTAATCGAGATGACTGCTCCATCGATACTCGCGTAATTTCAGCAAGGCCCTGCGAACATTTTTTACGGTACCCGACCGCCATTCAGGGAAGAAGTAATCAAGCGGGTTTAGATGTATGTAATACGGGATATATAAGTAGTGTGCTTCACGCTCGATTAGGATCTTTTTGTATTTTCCTTGCCACAGGGTACCAACTCGCTCGTACCGTTCGTTGAAATACTTAGCGTAACCCATGTTGAGCTTTTTCATGAAAATTGGGATACCGTTTTCTTTGCGTGCCGAAACAAGCAAGTGGTAGTGGTTATTCATCAAACAAAATGCATGAATATCGACGAGCTGATTGCGCTCAGTGCTAAAATTATTATTTCTTCTTGTGGGTTGAGATATGTGCTGTACCAAATTGAGATCATTGAAAGCAAAAAGATCATGCACGAAGCGAGCACGGTCTCTGTCATCGAGAACGATGTCTCGTTTTTCGACGCCACGGTTAAGCAAATGATACAGCTCCATAAATTAGACATCCGATGTCTAATTTTAGCATGGGTAAATAAAGGCGACCGTCCTTCCGCAAGGGGAAGACGGTCGCAAGCCAGTGGCCGCTAGCTGTTGAGGCACCCGAATCGACGATTCCGTTCGCCATATGTCATTATTGCTTCCTCCAGCCATTTCTTGTTGAAATCAGGCCAGAGGACATCGAGGAAGACGAACTCCGAGTAGGCGATCTGCCAGAGCAGAAAGTTGGAAATCCTCTGCTCCCCACCTGTCCGGATCACGAGATCGGGAGGTGGAAGCCCAGCCTTGTCGAGGTGAGCTTCAATCACTTCCTCGTCGATCTTGTCCGGATTAATTTCGCAGAGATCGACTCGAAGGCGAATTCGACGCATTGTGCGTACCAGCTCTTGGCGTCCGCCATAATTGAATGCGATTACCAGGGTGAGCTTGTCGTTATTTCGCGTTTGATCTTCGGCGCCTTCGATCATACGGACTAGATCGGGCTCGAGATCGTCACGCCCGCCGATGATGCAGACTCGCACGCCGCCTTCTTGCAGTTGCCGCAGATCATCAGCGAAGAATTTCTTCGCCAGATTCATGAGAAAACTTACCTCACGTCCTGGCCGTCCCCAGTTCTCTGAGCTGAACGCATAGACATAAAGAGTCTCTATGCCCAGTTCAATCGCTGCGCGAATAGTCAAACGAAGCGTTTCCACGCCCCGCTCGTGACCTTTATAGCGCGGCAAGTTTTGTGCCGTCGCCCAACGACCATTGCCATCCATGATGATGGCAATACTCTTGGGCACTACCAATTCGTTTGCCATTGTGATGGCCTCCGTGTTTGAACAGTCCAGCCTTAGAAACTACCCGTTTTTGGGCAAGACACAAGCCCCTCGTGTGTGATATCATGAAAACATATCCACTTAAGGCTTTGATATGGACAAACCAAAGGTGACTCCGAAGGACTTCTTTCTCTGGGCAGGTGCGATGTTCGCTCTCTACGGGAGCGTTATCTCTTTCCTCACGCTCATTTTCCAATACATAAATTATGCGTATCCCGATCCGCTCACGTACTACTACATCGAGCCATATTCGGGCAGTATGCGCTTCGCAATGGCTAGCCTCATTGTGCTCGTGCCTGTCACCGTGCTCCTCATGCGCTACATCAGGAAGGATATCGCGCGAGACGCATTGAAGAATGAGCTATGGGTGCGCCGCTGGGCTCTCGTGCTCACTGTTTTCATCGCAGGCGCCACGGTGGTGGGCGACCTTATCGCACTCGTGAATGGATTCTTGGGAGGTGATCTCACCTTGCGGTTTTTCCTGAAGGTTGCCGTCGTCTTTCTCGTGATGGGCGGTGCGTTCCTGCACTTCTTGGCAGATCTGCGCGGCTACTGGAAAGAGAATCCAGCTCGCGCTCAGCAGGTAGGCATCGGAGCAGCGGTGGTAGTGCTCATCGCTATCATTTCCGGATTTTTCATCATGGGAACTCCTGGAGAAGTGCGCCTTATGCGCTTCGACAGCGAAAAGGTCTCGAACCTCCAAGACATTCAATGGCAAATAGTAAATTACTGGCAGCAGAAGGAGGCTTTGCCAGCGACACTTGAAGAGCTCGAAGACCCCATCAGCGGATACGGGATCCCAACAGATCCACAAACGGGGGAATCGTACACCTACAATGTAGTAGGTCCGACATCCTTCCAACTTTGCGCAACATTCAATACCGTTTCAAACGAAAAGCTCGCGAGTGAAGCAATGCCCGTGCGCGCTTATGGTTCGATTGAAGGCAACTGGCAGCACGAGGCGGGAGAAGTGTGCTTTGATCGCACGATAGACCCGGAGCGCTACCCGCCGTACGCAAAAGAGCCCGCACTGGTGCGCTAAGCTATCGAATTCCTCTCTTGTTCAGGTGATATCGCTGGTAAGCGACGATTGCCCATTGGGTTGCCAATATCCCCGACATAACTACGGAAGACCAGAAGCCGAGTGTGAAATAGACAATCCCAAACCCGTAGATGCACGAAGCGGTGAGGATAGAGGTAGAAAGTGTTGGTTTCTGCGTGGAGCTGAATATAGTGGGGAAAAAAGAAATGATGAGGGCAAGCTGAATTCCTGCGATTGCCCAGTCTTGCCACATAAGGCCGGATTATACCCTTATTTTGTGCCATATGATACGCTGTTCCCATGAGGGCTTACAACCATAAGGTAATCGAGTCGAAATGGCAGCGTACGTGGGCCAAACAACATCTCTACAAGACCCCAGACAAAGGCAAGGGAAAGAATTTCTTTCTTCTCGTCGAGTTTCCATACCCTTCGGGCAACCTCCACGTGGGGCACTGGTACGCATTTTCGGTGCCGGATATTCTGGCGCGTGCCAAGCGCATGCAGGGCAACAACGTTTTGTATCCAATAGGCTTCGACGCCTTCGGCCTCCCTGCAGAAAATGCGGCGATCAAGAACAAAATAAATCCGCGAAAATGGACGGAGAAAAACATCGCCTACATGAAAAAGCAGATAGAGAGCATGGGCACCTCTTTCGATTGGTCGCGCTCACTCGCGACGTGTGATCCGGCGTACTACAAGTGGACGCAGTGGCAGTTTTTGCAGTTCTTCAAGAAAGGGTTGGCATACCAGAAAGATACACCGGTCAATTGGTGTCCTTCGTGCAAGACGGTCTTGGCCAATGAGCAAGTGGAGAACGGTCATTGTGAGCGCTGCAAACACCTGGTGGAGCAGAGACAGATGCTTCAGTGGAACATGAAGATAACCGACTATGCCGACAGACTCGTCGACGATCTCGACCCATTGGATTGGCCCGAGCAAATCAAGGAATCACAGAGGAATTGGATAGGGCGGAGTGAGGGCGCTGAGATTGATTTTCCACTTACTCTCGAAGCAGACAAAAAGAAATACACGTACGTCATTCTCCACGGTTGGAAGGGACGTCCTGAAGCTCCGCGATACCAGCATTGGAAAAAAGAGCTCGAAGCGCAAGGACACCGTGTCATCATTCCCAAATTACCCAATACGAACAATCCGTCTGAGGATCAGCAGGTGGGGGCAGCGTTAGCCGCGGCGGACTACGATGAAAACACCGTGCTCTTTGGGCATAGCCTTGGCGCGCCTGTCGCGATGAAGGTGGTTGAGAAGCTCGAGAAACCGATAGCGCGCCTGGTACTTGCGGGAGGGTTCGTCGACAGAAATTTTAAAGACAATCCACGACCATTCGATAAAAAATTCGTATGGAAATTTGATGGCGAGAGAATCCGTAAGAACGCAAAAACGATACAGATTTTGCACGACTCGAGCGATTACGCCATCAGCGAGCAACAGCTCAAGAATCTTGAGAAAACCCTTGGTGTAAAAGGGCATCGTATCGTGGGAGAGGCCTCGCACTTCACCGGAAAAAAAGAGTTGGCGGTATTGCGCTGGCTCAGGCCAACCATCAACGTCTTCACAACGCGCGCCGACACACTCTTCGGGGCAACGTATCTCGTTTTGGCACCGGAGCATCCGTGGGTCACGCTCGCACTGCAACATAAAACTGTTTTGAAAAATAACGATGAGGTAGAAGCGTATGTGAAAAAATCTCAAAAGAAGACAGAGCTTGAACGTCAAGAGAATAGGGAAAAGACAGGGGTCGAGCTCAAGGGGGTGAAGGCTATCAATCCTGCGACAGGGAAGGAGATTCCGGTGTGGATTGCCGATTATGTACTTGGCCACTACGGCACCGGCGCCATTATGGCTGTGCCTGCACACGACGAGCGCGACGGTGAGTTCGCACAGAAATTCAACCTACCTGTCATGAAAGTTATTTCTGAAGAGGACGGGAGCAACCTTATATATACAGGCGAAGGACTCCTTGCAAATTCGGGAGAGTTTTCGGGGCTCGAAAGTGCCGAGGCGCGGAGGAACATGGCGGAAAAGTTTGGCTCGCTCAAGACGACGTACAAGATGCGCGATTGGGTGGTGAGCCGCCAGCGCTACTGGGGCGTCCCTATTCCGATAATCCACTGCAAGGATTGCGGGCCTCAGGCGGTGAGGGATGTGGATTTGCCGATAAAGCTCCCCGAGGTGAAGGATTATTTACCCGATGGGAGAGGGAAATCGCCGCTCGCAAAGGCTACGAAATGGGTCTCTGTGAAGTGTCCGAAGTGCAAGGGTAAGGCCGAGCGCGAGACAGACACGCTCGACACCTTCGTAGACTCCTCGTGGTACTTCTTGCGATACGCAGACCCGAAGAACAAAACAAAATTTGCAGACGCAAAAAGACAGGCAAGTTGGATGCCTGTCGACCTTTACTCCGGTGGCGCCGAGCATACCACCATGCACGTGCTCTACTCTCGCTTTTGGCAGAAGGCGCTCTACGACCTCAAGCTCGTGGCCGACCCGGAGCCCTACACGCGCCGTATGAACCGCTCGCTCATCTTGGGTCCTGATGGCCAAAAGATGAGCAAATCACGCGGCAACGTGATAGACCCTGACGAGGTGGTGGAGCGTCTCGGGGCCGACACCGTGCGCATGTACCTGGCCTTTATAGGGCCCTACAATGAGGTATCAAACTATCCGTGGAATCCCGACAGTGTCGTAGGAATTCGACGGTTTCTTGAGCGCACATGGCGCATAAGTCAGCAAACAGTGAACAGCAAGCAGGCGACAGTGCAGGGAGTAGAGAGTGTGCTACACAAGACAATTAAAAAGGTGAGTGAGGACATTCCGGCGCAGAAATTTAACACCGCGATCGCACAGATGATGATCTTCTTGAACGCAGTGGATAAGAACGGAGTAGGATTGAGGCAGTGGGAAACGTTTTTGAAGCTTCTCGCGCCTTTTGCGCCGCATATTGCCGAAGAGTTGTGGCACGAACTGGGGCACAAGGCCTCGATCCACAAGGAGAAGTGGCCGAAATTTGATGCGAAGAAACTCGTGGAGGAAACTACTACGGTGGTTGTACAGGTGAATGGAAAGGTACGAGGGCAGATCTCTATCGCTACCGACGCCGACAATGCATTCGTCGAGAAGTTTGCGCGGGAAGCCGTTGCTGAGCGCCTTGAGGGAAAGGTGGTTACGCGCACAATTGTCGTGCCAAATAGGCTCGTCAATTTCGTCGTTCAAGAATAGTTCAGTCTTTCTTGAAGACGCGGGGGCCGCTCGAGGTGTCTTCTATAGAGTAGCCGAGCTTCGTGAGCTCACCGCGCATAGCGTCGGCGTGTTGCCAGTTCTTCTCTTTGCGCGCGGCTTCGCGTGCGTCCAGCAGCGTACGCACTCGCTCTGGCATATCCTCCGCCTCTACTGGTACGCCAAACATCTTTTGACACAACGTTTGCGCAAGCAGGTCGGGGAGAGCAAGCCCAAGACCGAAGACCTTGTCTGCTTCGAGTATGGTTGCACGGACGTCGCTTCGGGATATTTTTGCATCCTTTATCATCTCCCAGACGGCGGCTAGGGCACCTGGCGTATCGAGATCGTCATTAAATCGGTCCCGTATCGTTTTCTGCCAGGCAGGCGAGACATTGCCACCCTCTCTTTCCGTATCAACAATCCGACGAAGTCTTAAGAACGACGTTTGTGCTGCGTCGAGCGCGTCCCACGTGAAATTCGCGGGTGTGCGATAGTGTGCACCGAGGAGGAGGTAGCGCAGTGCAAGAGGATGGTAGCCGCGCTTGATCACTTCTGAAAGATAGACGACGTTGCCTTCGGACTTTGCCATCTTGCCGCCCTCGAGCTGAATGTGCGCGCGGTGCATCCAAAAGCGAGAGAAAGGGCGCTTGCCCGTCGCCGCTTCCGACTGCGCGATCTCGTTGTTGTGGTGCACGGCGACGTGCTCGATGCCGCCAGTGTGAATGTCGATTTGCTTACCCAAGATAGAGCTGATCATCGCGGAGCACTCGATATGCCAGCCGGGAAAACCCTTACCCCACGGTGAATCCCATCCGTGCTTCGCATCGGATTTCCAGAGGATGAAATCTGTTGGGTTGCGCTTTTCGGGATCGGTCTCGACGCGGGCGCCGGCGCGCTGGCCTTCCAGATTAATATCACCGAGTTCTCCGTAGTTGGGGGAGCGAGACGTATCAAAGTACACACCGGAGGAAGTCTGGTATGCGTACCCTTTCTCTTCGAGAGTTTTGATGAGTGCGATCTGCGCAGGAATGTAGTCGCTCGCGAAGGGGAAGGTAACCTTTTCAATATCGATATTGAGCGCGACGAGATCTTTTTTAAAAAGCTCAGCGTACTTGCGCCCCATCTCCTTCATGTTCTCGAGCGTGGGCTTGAGTCCCTCGCGCTTGAGTCCTTTCATCATTTTGTCCTCGCCTTGGTCGGCGTCCGAAGTGAGGTGGCCGAAGTCGGTAATGTTGATGACTTGGCGAACAGTGTAGCCACTGTATTCAAGCGTGCGGCGCAAAATATCGGCAAAAACGAAAGCAGAAAGATTGCCAATATGCTGGACGTTGTAAACGGTTGGGCCGCAATTGTACATGCGCACGGTGCGAGCGTGAGCGGGAAGAATGAATTCTTGTTTGGCTTTTCCAAGCGTGTTGTATAAAACAATTCGAGGGTGTTTCGCGACTCTTCTAAAAAGGGAACTAAACCACATGGAGGCCATGATATCATGATGCCTAAAGAATAGGCGCGCCAAAGCTTCCATGGAACTTTTCGTAGAACTCAGCATCTTGATCGCAGTGGCAACGGGAGTCGCCACGGTGATGCGCCTTCTCCGTCAGCCGCTCATAATCGGGCACATCCTCACCGGTCTCATCGTCGGGCCGCTTCTTTTCGACATTATTCAATCTACCGAGACTATCAAGCTTATGGGCGAGATCGGCGTTGCCATCCTGCTCTTCACGGTAGGTTTGCATTTGAGTCCCGATATCATCCGCAAATTTGGGAAAGTCTCGTTTATCACGGGTATGGGCCAAGTGCTTTTTACGGCAGTTATTGGCTACTTCATTTCGGTATCACTCGGTTTTTCTCCGCTCGAATCAATCTACATTTCGGTAGCACTCGCATTTTCGAGCACCATCATCATTCTCAAGCTCATCGCCGACAAAAAGGAGCTTGATGTTCTCTATGCAAAAATCGCTATCGGCTTTCTCCTGGTCCAGGATCTTGTTGCCATTCTTCTGCTCGTTGGTATCCCACTTTTTGCCGCGGGCACCTTTACCTTAGAGAGCATTGGACGACTTGTTGCGACCGGAGTCGTCTTAGTGGGATTTGTTGTAGTTGCTTCGCAATTTTTTATCTCGAAAGCTCATCGATTCATCGCGCAATCTCAAGAATACCTTTTCCTCTTTGCTATCAGCTGGGGGATAGGGGTGGCGGCGCTTTTCAAGGGTTTTGGACTCTCTCTCGAAAGTGGTGCCCTCATCGCGGGTGTAACACTCGCGGCGCTCCCCGTGCGTCACGAGATCAGCGCGCGCTTAGTACCTTTGCGCGATTTTTTCATCGTGATGTTCTTTATCTTGCTCGGATCGCAAATGCAATTTGCAGATATCGAGCGAATGATACCTGCCGCGATCGTGCTTTCGATTCTCGTTTTGGTAGGAAACCCACTTATTCTTATGGTCCTCATGGGCTTTCTTGGGTATCGAAAAAAGACCAGCTTCCAGACAGGGCTTACCGTGGCACAGATCAGCGAATTTTCTCTTATCTTGATCGCTCTCGGTGTTGCGCAGGGACACCTTGGCCAAGATATTCTCTCGCTCGTTACCTTCGTCGGCCTCATAACGATCTTCGGCTGTACGTACCTGATGCTGTATTCAGAAAAAATATACTCATTTCTCACTCCACTTCTCGGCATGTTTGAGCGGCGAGACGCCTTCGAGCCGACGATGCAGAAAACAGGGCACGCCGTCATCCTCTTCGGATGTAATCGCATTGGTCAAGATTTTCTCGACTCCTTGCATGAGGTCGATAAGAATTTCCTTGTGGTGGATCACGATCCCGACACGGTTGCTTCGCTTACTCGGCGAGGAGTCGCAGTGGACTATGGCGACGCGGGCGACCCAGAATTCCTTGAGTCTATTGATGTTTCGACAGCTGAACTCGTCATCTCGACAATCCCTGACGCTGAAACCAATCTTTTGATCAACCGCTCCGTTAAGGCGCGCAACGCAGAAGCGATCGTTATGGTCATTGCCCACGCGGTGGGCGACGCACTTTCTCACTATGAAGAAGGAATTGACTACGTGGTCTTGCCGCACTTTCTCGGCGGCAAGTACGCTTCTGAGATCGTCGTGAAATTCGGGACTGATAAATCAAAGTATTCGACACTGCGCAGTAAGCATATCGAGCATCTCAAACTCCGACTTGCCTCAGGGCATGAGCATCCATACCCATCCTCGACACGGCTTTAGAGTGCGAGACGTGCTTCTCGCAATCTTCTCTATTAGTCGCTATAATCCTGCGATACTATGACACCTGAAGAAGAGCACATGCGAACGCTTCCTTTCAAAAAGGAAGGTGGGACGTTGTTTACGACGGGCATGGTCGCAGTAATCGTGAGTTTCGCGCTTCTCATCGGCTTTGCGCTTGGTTTTTCGTACGTCGCACACAGCAACGGAAGCGGCCTCCTTTCGGAAGCGCCACCTGAGGGCGTCGATTTTGCACCCGTGTGGAAGGCGTGGCGCGTAATCGATGAGAAGTTCGTCCCCGCATCTGTGGCCACCTCGACCCAGAGCGCAACATCGACCGATCCCACGCAGGAACGTGTCTGGGGCATGATTCAGGGGTTGGCCGAATCACTCGGCGATCCCTACTCCTTCTTCCTCCCACCGAAAGAGAACGAAATCTTCGAAGAAGACATCAGTGGCGAATTCCAAGGCGTAGGTATGGAGATCGCCGTGCGCGATGCCGTGCTTACTGTCGTATCGCCCTTGAGGGGCACGCCGGCCGAGCGCGCGGGTATCAAGAGCGGCGACATGATACTCGAGATCGATGGTGCAGATACGAGCGGCCTCGATATATCGACCGCAGTTTCTCAGATCCGTGGCCCCAAGGGAACTCAGGTATTGCTTCTCATAATGCGCGAAGGATTCACCGAGCCGCGCGAATTCGAAGTTACGCGCGAAGTCATCAATTTCCCGCTATTGACCGCCACGATGCGTGATGACGGCGTCTTCGTCATCGAGCTTGCGAGCTTCACAGCCAATTCGCCGGCGCTCTTTCGCAATGCACTACGCGAATTCGTGCAGACGGGTGGTCGTGATCTGGTGCTCGATCTGCGCGGCAACCCCGGCGGCTACCTCGACGCGGCTGTCGAGATGGCGAGCTGGTTTCTCCCAAACGGTAAGGTGGTCGTCACTGAAGACTACGCAAAGAATTCCGGCAACATTGCCCATCGTTCGCGCGGGTACAACATCTTCAATGATAATCTTCGTATGGCGATATTGGTAGACAAGGGAAGTGCCTCTGCCTCGGAGATCCTTGCTGGCGCTCTCAGACACTATGGCATCGCTATCATGGTGGGGGACTACACTTTTGGAAAAGGTTCAGTACAAGAAGTGGTCGACATTACTTCGAACACAGCGCTCAAGCTAACGGTCGCGCGGTGGCTTGGCCCAGATGGTATCCAGATCCCACACGAGGGACTCAAGCCGGATATAGCGGTTGAGCTGACAGAGGAAGACGTGGCGAGAGGGGAGGACCCGGTGCTCGATCGCGCTATCGAAGCGATTCTCGCGGAATAACGATATATGAATCCCGTTAGAAATCGCGGACGCACGAATGGTATATTTGTCACAATGGTCGGGCTTAATTGCAATAGTGAAGTAGGGGGCGGATGCTCAAACCTGTCCGCGTCCTATTTCTAACGGGATGAAAGTTATCTTACTCAAAGACGTAGGGGGTGTAGGGCGCTCAGGGACGGTGGTGGAGGTGGCCGACGGCTATGCGATGAACTTCCTCATAGGGCGCGGTATGGCCGAGCAGGCGACGCCCAAAAAATTGGCGCACCACGAAAAACATCTTGCAGAAGCTTTTGCCACGAAAAAGGCAGGAGAAGAAAAGCTAGCAAAAGCTATACAGGCGTTCGAAGGGGCACGCGTTGAGATAAAGGTACGCGCGACGGAGAAAGGAGGGCTTTTTAAATCTATTGGTTCAAAAGAAGTCGTTGCGGCCCTTGCAGAGCAGAAGAATGTTCACATACCGGAAGAGGCGATTCAGATTGAGCACCCCATCAAACAGGTGGGAGAGCACTCAATACACCTCTCCGCCTTTGGAGCGAAAGCAAAAATGATTTTTGTTGTCGCTGCGGCGTCTTAAACGACGACGACGATAATAAGTGGGTAGTATTTATCCACACCACTGCAAATTCCATCTGGTATTAACCCCCCCCCCACGTGCCATTGTGGTGATATATACACCGTTCGGATATTATTTCCTTGAAAAGCAAGGCACGATGTACACGAAACAAGCAAAGCTGTCATCACAACTCCTTCGCGCGGCCGTGTTTCTGACGGCCTTGTTGTTTTCAGCAATTTCGTTTCAATTTGCAGATGCAACGACGACTATCAGTAGCAACATCGTTACAAATGAGACGTGGACGACAGCGAATCATCCCTACATTATTCAGGGATCTATCTCTATTTCCTCAAGTACGCCTATTACCGTTACCGTAGAGCCGGGCGTTGTTGTAAAGTTCTCAAGCATATCGTCTTCGCTAAGCGTAAGCTCCGGCAACACCCTTGATGTCCAAGGAACTACGGGGTCACCTGTCTACTTCACCTCCTATTACGATGATTCCGCGGGGGGTGATACGGACGGAGGAGGTGCAAGCTCCGGCTCCTCGGGAGATTGGAAGCACATACAAGTTAACTCTGGCGGAACGGCATCGTTCACAAACGCCGTCATCCGATACGGCGGCTGCTACACCGGTACCTTTGGTTCATGTCCGAGCTCCTCAAGTTCCGGTGCGAATATACGCAATAACGGGACGCTCAATCTATACAATGCTTCGAGCACAGATGCAGGGGTCTACGGCATGGTGCAAGAAGCAGGAACAACAACTGCTGAGTACTTCGAGATTTCCGACCCGTCGGGATACGGGTTCTATATTACGGGCGGAGACGTGTCACTTGCGACAAGTTCCATTCACGACGCTTCTTATGGGTTATACACTAATACCGCAGCGGGCAACATAAGCATTATTGACAGCACTTTTTACGACAATTCATCAGGAGCAGGATTCCTCAATCTTGGCACCGGCATGACAATCACTCAAACAGGCAATACTTCCACGAGCGGTGTAGGCCGGGGCTTTTATGCTTCCGGTAGTATAACAACGAGCCAAACGTGGAGTGGTGATGGCTTGCCATATATCATTTCTGGCAACGTTACGGTTCCATCAGGAAAGAAGCTCACCATCGACCAAGGCGCAATCATCAAGTTCTCGGCCAACAGCGCAACATTCGTTGTAAATGGAGGTGGGGAGCTTGATGTTCAGGGAACGGCAGAGAGCCCAGTCCTTTTCACATCATACAAGGACGACACTGCGGGGGGAGATACCAATGGAAACGGTGCAAGCGCCGGCTCTTCGGGAGATTGGAAACACGTCAAACTCGATTCCGGTGCAAGTACTACTCTTGCATATACTGGCATCAACTATGGCGGCTATCTGTCCGGTGGCGGCAGTGGAGCAAACATATACAACACAGGCGGAACACTTAATCTTGAGGGCAGCACAAGCGGGAACTCATATATCTATGGTATCGCTCAGACCTCTGGAACGACGACCGCTACGGGCATAGAGATCGCAAACAATACGGGAGGTTACGGCTTCTACATCACAGGAGGCGATGTAGCAATTGCCTCCAGCACAATTCACAACAACTACACGGGCCTCTACCTTATAACTGCGGGAAATCTTGAAATAACAGCGAGTAACATATACAGCAACGCACATGACGGCATTCGTCAGTCGTCTGGTACCGTGACCACAACTGTTACGGATAGCGCTATTTACGACAACGGTGACTATGGAGCGTACAGTAGTTTCTTCTCGCCCGCTACATTTATAGCTGAAAACAACTATTGGGGCGCTTGGATTGCCGCTGATTTAGGCAAGAACACAGGGCCGTATCACGCAACACTAAATCCTAACGGTGGGGGTGACACCATCACAAGTTACATTGATTTCGAGCCATACACGGTCGCGTATCTGTTTGACCCCGCTGACAGCGATTATTCGCCCCCTGCCGTGAATATCGATGCGCTTGAAATGAAGTGGAGTAGTTCAACCGTATATTCTACTGAGTGGCAAAACGGTATCAACGTGTGGAATTCGTCCACTACAGGAGCAGTGTCCATCTCGTACATCGCGTCGCCAGCCTCTGCTGATTTATTAGTGCATGATGTTGATGATCCATTAGTAATTTGGTCAGGGCTGTGGGTGCCCGGGGAAGAGCCACCGCACATTCTCCTGAATGAAGATGAGAACCGACTCGGTTCAGCATCTACCGAACAAATTCAATGTATCACTACACATGAACTCGGTCACGCTGTGGGTCTAGCTCATGGTGTAGTAGATAACATCATGTACTACGATTGTACTGCGGGACAAGTGGAACCTGGGACGCAAGATTTGCACGACCATGGGTATGTGTGGGACAACGGATACCGCTGGGAAAATTAATAAGTAACGTTCAATAACATGCACATACTCAAAAAGAAGATATTCATGATTGTCGGTTTTATTGTGGGAGTTTTGACGCTGGGAGTATTTTATACTCTCAATCTCAACCACAATCAATCAGGAGTGGCCACTGGAGTGAGAGGCGATACTCCTGTTGAAGTGATCGCAGCTTCGTACGTAAAAAACTATAACGAAGATACGATATTGGTTGGGGAGGCACAGAACATATTTGTCGCAAAGGTCATTAAAAAAACAGGGGATTTGGATCGCAACAAAACCCCACATTCTCAATTCGAAGCGGAGGTAGTCTACAACATAAAAGGGGACTTGCGAGGGGTGGTAACCGTTGATCAAACTGGAGGTCTCAAGAATGGCACTTTGTACGTATTCGCAGGAGACGAATTGCTTGTTCCAGGTTCAACGTATGTGTTTGCGACGAGGCACATCGAAGAGTTAAGTCCTCTGTACTTTATAGGATCCCACCCCGCGTTCAAGGGAGTGATCAGTGAAGAATCAAATCTCTCAAATGAGCAATTGGTTGAGCTCGCCAAACGAAATTCAAGGATTCTTGAACTTTTGGTAGCGTATCCGAACGAAGTACTTGGAGAAGGGGATGTGCAGCAAGGTTATGCTCGAAATTCCTTCCAATCACTCTCGGATGAACAAAAACAGGCAGTGTACGACGAGATCGAAGCGCTTTCCAAGAACTAATTGAAGTAGCGTATGAGTGCGGTTACGCTCTCAGTATGCCCCAAAGTATATCTGGGAAGGGCTTGTTTAGATGTCACTAAACGACGTCGACGATGCGGCGGCGATTTGATCGGCCGTCGAAATCTGTTTTTCGTTTGTTGCGGAAACGCACTACACCTGCGATGCGCGAAAAAAGTGTGTAGTCGGAGCCCACACCGATGTTCTTGCCGGGCAATATCTTTGTACCGCGCTGGCGCACCACGATCTCGCCCACGCCGACCTTCTGGCCATCTGCGCGCTTCACGCCCAAATACTTAGGATTTGAGTCCCGTAGATTTTTAGCTGTTCCACCTGCTTTTGTTGTTGCCATAGAGGATTAGGTTCTAGGTGCTAGGGGTTAGGTTCTAGTATCATTAGCACGTGAAGAGAATACAAGAATTCTGGCAAAAAGGCAAGAACTACGCGGAGGATGCGGTAGCGGAGTGGGGGATAGTGGCCCTCGTTCTCCTCGTGGGGCTGGCCTGCTTTGGCCTCGGCCGTCTCTCGGCCTTGGAAGAGGCGCGGCCGGCCGTCTCGGTGAGCCAGGCGGCAGCTGCGGCAGGCGTAGAGAGTATGCAGGTGGGAGGAGCTGTCGTCGCCTCGAAGAAGGGAAGTGTCTATCACTATCCATGGTGCGGGGGTGCTTCGACTATAGCCGCGCAAAACAAAGTGTGGTTTGCCAGCATCGAAGCCGCCGAGGTCGCCGGCTACCGCGCGGCCAAGAACTGCAAAGGTTTGGAATAATCCCCATTTGACGCTCGATAGGGACGGGCGTACTGTTTGAACAGTTATTTGAGTACCAAAAAGTAGACAAAATTTCAATCGCGAGACGTTGTGTCTCGCAACAACGGAGGGAACAGCAATGATGAGTCGGTTAGTTACAAAATTGCGAACAATAGCGCGTGAGCGCGTAACCAAAAAGCCGATTCTCGACTTGCGCCCAGCGCGCACAGTCGAGAGTCACGAGATCGCTGGGTTTCTCAGTGAATCGTCAGTGGCAGATCGTACGAAGGCATTGGAGAATGCCGCGCGAAATGGCGATCTGTACTGCGATGTCCTGCTGATCGACGTGGATCGGGATTGTGGAGCTGATTTTTGGCTTTCATGTCGATGGTCCTAGGATTGATCTCGCGTTGGAGGCATTGGACGGTCTTGCCCGCGTTGCGCGTGATTGGCTGATAGCCGAAGGACTTCGGCCCGGATTTCGGATAGAAGGCAGTGTTCTCTGTTCGATCGAAGGGAGGCGCAAGGGTCCCCAAAAGGTGTTCTTGAGCGCGATGATGCCGGCACCGGAAACGCATTATCTACCGCCGAGCAGTCGTCCAAGTAGTCGTCCAGCTGAGGCGACGGCACGTACAACGAGAAACATGCCGGTGGGTGCCGGCATGCTCTAGCGAGCCGCACAAGAAGGGGAGAGTCGCATGAGACTGCTCCAATCTGGTGCGGCTTTCCCATTTCTCTATAGGTCTCATGCGGTATACTGGGGCACACATGATAATCGTAGACGTCGAGGCATCGGGGACAGAGGCGCATAAGCATTCCATGGTGAGTGTGGGAGCGCTCGATCTGCAGAACCCCAAGAATCGTTTTTATGAGGAATGCCGCATTTGGGAAGGTGCGCACGTGATGGACGAGGCGCTCGCCGTATGCGGCTTTACGCGCGAGCAGATCACCGATCCGAGTAAGCAGAGCGAAGCCGATCTGGTCCACGCATTTCTAGAGTGGGCGGAGCCTATCGAAGAGCGCACGCTCGGCGCACAAAATGTGTCTTTTGATCGGGATTTTCTCAAGGCCGCGGCCGAGAGGGCAGGGCACACGGTGTGGCCATTTTCCTTTCGTACCATCGACGTGCACACGCTCGCCTACATGCACATGATAAAGCGCGGCATCCAACCTCCCTTCGACAAAGTGAAGAAGCACTCTGCGCTCGATCTCGACCAGACGCTCAAATATTGCGGCATTCCAGCCGAACCTATGCCGCACAACGCATTGACCGGCGCGCTCTCGCACGCGGAGGTTATCTCACGTTTGCTCTACGGCAGAAAACTTTTGCCCGAGTTCGAGCAATACGAGATCCCGTGGAGACATTAGTCTTGCTCTAAGAGCGCGCGCACTTCCTCCTTGCAGAGAAGCGAGCTAGCGCTATCCGATAGAAGATCACAGATATTAATAGCAGTTTCTTCAGGCACAACATCAATAAGACGATAAGCCGCACCTTTTATGCAATCATAAAGATGCGCAAGATCCGTAAGCATAAAACACATCTCCGCGCTCCGTTTTGAATCAAAGTCGGTATACGTGGCGATCACATTCCCAAGACCTTCTAAGCAAGTGGCATAGGTGATGTCCAAAATCGACGATGCTTGTACGCACATATCCTCGATACGCGTGAGCCGCTCTTCAAGTGGACGATAATCATTGGTAAAGAGTTCCGATCCAAGCCACCACTGGGGAAGGCGAAAGGAGCATGGCTCAGCAAAATGAGGATTGATACCATTGCAGAGATCGAGCAGATTTTCGCTTTGCGGAATGAGTCGTGATCCATCTCTGAGCATGGTGTGGTCGTAGTACTCCATAAAGACGCCGCCATTACAACCATAGATGGGATCGCTATCAGGCAAATCTCGATTGCACATCTCTAGAGCAGTGTTGCGATCTTGGGGAGCATATCCGAGCGAGGCAAGCATACCGTGCCCGATGCCGTGCTGGCACACATTCTTCGAGCTAAATTGCGCGCTCTTGCACACTGTGCCGAGCGTCGGAATTATATCAACACCATATTCAAGCAGTGCCTCACCGGTGATTTCGTGCACACATCCGTACCAAAATTCATCATCGCAAAAAGAAATCCCATTCGTGTCGTACAGCTCGTAGACGACTTTACCGAAAGTGTGCGCATGTGCGTGCTGTATTTCTTCTGGATACAAACCGTTTTTGAGTTCTCGAGAGAAGTTTCTGTAAGCTTCCTTGGGGCCTTGATCTTGGACCAGGTCTTTGAGATATACGAGCTGCTCCCCGTAAGGCTCGTGAGAAAATTGTGAATCAAATGTAAATCGCGGCGTTTTAAGAAAAATAAATCCTACGATGAGGATTGAAAAAATGAGAAAAGCAATAAGAAAGCGATTCATAGATGGGTCTCAAAAAGCATTATGCACCATGGGGTAGGGGAACTACCCCTCTTTTGCTGTTCCTCACCATCCACAAAAATCCCTTGCCAAGATTCCTCGCTCCCTTTCCCTGAGAATGTTGCTCAGGAAAATACCCGTGTGCATTAAATGAAGTGCACGCACGTGTTCTCGAGTAGCCGAGATGAAGAAGAATCTTGACAGGGAAGTGGTCTAATGTGGTGTTGTGGATAACTATGGGCGTGTCGCACAATATATCTTTTGCGACATGTAAGTACAGCAAATCCGGAGCAGCTTCCGCCAGCCCACCAAAGCCGCTTGCAAGAGCCTCTATACGCCTCTCAGAGCGCGTTTTGGGTGCTCAGGTAGGCATTGATGCGTCTGCGCCTACGCCTCGAGAATTCGCGATTCCCTGAATTTCTCTCTATCGCTCTTTTCCCCATCTCGCCGCTCAAAATCACGATATCTCGGCCAAGTCAGGCGAACTCAGTCCCCTGTTTTTCTATACACTTGGGGGAGTTCGACTTTTGTCTTAAGGTATTGAAAATAACTCTCTTGAACCCTCCTTCATTCTGGGGGTATAGTGGAAGTACTGATCCTTCTCCCACAAGGGTCAGGGCGAGCAGTGTTGCTCGCGTTGCTCTCTCGAAACAGGGCCCGCGTAAGAGGTCTGACCAGTAAACTCGCGATCCTCAACGATTGCCATACTGAGTTCTCACCCCTCGGAACTCGGAGGTTGAGGCATCGCAAAAGGAGTCGTCCTGCATTCCAGTCCTTTCCTGCGGATACGACTCCTTTTTTATACAACTCCCCTCTCCGATTTTCAAAATTCTGGACTCACACATACTCGGGTGTATAGTGAATCAAGGATGGATCTGAAGTCCACAGAAAAAGGCGTGCGGAGAGGTTGCTCCCTGTCTCCGAGACGCCTCCGGACCACCTCTGCTTACTCCGACATGGCAATTGCGCCAATTTCCTCCCGTCGGGGTAGCAGAGGGGGTTCTCCTTTTTATACTTGAACTCAATTACTGCGGGAGTATAGTGAAAAAGCGTCGGGTCTGAGACCCCTCAATTTCCGACGGACGGGACACGGCGGCGTGGTGTCGTCGTGACCGTTACCCCATGCGGGGTCGCACCTTGGAGCCGCCGCGCGCGTATCGCGGATCACGGCTCCCTTTTTTATATCCAACTCCCCTCTCCAATTTTCAAAATCCTGGACTCACACATACTCGGGTGTATAGTAAATTTAGACACAGGTCTTGGCTGCTTTGCGCCGAACGAGAACCTGGAACGACAAAGAGTGACGGTACGCCGACCGCTCATCTCCGAGTCAAAACTTGCAGACTGACATGCGGCGATTGGTTGGGATGTAGCCCGTCCTTACTGATTTAGCTGGCGAAGTACAGTCTGCAATTTTTTTTATATTCTCAAATCAAAATATACAAAACCACCCCACCCGCTTCGACATGATCGCGCGATCAATCGAAGCGGAGGGATAGCGAAAGTTGTTCACGCGAGGCGGTTCTCAATGAGATTCCTCCTTGTGAGGTTCCACCACGTGGTCATGTCGAGTACCCCACTTTCCCGAACACGGGAACCATCGTGTATTGAACAGGGTATTTCGCGGGATGCCAGCCGCCGTTCACGTATTGCGCCAATATGAATGCTTCCCATATCTCGTAGATGCCCGTGGGGACGTCGTACGTGCCGACACGCTTGCCGACCCTCATCGAGACCGTCACCTTGAGGCACGCATTTTCCTTGCGCACCTTCGTGTTGACACGCTCGAGAGCACCATCCATGTTGGTGCCGTCGAAGTTCATGAGGAAGGCGACCGCCTGTCCTTCAGAGTCGCACAAGACACGCTGCATGATGATTAGCG
>Ga0210057_1000453_pt1 | contig 67905 bp, 62 predicted proteins | sample CryGeyCG2114_010_2_FD_183968 | JGI IMG/M metagenome (GOLD analysis project Ga0210057, IMG submission 183968) | Groundwater microbial communities from aquifer - Crystal Geyser CG10_big_fil_rev_8/21/14_0.10 (SPAdes) (version 2) | ecosystem: Environmental > Aquatic > Deep subsurface > Groundwater ...
CAAGTGCCTCCTCTGGTTTTGGCTTAATAAGATCAGGGAAATAAATGAAGAAGGCCCATGCAGCCCCCCCAGCAAGTAAGAGGAAGATGATAATAAGAGAAATTGTAGTAGGGCGACGGAGCCCTTTACCTTTGGGGTTAGAGGTATGGTATACACCCGGAGTTTGTGCTCCGTGCCATGCAGGAGTTGCTGTTGATTGTGGCTGCGCTTGGTGAGCTACTTCAACTGGGGCTGGGGCTACTGCAGTTTGAGCTGCTTGGCTTGGTGGAGTGGTGATAGATTGTGCCGCGGCGGTGCTTGCAGGAGCGGCAAAGGAGGCAAAGGCATCCTTCACCTCCGATTCTGTCCACCCACCCTGGGAGATAAGGATACGCGTAATATCCTCACGGCTATGACCACTCTCTAACTGCCGTTTAATAAAGTCGAGTAATTGTTGGTTCATATACGAACAATATTATATGGGTAAGTGTTCACGACGGATTGAGACACCAAGGGTTTTGAGTCGCTCCTCAATATGCTCATAACCACGATCTATATAATAGACATTATGCACAACTGAAGGACCGCTGGCAATAATAGCAGCAATGAGAAATGCGAGTCCCGCACGGATATCAGGACTCTCCAAGTGCTTACCTTTAAGTGGTGTGGGTCCAGTAATGACGGCTTGGTGTGGATTAAACACTTTTATATTTGCCCCCATGCGTAGTAAATCCTCGGTATAGTTTAAACGGTTCTCAAATACTGTCTCAAATACTAAGGACTCTCCTGTAACTTGAGTAAGGTATGTAAGTAGTGGTGCCTGTAGGTCGGTAGGGAACCCTGGATACTCATGTGTCTTCACACTAACTGCCTGATATAAATGATTGGGTCTGCCATTTTTTATATGGAGAGATTTTTTTTCCACAGTAATATCTACACCCGACTCTTGCAAAAGTCCTATGAGAGAGCGGAGGTGTGTAGGGTCAACATCGGTAATCGTCAACGACTCAGCCGTCAAGGCACCAAGGATAAGGAAACTCCCCGCCTCTATGCGATCAGGGATACATTGGTAGTGAGGTGCGTTAGCAGTCAACACCCCAGTCCCTGTAATAGTTAGCGTTGTGGTGCCAATACCGTCTATATGCGCACCGCTATCGCGGAGGAACTCAGCAACGCTTGTTACTTCAGGCTCAATCGCAACATTGTGAAGTGTGGTAACGCCATCAGCAAGAACTGCCGCCATCATAAGTGCCTCGGTAGCAGTAACACTTTGGTTTTTAAAAAAAATGTCTGCCCCATGGAGCCCATCCGGTGCAGAGAGTACATAATTTTCACCCGATAAATATGAGCGAGCACCCATTGCTTCATAGGCAGAGAGGAAGAGGTCTATTGGTCGTGGTCCAATAACACAGCCACCCGGATGTGGAAAGTGTACTTCACCATAGCGAGCAAGCAAGGGGCCAGTAAAAATAATGGAGGCACGTAATCGTTTGGCGATAAATTCATCTAACTGATGCGCGCCATCAGAGAGAGGAGCTATAGTGTACTCCCCTTTTTTCCCTCGCTCTATTTTAGCACCAATTCCCTCAAGGAGCTCGCACACCCGCGAGATGTCCTCGATAGCCGGGATGTTAGAGAGTCGTACTGGATGTTTACAGCACAGAGCCGCGGCAAACGCAGGCAAGGCTGCATTCTTAGACCCATTAACTCGTACCGAGCCAGCGAGCGACTTTTCCCCCGAAAGTCCCTCCACAATAAATATATCTTTATTTGCTGGCTGCATCGCTTCTATTGTATCTATTGTTTACCTTTTTACAAACTCGGCTAAGTGCGTAGAATACGGGGATGAATCTATGCGCTGTTGCTCCCCTCTCACGAGGTCTCCAAAAGGAGGCTTTACACTACTTTAGCGCTAAAGAGACGCCAGTAGGCTCCTTAGTCTCTATTCCCCTACGCGGAAAGCCAACATTAGGGATTGTGCTTGAGAGCTCACCGTTAGAAAAAGAAAAGAGTGCAGTGCGTCGTTCAGGAGCGCCACTTAAAAAGATTTCTAAAATAATCACACCTTCATACCTCTCTCCACTCTTTATTGAGGCAGTGCGCGAAACAGCTGAGTACCACGCAAGTAACATGTCAGCGGCACTTATGGCACTTCTTTCGAGTGACTACACTCAAGCAGCAGGAGTCTACCCAGAGCTTACGGTACGCACAAGTCGCACAACAGTAGAGATAGAGGCTGTGCAAGAAAATGATACCGAGCGATACGCGTACTACAAACGTCTTGTGCGTGAAGCATTTGCCCGCAACCACTCCTTAGTTATTATTGCACCAACCATTGCAGACATTACACGTATACACGCCGAGCTCTCTCGTGGTATTAGCGACCATGTCTTTACATTACATAGTTCACTCTCTACAAAAGAGTTTGCAAAGGGCGCTCATGAGCTATTACATTCCGAGCAATCAACACTACTCATTGCTTCACCTATTGCCCTACCATTAGTGCGTAGTGACGTAGATATTATTGTTATCGACAGAGAGAGTGCGCCCTCCTACAAAATGATGGTACGCCCATTTATTGATATACGGATGTTTGCTCGTGCTCTGTGTCGCATAAGTAAGATACGGCTATTACTCGGAGATACATTACTACGCACTGAGACACTACATGAGATAGATGCGGGAGTAATTACCCCAGCCGGCACTATTAAAAATCGCTTGACTACTCAAGCACAATGCGAAGTGTTTGATATGCGAGCAGAGGAGCGTGAAGCACTTTCAAAAAAAGAGAAGGGGCGAGCAATCGGGGTAGCACTAAAAGAAGCGCTCACACAAGCACTCGCACGCAAAGGTCGCGCAATCCTCCTTACCGCACGAAAGGGTCTTGCTCCAACAACCGTCTGCTCTGACTGTGGAGAGACAGTTTCCTGCCCTCGATGCGAAACACCGTTTGTTCTCCATAAAGCACACGGAGAGTTTGTGTATGCCTGTCACCGTTGCGGACACTCTGAGGTACCTCCTGAAGGATGCCCCTCTTGTGGAAGTTGGAAGCTTGCGCTTTTAGGAATTGGGATAGAAAAAGCAGTTGACGAACTCTCAGCCCATTTCCCATCGACACCACTGTTCCGTATTGACTCAGATGTAACTCGTGGCAAACACACTGTGCAAAAAACTGTTGATGAGTTCTACGCAAGCCCAGGAAGTATTCTGGTCTGCACAGAGCTTGCACTTCCCTACCTTGGCACACCGGTTGAATTAAGTGGTGTCATTTCTGTAGACTCACTCCTTGTAATAGCTGATTTCCGGATGCAACACCGAATTATGAATCTCCTTGTGCGATTACGCGAGCTTGCGAATAATCGTTTTATCATTGAAACACGCGACGCAACACACCCCCTCTTCACCTATGCACTCAACGGAGCACTTATTGAGTTTTACCGAAACGATATAATCGATCGTGAACGTTTTGCGTATCCTCCATTTACTATCCTTATAAAAATTACACGCACCGGACGTCGAGATGTAGTGCTCGATGATATGGAGGAACTGATGAAAGCACTGAAGACCTACACACCAACACTCTATGCATCGTATGAATCTGCAAAAAGAGGTCTCATAACCATGAACATACTCGTTCCAACAGTCCCGCGCACATGGCCAGAGGAGAAGCTTTCCTCACTCCTCCGTTCTCTCCCTCCTGACTTTACCGTTGATATTGACCCAGCAAATATTCTATAATCTAATAATGAAGCGAATCGTTGATCGAGATCACCCAGCATTACGTGTCCACGCCCAAGAAGTGGAGGCATCCCTTTTTGGTACGCGAAAATTGAGTAAGATACTCAAAGATATGCGCGAGGCGCTCGATAATGAAGAGGATGGAGTTGCGCTGGCTGCACCACAAATAGGACTCCCTATGAGAATTTTTGTCGTTTCAATGCGTGCGTATAGTGAAGAAGATAAAAACCAACACCTTGTTTTTATCAACCCACGCATTATTAAACGATCAAAACGAGAAAACTTTATGGATGAAGGATGCTTATCAATCCGCTGGCTTTATGGAGAAGTGCGTCGCTCAAACAATGCCACAGTAGAAGCGTATGATGAAAACGGGAAACGCTTTACTCGTGGAGGAGGAGGTATTTTAGCGCAAATTTTTCAACATGAAGTTGACCACTTAGATGGGATTTTATTTACAGATAAAGCGCGCGATATACGCAACATTCCCCCAAGCACAGAGGTATGATACACATCGCTTTTTTTGGAACTGACGAATTCTCACTTGAAGTATGTGAAGAGTTATTACACAAAGGGTTAACACCTGCCCTTATAGTTACTGCTCCAGCACATACAACAAGTAGAGGTAAAAAAGTAGAACCTGTTATGCGCATATTTGCTGAAGAGCAAGGTATCCCCCACATCCAACCAGAGACACTTACACAAACACCTGAGGAGTTGCATACAGAACCGTGGGACCTCTTCATTGTTGCATCGTATGGAAAAATTATTCCTCGTACTATTTTAGATATCCCTACCCACGGAACACTCAACGTCCACCCCTCCTTACTACCTCAGTACCGTGGAGCCACCCCTATCGAAAGCGTCATTCTTGACGGGGCAAATAAAACAGGAGTAACTATTATGTTACTCGATGAAGAAATGGATCACGGACCTATTATCGCTCAAGAGAGTACTCCTATAGACCCTGATGTTTACTATCCTGACTTAGCAGTGGAGTTAGCACATAAAGGAGGTCAACTCCTAGCCGCAAGTATCCCGCAATGGATAGCGGGCTCTCTAACGAGCTATGATCAAACGCACGAAGACGCAAGTTACACAAAAAAAATTAAGACTGAGGATGGGCTTATTGACTTAAACGGAGGCGCAAAAGAAAACTATGCAAAAGTACGTGCCTTTTTACCGTGGCCTAAAGCGTACTACTTCCACAAAAAAGATAGTGGTAATATCCGCGTAGCAATAACTCGTGCACACTTAGACGAGCAGGGATTATTTACTATAGACACGGTCATACCTGAAGGGAAAAAAGAGATGGCCTACGCAGATTTCTTACGCGGACTGCACTAACGTTGATATAAGCCACGTAGTGCTTCCTTTACACGCCGCCCCCCCCGTCGAAAACGAGATTCTTTTTTTGCCTTGTCTGTTGTGACCATTCGCTCTAACTCAGCCTGAACTTTATCAATTGCTGCGTACAAATCATTAGCCACTTCATCAGAGTGATACAAATTTCCTGCAAATGAAAGTGTCGCATCAGCCATAAACACCTCACCCTCTTTGTGGTGTGCTGTCTCTTTCCCAACAACTAAACTGATATGAATCTCCTCTTCATCTATATTTTTAAAAAAACGACGGAGAGCCATCATTTTGCGCTCACCGTACTCTTTAATTGCCGCGGTTAATTCTATTCCCTTCGCCGAAATGTTGATGTGCATAGGTTAGTTTGTGTTATGCACTAATAATATAAGTGTAGCATACATCGTCATAGAATATAACGCAGCACAAGTGCTATTAGTTACATGTCGGGAATTGAAAATATTTTACTTGGACTATGGTGCCCAGAGATCAGTCGTACTGAACCTCGTGCCACATTAAATTCACGAGAAAGAAGCTCGGCAACGCGGACATTAGCTACGTTACGTTGCGCTGGCTCCTTTACAGATATACGGTAGTGATCAGATGACTCACGGATGAGTTCCTCTCGTTTTGCATCTGCACTAACATGCACTTTTATATACACATTTACAGCTTACACCTTTTGAACAGAGAGTGTGTTTGTGGAGCCCGCTTTTCCAAAAGGAACTCCTGCAATTACAACAATTTTCTCTCCTGTTTTAGCAGCTTTTTTTTGCTTTACCACCTTTCGAGCTTCAGCAATCGCACCAACAAGTGTCTTAAATTGAGCCATCTTTACAGGAATACACCCAAAAGAGAGCGCCATGCGATTATATGTTTTTTCATTTGGAGTCAGTACAAAGATAGGAAGATGCGGATGATAACGTGAAATCATAAGTGCTGTGGTGCCCGACTGAGAGAGCGCTACAATTGCAGCGGCCCCAATCTCGTGAGCACAGTTAAGTGCAGCGTAACTAACTGAGTCTGTTACCTCCTTAAATGAAAGGTGCTCCATTTTTAAAATACTCTCGTAGTTAAGGTGCTTCTCTGTGTGGGAAGCAATTTGTCTCATCACCTCCACAGCGCCACGAGGATACTTACCAAGTGTTGTTTCCTCCGAAAGCATGACCGCGTCAGTCCCATCGTAAATAGCATTAGCAACATCATTTACCTCGGCTCGTGTTGGCACAGGACTCTCAATCATTGACTCCAACATTTGCGTGGCAGTAATCACTGGTTTGCCCACCTTATTAGCGAGAGCGATAATGCGCTTTTGAATAACCGGTACTTCCTCACGAGGAATCTCTACCGCAAGGTCCCCTCGAGCAACCATAACCCCGTCAGATACAGAGAGTATCTCTTCTAAATTTTCTATTGCTTCAGCTGTCTCAATTTTAGCAATAATATGAATATCTGCTTTCTTCTTTTTTAAGTAATCACGTAACTCTAAAACATCTCCGGAACGACGGACAAAGGAGACAGCCATAAAATCTACACCTTGTGCAATACCAAAATCGACATGCTTCCAATCGAGGGGCGTTAAGGAGCTTAGAGAAAGATATGCCCCAGGGATGTTAACGCCCCGCTTACCCTTTGTCTCACCTCCAACAATAATGGTGCAGTAAATTTCATGCCCCCTAATAGAAGTGACTTTGAGCTTCTTTTTACCATCATCTAAAAAGATGATGGCTCCGGCCTTAATTTCCTTAGGAAGTTTTGCATAATTAATATATGCACCCCCCGCGGTCCCGACACCCTTTTTAGTAGTAAGCACAAAAGACTTCCCTTTCTGAAGAGTCACGCGCTCAGTTTCAAATTCTCCAATACGAATTTTTGGTCCAGGAAGATCCATTAACACACCGATAGGCGTATTAAGTTTACGAGCCACGGTGCGGGCATTTTTAATACGCATTGAATGTTCATCATATGAACCATGAGATAAGTTCAGGCGAATTACGTTCATTCCATCTCGAGCCAACGCTTCCATAGCAGGGAGCGCTTCCGTAGCGGGACCAATAGTCGCGACTATCTTTGTTTTCTTAGACAACATGGTTTCGATGCTACCACAGAAAGAACTCCTGGTCTATACTAATTGTTATGAGTCATCGTTCCAGTATGCGGGACCGTCTGTCATTTACTCTCTTTATTACATCTTTAGGATTGGCTATCACTGGCTCGTATCCATTTATTTGGCTCCTCACTCGTATCTATCCGCGACGCTTTCGTGGATGGATATGGCGACGTACCGCACAGAGTATTATACGAGGTGTGTTACGAGCAAACGGCATTACTGTTCAAGGACGTCACTTAGGAAATGTTCCCCCTGGCATAGCAGTACTGTTTACTTCTAACCATCCCAGTGATTGGGATGGATTTGTAATATTTTCTCTCGTAGATACAAACACCGCATTCTTTACTGCCCCCTTCGGTCAGTTTACATGGATCCTCCGCTGTTGGCTCAAACAGATGGAAGCTATTGACGTGCGCCGTGACGCTGTTGATGACGCACGCTACCCTACTGCAAACGATAAAGTGATTGCCGTACGAGAAGCAGCAGAAAGTCTTTTGAATGGCAAATCACTCATACTCTTCCCTGAGGGACATATTGAAATACTCCACTCCCTACACTATTTTCACTCCGGCGCTGCACGCATCTCGCTCCTTGCACACACGCCGATTCTCCCGGTTGCGATTGTGAATGCGGATCGTATTTTTCCTGAAAAGGGAGTTCTCATGAGAGGAGTCATCACTGTTGCTTTTGGTAAGCCTATTGATCCTCCACGTCTTGGACTTGGAGAGAAGCTCACTAAGGAACATCCTGAGGCATTGCGCCTACATAAAAAAATGCACGAAGCAATCGTCTCAATGCTCCCCGTTCGCTACCTTACAGATGACTATTATCAATCAAAAAGTAAACGAATCGGAGTATTTATTGACATAGATAACACTCTCTACCACGGACTCTCACAGGTTGATTTTATTCTCTACCTGCTCAAACTTCATAAAATTAAATGGGGTCAAGCGATTGGAATTTTTAAATGGCTCTTTTTAGAAAAAGTACATCTGGTGCCGCACACAACTATGATGCAGGGCGCACTGATGGTACTTAAAGGCTGGGACGCAGGAGAGCTGTCTCACTATGCGCACGACTTCTTTCGTACAGAAGCTCTTCCTCAAGTACATTATGGCCTCTTCCCCGTACTTGAGGATCACGTCGCGTGTGGGCATACCATTATTTTTGTTTCAGAAGTAATCCATCCACTTGCAAACGAGTTTGGAAAGTTTTTTAAAGCGAGCGCTACTCTTGATACAAAAATGGAAGAAACTGAGGGGCGTTACACAGGCGAAGTAAGTACTCTGTCCTACGGGCAAAAAAAAGCAGACCTCATTAAACGCTACGCAACAAAAGCACACATTGATCTCTCAAAAAGTTTTGCCTATGCCGATAGTGAGTCAGACATCCCCTTCCTTAAACTTGTTGGGCATCCGACGGTTGTTAATCCACACGGCTATCTTAAAGATTGGGCACAACACGAAGGTGTCTCCATCTACGACGACAGTGACTAAGCAGTAATCCTATACGCACACATTGTTCCAATACCCTTAGGAGCAATTGCGCACTCTTTTGCTTTGTATAAACTGTGCACAGCATCATAAGTTTGGGGGCACATCATAATTTCCCCTTCACCAGCCTCCTTCTCTAAACGGCTACCAAGATTCATAGTGTGACCAATGGCGTCAAAACGACGGAGTTTATTAGAGCCAAACTCTCCAGTAATAAAGGGTCCTGTTGCAATCCCAATACGCATAGTCCATGGATACTTCCCCATTCTTTTTTGCATATCAATTGCCGCCTGCACAGCACTACGAGCAGCACTCTCTGTATCCTCCCTCTCTAACCCAAACATAATCAGGATTCCGTCACCTAAAAATTTGTTAATCCAGCCATCATGAGCAGCTGCGATATCTGACATCTCAGTAAAATAAGAGTGGAGCACCGTAACCACTTCGGCTGGATCTAAACTTTTAGAAAATTCTGTAAAGCCTGCTAGATCAGAGTAAAGAACAGTCCCTACCGACTGCTGTGGGACTAATTTCCCCTGCATCATTTTGGTTACAATCTCCTCAGGTAGCATGGCATCTAAGAGTTCCTCTGCCTTACCACGCCAATACTCAGCCTCTAGTTTTGATTTATTAAGCGCTTCCGTGCGCTCCACCACTTTATCTTCAAGCGTCTCAACATAATGCTTTACCGTTTCTAATGTAGTCTCAATACCCTCAAGGTAGGCTCGTTTAGAATCTAAGGACTTGCGCATAATCTGCCATATTTTTTTAACAAAAGAGATTGGTTGCCATGACACATCATAGAGAAAGTACGGGGCACTATAAAAAGCGCCGGGGGTAAGCTGAAACTCTTTACTAATTGGGCGATCAGCAGTAATGAGTACTGCCTGCGCAACATCCGTTGGAATCACCTGTTCACCCCGCTCCTCGTACGCACCTAGGTAATAAGGGTGACCATCTTTTTCACCTTCTGAGATAAGCGCAACACGTACCCCCAACTCCTCACCATCCAACAAAAGTGTATTGCCTTGCCATAAGAGGCGCGATGGAGAGATTTGTCCCGATCTCTGTAGAAGCTCCTCAACATTATACTCAAAAAATACTGGGCGCACGCTCGCTGGCGCCAAATCCCAAATCTCTGGAACACTCGCAACAATGCCCTGAAGAAACGGGTCGCTATACACATCGTCAACAGGATTTACTCCATTAATAAAATAAGCACGGATAAAACAGTGTGTTGATTCTGGACGAATCAAATCCATCTCTTTAGTTTGATTAAAGAGACGATTATACCGTGGGATGCGACGATATGCAGCAATAGGACCAAGGAGGATGGAGCCAAGGATACGCTCTAAGTACTCCATACGCCCCCAGGAAGCCAACTTTTTGGTAGAGAGGCCCATGATATAGGGCGCCTGCGGATCATTGAGCACTTCAATCGCGCGGCTCATTATTGTGTTATAGAGCTCAAGACTTACCCAATTGCCGTCCTCTCGTAAATACTCAGGACTAAAGGGTAAGTCCTTAAATATCATCGTATCACTACCAATTACCTGCTTAAGGTAGCGGGATATAATGTTGAAATTGCGGCAGGAAACTAAGGCGTTGTGGTGTGTCATACGAGCTGTAGTATAGCGCCTCTAGGACTCGTTGACAAGATGTAATGTATATGGTCAGAAAAAATAAAAACACCCCATCTACACTACAAAAGTAGATAGGGTGTTTAAAAAGTTTAACGCCTCATGCGTTGGGGATACTTTTGAAACAATTCTTCTTTGCCCATTCCAGAAAGAACGTCGGCAATGATATGGCACACATCCCTGAAGGGTTCGGGATCAGAATCCAATAAGGGCTTTTTGGAAATAACCCCGTCCAGTTCCCCGAGTGATGCAATATGGATGATGGTATGCGCATACACCGCGACAACCAAATCTCCATATTTTTCCTTCACCTCCTGCGCGAACTTGAGTGCGTTGAACGCATCAAGTTCAGGGTAATGGCAAACGATTACCACAAAAGGAAGTCCTTCTTTGGCGAGTGCTGCGATGGGGACGGCATCGCGAGAAAAGAATGGGCACCCCGGCAACCCATACAAACGGTAAAAGTCACAAAGCGCTTGGAAATAGGCGGGGTCCTTATGTAGATAGACAACAGCGGGTGTGAGCATGAGGAATATCCTCCGTTTCGTATTTTTGATGAGCTACTTCTAATGAACAGTATACTATACTACATTACTTATGTCAATGTTTATTTTGTAGTAGTAAAGTTCGCAAACGCCCATACTGATCATTCTGGATAGTAACTTCCTTAAAATATCCTTGCGCGTGTTCTGCTGCGCGTGTTGCATGTGTTGTGTCAACCTCTATCACTAAGCTACCCGTTGGTGCTAAGTAAGGTAATCCATCAACTATAATCTTTTTTATGATACGCAAACCATCAACTCCCCCATCAAGTGCTCGATGTGGCTCAAAGGCACACACGCCACGCGGAAGTCGCGCAATACGCGCGTGTGGAACATAGGGGGGGTTACTTAAAATAAAATCAAACGTACCTGTGATGTTAGAAAAAAGATTACTTTGTAGCAGCGTGGAGCGGGACGCGAAGCTAGGATATAACGCAATATTTTTTTTAATTTGCCGTATTGCTTTTGGCGAGATATCACTCAGTGTTACTTGAGCACGCGGGCACTGTGCAAGTGCCGCAAGGCCAATTGCTCCAGATCCTGAGCACAAATCTAAAACATGAGGATGACGTTTCCTTCGTATCAATGGAAGGAGCTGCCGTACCCATTCCTCCGTCTCCTCGCGAGGGATAAGTGGATGTAATGAGAGATCCACATGTACTCCACAAAACTCCTTCCATCCAATGACATACTCAAGTGGCTCCCCACGAGAGAGACGGGCAAAGTCACGCAATAAAGAAGCAGGGTTTTCTTTCCCCTGATATTTATCACGGACCAGCCAGCGTTTAATAAGCTCCGTGCGCACAATAATTAACTACACCAGGACCTTCATAAATTAAACCGGTAACCAGTTGGATGAGCGATGCTCCAGCAATAAATTTATCATGTGCATGCTCTTGAGTACTCACACCTCCACAACCAATGAGCGTAAAACGTGAGCCACTCTGCGCATGAGCAAGATGAATGAGTTCAGTAGAACGAGCACGACAAGGAGCTCCTGAATAAGCTCTGCCTCCCTCCTTATGCAAATTACCAATTACAAGACCTGCCACTCGATGTTGAGCTGCTACGTCTATTAGCGAAAGAAATTGTTCGTCAGAAATACTAATAGGCATCTTAATATATACAGGGCGTGTATGAGGAACTGTATCAAGAGACTGCATCAATAATTCAAACTGTTCAGGATGAGTAAAAAGTTCCCCCGTGTGTGTATTTGGACAAGAAATGTTGATGGTGTAGTAATCTCCTACACCATGATCAACGCAATATGCAAGTGTATAACGATAATCAGCAATTCCATCCTCTAAGGAATCACTCTTACCGTCGTTCGTGCGAGCAATACTTATCCCGACAATAAATCCATCTTTATGAGGAATAGATTGGAGTCTCTTAGTAATTACTTCAACTCCCTCATTCTTAAGACCTTTATTTACAACAATACTCTTGCGATCAACATCGCGAAGTAATTGAGGATTGGCATTCCCCCCCCAAGGACGAGCGGTGACGGAACCTACCTCAATTCCTCCGAACCCAAAGGAAGGAATGACTCGCACCAAGCGAGCGTTGTAATCAAATCCAGCCGCAAGAATAAATGGGGTATGATAATTCAGACCATCTACTGTTCGGATTAAATCAGTGTGGTGATACCCCCATAGCTTATCTAAAACAGCACGGGTCCATGAGTACATACCTAAACGTTCACCAACAACGAGACAGAGCCTATGTATAATGACTGGGTTAAAAGAAAAAAGGATAGGACGGAGAATTAAACGGTAGAACATACCTTTGGTATATCACAAATTTTGCCTCTCTGCGATACAAAAACGAAGTGGCTTTTTTGCCCACTCACCAGCATAAGACACCCCGACACGTGGAAGTCGTTTGATACGAGATAGAGGAATGCTCACCCCCCTGTCCTCAATCCATAAATTTGAAGTGCGTGAGGAACGTAGTCCATACTGACCCCTTCCTATGGAAAAAGCTTTTGCAACTCGTGCAGGACCATCAATGCCCTCTACACCACGAATAAGGATGGCTGCGGGGTACTCCTCCTCCCCCACCACAATGTTAAGGAGCCAGTGCATCCCATAGACAAGGTACACATACCACACACCACCAGCAATAAACATAATTTTGTTTCGCTCCGTTTTACCACGCGAAGCGTGTGAGGCGCGGTCGTGTGGACCATCGTAGAGCTCAATATCGGTAATTTGGAGAGCTATCTCTTTGTCTCTAACACATGAGACGAGATATTTTCCCAGCAGCTCTTGGGCAACCACCGAACCTTTACGTCTAAAAAATGAGACGGGAAGCACTTTTTTCATAGATGTATCGTAACAGAGAAAAATAAAAAACCGCCGTTCGTCATTTGGACTACTAGGCGGCACAAGGTTAAACAATTTTATCAATGAGACCAAAACGGAGAGCTTCTGCAGCGGTCCAATTTTCTTCTTTTCCACACGCTTTCCTAACAGAACTTATAGACTGTCCGGAACGTTGAGACAAAACGCGATAAAGACTAGCTTGCCTACATTCCATATCTTTATAGAGTTTGTCTAGTTTGTGTTTACTGCGCAGAGAGCTGAGCGAGACCTTATCTCGCAATATGTTATGGATCTTAATTAATGAGTGTTGCGTGCATTCCCTGACATCACAAGCTTGCAAAATGATCACTGCCATAGATCTGGCGTACCCAACGACTCTCCCTGTCACTTTTCCTGGATACAATCTGATCATATCGTAGATTGCTAATCCAGCCTCAACTTCTCCTCCATCACTCGTGATAATAAGTGTAATATCTGGAGTGTCCATTGTAGTGAGTATATGTAAAGACTGCCTCACATAGATAGCCGCCTCCCCATCGATGTTGTCTGTGGCAATGTCAATGATTCCTTTATTAAGTAACTTTTGATGGTCCTCGCTTACTTCATTAAATTTCCACATGGGTAATCCCCTTTCTATATTTCAAATTTCTGCTTCTATAATAACATATAAAAAATGGTAAGTCAACAATTTATACAGGAGTTGAGTTATCCACAGTTTTGACTGTTTGGGTTGACGGGTAAAAATCTCTGCGTATACTGTAAGTAGCTCCTTTATTGGATAGCCCATTGTTCCTTCGCAGCCTCGGCTGCACCCCACCACAACAAGACTCGCCTCGGCGGGTCTTTACTTTTATACACAAATAATAGTCTTATAGAGTAGAGGGTGCGACAGGATTTGTGTTGTCTGGCAATGTAACATTGATATCTATGTTGTCACTCTTTTGTGTATCAGTATTCTGTAGAGATGGAAAACCATAGACAAAAAACAGTACTCCTATAATAACGATTGCGAGTACACCAAAGATGATACCCGTTCCCGAATCCTCCGTACTGGGCGGTGTGTTAACAATTGTTGTCATAAATTTAAATGATTACTTTTAATTCGATCTACTAATTATAAAGACGTATAGGGATGTAAAATCTTACATATACTTTTGTAATACTATGCCCCAAGAAACGTCTCCTATAGAGAAGCGGTCGATTATGAGGCTTTATTCATTCATAAAAAAATATCATGATAGACCCAACAATAAAAGATGCTGAGGCAGAAAAGGCAAGTATAGAAGCCGTAGAGGCTGAGAAAAAAGCAGGTGAGGAACATCAGGCCGCAACAAGGGAGCACGCGGACAAGGCTCTCGAGCATGAAGCAAAAGTGATCAATAAATAAGAAAGAGAAGAGTGTATGAGAACAAAAGGAACATCTAATAACGCGAGAAAAAATGATAGTACCGTGCGGCAATCACTCCTCATTGGTTTAGGTTTGTTTGACCTCAGTCGAGCTAAGGTTGAGAGATACCTTTCCAGTTTAAAAAAAGATCTACCGGCAAAAGATCGAAAAAAGGCAGCTGATGCTTTTATTACATCAATAAAATCCAATAGTAAAACTATGGAGCATTCAGTGAGAAGGAACCTTACCAAAGCCCTCAATCAAATTAGCTCAAAAATAGACCCCGACAGAAGATAAGGTGAGTCCTTATTTATCGTTACACCGTGCCAAAACGTCGACGATCCCAGAGGAGTGAGAGGAATGTCAATGCCGCAAAAATGGCGGGTATCCAGTATCCTGGCAAGTAGAGACGCGCAATACCCCAGAAGCTAATCCACTGAATAGAGACAGTGCCAGTTACTGTTGCAACATTGTTGAGTAGCTCTTGATCTTGTGTCTGCACGGCCTTTTGCCACTCCTCTGCAGATTGGATACGCTTATCAATAGAACTTAATCGTACTGTGTAAGAGCTGTTTTCACTCACAAGCTGTTGTGTGAGTGAAGAAATGATACCTTGCTCTGTGCTCTCATTTATTTGTGTCTGCAATGCCTGCACCGCGTTTGTGTGAGCAGTAATAATTTTTTGACGTTCGGCTCTGTAATTAACAAGTGCTGTATCAGCCTGCTTTTGCTGTTCCTCAATGCTCAATTTTTGCGGCAAAAGATTTTGGGATGAAATGTTCGTGGTGAGGAAGCGACTGGGGACCAAGCTCTCCAGCTCCGTGCGAAAAGCATCATACTTACTCTGTGGCACGGCAAAACTTATCGAGCCATACTGCTGAGAGCTTGATTGCTGATCAATACGCCCACTATACCCTCGCACCGTTGTTTCCACACGACGCGTAAGGCCCTGTACATCACGAGCACGCATAGATGCATTATAGTACACCTTCAAAAATTCTCGCGTGTCGGTTATGGGCACATCTGGCGTAGGGTAGGGATATGGATTTGGATAATACATATCCGGAGCAATCTTATTTTCCGCAGGAGCTGAGGCTCCCCCACTACTCACGGTATCCATAACCGCTTCCCTCACACCTCCCATCATAGGCACGGCATACTGCACACCGGGGCCAGAGATGGCAATAAAAGTAACCACCGTGAGAATGGCTAATACGATAGTAAGTAATGAGATGTGCTTTGGTCTAAAACTGTGTAGGGTAGATTGAGTGTCGTTCATATGCTAACGCTATCACACTCCTTGTGGTAAAACCAGAGAGATCTTCTCCCCCAAATATTTTGGCTTTCTATTAAATATTAGATCAAGCACAGCTTTTTCATTAGCGAACACCTCACGAACATCGTTGCGGAAAAGAATATGACCACTATCCGCGTTTACTCCATAAGCGGTTATCCCTAATTGACGTGCAATAAAAACAGCGCGAGGTAAATGAAATGATTGGGTAGTAATAAGGACAGAAGAAACTCCAAAAATATCGCGAGCACGATACAGAGTGCTATAAGAGTCGAATCCTGCATGATCAAGAAAAATATCCTGATCGGGGACACCTTTATTTAAAAGGTAAAGGCGAGCAGGGTTGACTTCATTATGACTATTGGTGCTATTGTCGCCAGAAATAAGAATTTTTGACACTTTTTTCTCTTCATACAACGTGATTGCCCTATCTACTCTGTCTATAAAAATAGAAGAAAGTACACCGTCTTTGGAAATAGCTGCCCCCGGAATTAGTGCTACTTCAGCCTCTGGAGCATCTCGGGTATTATTGTATATATAGGCTCTTGTCCTTAAGTACACAGTCATATTAATGACAAGGATGGAGACGAGTAAGAATCCAACACAGAGCGCTACGAAAAAGAAATGTCTCTTCATCTCACTTCTATTTTACCATGCAAAGGTGAGATACACGATTGCAGCCCAACGTTAGAAAAAGAACGATAAAATCACAACAAGACTCGCCTCGGCGGGTCTTTATTTTTTGTACAAAAAGAAAAAGGGTCAGGTTGTTAACCAGACCCAAATGAACTTAACCGTCCAGAGGATTGCTTGCCAGCTCTTACGGAGCAGAAAGCGGATTATTGTACTCAATCGATTCTTCACATACAGTAAAATGCGGCGAGCCGGCGTTGCAAGAAGATTTTTGTACATCTTGCTATACAATTTCTTTGTTAAACTAGAGCCGCCGACTATCATACTCATCCCGCCAAGCATAATAGTGATAACGAATATAAAAAACAACAACTGCCCTATCGCCTGCTCAAGCTCTCTCATGTGAGCACCTCCAAATATAAAGATCAGGATTATTTCATCCTTTTTCTATTATACCATATAGAATATATTTGTCAATTACCCCTTGCGTAGCAGTCTAAAAACAAAATAGAGTGCAATCAGGATAAATAACACCCACCACAGTAAAATGAGTCCTACAAGATAGTTATAAAAATAGAGACCAAGTAATACACCAAAAGAAATCAGGCATATCTTTAACAGAGATACCTCCCACCACTTAAACGTCCAGGTTCTAAAAATTTTCATGTTTTTTCACTGTGTTAATAAAGCGAATAAACAAAACTAGAGACCTCAGGATCGACGCTTCTTGAGTGCCTTTTTTGCCAACATCTCACGCTTTACAGCGAGACGCTTTTTGGTCTTTTTTGATCGAGACGTCTTCGTCTTATTTATACCAGTTGCTCTTTTTGCCATATACCCATAGTATACACTACTTTTCCTTATGGGCGAGGCTGAAGCTTGCGTAAGCAAGGAAGGTGGTGGTCACCGCTCCTAATGCATTAAGCCAATAGGGAGCGCTCCATGAGCCAATAACAAAGTCAACGCCAAACACGATGCGTGAGAGATGGAGTAAAGCAACGATAGTAAAGAGTGTACCCGCAGCTAGGTGGAACTTCCGCTCCGCACTCGTCCGAGACCGACCTGTGGTGTGCCACGCATAGTGGACTAAAAAGATAAAGAGAAGGACGTCAAAAACAAGCCACGCCACAACTATTTTTTCATCAAACGTGATACTAAAAAAAGTGATTGGCAAATAACCAGCGACATAAAACCAAAGACCACAGAGGAAGTCTCCGAAGATTAATCCCGAGGTAAATTTAGCGATTTCTCGCAAAGTAGATTTATGCATAAATAAAAATTATTAGCTACTAATAATTTTTATTATACCACTTCATACTATCTGGCTCCGCGGCTAGGGCTCGAACCTAGGACATCCTCGTTAACAGCGAGGCGCTCTACCAACTGAGCTACCGCGGAATCTATTTATACTACCTACCAAACTTGAGCTACCAGTCTCGACAAGACATCGAGTCTAGGCGGGCCGCGGAATGTAACACGCTCAAAAGCTGTCGAATACTAGAATAGCAAATAAATAGTGCGAGGTGAAGTGTAATTGACCTCATCCACTTTACGTGTTAATCTACATACAGAAAACGTCGCTGTGCGACTCTGATCTTTTGTATAACAAGGAGAGTATGTGGAATGCCCAACAAGAAGTCGGAGATATACATCGTCATCTTTATTGGTCCACAGGGGTGTGGTAAGGGAGAACACTCACGTCGACTACATTCCCGCCTAGGGGAAGGTCAATCACTACTGGTGGAAACAAGCGACATCCTCCGGAGACAAAGTGATCGTAGGATTCATCACCTCCTCCGAGCAGGAAAGATTGTCCCTGATAAGCACGTCAATATTGCCGTCGGGAGAACCATTGCGAACAACCCAAAAAAAGTGGTCGTTCTCGACGGATTCCCACGGACGAAGGGTCAGGCGGAATTCCTCTTACAAGAAGGCCCTTCCCTCCTCGGCATCACGAAGTTCATCGTTATTGAGCTTTCCCTCAGTGACGAGGAATGCATGGCGCGCATCCAACAAGGGAGAGAGGATGGCACTCGACCCAACAGAGATGACGATGACGAAAGGAAGCTCCGTCAACGTCTCCGCACGTACCGAGAGCATGCACCCGAAGTTATCGAGCATCTCTGTAGTAATGAAGATGTGCTCCACTTCTGTTTCGTGCCTCACGGTGATGTACATTCAACACAAGCTGCCATACGGGAGACCATACTCCCCCATCTTGGTATGCGAAGGAGGTCCATAAAGTTCGGCCCTCAGTACGCATAAGGTACCCCCCAGCGCACTACCCACAGGTAGTGCGCTATTTTTATTGACTTATATCTTTTAATATCCTACAATCCAGACTGAGTGTAAGTTCTCGAATGAGCTGTTGTGTTACATAAGGTCAGGAGAGAAGAGTCGGTGCACCAGTTTAGGAGTAATCACAATAGTTCATGGCAAAAAAGCTTTATATCGGTAGCCTTTCCTACTCCACTACGGATGAAGGGCTCCGTAAGGCATTTGAGGAAGCAGGAGCAGTGACATCAGCCACAGTCCTTATGGACCGTATGACCGGTCGTTCACGCGGCTTCGGCTTTGTCGAAATGCCCAACGATGAAGAGGCAACAAAGGCAATTGAGATGTGGAATGGTAAGCAACTCGACGGCCGCGCCATCATCGTCAATGAGGCACGCCCTATGCAAGAGCGCCCACCTCATCACGACCGCTCGTTCTAGAGCACTAATAAAAACACCACCGTGCAAGCAGGGTGGTGTTTTTATTATGAATTTTTTGCAAGTGCTGCAGCCCCAGCAAAAGGCACTTCTCCCAAATACTCTTCCAATCGTAACAATTGGTTATATTTGGCTACTCGCTCACTACGAGAGAGCGAGCCTGTTTTTATTTGTCCTGTCCCCATCCCCACAACAAAGTCAGCGATGGTGGTATCTTCTGTTTCGCCCGAACGATGTGAAATAATTGCGGCAAATCCAGCAGACTCAGCAAGTGTAATAGTATCTATTGTTTCGGTCAGTGTGCCAATTTGATTAAGTTTAATCAAGATAGCGTTGTCCGCATGCTCTGTAATACCTCGCTGTAAACGCTCACTATTAGTAACAAATAAATCATCGCCTACTAATTGAACCTTTTGTCCGAGAGTAGCTGTTAATGCCCGGTGTCCTTCCCAATCATCTTCTGCGAGTCCATCTTCAATAGACACAATGGGATACTGTTGTACAAGATCCGTGTACCATGCAATAAGCTCATCACTACTATACGTTTTATCATCACGAGTAAAGTGATAGACCCCATCGTGATAGAGTTCAGTTGCAGCAATATCTAATGCGATTGCGATATCTTTTCCTGGCTGATACCCCGCCTTCTCTATCCCCTGCATCAGTACATCTAGAGTTTCGCGATTACTACTAAGTGCGGGGGCATATCCTCCCTCATCACCTACAGTAGTTGCAAGACCGCGCTCTGAGAGGAGTCCACCAAGCGCATGGAACACTTCCGCACCAGCGCGCACTGCTTCATGAAAATTTTTTGCCCCCACCGGCACCACCATACATTCCTGTATATCAGCGGCCCCCTGCGCATGTCTACCTCCATTAATAAGATTAATGAGTGGGAGTGGAAGGCGTACGTCATGGGGAGAGTTTGCGAGTGAGCGAAAATGCTCGCTCAAACGCGTTTTCTTACTAGCGGCCGTCGCCTTTGCAAAAGCTAGTGAGAGTGCAAGGAGTGCATTAGCGCCAAGTCGACTTTTATTAGCTGTGCCATCTAAAGTAATCATGGCCTGATCTAAGTCTCGTTGAGCCCACTCATGACCACACACAAGTTCAGCAAGTAAAGTATTGACATTATTAACTGCTTGTGTTACACCTTTACCATAGTAACGCGTTCCCCCATCACGAAGCTCCACTGCCTCATGACTCCCCGTAGAAGCACCCGAGGGAACAGCCGCACGCCCGTATGATCCATCCTCAAGGAAGCAGTCGACCTCAACCGTAGGGACACCGCGTGAGTCAAGTATTTCTCTACCGAGAACTTGTGTTATCTTAAACATTACGGGAAACAGTATACCACATAATATCAGCATATAATGCTCACCAGCACACTCGCATCAGTTATTACAGCAATCCCAGTATTTTTTACAGCACTAGGGATTACCGATTTTGCCGACATAGCAATTGCTGCTTTTTTTATGTACCTCATCCTTATTTTTATAAAACAGACGAGGGCTTATTTTATTGTTACCACAATTGTCCTCCTTTTTGGTGTTAACTACCTCTCAACTACATTTAACCTATCCCTCACGAGACAAATTTTCCAACCATTACTCACCTTTGTTATTGTGATTGTCGTTGTAGTTTTCCAACGTGAGATTCGACGATTCTTTGAGTGGTTTTCAGCAGGGTCACGGCACCTTGCACAAGAGCGCAAAGCCCATGTCTCAGAAAAAATGTCCGTTGTGATTGCTCGTGCATTACTACAACTTGCACATCAACGGATAGGGGCAATCCTCGTGTTTGTTGGTGATCAACCAGTAGATACAACCACAGCAGGAGGCTTTCCACTTGATGGACGCATCTCTATCCCGCTCATCCTCTCTCTATTTGACCCATCATCGCCAGGACACGATGGTGCTATTTTGATTGAAGACCACAAAATTCGTCGATTTGGAGTACATTTACCACTCGCTGAACACTACTCTCACTATCACCAGCGTGGTACACGTCATCGCGCAGCAGCAGGTATAACGGAAAAAACAGACGCAATTGCGCTCGTGGTATCTGAGGAGCAGGGCACCATTATGCTTTCTGAGCGAGGAGACCTACGTGAAATTACAGAACAAAGTGAATTAGAAAAAATCATTGAAGACTTTTTGAAAGAAAATATTGATGTACCCACCAGTCCATGGAATGATCTTGTGTGGAAAAATTTTGGGACTAAATTAGCCTCTATCGTACTCTCCACCCTCTTGTGGTTTATGTTTGTATACCAAACAGGGGTTACCACGCAACAGTTTGCTATTCCTATTGAGTTTAGAGGTCTCCCTAAGGAGTATGTGATTGGGAGCACAGACCAACACGAGTTAATTATTGTGCTCTCAGGGAGTTATCGTGATTTTATTAATCTTGACCCAAACCGAGATCTCAAGGTTGCTATTGATGCAAGTAAGTTGAGTGTGGGAGCGGAGCGTCTTAATATTGGGTCCGATAACGTAAGCTACCCGTCCTACTTTACTCTCCTTTCCACCTCACCTAAAACTCTCCGCGTTACAGTAACTCCCACCCCCCCCTCAAGCACACGCTAGTAAGTTTTTTACGTAGTAACAATGTTACTCGGAGTTCCTGACGCAAAGGAAGTGATGTTTCCGATAGTTGTGTCTAAAATACGCGTGATGGCCTCGGTAGTATTGAAGGCGTTGTGTGGAGTCACAATAACCCGTGGATGATCAATAAAGTAGTGGTTGGCAAGGAGTGCCTTAAGGTCCTCCACCTTTGGGTGAGGGTCATTTAAGAGCGTGAGCTCATCGGCAAGATACCCCTCCTCCTCCAACACATCTAACCCAGCACCCGCGATAATCCCCTGTTCCAACGCCTCTACTAATGCAGCGGTCTCAATGAGTCCGCCGCGTGCGGTGTTGATGAGGAAGGCGCCCTTTTTTATCTTTTGAATCGCGTCGTGATTTATCATATGGTGCGTATGCTCATTGTAAGGAGCATGGAGTGTGATTATGTCTGATTGTGCCAAAAGTTCATCGAACGTCACATAACTAAAATTGAGGTCTCGTGCGGCATCAGCATTTTGGTGTACATCAAAAGCAATAACTTTCATCCCAAAGCCGCCTGCAATGCGGATAGAGTTCTGCCCGATGTGGCCAGTGCCTACCACTCCTATGGTCTTACCCTTTAAGTCAAAGCCACGCAAATTCTCTTGAGAGAAAGAGCCTGTGCGCGCAATACGCTCGTACGAATCATAGATACGTCGGGAGAGTGCGAGGAGGAGTGCGAAAGCAAATTCCGCAACCGTGTTCTCTCCATAGGTGGGCACATAGGCAATCTGCACCCCACGCTCCTTGGCGGCAGCACGGTCAATGTGGTCGTAGCCCGTTGAGCGAGTGACAATAAGTTTGAGTGCAGGAAGTGCCGCAATAGTATCCTTGGTGACAGCAGAATTGACGAACACCGAGAGAACCTCGGCATCAGTGCTCGTTGGTACGGTATCCTGCACACGCCCCTGAACAAAAGTTATCTCCTGCCCTGTTAATTTTTGATTAATGTAATCCTTCTCCCACTCCTCGTTGTAGTAATATAAAATTTTCATCCACCCATTGTAACGACTTCTTTTATCTTTGGCTAGGCAAAACTACCGAGGAATTGATAGAAAATATAAGATATGCTATAAGGTAGATATAAACCCTAGGCGCCGCCTAGTTAAAAGAACTTTGAGAAGGAGCCTCGAATGAACATTTCAAGATGGTGTATCGTTTTTCAGATCATCACATTGTTTTATCTGGCTTTCTACGGAGAGACCGACGAAATTCTATGGGCAGCTTTACCCTGGTAAACATCTTGACCGTGAACCCCAACCCCCTACCACCCAGTAGGGGGTATGTTTTTTTATTTAGCTTCAGCCGCACTTCCCTCCTCCTTTGCAACTTCAAAGGTCATAGGGATGACGGAGTCTGGGTTAAGAGATATTGCGGTGATATGCTGCGAGACGAGGAAGCGGAGGAAGTCGGGATAATCCGAGGGTGCCTGTCCGCAGAAGCCAATGTACTTACCACGCGCAAGGCACGCACGTATTGCTTGCGAGACGAGTGTGCGCACCGCAGGATCATTCTCATTAGAGATACCCGCCACAATCGCAGAGTCTCGGTCTAACCCTAAGGTAAGTTGCGCAAGGTCGTTGGACCCGATGGAAAAGCCATCAAAAATATCTAAAAATTCATTCGCGCGGAGCACATTTGTGGGGATCTCGCACATCACGTGTACACGCAGACCGTTCTCTCCCTTTGCTAACCCCGCTTCCGCCATAATCTCCAAAACTCGTTTCCCTTCCTCTGGGGTACGACAGAAGGGTACCATCCCCGACACGTTAGTGAGACCGAACTCATTGCGCACCTTCTTCATTGCCTCGCACTCTAATTTAAATGCTGGGGCAAAGGTGGGATGCGCGTAGCGCGAGGCGCCACGCCAACCAAGCATAGGATTCTCCTCCTCAGGCTCGTACTCTGTACCACCAACTAATGCGGCATACTCATTGGTCTTAAAGTCGGAGAAACGCACAATCACTTCATTTGGCCAAAAGGCAGCACCTATCTCCCCTATACCTTGTGCAAGTTTTTCAATATAAAAAGCGATCTTGTCATCATATCCCAAAGAGAGATCATTAATCTTTTTCTTCAAGGAACGATTTTTACTCTTCTCATAATTAATGAGTGCCAGGGGGTGGATACGGATATGAGAAGCAATAATAAACTCCTCACGAGCGAGTCCTACTCCATTATTTGGAAGTAGCGAGTGCACAAAGGCACTCTCAGGACTCCCAATATTCATACAGATTTTTGTTTTTACCTCGGGAAGGGACGAGATGTCATAGGTCTTCTCTTCCCATTCTGCTTTACCGCTATAGACACGACCCACACTTCCACTTGATGTATCAACGGTAATGAGATCTCCTGTCTTAATTTTTTTTGTCGCATTTCCCGTCCCGATAACGGCGGGTATACCAAGCTCACGACTCACAATAGCCGCATGTGAGGTACGCCCCCCTTTGTCTGTAATGATTGCATTTGCAATCTTCATCACCGGTTCCCAGTCGGGATCTGTAATCTCCGTAACAAGGATTTCCCCAGGTTGAAACTGATAGAGTTTGCCAGTACTCGTGATTACACGCGCCACACCAGATACGATTTTTGTTCCTACTGAAATACCTTCTATTAGAGACGCGGGACCCCCTTTCAAGATATATTCCGTACGGCTCATAACATTCTTCTTTTCTGCCTGCACCGTCTCTGGCCGTGCCTGCACAATAAAAAGTTCCCCCGTAATGCCATCCTTCGCCCACTCCATGTCCATTGGCATAGGGTGCCCCGCGCGAGCACTATAGTGTTTTTCGATCTCCATGCCCCACCGTGAGAGTTGTAAAATTTCGTCGTCAGTGAGAACAAAACGATTCCTATCCTTAGGAAGAACTTTCACTTCTTTGACTGGTTTTTTAGAACGCTCCGCATAAATCATCTTTACTGTTTTAGATCCTAGATGCTTACGGATGATGGGGCGGAATCCTTGGTCAAAGGTCGGTTTAAACACAATATATTCATCGGGGGTTACCTTGCCCTGTACCACCATCTCACCCAAACCCCATGAGGCATTTATCTCTACCACGTCTCTAAAACCACTCTCAGTATCCAGCGTAAACATAACTCCCGAGGAACCCTTGTCGGAGCGCACCATTTTTTGCACACCCACAGAGAGTGCAATCGCAAAGTGGTCAAAGCCCTTGTCCACACGGTATGAGATGGCACGATCGGTAAAGAGTGAGCCCATAGCACTCCGGATAGCGCGGAGTACATTATCTTCCCCCACGATGTTAAGGTAGGTCTCGTGCTCACCCGCAAAGCTCGCACCCGGTAAATCCTCTGCCGTTGCCGATGAACGCACCGCGGTATCAGCTTCTGGCATCTGATACGCAGCAGAGAGGTCACGATAAGCAGCACGGATTTCTTTTGTAATTTGTTCAGGAAATTCTACTTCTTCAAAAGCGCGGCGAATCTTTTTGCCACGTTCTTGTAGATCACGAATGTTAGAGGTATCAAGTCCTGTGAGTGTCTCTCGAATCATCGCAGCAAGCGTGGTGCCATTCACAAACTCACGATAGGCGTGCGCAGTAATACAAAAACCGTTGGGGATACGGATGCCGCGCGGAGTGAGTTGTGTGAACATCTCACCAAGTGAAGCATTTTTTCCACCAACAAAACGTACTTCATCGTTACCCACCTGATCAAACCAGAGTATATAGCGTGTATCTTTATTTTCCATATCTATTAGCCTCGCAAAACAATGAAGAGATCTGCAACGTTGCTCCCCGTCCTCCCCGTCTTAATGTGACCTCCTGCTGTCTCGAAGAATGTGTATGATTTATTCTCTCGCAAATATTGGTGCGTATCAAGCGACTTATCCACCGTACACATAAAAAGTGCGTAATCACCAATCGCTCCCGCAACATCAGAGTTATCCCAGCCATCACTTGCCGCCGCGATAAAAACTAAATTCTCAGGAAGGGAAGCAAGCGCACCTAAAACCATCTCTTGATTGCGACCACCCTTACCAGGTTTCGGTACAGTTACTGTAGTCTCGCCCGCAGCAAGAACACACTCGTGGTCTGTTTTCGCCTCATGGATAAGAGAAATCCCCGATTCGCGAGCCTCTCCTGTTAATGTGTCAGTAAGAACACGTGCATGATATCCAAGCTCTTCTGCCGAGCGCTGCATCGCAGCAAGCGCGTCACGGTTAGTCATCAATAAGATATTACTCACTTTCTCAAAATATTTCTGCTCCTTAGGCGTTTCCTCTAAGGTACACGAGATACTCTGACACTCATTTATTAAGTTATATTTACGTAGTACAGCTTCTGCATCAGCAATTGTTGTAACATCTAACACAGTTGGACCAGACGCAATAAAGGAAATATCGTTACCCGGAACATCAGAAAGGATAAAAGATATAAGCTTGGAGGGATAGCAAAGTTTTGCGAGATTACCACCGTGGATACGAGAGAGATGTTTACGAACAGTATTCAGCTCATGAATATCAGCACCACGCTCCATTAAGAGTTTAGTAAAATGCGCAAGAGTATCGCAATCCATCTCGTTGGGTAGGCACAAGAGTGATGAACCTCCGCCCGAGATAAGCACAATCACCAGGTCACGCTCAGTAATTCCCGTAAGCATCTTCATAATTTCTCCTGTCGCGCTTACGTTTGCCGGCGAGGGATAGGGATGAGTACCCACAAAGGAACGGATGTGCGGGAGCGTGGTAGGGCGCACATCCAACACAATGCCGTCGGTAATGCGGTCTCCCAAAATTTCTTCAAACGCGGCGGCGGCGTCTATGCCGCATTTACCAATAGCCACAAAAAATATACGCTCATAAGAAGAGCAGGTGTAGGTCTCATCCTCAATACACAACTCATCACCGTTAAGCGTGAGCTTACTCTTAATAAGCTCACGCGGATTAATAGCTGCGTAACCTGCCTCTAAAATGGTGAGTGCATCCTTACGGAGTGGTGTTGTCGCCAATTCCTCAAAATTCTGTATCGTCACCCCCCTATTATACACCCAAAGAGCCTTATAGCTGGTGCATAAATGAGTAAACGATTGACATTATATATACAGTATGTTATACTATAAGATAGATAGAAACCCTAGGCGCCGCCTAGTAAAAAGGACTTTGAGGAGGAAAATACTATGTGGTGGAAAACTCCCTTAGGAGCACCAGTGGCATTATTCTTGTGTTTGATTGGGTTGATTACTCACCCTCTCCAGTGCATCGAGGAATATATTCATTATTCGGAGATGATGAAGGATTCCCAGTTCCCTGTAGGACGTTGGACTAATTTTGTCCGTGCCTGCACGGACATTGACATGTGCACATAAGAAAAAGATCTTCTAGTTCCCGCTGTATCGAAAGATATGGCGGGTTTCTTTTTGTTAAACATCCGATGTTTAACAATTAGTACCCTAAGAGGCGTTTGACTTTGTCGTGTTGGCGGATTTTCTCGTGCGCCTTGGCTTCAATCTGGCGTATGCGCTCGCGGGTCACACCAAACTCTTTGCCCACCTCTTCTAGTGTATACATTACCCCATCTTTCAACCCATGACGCATCTGTAAAATTTGTTGCTCTTTCTCTGTAAGGTCTGAGAGAATTTCCTTAATCTGATCTGAGAGGATACGTCGTGATGCCTCTTGGTCTGGTGAGAGTATTTTTTCATCAGCAATAAACTCTCCTAAGGTACTCTTTTCTTCACTTGAGTCCCCGGTTGGCTTATCTAAGGAAGCGGTGGACTGATTAATCTTTTCAATGATATGAATTTTTTCTACATCTACCCCCATTTCAGTAGCAATCTCTTGTGGGAGCGGCTCACGGCCAAGATCTTGAGAGAGGCGTCGCACTACTTGTTTATACTTCGCAATAGTTTCCACCATATGTACGGGGATACGAATAGTGCGCGACTGGTCTGCAAGTGCACGAGTGATTGCTTGTCGGATCCACCAGGTTGCGTAGGTAGAGAACTTATATCCCTTTGTCCAATCAAATTTTTCTACTGCTTTAAAAAGACCGAGGTTCCCCTCCTGAATAAGATCAAGGAGCGTAAGGTCGGTGCTACGACCAATATATTTCTTTGCGATAGAAACAACCAGACGTAAGTTTGCACGTGCTAAAATATTTTTTGCTTCCTCATCTCCTTGAGTAATACGTTTTGCTAATTCTTTTTCTTCCGCGGCAGAAATAAGTTTATATCGCCCAATCTCCTTAAGATACATTTGTACCGAGTCAATAGCTGAGTCAGCATAGCGACTATGACGTGTATCACGAGGAACCTCTAATAATTGCTCAGGCTCGGTGGAAAGCAAATCACCTTCTTCCAATACATCAATCCCCTCTTCCTCAAAACGCTGGTAGAGTGAATCAAGAAAATCGATATCACGCTCAATAGTAGGAAAATCTTTTAGCAATTCGCTATAGGTAACAAAGCCCCGTGTACGTACACGAGCAACAAGAGCAAGGGCGCGCTTATCCATCTCACTACGTGAGAGTGTAGGGGTAGCTGGACGCTTAGGTGCTACGGCAACAGTTTTGCGTACTGTGCGTAGTACTTTTTTTACCTTACTCGTAGATCGCTTAGGTACCGCTATTTTTTTTACTACCTTTTTTTTAGCAACAGTTTTTTTCACTCGTGATGGGGAACGCTTTACCACAGTTTTTTTTGTTGTTGTTTTCTTTTTCATACTATATATGTGTTGATAATTGTGCTGCTATCTGTTGACAACGTTTAAGGGCTGCTTGCGCTCCAGCCTCATCTCCAGCTGCTTCTGCTTTTTTAAGATTGCTCATAGCTACCGCAAAAGCTTCCTTTAAATGAGTTTCTTTCAACGACTTCATTAAAACTTCTACGTCACTAGTAATTTGGGCACTCCCGCCATAGAGCTCTTCTGCCTCAAGTGCCGCCTCACGAGTAAGTTCATCAGACAACAAAGTAAAGACGTCCACTCCCAACAATTGAACTACTCTCTCTTTTAATACAGGTACATCTATAGGAGTATCAGAAAGTGTACCAAAAGCATGAATAATACCAATGAGACGTCTGAGCGTAAGGTCCTTAGCTGTCTGAGCAACATCATCGCGCATAAGCACTGTTGTAGTCTCTTGCGCCCCAGGAACTTTATGCAACTCTCGCCAAAGAGCTTCTTCAGCAATGCCTAAATTTTGTGCAATCTTCGTAATAAAATGAGCCCTGTCTATCTCACTCTCTAGACGTGTTAGGAGCGGGAGGATTTGAGACCGAACTTTTTTACCACGCTCTCGTACATCCTCTGTGTTAGAAAGAACTGATATCGAGAAATCTATCACGTGTGTCGCACTCTGCAAAGCGGTATGCCAAAGAGATGGTTGTTCTCGGATGAGGTCTGCGGGATCTTTACCAGAGGGAAGTGGGGCAACTGAGACATCTAATCCTGACTCTAACGCCATCAAGATACTCCTCTCAGCAGCACGTAAACCAGCTTCGTCAGCATCAAAAGCCATAATCACAGTGTCAGAGAGACGCTTAATCGCAGTAAGATGTTCCGTGGTCAGCGCGGTCCCTGACACGGCAACCGTTTCCACCACCCCAGATTGATGAGAGAGAACAACATCCATTTGCCCCTCAACAAGCACACACACGTTCCTTATGCGCATCTCCTGTTTAGCTTGTGCATACCCATACAGTACGCGTGATTTGTGATAGAGGGCTGTCTCTGGAGTATTAATATACTTTGCACCATTATCAGCAGGCGCCCCCTCCCGAGGAAGTGCTCGCCCCGAAAAACCAATGACTTGGGCACTCACACTCATTACAGGAAACATAATGCGATCACGAAAACGATCATAATACCCACGAGCAAGAGCTACACGTGCATTTGGTTCACGGGGAATGATAATTCCTGCGCGCTCCATTTCCTCTTCTGTATATCCCTTACGTTTTAAATGTTCTTGTGTGTTATGCCACCCCTCTGGCGCATATCCAATACGAAATGTACGTACCGTTACCTCAGTAATTCCTCTACTCTTAAGATACTCCTTAGCGTTCTCCGTACTCAGAAGCGCACGCTGATAAAAAAGTGTCGCCTCTTCTAACAATGCAATTAACCGCTCACGCTCACTCCGTTCCTTTTTATCTTCACTAGCGAGTGTTACTCCGGCACGCTCAGCAAGTACAGTAAGTGCGGTACGGAAATCGTACCCCTCTATTTCTTGCACAAAGCTAAAAATATCGCCTCCTCGATGACATCCAAAACAGTGATACGTTCCCCTTTCGGGAGAAATAAAGAAAGAGGCCGTCTTTTCAGCATGAAAAGGACATCGCGCTTTAAAATTTTTCCCAGCACGTTCTAATTTAATATAAGAGGAAACAAGATCAGTAATTGAGAGCCTCTCTTTAATACGTTCACCCGGTGACATGGCACACGGGACAAGCCCTAGAAGACCCCTTCGCCCTCTTCTGGCACATCTTCTAAAGCAAAATCTGCCCTGATACCAGTCCCCGCAGGGATGAGCCGTCCAATAATAACATTTTCCTTAAGACCACGGAGTCGATCAACTCCACCCTTAATAGCTGTATTGATGAGGATGCGTGTTGTGTTTTGGAATGATGCAGCGGAAAGGAAACTTTCTGTATTGAGCGCAACCTCTGAGATACCTAGAACGAGTGTGTCACCTACTGCCTCTTCACCACCCTCTTCTTGTATCCTCATATTTTCTTCTGTTAATTCACGCATCTCAACAATCTCTCCTGAAACAAAGCGGGAATCACCAGGGGTTTTAATTTTACGACGTGAGAGCATTTGGCGAATCATCACTTCAATATGCTTACGAGAAATAGATGCTCCCTGAAGGTGATAGATACTTTCAATCTCTTTTAGGATGTAGTCTTCTGCCGCAGCATGTCCAGCCAGTTTAAAGAGGTCAGGAATAACAATGGGTCCATCGGTGAGTACTTGTCCACGCTTAATCTCATCGCCCTCCTTTACAATAACACTTCGTGGGAAGTAGACCGCGTACTCAATACTCTCCTGCTTCTTTTTACCACGATGCTCAGGGTCAGGAATAACAACAATGATACGCTCTTTATTAGAACCTCGCACTTCAGCAACAGTACCATCTACTTCAGAAAGGACGGCTGCATTTTTAGGTATGCGTCGCTCAAAAATTTCTTCAACACGAGGAAGGCCACCAACAATATCTCCCTTCGTATCAACACCTCCTGAGTGCTTAGTACGCATAGTAAGCTGAGTTCCTGGCTCACCAATAGCTTGCGCAGCAACAATACCTACCGTCTCTCCGATGTTCACTAATGTACCGCGACCTAAGTCTTTACCGTAACATGCCTGACAGAGCCCATTGACTGATTTACATGACAATGGAGAGCGCACAACGGCTTCGGGCACTTGCAATTCATCAATCATTTTAATTTCTGATTTGAGAACCAAATGTCCCCGAGGGAAAATGACACTGCCATCTGGCGCCTTGAGATCTTCAGCAAGAACTCGTCCCCGAACGGTGTGACCAATTCCCGAATCAAAAACAGGAATGTTGTCCATGGTAATTTTTTTACCATCCTTAGTGCCACAATCCTCTTCACGGATGACAACATCTTGAGACACATCTACAAGCTTGCGGGTAAGATACCCTGCCTTTGCTGTATTAAGAGCCGTGTCGGCTAGTGTTTTACGGGAACCGTGAGTAGTAACAAAATATTCAATTGGTGATAAGCCCTCCTTGTATGAAGGAATGATTGGGTAGTCAACGAGATTTCCTGCGGGGTTAACAATAAGCCCCTTCATACCAGACATTTGTCCGATCTGATTAATGGAACCACGAGCACCGGAACGCAGCATCATACTTACTGATCCTTCCTCAGGTAAGGAAGCTGGGATTAATTTATCTACCTGCATTTTAGTACGCTGCCACACCTCAATAATCATACGGAAGCGCTCCTCCTCAGAAAGAAGTCCGTCAGCATACTGGTCCTCAATATGTGCGGCCTCTTGTTTTGCATCAATAATAACTTGAGCTTTTTCAGCAGGAACATCAACGTCATCAATACCCCAGGTAACACCTGATATTGTTGCGTAATGGAAACCAAAATATTTAATGTTATCTAAAATATCTGGTGTCTTCTCAACTCCATAACGATCAATGAGTTGCGATACGATTTCCGTAATATCTTTTCGGGTAATTTCTTTATTGAGGTATGCGAAATCATCGGGAAAAATAGAGTTAAACATAAGACGACCGAGGGTTGTCTCTAGGTAATCTCCTTCTATAGCGGCATACTTTTCCCCCACTGGTTTCTTTACCTTAATAGCAGCGCGTAAAGAGAGCGCTTGGTAACTATGGGCTAATCCAGCACTTTCGTAGTCAGCATACACATTAGCTTCCCCAACTTCTCCTGGAGCAATCGTGGTCATCCAAAATACTCCAAGAACAATATCGAGAGTTGGATTTACTACAGGATCACCAGACCCAGGACGTAAAAGATTTCTATTAGAAGCAATAAGTTCTCTTGCCTCACGCTGAGCTGCTTTCGAGAGAGGTACGTGCACTGCCATTTGGTCACCATCGAAGTCGGCGTTGAAGGCTGAACAGACGAGTGGATGTACTTGGATAGCGTTACCTTCAATGAGAACTGGCTGGAAGGCTTGGATACCAAGACGGTGCAACGTTGGAGCGCGGTTTAACAATACACGCTTGTCATGAATAACTTCTTCAAGGATGGCCCATACCTCAGGAATTTCTTCTTCAATCAACTTACCTGCACCACGAATGTTGTATGCGAGTTCTTGTGCGAGTAATTTTGAAATAACAAACGGACGGAACAACTCCAAGGCCATATGCTTAGGTAAGCCGCACTGATGAAGTTTAAGGTCTGGACCAACAACAATTACTGATCGGCCTGAATAATCAACACGTTTACCTAAAAGGTTTTGGCGGAAGCGTCCTTGCTTACCCTTAATACTGTCAGAGAGTGACTTAAGTGCACGTCGCTGTTGTGTAGCAACTGTGGATGAACGTGCATGAATTGAGTTGTCTAACAGGTCATCTACCGCCTCTTGCAAAATACGCTTTTCGTTACGAAGAATAACATCAGGGGCACTTAACTCCTTAAGTTTCTTTAGTCGATTATTACGGTTAATAACACGGCGGTATAAATCATTGACGTCCGAAGTTGCGTGACGTCCACCATCAAGAGCAACCATTGGACGTAACGCTGGAGGGATAATAGGTATAACAGTGAGGAACATCCACTCAGGGCGCACACCAGAAGACATCATGCTCTTTATTAGGTTATATCGTTTTTGAATACGCGCACGATCTAAGGACGTTGCCCTTGATAAGCCCTCCTCCAACTCTGCAGCTAACGCAGTGAGATCTATACCACGGAAAATGTTATGGATAGCTTCAGCGCCAATACCAGCCTCAAAAACAGTTGCGTACTTGATAGAGTATTTGTGATAACTCATCTCATCAAGGACGCGCCACTTACTCAAAGATTCAACTTCACGCTTTGCCTCAAGGAGTGCGTCACGAAGTTTATCTGAGTCGCCCTTATCAGTCATCGCTTTTGATTTAGCCTTAAACTCAGCATCTAAACGACGCAATAGTTCCGCCTTTTCATCCTCATGCACTTTGGTGATGATGTACCCAGCAAAATAGATAACTTTCTCCAAGTCACTTACGGGAAGATTAAGGACAGTACCAATACGTGAAGGGACGCCACGGAGGAACCAAATATGAGCAACGGGACTTGCGAGCTCAATGTGACCCATACGCTCACGACGCACAATAGAGCGAGTAACTTCAACACCACATTTTTCACAAATAATGTCTTTGTAACGGATACGGCGATACTTCCCACAATAACATTCATAATCCTTCTCTGGACCAAAGATACGCTCGTCAAAGAGGCCTCCACGCTCGCTGCGCTGTGTACGATAGTTGATAGTCTCAGGACGTGTAACTTCACCAAATGACCACTCACGAACCCTATCAGGGGACGCAAGCTTAAGAGCAATTGCGTTGAAAGACTTCTGTTGTTCTTTATTTTGAAGTGCCATATATATTAGAGATCTTCAAGAGTTACGTCGAGTGCGAGACCACGCAACTCGTTGAGTAATACATTAAATGAAGCAGGTAAGGAAGGAGCTTTAATCGATTCGCTTTTAACAATAGAGTCAAAAGCTTGTGAACGTCCAGTAATATCATCTGACTTGATAGTAAGCATCTCACGCAATGTATACGCAGCTCCATACCCCTCAAGCGCCCAGACCTCCATCTCTCCAAAACGCTGTCCCCCACCTTGCGCTCGGCCTCCCAATGGTTGCTGAGTAATAAGTGAGTACGGACCAATGGACCGCATGTGAATCTTGTCCTCCACCATATGGTGAAGCTTCAAGATATACATAGTACCGATAGCGATACGCTGATCAAACGCCTCTCCAGTACGCCCGTCATACAATGTTACCTTTCCATCTGAAGGATACCCAGCACGCTCTAATTCCTTTTTAATCTCCTCCGAGCTTGCCCCTTGGAAAACAGGTACCATGGCTTGATAATTTAGAGTTTGTGCAGCAAGCCCTAAGTGCATCTCTAAAATCTGTCCGAGGTTCATACGAGAAGGAACACCGAGTGGTGTAAGTACTACATCGATCGGCGTACCATCAGCTGTGTATGGCATATCTTCAATAGGAAGAATTTTAGCGATAACCCCCTTGTTTCCGTGACGTCCAGCAAGCTTATCTCCAACACTCACGTTCCTAATCTGAGCAACCTCAATATGAACTTTTTTGATGATTCCGCTTTCCAACTTATCGCCCTTATCACGAGAAAAGATTTTTACTCCAATTATGCGCCCACGCTTTCCATGGCTCATACGCAGTGATGTGTCTTTTACATCGCGGACCTTTTCACCAAAGATTGAACGTAGTAAGCGCTCTTCAGGCGTAAGTTCTGTCTCACCTTTTGCGGTAATCTTTCCTACTAAAATATCATTGGGTCCAACCTCAGCGCCAATGCGCACAATCCCTTCTTCATCAAGATTCTTAAGTTTTGCTTCTCCTACATTTGGGATGTCCCGTGTTGTAATCTCTGGACCAAGCTTGGTATCACGAACATTACAGGTAAATTCCTCAATATGAATATTAGTAAAGAGATTTTCACGTACGAGTCTTTCAGAAATAACGATGGCATCCTCATAGTTAGCACCTTCCCAACAAAGGAATGCGACTCGCACATTTTGACCGAGAGACATCTGCCCTCCTGCTGTTGATGATGTGTCAGCAAGCAAGTCGCCCTTCTTGACAGTATCTCCTAAGTTAATCGTGGGGCGCTGGTGAAAAATAGTAAAATCGTTAGTACGGGAAAAGTTTTGAAGTGTGTACTCCTTCTTCTCTCCATTTTTTGAACGGAGCACAATATGACGACCATCCACTTCAGTAATTTCACCATCAGTCTCAGCAAGAATGAGGCGCCCCGTATGGCGAGCAGCGAGTCCCTCCATACCAGTTGCTACAACTGGTGCTTCAGGGCGAACACATGGGACAGCTTGCTTTTGCATGTTAGAACCCATGAGTGCACGGTTAGCATCATCATGATCAAGGAAAGGAATCATGGATGTTGCGATTGAAAACGCCTGATTTGGCGCAACGTCAATAAAGTGAACATCCTCCTTAGAAACAACGCCTGGTTTAGTTTTTGCACGAACCTCAACTTCTTTTTCAAGAAGATGATTATTTTCGTCATACAACACCCCCGCATGAGCAATGTTGTACTTTTCCTCATCCATCGCATTTAAGTACACGAGCTCGTTGGTAATCGTACCATCAACAACACGCCGATAAGGAGCCTCAATAATGCCGAACTCGTTAATACGAGCGTATGTGGTCAAGCGTAAAATCAAACCAATGTTTGGACCTTCTGGGGTATGGATGGGACATAAACGCCCATAGTGACTTGTGTGAACATCGCGGACTTCAAAACCAGCACGCTCGCGAGTAAGTCCACCAGGTCCCATGGCGGAGAGTGTACGGAGGTGCTCAATTTCGGCAAGCACGTTATCTTGTCGCATAAACTGCGACAATTGGTTCGTCGTGAAGAACTCTTTAATACGAGCCTGGAGTGGACGTGGAGAAATGAGCTGGATAGGATACATTGTCTCAGCGTCAGCTGTTGACATCTTGTCTTGGATATATCGCTTCATTTGTGTCATACCAACACGAACACGTTGCTGAAGCATCTCACCAACAATACGCACACGGCGTAAGCCAAGGTGATCAATGTCATCCTCTTTTGCCCCCTTAGTGCTATTGAGTGTGATGATATGAGAAAGAATTGAAACAACATCCTCAAAAGAAAGTGTTTTTCTATCACTTCCTGCCCCTGTCGTAGGTCGATCAAAACGCTGATTGAGACGGAAACGTCCTACAGGAGAGAGGTCATAACGCTCTACGGAAAAGAGATTTTTAACAAACTCACGAGCACCTTGTGCAGTTACTAAGTCGCTATCACGTAATCGCTTATAAATTTCAACAAAACTCTGATCAAGTGTACTAAAAGCCTCCTTCTCTAAGGTGTTTTTAATATAAGGAAGGTCTCCCTCTACTTTAGAAAATGCAGAAACAATAGCATCATTTGATGTTTGATTCGTTTCCTCCCCAAAGATACGCAAGAGAGTCGTAGCAGGAATTTTTCGCTTACGGTCAATGCGTACATACATAACACCGTCAGCTTCTGTCTCAAACTCTACCCAGGCACCACGAGCAGGAATGATTTTTGCCCCAAAGTGCTTTTTGCCTCTAATTTCATTTGCAGTAAAAAAGACACCAAAACTTCGAGCTAGTTGAGGGACCACCACACGCTCAATACCATTAATAATAAATGTCCCATGCTCTGTCATCAGTGGGAAGTCAGCCAAAAAAATCTTCTGCTCGTGTTCAAAGCTCTTGCTCTTTAGGTGAACCGTCGCTACGAGTGGTGCTTCATATGTAAGATTCTGCTCTTTAGCATAATGCTCATCATACTTAGGCTCCTCAATTGAAAACTCACTGAAGGTAAGCTCAAACTTCTTCTCAGAGTAATCCTTGATGGGAGAAAACTCCTTAAAGACTTCAGCGAGTCCCTCTTTAGTAAGCCATCGATACGATGCGAGCTGGAGCTCCACAAGGTCTGGGAGCGATGCGAGCGGCTTCTTATATCGTGAGAAATACTTTTGTTCTTTTGTTTTCATAAAAAATGCGGGCACAAAAATATACCCAAAAGAGAGCGTACCTTGTATCAGGTTACGTTATGTACATCTAATAATAAATATAGGAAGTTAGTGCATCATAACTCAATCGGATGCAGCACGTGAGGAGCAGTATACCCCCCCCTTCCCACCTTGTCAAATAGATTAAAAAGACCCCCTCTCAATAGCTATTGAGAGGGGGTCTTTACATTAGGAGAGTGCGAGTCCAACTTCATCGGCCCAGGCACACAGAATGTCATGGCGTTGCACTAGACCTTGGCATTTATGCCCAGGCCTATGAGTGTCAATTTCCTTTAACAAAGCAACGTGCGTTGCTTTGTAGAGAGAAATAATACCACTTAGATCTGCACACTCATGGTCAACCTTTAAACATTTTTCCCAGAGTGTTTCTGCTGTTTCCTCAGCCACAGGTAAACTCATTAATTACTCCTCCTTTTTATTGGTGCGTCCAAAAATAGATGTTAATCCCTAGAGCGATATTCGTCAATTTTTTTAGGGTCACCAGAGAGTAACACTTTAGGGACACGGTAGTTTTTACCTTTATGTAGGAGTACTTCTGGGCGAGTATACACTTCGCCATTAGTGATACGGCGCTCCTCTAAAGATTCCCCTTTCCCCAGCACCCCAGGAATATAACGTGCAACTGCTTCCATTATAATAAGTGCAGGAAGTTCACCCCCCGTGAGTGTGTAGGGGCCAATAGAGAGTTCTTCCGCTTTGAGTATTTTTTTCACACGAGCATCAATCCCCTCGTAATGCCCAGCGATTAAGACAATATCATCATACCGAGCAAGCGAGCGTGCCTTCGTTTGTGTAAACTGTTTTCCACGCGGGGAAAGAATGATAATTTTTTTACTGCCCTGTTTTTTCCCAATAGCATGCTCCACCGCACGAACAATCGGCTCTACTTTTAACACCATGCCAGGACCACCACCGTAGGGTTTGTCGTCTGCTTTATGATGTTTATCTTTGGTATATACGCGCTGATCAACTAAGGAGACCGAAAAAAACTTCTTCGCTTGTGCGCGTTTAATTAATGAGCTTGAGAGATACGACTCTAAGCTCTCAGGAAACAAGGTTAAGATATGAAATCGCATAAATAAATAATACAATAGAAAAAGCGTCTTGTATAGTGACGCTTTTTCTAAAAATCTATCGAACTAAAAATTGAGATCAGCCATAGCCTCGTCAACACTCTTGGTTGCACTCGGCACAGTCTCGTGCATACCATCTTGTAACTCATGCATAGCGCGACCGCCCTCTGGCTCATTAATCTTAAGATTTACACGAGCGTTATTCTTCATCCCCACTACTCGTAAAAGTGTGCGGATTGCCTTAGCGGTATTACCACTTCGGCCAATCACCTTACCCATATCGGCAGCGTTGACATCAAGAGTTAAAAGAACGCCCATTTCATCGACAGTCCTGTTAATCTTTACATCATTCGGATTATCAACAAGTGCCGTGATAAGGTTCTCAAGGAACTGTTGATCAGTGTGTTCAGACATGCTTTCAAAAAACAAAATTTTTAATCAGTTGTTCGACCAACTTAAGAGCAGTATATAAAATTTATAAAATCTCGTCTACTCACTTACCGCCTCAACAGCAGGTTTTTCTTCAACAACAGGCTCTGCTACTTTTTCTTCAGCCTTTTCTTCGGCTACTTCCTCAGCAGGAGTATCTTCTACTTTTGGCTCTTCCTTCTTAACTTCCTCCTTTACCTCTTCTTTAGCAGGAACAGTTTTTTTAGGAAGGACGTTTATCTTCTTCCCAGTGATAACACCAGCTTTGATAAGAAGATTATGCACTGTGCCAGATGCCTGTGCACCGCGCTCCATCCAAAACTTAATACGCTCAACTTTAAGCTCATTGGTATCCTTACGAGGATCATAGCTCCCAAGAACCTCCTGGAAACTCCCTGGCTTTTTAGCTGCAGTAGTGTGTTCAGTAACAACCACACGGAAAGAGGGGTCATTCTTGCGGCCAACTCGTTGTAATCTAATCTTTAACATACGAAGGGCACTATAGCAGAAAAACTGCGATACCGTCAATCATATGCTAGTATAGGGGTGATGAAAAAAGAGCCTCTCCCACGAGCACTAAAACCTGCGGGAGCACCCCTACCGGGGCCTTTTACACGCGAAGTGATTGCCGAGGCAGAAAGTTTTGCCTCCCGTGAAGCAGAGATTATGCGTACAGAGAGCGCTGTGCGACGCGACTTTCGTGATATCCCAACTATTACCATTGACCCAAAAGATGCTAAAGATTTTGACGATGCACTCTCCCACCGTGACTTAGGAAATGGCATTCATGAGGTAGGTATCCATATTGCTGATGTTTCTTATTTTGTGACTCCACATACAGCAATTGATAAAGAGGCCCGTAAGCGCGCTACCTCTATTTATTTAGTAGACAAAGTTATACCGATGCTCCCCGAAGCACTCTCTAACAACCTCTGCTCACTACTACCAAACAAGGAACGCTTAACCTACTCAGCTGTGTTTGAAATTGATGAAAAAGGAACCATCCATAAAGAGTGGTTTGGGCATAGTATTATCTGCTCCTCAGCACGCTTAACGTATGAGGAAGCTCAGGAGATTATGGATGGTAAAAGCCACACGTATGAAGAAACCCTTACAGCACTTACAAAAATTGCTCGGGCACTACGTAAAAAAAAGTTTGCTGAAGGAGCTATAGCAATCCATGATACTGAATTAAAATGCGAATTGGATACCGAAGGTACACCTATCCGTTTTTACGTTGTCCCCCACTCTGAGAGTCACGAGCTGATCGAGGACTTTATGCTGCTCGCAAACCGTCGGGTTGCAGAGTACGCATCTAAAGCAGTACACAATAAACCAGGAAACTTTGTCTATCGTATCCATGGTGAGCCTGACTTAGATAAACTTGCCTTCCTCGACCTCTACGCACGACCACTCGGCTACAGTATCCTGAAAGGACATCACGTTGACGCAACAGAGTTGAATCGTTTATTGACTGAGGTACTCGGCACTCCTCACCAATATTTTGTACACTCAGCAACGTTACGCTCCATGGCTAAAGCAATTTACTCTACTAAAAACATCGGGCACTTTGGACTTGCTTTTAAGCACTACACTCATTTTACCTCTCCTATCCGTCGCTATCCTGACCTCCTCGTGCACCGCCTCCTTACTGAATATCTCACAGGAAAAAAAGTCTCACAAAAACTACTGGATGAATGTGATAAAGCAGCACTCCACGCAACAGACCAGGAGGTTGCGGCAGCAATCGCAGAGCGTGAATCACTTAAAGCAAAGCAGGTACAGTTCCTCTCTAACCATGTGGGGATGAAGAGTAAAGGCATTGTTACTGGAGTTACTAATTTTGGTATTTTCTTACGTGAGGAAACAACTGGAGCAGATGGGCTCATCCATGTTACCCGCTTACCTAAAGACTACTATATATTTAATGAACAACGTATGGAAATGGTGGGCACAAGAAATAAACGCCACTTCCGCCTTGGCGACACGCTCCCCATTGTAGTTACTCGCGTGGACGCAGAGCGGAATCAAATTGATTACCTGCTGGACGAATAAAGCATTTAGCGTTAGAGTCAACACAAACGATCTTTATATCTGAAGGAGGACTCGAGATGGTGACTTACCCGGATCACTATAGGCTGGGGCTTATCAGCGTGGAGGACCTGTTGTATTTTTTAGATCATCTATTTGAAGGGCTCACTCAACAAGAACTATGGCAATGTCTCGCCGGAAAAAATGCTCGACTGTTCGCCATGCATGCGCATACTACCATTCGACTATTATCCGACGGAAGTAAAAAGGAAACAGAGGCGGTGAATACCGAAACGACAGAAATAGAGACAACTCGGACAAGAGATGTGAATTCTTTCATCAAGATTGTTCATTTGCTTCCAGAGGATTTAAACCTAATCTTCTTTAAAGATTTGGTGGAAACCTATCTTGTCGATGGAGAAGCCAATTCTTTTGAAGAACTCTTACTTCTCTTACTGAGATATCACACAGACAGAACAAGGGATTTCGAGAAAAAAGATTTCGATGCTCTTAAAGAAATCCTCGATAAAGGTATTTCCCTCGTAGACGTCGCCGACGCTCTTAAGAGAGATCCTGACCAGTTCGAGAACTTTCTTGAACAGGGATTCCCGCTCGACAGAGACTCCTCCCTCGCAGACTTGGTAGATACACTGGCATTAACATGACAGGCCTACCAAAAAAAGACGCCTCCCCGGCGTCTTTTTTCTATTTTGCTACCGAGACAGCTTCATCAAATTTGATGGAGAGGAGTTTAGAGGTAGAGTCAGCGCCCATAGTCACCCCATAGAGTACCCCAGCGCGACTCATTGTCTCGCGATTGTGAGTAATCACAATAAGTTGTGAGACATGCGAGAGTTCCTCGATCATGTCACCATACCGACGTGAATTTGCTTCATCTAATGCGGCATCCGTCTCGTCAAGGATAAGGAACGGTGGAGGATTTACCTGAGAAATTGCAAACAAGAGTGCTATTGAGGTAAGCGCTCGCTCACCCCCAGAGAGCATGTGGATATCGCGTATTTTTTTACGAGGCAAGTTTACCTCCACTTCAATTCCCCGTTCCTCTTTTTCCTCCTCACTCTCATCTTCACCTCGCTTTCGTTTCTTTTCTTTTAATACTCGTATAGCGGCCGTTCCGCCGCCAAACATAAGAGCAAAAAAGCGTTGGAATGCGTCATTAATCTTTTCTACACCAAATGTAAACTCTTGATCTAATTTTTCGTGGAGCTCAGCTAAGAGAGTTTCTAAAGAGAGCGCTGCGTTAGTCAAATCTTCTACCTCTCGGGCAAGGAACGCATCTCGCTCCGTTGCCTCACCAAACTCACGAATAATTTCATCTCCACCAGCACCAAGATCCTCTAGTTTTATTTTGATACGCTCAAGACGTTTTTTACGCACATCTTGTCCTTCTCTATCAGATGGATCATCCACTGGTACCCCGTACTCATGTGCTTCGCGCCCCGCCAATACTCGTGACTCCCGTAACTCTTCCTTAAACTCTCGTTCAATAAATTCTAATCGTTCGCGCTCAAGACGTACACGCTCAAGCGCCTGTTCTGCGTTTGCATAATTGGACTTAAGGTCAAATAATTCACGCTCTTGGACACGCAAATTTTTACTACTTTCTTCAATTTGTCGCTCCAAAGCACGGACGTGCTCGACACTTACTCCCTCATGCTCTTGTGCCTCAGCAAGGAGGGTATCTACCTCCTCTTTCTCTGCACGCACCTGCTCGAGTGACTCACGCGCTTTCTCCTGCACTCCACTTACTCGCGAGAGAAATGCGCGTACTAATTCACGGACTTTAATGAGCGCTAAGCGAAGTGCATACGGATCTTGCTCACGCTCACTGTGTGTAACGCACTCTTCTAAAGAGTGCGCGAGTTGTTCCACCTCCCCTCGTGGGATAGGAGCACTCACCTCGTTACGCTCACGCGAACGTTCCTCCTGTACCTCAATCATTCCTTCAAGGCGCCCGGATTTGCGCATCAGTTCTTCCTTAGTACTCTGCGCGTCCGCGAGTGCACGCCGAGCGTGAGTAAGTTCTGTTTCTTCTGCACTTGATTCTCCTTCGTGTGAGAGCACACGAGAGAGCGACTGTATCTGTCCCCTAATCTCTGTCAGCGTTTCTTTAGGAATCCGTTCAACCTCACTAATACGAGTATGCTCACTATCAATATATGCCTGCTCGCAGGAGAGGTACCGTCTATATAATTCAACTAATTCCGCACGAAGTGTGTCTCGCTCTGCTAATTTTTCCATCTGTTTTCCTAAAAACTTAAGATGTGGCGCAATCTCTTTACGTAAAGCAGCAACTTGCCGTACATTTTCTTCAGTTTTTTGTAAATGTCTCTCACTCTCAGCAATTTTTAAATGGTAGACAGTCAGAGAGAGGGCTTCCTCAATCATTGCTTCGCGCTCTCGTGGGCTAGCACGCAAAATACGATCTGCTTCCCCTTGAGAAATAATATGATGCCCTGTTGTACCAAGACCAACTCCTGCTAACAACTCCACAATATCCTTGAGTCGAACTTTAGAACGATTAAGGAGGTAGTCATTTGATCCATCACTGTGCACCTCACGCGTAACGGAAACTTCGTCATAGGGAATAGAGAGTGCTCGAGCACTATTATCAAAGGTAATCGTTACCGAAGCGCGGTTAGAGCGTGGCACAGCGGCAGAACCATTCCATATGAGATCCTCCCCGCGCTTTCCTCGTAAACTTTTAAGAGATTGTTCTCCTAATACCCAACGAAAAGCTTCCGCCACATTACTTTTTCCCGACCCATTAGGACCAACGATAGCGGTAATAGCCGCTTCAAACGAGAGTGTTGTTTTTTTGGCGAATGATTTAAACCCCGCCAATTCTAAACTACGTACCTTCACAGCACGATTGTAACACGCTTTAAGATGCGCTGCTTGTGGGTGGAGCCCATCGCTTTATACGAAGACCTTTTCGAGCGGCGTCCTGTTCAGCCTCTTGTTTACTATGACCAGTACCTTTTGCAATAAGCTCTTCTCCAATGTGTACACCAACCGTAAAATGCTTATCGTGATCAGGTCCTATCTCTGAAACTACTTGGTATGAAGGGGTAACTCCTGCGGAATCTTGGGCACACTCCTGAAAGTAGCTCTTAGCATCAAGCCAGAGATGGTCTGCTAATATTGTTGTCATACGCGGTAATAGGTGCTCAACAATAAAATCACAGGCAGCATCATATCCCCGATCAAGATAGAGCGCCCCAACGAGTGCCTCAAAGGTATTAGCAAGAATAATTTGACGAGCGCGCCCGTTATCTTTTGCCTCACCTCGAGAGAGAATGAGGTAGTCGTTCATAGAGAGGCCCTGCGCCACCTGAGATAAGGTAACCGCATTTACTAACGCAGAACGGTAGGCGGTAAGTGTACCCTCGTCCTCCTTTGGATAGGTTTTGTATAAATAATCAGTGACCACCAACTCTAAAACTGCATCACCTAAAAACTCAAGGCGCTCATTATGTCCTACTTCAAATTGTGGGTTCTCATTAAGGTAGGAGCGATGAACAAACGCTTGTAACAGTAGTGAGCGGTCAGCGAAAGGAGATTTGAGACCTTTTTCAAATATAGAAATATCTTTTTGTGCCATATCAGGAAGCTAAGATTTTTTTAATACCGGCAGTAATAATAGGGATAATGTCATCATACATACGAAGTTCACCCACCTCCTCAAAAGTAAACCATGCAGCTTGATCTAATCCTCCCTCTTTAGTTAATTTAAGTTTGCTACGATCACGAGCCTCAGCAAGAAAATAACTGACTTGCTTACGTACCTTCCCTTTTTCAGGATGAGAGGCTATGTACTCATTAGCATTGAGGTCAGCTACAATAGTGATATCTAAAGAAAGCTCTTCCTTAATTTCACGTATCGTGCCCTCACGCTCATTCTCACCTGCTTCAATGTGCCCCTTAGAGAGAGTCCAGTATCCAAAGACATCGTGGACCATAGCAAGACGTACTGTGCCGTGGTCATGACAAAAGACGACGGCTCCACCAAGTTTTTCTACAGGGAGAGTTTTAGGATCAACATCCTCCTTTACCCGCTTCTTTTTAGCAGGAATGTCATCTTTACCAGGTTCACCCATCTCGCGATAGACAGAGCCGAGTACACCATTTACAAACTTACCGCTACTCTCACCACCAAATGTTTTAGCAAGTTCAATAGCCTCATTAATAGCAACTTTTGAGGGAACCTCTTGGGTGTCACCAAAAAGAAGTTCCGCCAAACCGATACGGAGCACGTTACGGTCAACAATACCGATCTGGTTAATTGGCCAGTCAGGTGCAAATTTTTCTATAACTTGATCAAGTTTGTCACGATGCTCTACAACGCCGGCAACCAACGCTTTAGTAAAGCGGGTATCGTCGAGCCCTGGGGCAAACTCATGTATGTTTTCGTCAACAACGCTGCCGAGTCCCTCACTCTTACCATTATGAAAGTCCCACTCAAAGAGAGACTGGAGCGCAATGCTGCGCGAAAGGTGGCGGTTGGCCATACTAAAGAACGTATCGTTTATTAAGCGGACGCACGTGTCTTTGCTTTGCGCTTATCTGCGTGCTTGGCTACTTGCGCTGCAACATCTAGCACAACCCTACCGCGATAGTTACCGCAGGCTAAACAGACTGTGTGTGGACGGCGCATTGCCCCACAATTACTACACTTCGAAAGTGTCACGCTTGTAAGAGCGTGATGTGAACGGCGATTTGCCGTATGAGCTCGCGTATGACGCATGCGTACCGACATGCCCGTTACTATACACTAGCTCCCCATTTTGGGCAAGAAGTGGCAAAAGCTTTGGCGGTGGAGCGGAGAGAGTCCATGGTGATGGATGGCCCTAATGTGTGCTGCAGACCCATACCCCTTATGTTGGTCAAAATGATAGCGAGGGTAGGCAATGGCGTATCGATACATACGTGTATCGCGACGCACCTTAGCAAGTATCGAAGCGGCAGATATAATTTGTACAGAAGCATCTCCTCTTATAATTGTCTCTTGATTTTTCCACTCCTTTGGCGCATAGAGAGAACCATCCAGTAGTACAGACGCACTTGAGGGAGAGATGTTTAGTTTACGCAAACTACGCAACACACCGAGTCGGATTGCATACATAATCCCCTTTTTATCAATAACAGTATTACTCACTAAAGAGACTGCACTACGAATATGTTTCCTCTCTTCAAGATGTTTGAGTCTACGATACCACTCATTTCGTGCATGTTCTGTCATTTTTTTAGAATCACAGACACCGTCAAGGATAGGAAGTTTAGTGTGATATCTATCAGCACGCACAGCAACAGCTGCAACCGAAACGGGCCCCGCTAGTGGACCCCTCCCCGCTTCATCCACCCCCACCACCCAACGCACCTTTTGCATATATTTTAAGTATACCCCTCTCTGCTATACTAGCGGAATGGCCTTCGTACACCTCCACAATCATAGTCACTACTCACTCTTAGACGGACTCGCAAAAGTAGACGACCTCATTAAAAAAGCAAAGGAGTACGAGTGTCCTGCACTTGCACTCACCGACCACGGTAACCTCTACGGGGCTATCGAATTTTATAAAAAATGTACTAAGGCGGGTATCAAACCTATTATTGGTGTGGAGGCCTACATGGCTACACGCAGTCGCTTCGATAAAGAGCCGCATATAGATTCAAAACGTACACACCTCACACTCTTAGCAACAGATGTGCACGGGTATCGAAATTTACTTAAACTTGTCACCCAAGCAAACCTAGAAGGGTACTATTACAAACCACGTATGGATAAAGAACTCTTACGCGAGCACCACGAGGGAGTAATATGTCTCTCGGGTTGTATGGGGAGCGAACTCTCACGAGCCGCATACCGTGCCGATGATGAAAACGCACGCGCACTCATAGCTGAGTATCAAGATATTTTTGGATCGGAGAACTTTTATATTGAGATAATGCATCACCCCAAGGTGGAGGGGCAGGAACGAGTAAAAAAAGCTCTCGTAGCGCTCGCTAAGGAATACAAGATCCCACTCGTAGCAACACATGACGCGCACTATATTGAGCGCGGTGATGCACGAGCGCACCAAACACTTGTTGCGGTACAAACTAACAGTGATATCCAAGAGGCGCAAGGAATGGCAAACAGTGAGGAGGACTTTTCCTTCGTCGACGAAAAAACATTCCGTTCATTTTTCCCTGACACTCCAGAAGCGGTAGACAACACACTGGCTATCGCCGAGAGAGTAAACATTGAGCTTGATCTTGGTAAGTGGCGCTTCCCTAATTACATCATCCCCCAGGGCTCATCCCATGAAAATGAATTAACACTACTGGCAGAAAAGGCGCTTGGCCCCTACATGGAAACACACCCTGAGCAAAAAGAGGTAGCTGAACCACGGATGCGATACGAATTAGATATTATTTGTCGCAAAGGCTACGCCCCCTACTTCCTTACCGTGTCTGATATTTATAAAGCTGCAAAAACTCGAGGAGTCCTTACTAACACAAGAGGCTCAGCGGCTGGTTCTTTTGTTTCTTACCTCATTGGCATCGGTGCAGTTGACCCACTCCTTTACAAGCTCCCATTTGAACGCTTCCTCAACCCAGACCGACCATCTCCACCTGATATTGATATGGACTTTGCTGATAATGGAAGGGATAAAATTTTAGACTACGTTCGTGAAAAGTATGGGGAAGATAAGGTTGCACAAATTGGCACCTTTGGTTCAATGCTCGCACGCGGCGCAGTGCGTGATGTAGCACGCGCACTTGGTCACCCGTACACATTGGGCGATAGTATTTCCAAACTTATTCCTTTAGGTTCGCAAGGGTTCCCTATGACTATTGAGCGTGCACTCGAGCTAGAACCTGAACTTAAAAAAATGTACGAGGAACAAGCAGACGTCCGAGAAGTAATCGACCTCGCAAAAAAATTAGAGGGATGCGCCCGCCACATTAGTGTGCACGCGGCTGGCGTTGTTATTGCACCAAGCCCTATCACTGACTTTGTCCCAGTGCAGTTAGACCCAAAGGGAGGCAAGATTATTACTCAATATGATATGCATGCGGTGGAAGACGCCGGACTCCTTAAATTTGACTTCCTAGGCATCAGAAACCTTGCCATCCTTGAGGGTGCTGTGAGGCTCGTTAAAGCAATTACTAGGACAGAGGTAGACCTCGACACCATCCCCATTGATGATAAAAAAACATTTGAGATGCTTGCCCGAGGAGAGACAATGAGCCTCTTCCAACTCGGTGGCTCAGGTATGACTCGATGGCTTAAAGAACTGAAACCATCAACTATCTTCGACATCAACGCTATGGTGGCACTCTATCGACCAGGGCCGATGGAAAGTATCCCAGACTATATTAAACGTAAGCACAACCCTGCACTTATTTCCTACTTAGACCCCCGTATGGAAAAAATTTTGGACCAAAGTTACGGAGTCCTCACATATCAAGACGACGTGATGCTTATTGCTATTGAACTTGCTGGGTACTCCTGGAGTGAGGCCGACAAACTCCGTAAAGCGATGGGTAAAAAAATCCCCGCTGAAATGGCCGAACAAAAACAAAAGTTATTAAGTGGCTTCCAAGAACACGGACTCTCTAAGGAGAAAGCTAAGGAGCTCTGGCTCCTTATTGAACCATTTGCGGCATACGGTTTTAACAAAGCACATGCCGCTAGTTATGGGCACGTAGCGTATCAAACAGCATACATGAAGGCGAACTTCCCTACTGAGTACATGTGCGCCGTGCTCTCAGCAGAATCTGGTAACGTAGACGAGGTGGCTCGTGTTATTGAAGAGTGTCGACGGATGAAAGTGCAAGTACTCCCACCAGATGTAAACGAAAGTTATGGAGACTTTACCGTTGTTAAAGATGCAACTCAAGATAAAATCCGTTTTGGACTATCCTCTATTAAAAATTTAGGAGTAGAAATTGCTGACGCAATCGTGCGCGAACGTAAGGAGCATGGAACATATCGTTCCTTTGCAAATTTCCTTGAGCGAGTACGGAATAGAAATTTAAATAGAAAATCATTGGAATCACTTGCGAAAGCTGGCGCCTTAGACTCCCTAGGGGAAGACCGCTCTACAGTGCTTGCTAACATGAATGAGGCGCTTGAGTATGCACGCTCCCTCCATAAAGATGGATCGTCTCAAGACTCTCTCTTTGGACTTTTAGCTGATCAGAGCTCGGTACCCACACTCCGACTTAAACACGCAGAACCGATTCCACAAGTGAGTATGCTTGCTTGGGAAAAAGAGTTACTCGGCCTCTACGTCTCGGGTCACCCACTAGATCGCTTTCGCGAAAAACTAGATTCTGAAAAAGGAGCTAAGAATAGCATCGCGAATGCACGCGAAGCATCTGATGGAACGCTCATATTTGCAGCCGGACTAGTGGAGGAGGTGCGCGACGTAACAACAAAAAAAGGTGACCACATGGCCTTTATTAAACTGGCAGATTTTAGTGGAGTAATAGAAGCAGTTGCTTTTCCTCGTATCTATAGCGACTACAAACTATTACTTGTTCCCGAATCTTGTATAGCTGTGCGCGGACGTCTCTCCTTACGTAATAATGAACCCTCAATAGTGATCGACAACCTAAAAGAACTTTCTTGACAAACGATACCGTACGTATAAGATAGCTTCTAGACAAAGCTCTAGTGTACTCATAAGACATAGACTATTAGTAGGGTGGCCAGAGACGAAACCTTTCCTCGTGTCGTCGGAGATACGAAAAGTTAATCGTGCCAATGGTCGCTTACCAAAAAACATGTGCCAGCATGAGTACCGGCAAGAGTCGCCTTCGCTCCGTAGGAAACGGGCACCGGCCGAGAGAACAACAGGATTAGACACCCCATTGTTCTCTCGGCTTTTTTATTTAGTGCAAGATGATAGCATTCGTATTATGGACATACGTATAGAGGTCAAACCACGCCTAAAAGAAATACAAGCACTATTACAACAACTAGGACCAGTCACATACAGACAAACCGCTTCGCTTAAAGATTTCAAAGATATCGTGCGCGGTGTGTTAGAAAAATACAGTGTATATGATCTATACATTCCAACAAACTATGGAGTGGGTGACGGAATTATAGGAATAGATATTTTACAACAAGTGGAGCAGATATTTTCATTACACCTTAGATATCTCTACACACACTACACAGCACTTGGTAGTGTATTTCCTATTAAATCGTACAACGAAACAAAGAAAGGGGTGCCAACACTTACATTTTTTTTGTACTCTACAAACGACTTCCTCCGGACTCAAAACGAGATATATTCTTGCGCCCAGCGTAATGACGATATGCTTATTATTGGGATGAACGTCCTCATAACTTCAAAACATGGATTAAGATACTTCTACCACTATGACGACGAGCTCTACTCAGTACACCACTATAGCTTAAGTGGCATCATCTCTAATTATACACAGGCTTTTTTTGACGTTACATCAGTTAAAAATAATGCGCAAAAAAAAGCTCTATCACACATCTTAATTAATCCATTTGGGTCAGTAAAAATAAAAACACTTCCAGTACGTTTTGTACTGACTCTGACAGACTCTATTACTTCACAATACCCACAAGTAACAATTACCATCCTCACCGGCTTTCATAAGTTGAAGCACCACTGGTTCTGGCGTCTAAAATTAAAGATACTGCTCCTTAGCAGACGATACAGTGGGCAGGTACACTTCCAAAATTATTCAACATTTAAAACACTGTTCGCGATATTAAAACAAACAGACCTAGTAATTTCTACCGATACATCAATTTCTCACATAGCGAACTATTTCAACATACGAAATATTTCTATATTTAATAGAAATAAGATTGGGGCTATCACTAGGACAAACCTGTTTTCAAACTCTCCACTTGGTTTTAGTTTATACGGAAATAATCAATTTCCCGCTCTAGTAGTGCATTCTGATTGGAAGAAGCTCACTCGAGGTATCCTCGGTTTTATTGATTACTTTTTCGGAAATAATTCGGATACAGTGTGGACCAAAGATCTATATGATTCAGAATATATACCTTCTCAATCAAAAGAACTAGATGCCTACACATTAGAGGTTAATAAAAAAATGGATCCCCTATATAAAATCAAAAATTATTAAAAATAAAACCCCCTCCCATGTTACGTTGGAGGAGGTTTGACATACTGATAGTACACCATAAAGAATAAAACAACGGAGACAGCAATGATTGTACGCACTGCATAGATAACAGCAAGGGCGTTACCACTTACGACAGCAGGATAGAGACCGATGATACCAGCAGAGAGTCCACATATCCATCCAAAAAAGGACTCCGTGTTCCTCTTCTCTGTCACCAATGTCTGAATGAGTGGAATATACCCACAACAAATAAGTACTTGCGTATAGAGATTTGAACTCCACACGTCTCCAGTCATAATCCCATATCCAACAATGAGTGCCGCCCCAACGAGATACCATTTTTCGTGTTGACGGAAACGCAATTCTGGCTTACCCCATTTAAGAATCGCGCTAAGGATGATTGCTACAGACACGACGTCAAGGGTATTGAGAATCCCTGACTGATAGTCATGGTTTTCTGCGAGCCCGTAAGTAACGAGACTCAACCCTGTCCCCGCGAGAAAAATAATCCATGTTGAGAGGGTCGGATCAATCCTACGCCTCCAAATTTGAAAGCTATAGTAGATACAAAAAGCAACCATGATCACGGCAACGGAAACCATTGCGATCTCTTTCACTTTCCCATCCTCCTTTCAAAGTTCAATGATTTTTTAAATTATAACTTTTATATTTATATTTGTCAATGTGCATACATCTTTGTTACTTAGGCGTGGTTTGCTATGATGTCCCGTATGAACACAAAAGACGCAATAACACGTGCGCGCCACTCCCTTGCCCACCTTCTTGCTATGGCAATAAAGGAAAAAGATCCTGGAGCGCGTCTTGGTATTGGCCCCGTTATAGAAAATGGATTTTATTACGACTTTGAATTTTCTAAAGGATACTCCCCTTCCCCAGATGACCTTAAGAGTTTTGAGAAACGGATGCGCGAGCTCGCTAGAGAAAATCTCTCTTTCACTCAAAAAAGTATTTCCCCAGATAAAGCGCGCGAACTATTTAAAGATAACCCATACAAGCTCGAGCTCATTGAGGAGTTGGTGACTAATGGTGAAGCGCTTACCACGTACACATCTGGGGATTTTACTGACCTCTGTGCTGGCCCTCATGTGCAGAACACATCAGAGATAGCAATTGATACCTTTGAGTTATCGCATACCGCAGGTGCTTACTGGCGTGGAAATGAAAAAAATCAAATGCTTACTCGTATCTACGGGGTAGCCTTCGCAATACCAGCAGAACTGAAAGAGTATAAAAAAATGAAGGAGGCGGCGGCAAAACGTGACCACCGCAAACTCGGTAAAGAACTCGGGCTCTTTGCCTTCTCGGACTTAGTCGGTTCAGGTCTTCCCCTCTTTACTCCTAAGGGGACGCTAATGCGCGATCTCATTGTAGAAAAAATTCAGAATCTGCAAAAAGATTTTGGCTACGAGAGGGTTACCATTCCTCACATTACTAAAAAGGAACTCTATGAGACGAGTGGCCATTGGGCAAAGTTTAAAGACGACCTCTTCCATGTAAAAGGGCGCGGCGAATCAGCCTTTGTGATGAAGCCGATGAACTGTCCTCATCACACACAAATTTACGCAAGCGCCCAACGTAGCTATAAGGAACTCCCTATCCGTTACATGGAAACAACCATGGTCTATCGTGATGAACAGCAAGGTGAACTCTTAGGACTTTCACGGGTACGCTCTATCACGCAAGACGATGCACATGTGTTTTGTCGTATTGATCAGGTAGAAGAGGAGGTCACTAACATCATTAAAGTTATTAAATCCTTTTACACTGATCTCGGGATGTTTGAGGAGGGGCGTTATTGGGTCTCACTCTCTGTGCGCGATCCGGAGCATAAGGAAAAATATCTTGGCGATGACGCACATTGGGATACTGCGGAGCAGGTACTTGAAGTAGCTGCCCAAAAGGAGACTCTCGACTATCAACGTGTAGAGGGGGAGGCGGCATTCTACGGACCTAAATTAGATTTTATGTTTAAAGATTCACTCGGACGAGAGTGGCAGCTCGGCACCGTGCAAGTAGATTTTGTAATGCCTGAGCGTTTTGGACTTGTGTATATTGCTGAAGACGGGAGTAAGCAGATGCCAGTAATGATACACCGTGCAGTAGCTGGTTCCCTAGAGCGTTTTCTCTCCATCATCATTGAACACTTTGGCGGTGCTTTCCCCACATGGCTTTCACCGATACAAGTAGTTATCCTCCCTGTTGGAGCAACTCACAAAAAATACGCCGAGGATGTGTTAAAAACACTGAAAGGAGCAGGGGCACGCGCACAACTAGATGAGCGCGACGAGTCGCTGGGTAAACGCATCCGCGATACTAAAATGAGCAAAGTCCCCTACCTTATTGTTGTAGGAGACAAAGAAGTAGAATCAAACACTATCACTGTTGAAGGTCGCGAAGGCTCCCAAGGAGCTATAGATATTAAAGATTTTATTGCAACAACACTCTCAAACTAGACGTCAATGTTTGCTAGTTTAGCGTGAGTTTGGATGAAGTGTTTGCGCGCAGAGACATCGGTACCCATAAGAGTGTCAAAAGTGCGGTCAGCTTCTTCAGCATCATGTGCTGTAACTTGCTTTAAGATACGTCGCTCTGGGTCCATAGTAGTCTCCCACAACTCCTCTGGGTTCATCTCCCCAAGACCCTTATAGCGTTGGATAGAAACTTTGTTAGATTTCTTTTTTGTTTTTACCCCTTCCTCTGATTCATCATCATTTTGATCTTCCTCTGGAGTTTCCACTTCAGGTTCTACGTCAGCATCTACACCAAGACCTTTGAGTACCCGGGCCTTCTCCTCATCACTGTACGCATAGTGAGCCTCTTTACCCCGTTTAATTTTATAGAGAGGTGGTTGAGCAATATAGAGATATCCTCCCTCAATCACTGGCGCAAAATGCCGATAAAAAAGAGTGAGGAGGAGTGTGCGAATGTGCGCTCCATCAACGTCAGCATCAGTTGCAATAATAATTTTGTGATAGCGGAGCTTCTCAATATCAAACGCATCACCAATAGCTGCGCCGAGAGCAATGATAAGATGTTTAATTTCTTGAAAGGCAAGCATTTTGTCTAAACGCGCACGCTCCACATTAAGAATTTTACCCTTAAGAGGGAGTACCGCCTGAGTACGACGATCACGCCCCTGTTTACCAGAGCCGCCGGCTGAGTCCCCCTCTACAATAAAGAGTTCCGCCTCTTCAGCACTGCGTGTTTGGCAGTCAGCAAGCTTACCGGGGAGTGTCATCCCCTCTAAGGCACCCTTGCGCAACACGCTATCTTTAGCAGCCTTAGCAGCCTTGCGCGCCTTCATAGCAAGGACCGCCTTGCCTAAAATCATACGCGCATCATCTGGCTTCTCTTCCAAAAAGTCTTTAAAAGCATCACCAAATACTGTCTCCACGGCGCTCCGCGCCTCTACGCTCCCAAGCTTTGCTTTGGTCTGTCCTTCAAATTGTGGGTCAGGTAGCTTAACTGAGATGACTGCCACCAAGCCCTCACGCACATCATCACCAGTAAAGCTCCCATCGGCGTCTTTGTTACCATTACTCTTCTTCCCATAATCATTAAGGATACGTGTCAGAGCAGTTCGGAACCCGGTTAAGTGCATACCACCCTCTGGTGTCCCTGTGTTATTAGCAAAACAAAACTCACGCCCAGTAATATCATCAATGTACTGCAAAGCTACTTCCACAAACACTCCCTCTACCTCCTTCTCTACATAAAAAATATTTTTGTGTACAGGCTTTTGTCCATGATTGTAGTGCTTTACTAATGAGACAAGTCCTCCCTCAAAGTAAAAGGTGTAAGAGGGTACATCGAGACCTTGCTCGGTAAGGAAAAATGTTTTTTTACTATCCACCTTTCCCATACCTCCACGAGCGTCCATTACACGGATGCGCAATTTTTTAGTCAGATATGCCTGCTCACGCATATGCGCAATAATGCGCTCCCACATATACTCAGTCTCAGAAAAAATTTCTTTATCTGCCTTAAAGGAAACGATTGTTCCGCTCGATTCAGTTGAGCCAACCTTTTTAACAGCGGCTTTCTTTTTCCCACGTGCATACTCCTGGTAGTGCATCCCACCATCGCGATGCACCATAACCCAGGTCCACTCAGAGAGTGCATTTACTACCGATGCTCCCACACCGTGGAGACCTCCAGAGATTTTATACCCCTTCCCTTCAAACTTACCTCCTGCGTGGAGAGTGGTCATGACCGTCTCAAGTGAAGAGACTTTCGTTTTTGGATGGATATCAACAGGGATACCACGACCATTGTCAGCAACACGAATTGCTCCGTCGGGCAAAAGAGCAACTTCAATCTCATCAGCAAAACCACCCATAGCCTCATCGCGACCGTTATCAAAAATTTCAGTAAGGAGGTGGTGGAGGCCATCAATACCGGTGGAACCAATATACATGCCCGGGCGCTTACGTACCGGCTCTAAGCCCTCTAAGACTACAATGTCCTCGGCTCCATATCCTTCACTTGATTGTGCTTTTTTAGCCATTGTTTACAACAAAAAATAACCCCTCGGTACCTTCCTAGTATAGCACATTTCCCCTACTTCCGCACCTGCCATACCGCCTTAGTTTTCTTATAAATAAAAGCCCCGTTCCGACGAATCGGAACAGGGCTAAGGACTAAGTTTCTAAGGACCGGAGTCCAGAGTATCTTAGTTTTGAGGACCAACTTGCCTGCCTACCGTCAGGCAGGAGAAACGACGAACGCGAACCCGCCGCCACGATTCCACCCGCCGTCAGGCTTGCCGTAGTCCGCGCCCAACCAGCAACCATCGCCGCGCCGGAGCGCGTTGAGCAAGCGAGGAACGCCGTCGGAACTCTTGATGGGTTCGTGCATAGTGACGATGTACCACAGACCCATCTGTTCCAACTGCTCGTCTGAGAAGTTCTCACGGATGAGGCAGGCCAGTTCAGCGTTTGGCGTGGTCAGCTTGCGCTTGTCGGCCTCGGCACGAATCTTTGAAGTGATCCTGTTCTGGTCCTCGAAGAGCATACCCTTGAGCATGGCGATTTCAGTGGTGACACCAGAGGTCGACTTGAAATCCGGCGAGAGGAGCACGTTTTTGGCGTAGTCTCTCAAACGGAAGCCCTTGCCCTCGAGACGCTCGATCCACTCGGGACCAGTCGTTCCGTCGGAAGTGACGGACAGGTAGATGACGCCGTCTTGTTCGTGCCAGTTGCGAGTCGGTTCGGAGACCGAGAGCTTGCCCTGGAGAAACTTGGTTGCTCCATTGTGGCCACCGAGTTTTTTGACGATGGCATTGAGTTGGCCGGCGGTGAGGCCGGCTGATGCGAATTCTGCGCTCATGATTGTATCTCCTTGCGCTAATTTGCGCGTAGACCTGCCTCTCACCCGAGGCTAGGTTAGCCGTTATTTTTCTTGCACAGCAAGGTTAAAAACTGGCTTATCGTCTCGTTTTTTCAATGTATCCTTTATTATTATATACCTATCTTACCTATTTGTCAAGTATACCTACTTCCGCACCTCCCAAGAGGGGTGCTTTTCGAGGGCGGAGATGATGCCAGAGAGGGCAGTATGTGCCTCATCGTCAGTGAGTGATTTTTTGTGTGATTGGAAGGCAATACGGAATGCGAGCGAAGTACGCTCTTCCCCCTCCTTAGAGTATTCATCAAACTTTACCGGCCCTTCCACAAGGAGCGGCCCCGCGTTCTCTCGGATTACAGTCGCTACCTCATCTGCAGTAACTCCGACGGGAACAAAGAGTGCAATATCACGAACGATACGTGGATAGAGTGAGAAGGGTTTGAAAGTTTTATCTAGATTAAGATAGGGGGTCGCGTCAGGAGTATCTATTTTTTCCAACGTGGGGAGAAGTTGTACCAGCGGCACCTCATACACGGGGGAATCTCCAGCCCCTAACCACGCAGGTAAAGATTCCTTCTTATACTTCTCCTTTGCATACGCAATACCCACGGAAAGATGGAGCTCTTCCTTACCGCCACTAAAAACAGTACCAACCTCAAACAGCTTCACCGGATCATACTCAAAAAGATTAAACTGAAGATTCCACTGTAGTTTTTCTTTTAGATTATCTGAGAGATTGGTACGCAAAAAAGACTTATGACTGGCAAGCGACTTCTCTACCTCGCGCTCCCCCTCTGGGGCAAAAGAGTAGGCATATATTTCTGTGTATCCCGCTGATGCCAAGAGCACACGCACCTTCTCTACTGCCTCAAAAAATGGTGAGCTTGGTTGATTTGAGAGAGAGGGTAAGGCAGTGCTTGGGATACGCTCTACCCCATAGAGGCGCATAACCTCATCCGCAAGATCTTCCACCAAATTGAGGTCGATTCTATCGCTCGGAATATATGCCTTCCCCCCAACAACACCGACCCGAACCCTGTTTAGGAAGGAGCTAATCTCCGCATCAGATAAAGAGAGTCCTAAAATATCATTCAAATTGGAGGGTATAAAGTCTATTGTGATACGCGCCGTCGTTGCATCTGCAATAACAGAGGTACCAGAGAGGACGGACCACCCCATAATTGCGGAGAGTTCCCGCGCAAAACCTGCGGCATTCTTTGCGTCAGGCCTGTCGGGTAAGATTTTTACATCAAGAAGGTAGTCACCCTCCAAGTTCTCAATACCCTCAATCTCACAAAATGAAGCAGTAATACGCTCTACGAGCTCCAAAGGCTTCGGGAGTGGTTCTTCAAAATAGTGGGAAACTTCGTTCCAGGAAATTTTCATACTTAAAACTGTTTAAGAAAACGAATATCGTCACCGTACAGGAGTCGGATATCGGAAATACCATACTTAATCATAGCAAGACGGTCGAGACCGGTGCCAAACGCGAGACCACGCCACTTTGTAGCATCCCTCCCTGCCCGCGTAAATACTGTAGGATGGAGCATCCCCGCGCCCACCACCTCAAGCCATTTACCCCCCCATTTAATATCAAGCTCCACCCCTGGCTCAACAAATGAGAAAAAGCTCCTCCTCCAACGGAATTCAAGGTCTGCGCCAAAGATGTGTTTATAAAACTCCTCCAAGAGCCACTTAAGATTCCCCATGTGTACGTCGTTCCCTACCACCAATCCATCAATCTGATAAAACTGCGCCTCGTGCGTAGCATCTGTTGCCTCGTTACGAAATACGCGCCCCGGCACAATAATACGAAAGGGTGGTTCATTACCTTCTAAATAGCGGGGGTCAACAGACGTTGTATGGGTACGGAGAACCTCCCGCCGCTCAAGCGGTTTAAGCCAAAAGGTATCTTGCATAGCACGAGCCGGGTGGTCGGCGGGGATATTGAGCGCATCAAAATTGTAGTACTCACTCTCAATCTCGGGACCTCCAGCCACAGTAAACCCGTGAGATTTAAAAAACTGCCACGAGCGGTGGATAAGTTGGCTTAAAGGGTGGAGGTGTCCATACTGCTCCATAATGGAGCCATTATATACAAACAAAGGCTCTGGAGCCACCTCCCAGGCTTGAACTGGGGACCTACTGTTTACAAAACAGTTGCTCTACCAACTGAGCTAAGGTGGCGCGTTTTTGAGTATAGCGAAAAAAAACGAGAGAAGCTATGCTGGTGTGCGAGTACCCCCCTGCAGCCCTTCTTTATGGTTTTTTAATTCACCAATAAATGCGGAGGGTAGAGTGCCCACTCTCTCCTCCCTTCTCCCACGAATTATATTCATAAGCATAAGTAGACGATGCTCAATACTCACAGTTAAACTCCTAAAAATAAGGAAGAGTGACTTGAGTATAACGAAGAGTTGCTGACGAAACTTTTGAACGAGTGTGAAGAGACGCTCGTGTAAATGGAGTCCATACAATTCCTCAACTTTTGTACGGATAATATGGAACACATAATAATCATAGTACGGCAAGGTTTCTCCTCGACGAAGAGCGAGTAAGCGCGTACCCCAAATGCCAGCAGCACCGAGAAACGTAATACCTGAAATACCAATTAAAAGCCACATATCGTTCTATTATGCCACGAAGCGCTCGAAGCGCGAAACACTAATATTCTCACCAAACTTTTGTACAGCATCACGAATAAGGTCACTCACTGTCTTCTCAGGGTCTTTAATGAAGGGTTGTGCAAGGAGTGCCGGAACATCCTCAGGAGCTTGAGCAGCAACATGCATCGCGATATCATATGCGAGCGTCTTAAAATCTGGGTTTTTTGCCACAAAGTCAGTCTCGCTAGATAGAAGGATAATTGCGCCTAAAGAGCCATTGGAGTGAACATACGCACTTACGGCACCGGCATTTTGTTCACGATCTGACTTTTTTTCAGCAATTGCTGTCCCTTGCTTCTTTAGAGATGCGAGCGCTTTTCCCTTATCACCATCAGACTCCTCAAGTGCCTTTTTGCATTGTGCGAAGGAGACTCCTGTCTCCTCACGAAGCGACTTAATGTCTTGGGCTGAAATCATGAAGTGGTAGTTGTTGTTGCGGCAACAGCGGTGGGATCAGGTGCCTCACGTACGGTGCGCGTACCAGCGATGTAAGCATCCGCGAGACGATTGATAAAGTACCCAATACTTGCACGCGAAGCATCGTTACCAACCACAGGGTATTCAATACCGTTTATATTACAATCAGCATTTGAGAGACTGATAACCGGTATGTGGACAATATGAGCCTCAGTTACGGCAATGTCCTCCTGCGCAGAATCAATCACAATTAATGCTGCAGGAATGGCCTCAAGATTAGCAACGCCGGTAAAGTATCGTTCTAACTTTTCAATCTCCCTATCAATCTGTGCACGCTCCTTTTTAGTGTAGACCGAGAGTTCTCCCTTACTACGCTTGTCCTTAAGGTCCTTCATGCGGAGAATCCTCTTTTTAATCTCGGACCAATTAGTAAGTGTGCCACCAAGCCACCGCTCAGTAACCACAGGGACACCCATACGAGCTGCTGCATCAATTACTAACTGCTGGGCCTCCTTCTTACTCCCTACAATAAGCACTGTTTTGCGCTCCTCACCTAGTTTATGGAGATATGCTGAAGCAACTTCAATTTGTTTATTTGTCTTCTCTAGGTCAATAATTTGGACACGATTTTTAACACCAGCAAGAAAGGTCTTGACTGATGGGTGGCGCTTGCTCCGTGAGTAGCCAAAATGCACTCCGGCTTGGAACATGTCCTCAATGGCATTTTTGTTATCTGTTAGAACAGTTTTAGACATACAGGGAAGAGTGTAGCACGCAAAATTAAAAGTCGCAACCCACCTCAAAGGTACTAATTAAGTCTGTTACTGACTGGTTTCTGCAGTACGATAATCAACAACAATATCTTGAGAAACAGCTTGACAGGATTGTGCTGAAGCCTCTATGTGAACTATTTTTCTACCATTAGGCAAACACTTATACGCAATATCATTTGCGCCAGATACGGGAAGGAACATTCGGTAATACCCTACCCCCGTCGTAGAAAGTGAATACTGATCTCCATTTGTTACACCTGAGTTCGGAGCAGCAAGTAAACTAGAGAGGGAAGGGAACCCTGTTGCAGTCGATGAAAATAGATGTCTACCAGAAACCGAAACTCCCGCAGTACATATTGACGATGAGATAGTTGTTCCTGTAAAACTGAGTGAAAGATTTGCATTTTGTACAGGTGCGCCATCTGCATTTAATACCTCAATCTTAGCTGAAGGAAGTGTGAAAATCTGTGATGACGACTGCGGAGTAGCATCTAATATGATTGGATGTTCACCCCCCGAAGCACCAGCGAGACATGAGTAGGATCCAGGACTCTGCCTGGTGCATTTAATTGATGCTGGGCAGTTTGCTAGAGTCCCAATGGTAACAGTAACGACAGCATCAGTTGGCGGCATAGCAAAGGTACAAGAAGAAGTATTTTCATCACAAGTTTCTCCACTTATACCGTAACTTAGGGCCCACTGTATAGGAGCTCCTAACGTCAAATTATTTATGTGTAAGTTCACATTAGACCCTTCCAATAGTGATTCTGAACAGCCAGTCTCCAAATTACAGCCTGAGATAGAGCCGGAGGTATCTGTTACAGTTCCCGTAGCACCACTATTGTGTATCACTTTTACCGTGAGTGTAGGTAATGCAGAGATAGTGGCTGGGCAATATTTAGTTAGGACGGTTCCTCTAATGTTTTCTTTTGCAGCAACTGTCATAGGGTGCGTTGTTCCAACAACACCCTGAGTTAGAGACGTATACTCTGAATGTATCGCATTTTGTGTCCCAGCAGCAGTGTTCCAGGTAAAGTCCCACAGAGTTCCACCTCCATTAACAACATCAGCACTCCATGTTAAGGTCCCAGGTGCTACCGGTGGTGTACAAACCAAACTTGGAGTTGTATCCAAAGGAGGTAAGCAGACACCCCCTTGAGGACACACTGTCGTATCCCCTATACCTAAGCCAAATTGTAACCACCCAACTACAGTTGATCCCCAAGAGTATCCCTTCAAACTCCGACCATCGGTGGTGTCAACCGTTATTCCATAGGCTGGCTCTCCTGATGTCTTCCCCAGCTTTATCCATCCATCCCAGCCATTACTACCAGGGAGGTCTCGCGGAGAAATTGCTCGAGCCCAACCAGTCAAGACCCCTTCTATCATACGAGCAGAGTAATTGGGACCAGCGGATGGATAGGGTCCAGCTGGATCAAACTGTACCCACCCAATGTTATTACTCCACGCGTAACCAGTAAGGGCTCCTGTCGCCGGATTGAAATCTACCTTATAATCAATAGCGCTTACTGGATCTTCAGCATTAAAACTCACCCATCCAATATTAGAACTCCATGCCCATCCATGGAGTTCGTTTCCTTCCGTCCCCTGCGCATGTGCAGGTGGAGGAGTGAGAGGTGCTGTCCACCCCTCAGGAATCCACGGTTGAGAACTACGCAAAAAACCAAAGGCAAAGGTAAGCACCACTACAACCCCAAGTAGAGGGAGCACTACACGTTTGCCCCGAGGTAATTTCATTACCTTCTATCATAGCACTCAGTAGTGTAAGCAGCACAGGAAAGTTATCCACATCAGTCCTTTTCCTCAGTTTGTTCCGCTTCGTGTAAAGCGGAAATAATCGCACCTAAGTCTCCTGCAAAAATTTTTTCAATATTATGCCAGGACTCCTTAATACGATGGTCGGTTACACGATCTTGGAGGACATTGTAGGTACGGATTTTCTCCGACCTATCCCCTGTTCCAATTTGCGTACGGCGCTCTGCGCCAAACGCCTGATCCTCCCTCTCTATTTGTGCCTGATTAAGCTTGGCGAGCAAAATAGAGTACGCTTTATCACGATTTTTTTGTTGACTCCGCTCACTGGTAGAACGAACGGCAATACCTGTTGGTTTGTGGGTAAGACGGACAGCCGTCTCCACCTTGTTCACATTCTGCCCACCAGCACCACCTGAGCGCGAAAAATCAATTTCAATATCTTCTGGTTTTATTTCAACATCGTTCCTCTCAAACAGAGGGAGTATTGCAACAGATGCTGTGCTTGTGTGGACACGGCCCTGCTTTTCGGTTGCGGGGACACGTTGTATACGATGTACCCCCATTTCATATTTAAAATCTTCGTACGCACCCTTCCCGTGTATCTCAAAAGAAGCCTCTTTATATCCTCCCATCTCAGCGCGCGACTCATCTACCACCTCAAACCGATACCCGCGTTGTTCAGAAAAATACTGATACATTTGTGCAAGCTCTTCAGCAAACAACGCCGCCTCCTCACCTCCTGCACCAGCTCGCACCTCAAGCACTAAGGCTCGAGGTGATGCTTCTTCTACTTGTCGAGCAACAATAATTGCCTGCATATGAGTAAGCAGTTCCTCTTGCTGTGCGCGAAAGGAGCGGATCTCTTCCTCCGCAAGCTCCTTCATACTTGGATCACTTTTTAACACCTCCGCAGCAACAATAGAGCGCTCACAATCATCAAAGAGTGCGGCGAGATGCGCTGTCCGTGTATCGCTACGAAACTTTTCGAGATCCATACGGTCTCTCTACTTTACTTCGGTCTCAGGGAGGTCGTCTTTCTTGACCCGTACTTTTTTTACACGTGGAGCAGTGGCTTTAGCTTGGCGCGCCTTAAACTTCTCTACACGTCCTGCGGTATCCATAACCTTTTCAGTACCGGTGTAGAAGGGGTGGCAGGCACTACACATCTCCACTTTCAGTTCAGCATTTGTTGAGCCAACAGTAAAAGTATTTCCACAGGAACAGTGGACTTGTGCCACTTCATAATAGGTAGGGTGCGTATCCTTTTTCATCGAGTGCAAGTATACCAGAGAATTAGAGCCCCTGCAACGGATCAATCATATTGTTTTGGATATTACCAGCAATACCCATTACAGAGTCACCATAAAAGGCGTTACTGGGCTTACTCCAGTTACCACCCGCATAGTAACGGAGAGCAGCCTCACGTTCCGCAGCAAACGTCCTTTGTCCTGCCCCAAGCTCAGAGAGATAGATGGCCGAAGCCATAAAGGCATCCTCAGGATCCCAAGGGTTAGGTGGTGTATGACCCGTAAAGGCAGCGATTTTACTTTGGTAAATCTCCCACGTTGATGGAATAAACTGTGATGGGCCCATTGCGCCACCCCACCCGCCACGGTAGGGACACGAGAGCGGATTTGACTCTGGAGAGAGCCCGAGTCCAGCGGTAATGCGCTTATACGGTTCAATATCTCTCGACGGCTTCATAATTTGATCCCAGCGTTTCTCTGGTGGGTCCGTAGGACGATTACAGGTACCAATATTTTGCCCTAAATTAGTTTCTTGAGTAAGGATAGCAAGAAGGAACGCTGGCCGAACACCTGTTTTCTTTTCTGCCTCTTGTGCATATTGGAGCGCCTTACCAAATGGGATAGCGCTTGTGTCACGGAGCGAAAAGAGTGCTGTGCGGATACTCGTCGCCCGCTTTTGTCTATCAATAAGCACTGCTTCATACCCCTTCTCTTGCGTCTTAGAGACGGAGAGAATCTTCTTTTTCTCAGATTCCTTTTGTTCTACTTTCTTTTTCTTCAGCTCTATCTCCAACTTAGCGCTTGCTTCGGCTACTTTTTTTTCCTCGAGTGACTGTTTGACCTGTTCTGTTTCCTTTTTGACTCCGCGAATAAGATCCATGGAATCCCGAACTTCACCTTGCACTGTTACTAAGGTATCTTCTGCGGAAAAAAAATCAGAGAGTTTATTATACCCAAGCACCACCTCAGGGAGTGAGAGGCCATCTAACTCTGAAGAACTCTGAAGGAGCTTGCGTAAATAATCACGACGCGCAGTGAGGTCATCTTCAAGGGAAGTAATGGTGTTAATTTTCCCATTGATATCTTTAGCAATATTTGTGATAGAAATATTCTTTGATTTAATTTCTAACTGTGCCTTATTAATTTCGGTACCAAGTACAGAGACATCGCGCTGGATACTTGCTGACTGCTGTCGCTGGCTCTGAAGAAGAACGCTTTGCACTTTAATTTCTTGTTCTACCTTATTAAGCTCCTGCTCTAACTGCGCACGGCGCTCATCAACAGTAAGAGCGCTCGCAAAAAGCGGAGTAACCACTACTAACAGACACACAAAAAGCCATTTGTTTCGCATGGCTTTAGTATAGCAAATATAGTAGAGAGAGAAGAGTCTTACTCTGGAGAACTTTCTGCCCCCTCTTCATCATCCTTTTTACCTTTCTTCTCTACTTCAATTGAAGAAATATCCACGGCAACAGGGGCTTCCTCCTCTTCCTTAGCAACAGTAATGGAGGCAACAACCTCCTCTCCGTCAGTGAGCATAGTAACCCCATTAGGTAGAACGAGATCGCTCACACTTAACTGATCCTCTAAAGTCTCTAGGGCACGAAGGTCCACCACAAACTCGTGCGGGAGATTAGCGGGCATTGCTTCTACTTCAACCTCATGCAACACCTTCACAACAATACCACCTAACTTAGTAGCAGGAGCCTCACCCTCAAATTGGAGCGGGACATTAACATTAATCTTTTTACCCTTCTCAATTGCATAAAAATCTACATGAACCGGTTCACCAGTGGAAGGCTGGAACGTTACCTCATGGATGAGAACATCCTTCTTCTCACCGCCAGCATCAAAGCTTAGGACTGAGGATTCCCCCGCCTGTCGGTATATCTTCTTAAAAATAGCAGTATCAATAAAGTAGCTCTCGGAAGGATCCTTAGGGCCATAGACAACCACAGGCAATCTACCCGCCAAACGCTCTTTGGCAAGCTTCTTCCCGAAGACTGTCCGCTTTTCTGCTGTTACTGTAATCACGTCCGCCATTATACCGATAAAGTTCTGATTGTCAAAATAAAAAAGCCGCGCCTATCAGACGATAGATGCGGCATAGAGAACTTCCCCTTATTAAGGCGTCAGGTACCACCACCAACATGTCTTGGTACTTGATGGTTGTGGCACAGACCCAGATTCTAAAGAAAGGAATTGCTGGAAGGTCTTACGATCAGGTAAAGTCCCTCGTACCGCAGCTTTTGCGATATCCGACAAGATACCGGTTCCCAAAATACGCTCCTGCAGGATATCTCGGGTAACGCCATGCTGAATAAACATATTCAACATTTTGCACATCTGCCCCGCAGTAATAACATCTTCGTTAATTTCAGGGGTGCTCATAGCAGTCCCTCCTTTTTGTGCTAGTCCACAGATATGGGTAGCTTTTTTGTTTGCATCAAAGTATTCCGTGGGTAACTTTAACACACAGAGAATAGTACGTCAATATATTGGAAACTAAAGGTTGTTGAAGAGTTTGAGACGAGCTGTTGCGGTAGCTTCAATCGCGCGTACTGCACCTTTAAGTATTTTGTAAGGCGCTACCTCGTCTGGATTATCTTGGAGCGCTTTACGCACCGCATCACGGTAGGCAAGACGCAACTCTGTGGAAATATGCACAATCCCCACCCCCACCTTAATAGCCGCAACAAAATCTTCATCGGGTGTACCAGAGCCACCATGGAGCACAAGCGGGATGTTAACCACATCATGAATCTCCTTTACTCGGGCAATATTTAAATGTGGATCTTTACTATGCTTGAGCATTCCGTGGATGTTCCCCACCGCTGGAGCAAGGAGATCAACCCCTGTCTCTTGTGCAAAATGTTGTGCATCCTCTGGAGAGGTAAGCGCCTCACCTTGAGCAGCTCCTTCTGGTATCTCGTCCAACAATTTTGATGATTTACCAATGTAGCCAAGCTCTCCTTCTACAAGCACCTCCCTCCCGCTTGCCCGGGCATACGCCACACACTCTTTTGTTTTTAAAATATTTTCTTCCATTGAGAGTTCGGCTCCATCAAAGATGACTGAGTCAAATCCTGCATCTATTGCTTCCTTAACTCGCTCTACTGAGTATGTGTGGTCTGCATTTAAAAAGATTGGATATTGATACTCCTCACGAATACTCCGCACGAGAGCAACTACCTGCTTTATACCAATAAAATCTCGCTCCCCTTCAGACACACCAATAATTACTGGGAGTGTAAGTCCTTGCGCAGCTCTGAAAGCACCCCAGAGCCCTTCAATGTTAGAGATATTAAAGTGTCCAAGCGCCCCTCCTTTTGTTTGTGTCTCGGTGAGTATCTCTCGTAGTGTGTGCATGGGCACATTCTATCACAAGTCGTGCTAGAATAACGCCATGGAACACTATGATTTTATTGCGATCGGCGACACAGTGACCGACGCCTTTATCCGACTTAAGGAAGCTCACATTTATACCGAGGAAAATGTTGAGCAACTCTGTCTCGTAAACGGAACCAAGATTCCTTATGAGAGCGTTACGGTAGTCCCCGCAGTGGGCAATAGTGCCAACGCTGCTGTAGCTGCTGCACGCTTAGGACTAAAGAGCGCGCTCGTCTCTGATTTAGGTAAAGATATGTATGGAGAAGAGTGTCTCAAAACATTTACTGACAATAAGGTGGCGACTACGTTTATCAGGAATCATGATGGGCTCAAAACAAACTACCATTATGTACTCTGGTTTAAAGATGAGCGCACTATCCTCATTAAACACGAGGAATACCCCTATACCCTCCCAGACATTGGAAACCCTAAATGGATTTACTTTAGTTCGGTAGGAGAGAATTCTCTCCCGTATCATGATGAGATTGCCTCTTTTGTTGAGACGCATCCAGAGAGTAAGCTCGCTTTCCAACCGGGTACCTTCCAAATTAAATTGGGTAAGGAGCGTCTTACAAAACTCTATGCACATTCTGAGGTATTTTTCTGTAACATTGATGAAGCACGTCTTATTTTAGCTACCGAGGAAAAGGATGGGATTAAACTAGCACAAAGTATATCCACTCTCGGACCAAAAATAAGTGTCGTTACCGATGGTCCACGCGGCGCTTACTGCTACGACTCATATACTCAAAAAAGTTACTTTATGCCGCTGTATCCAGATCCAAAACCACCCTATGAACGTACGGGTGCGGGAGATGCTTTCTCATCAACCTTCACCGCAACACTCGCGTTAGGGAAAAGTGTGGAGGATGCGCTCTTGTGGGCACCAATTAACTCAATGAGTGTCGTGCAACAGGTAGGTGCTCAAGCAGGATTGCTCACTCAGGATGGTATTACACAATTATTAACCCAAGCACCCGCCGAGTACACACCGCGCGCTGTGTAGTAATGACGAGACAGAGCAAGATTATAGTTTACTTAGCACTCCTTGCGGTAGGATTCATTGTGTATACCCCACACTGGAACTATCCCTACCCTTTCCACGTAGACGAGTGGCATCACATAGCACAATCTACCCGTATGGGCGAGGGGGTATATACACTCTCCCTCCAGAGCGCTGAGCTTGGTTTCCAATTTTTTCTCTATTTAGTTGGTTCGCTCGTCAATCTTGTTACTGTATACCAATATTTCCCCGCTTTATGGGCTATTATGTCAGCGGGCGCAGTGGCTTGGGTCACATACAAAAATTTTAATAAAAATGTTCTCATAACAATTGCGACAATTGTTGCTTTTGCTTCAATTAAATCAAATGTAAATATTATTGGTTTATGGTTTTTTACCCCACTCACATTTGCAATCCCTTTAATTTATCTGTACATCTATTTCCTCACTAAAGGGATTGCTGAAAATAATAGGAAACTGTTTTTCGTTGGAGTAGGTATCGCTGTTGGACTCA
>Ga0210057_1000454_pt1 | contig 67881 bp, 54 predicted proteins | sample CryGeyCG2114_010_2_FD_183968 | JGI IMG/M metagenome (GOLD analysis project Ga0210057, IMG submission 183968) | Groundwater microbial communities from aquifer - Crystal Geyser CG10_big_fil_rev_8/21/14_0.10 (SPAdes) (version 2) | ecosystem: Environmental > Aquatic > Deep subsurface > Groundwater ...
GAAAAATTACTCCAAAAGGTGAAACAGAACTTACATCTGAGGAAAGATTATTGCGCGCTATTTTTGGTGAAAAGGCAAGAGATGTTCGTGATTCTTCCCTATACCTAGAGCATGGCGAACAAGGCAAGGTAATAAATATTGAGGTATTTTCAACAGAAGAGGGCGATAAGCTGCAGCCGGGTGTTATGAAACAGGTGCAGATTACTGTAGCAGATTTGAGAAAAATTCAAGTTGGAGACAAAATGGCCGGACGCCACGGAAACAAGGGTGTTATTTCAAGAGTGGTCCCGGTTGAAGATATGCCGTTTTTAGAGGATGGAACGCCGGTTGATATTATTCTTTCTCCGCTTGGCGTTGTTTCTCGTATGAACTTGGGGCAATTGCTTGAGACTCATTTGGGATTGGCTGCAAATGCCTTGGGATATCGCGCGGCCACACCTGCCTTGAACGGAATTACTGAGGAGCAAATTAAAGAAGAATTAGAAAAAGCCGGTTTTCCAACTCATGGTCAATCTCAATTATACGACGGTCGTACCGGCGAGGCATTTGATAATATGACAACGGTTGGATACAACTATATGTTGAAATTGAATCACATGGTTGAAGACAAGATTCACCAGCGTTCAATTGGTTCATACAGTTTAATTACGCAACAACCACTTGGTGGTAAAGCTCAATTTGGTGGTCAGCGTTTTGGAGAGATGGAAGTTTGGGCTTTGGAGGCTTATGGCGCTGCTCATACGTTGCAGGAAATTTTGACTATTAAATCAGATGATGTGCCGGGGCGTTCCAAGGCCTATGAGGCAATTATAAAAGGTGAAAAGATTACAAAGGTAAATTTACCGGAATCATTTAATGTTCTAGTTCGCGAATTGAAAGGACTTTGTCTTGACGTGAAGCTTTTGTCTAAGACGGATAGTGGAAAATATATTCTTCTAGAAGAGGCAAAAGCAGCAAAACGAAAAGAAAGAGAAGAACAAAATCCGGACAGTGATCGGTAAACAAAATAATAAATCTTTAACTTAATTATATATGTCTCACGACTCAATTCATTCAATAGACTTTGACGCTTTGGCACTGCAAGTTGCTTCACCAGAAGTAATTCGCGGCTGGTCTCATGGCAATGTAACCAAGCCGGAAACAATTAATTATCGTACACAAAAACCGGAAAAATGCGGTTTGTTTGCGGAAGAAATTTTTGGACCTACCAAAGATTGGGAGTGTTATTGTGGTAAGTATAAAAAAATCAGATATAAGGGAATTATTTGTGATAAGTGCGGCGTGGAGGTGACTCATTCATTGGTTCGCCGCGAACGCATGGGTCATATTGAACTATCAGCTCCGGTCTCACATATTTGGTTTTTGCGCTCTATTCCTTCAAAGATTGGTTTGGTTCTTGATGTGCCGATGCATGCTCTTGAAAAAGTAATATATTTTGCTTCTTTTATTATCACAAGCGTCGATGAAGATTTGAAAATACAAACACATGATAGTTTGAAAAAAGAATTTAAATCAAAGAAGCAGCAAATAGACAAAGAATTTCAAACAAAAGTTGCCGGGACAGATAACAATAAAAAAGATTTAAAATCAATCGGCGATGAACAGACAAGAAAAATAAAAGAATTGGAAGAAGAGTTTAAACAAGTTGAGGGTGATTTGAAAGAAATTCAGCCTTTAAAGATTCTAACAGAAAATCAATATCAGGGCCTTGCTTTGCGTTTTGGGCATTTGTTTAATGCCGGAATTGGGGCTGAGGCGATTAGATTTCTTTTGGAAAAAATGAATGTGGAAAAGACAATTGAACTTTTGACGGAAGAAATAAAAGTTAGCAAAGGCGCTAAATGTGAAAGATTAATTAGGAGAGTAAAATTATTAAAGAACTTTGCAAAAAATAATATAAAACCGGAGTGGATGGTATTGAGCGTTATCCCGGTAATCCCGCCGGACTTGCGTCCGATGGTGGCTCTTGATGGTGGACGATTTGCCACCTCTGATTTGAATGACTTATATAGACGGGTTATTAACCGCAACAATCGTTTACGCAGATTGCTTGATTTGAATGCTCCGGAAGTTATTTGTAGAAATGAAAAACGCATGATGCAGGAGGCAGTTGATGCGTTGATTGATAACAATGCCCGCGCTTCTAAAACAGTGACCGCCTCGACCGGACAAAAACGCCAGCTTAGATCGCTTGCCGATATTTTGAAAGGAAAGCAAGGACGATTTCGTCAGAATTTGCTTGGTAAACGAGTTGATTATTCCGGTCGTTCTGTAATTGTGGTTGGACCAAAGCTTAATATTGATGAGTGTGGTCTGCCAAAAAGAATGGCATTGGAACTTTTTAAGCCGTTTGTAATGTCTCAGATTATAAAAAGAGAATACGCATACAATGTTCGAAGCGCGTCTCGCTTTATTGAGACAAATGCTCCGGAGGTTTGGGATATTTTGGAAGAAATAACAAAAGGAACCCGTGTATTATTGAATCGCGCCCCTACCTTGCATCGTTTGGGTATTCAGTCTTTTCATCCTCGTCTGGTTGAGGGCAAGGCAATTCAATTGCATCCATTGGTTTGTCCGGCGTTTAATGCCGACTTTGACGGAGATCAAATGGCCGTTCACGTTCCTTTGACAGAGGAAGCCCGATGGGAAGCGGAGAATCTGATGGCTTCTGAGAAAAATATTTTGAAACCGGCTACTGGCGCTCCGGTAACAACACCACAACAAGACATTGCGCTTGGTTGTTATTACCTTACAAAATATGAAGAAGGCGACACAGGAGAAGTAAAGAAGTTTTTTTCAGATATTCGCGAGGCAACTTTTGCTTATAAAAATCGCAAGATTACTTTAAAGGAAAGAATTAGAGTTCGCTTTACTGATTTGGGGAAATTTCCAGATGGACAAGACAGTATGGTTGAGACATCAATTGGCCGTATTTTCTTTAATGAAATATTGCCGGACAAGCTCCCATATTACAATGAAACAATTACAAAAAAACACCTAGGAAATATTATTCAGTTTTTGCTTGAACTTTATGGACAAGAAAAAACCGCTTATGTACTGGATGATATGAAAAGATTAGGATTTAAGTATGTAACTCGTTCGGGATATTCTTTAGGAATAGATGATTTCAAAACAATCAAAGAAAAACCGGAATTAATTACAAAAGGCGATGATCAGATTCAATTGGTGGAGGATCAATATCAAGAAGGGTTGTTAACCGATTCAGAAAGGCATTCCAAGGTACTGGAGATTTGGTCAGCCGTAAAAGATGAGGTTTTGTCCCACAATAGAGAAGGTATGGACAAAGATGGTTCAGTTTATGCCATGATTGATTCTGGCGCTCGTGGTTCTTGGGGACAGCTTGGTCAGGTTACTGGAATGAAAGGCTTAGTTTCTTCGCCGAGTGGAGATATTATAGAGTTGCCAGTAAAGGGAAACTTTAAAGAGGGTTTTGATGTATTGGAGTTTTTCATTTCTTCTCATGGAACTCGTAAAGGTTTGTCTGATACTGCTTTGCGTACTGCCAATGCCGGGTATTTGACGCGTCGTTTGGTTGATGTTGCCCAAGACGTAGTTGTGTTGGAAGAAGATTGTAATGATGAAAATGGAGAAGTATTTACACGCGAACAATCCGAACAAATGGGTCAGAAATTGTCCCAACGCGTGCTTGGCAGGTTTGTCTTGGCTCCTATAAAAGACGGAAGAAAAACGATAATTAAAGAAGGCGAAGTTGTGACAGAAGAAGGAGCTCGTTTAATTGATAAAGCTGGCATAGAAACAATTCATGTTCGTTCAGTTTTGCAATGTAAATTACCAAAAGGTGTGTGTGTAAAGTGTTATGGATTTGATTTGAGTAATAACAAAATAGCAAAAAAAGGCGTAGCGGTTGGTATCATTGCCGCTCAATCAATTGGCGAACCGGGAACACAGCTTACCATGAGAACCTTCCATACCGGTGGTATTGCCGGAGCCGATATTACTCAAGGTTTGCCTAGGGTTGAAGAATTATTTGAAGCGCGAACTCCAAAAAGAAAGGCTATATTGTCCGAAGCAGCCGGATCTGTTGAGATTGAAGATGCTGACGGCAAGATTATAACAAGCCCAAGTGGAAGAAAGATTTTTGAAGGACGACGCGGTCAAAAAATAATTAAACTTACTTATGATGGTGTAGATGAGCTGGTGTTGAGAGTTAATAAATCGGACGAATTGAAAGTAGCTGAGGGGCAGTTGGTCAAAAAAGATGATGTATTAATTGTCCGCGGTTCTTCCGGTGAAGAAATAAAAGCCAAATATGCCGGATCTGTAGGGCTAGATGGAAAGAAATTAATTTTGAGATATGAAGGAAAACATGTAAAAGAGTATGTTATCCCAATGGGTTATAAATTGTGGGTAAAAGATGGCGACGAAGTAAAAAAAGGCGATCAACTAACTGAGGGGAGTGTTGATTTGAATGAACTTCATGAACTAAAAGGGAGGGATGCTGTGCAGAGGTACATCCTCACAGAGATTCAAGAAATCTATGCTTCTCAGGGTCAGAGATTGAATGATAAACACGTTGAAATTATAATTAAACAAATGTTTAGCCGCATGTATATTGAGGATGCTGGCGAGACTGATTTGTTGCCGGGTGAAATAGTAGAAAAAGCGCAGTGGTTGATAGCAAATGATCAGTTTAGGAAAGATTCACCAAGCAGATCACAGGCAAGAGAATTATTCTTGGGAATAAGCAAGGTCTCTCTTTCGACTCAAAGCTTTTTGTCAGCCGCGTCTTTTCAAGAGACTGCCCGTGTTCTTATCAACGCGGCAATAAATGGAAAAGTAGATCATCTTGAGGGATTGAAAGAAAATGTAATTATTGGAAGACTAATTCCGGTTGGGACTGGATTTGAAAGAGATTTGAAAGAAGCAAAAAAGTAAAATAATAAAAACCCCCCGACTTAGTCGGGGGGTTTTTGGTATTATTGAAACAATTTATTTTTTATGATAATGTGGTAATGTTAAATATTATATAAAAAAGTATGTCGGGACATTCTAAATGGTCTAAAATTCAACACAAAAAAGGCAAAACTGACAGTGCCCGCAGTAATTTGTTTACAAAACTAAGCCGAGCAATTACTATTGCGGCCAGCCAAGGCGGAGGGGATCCGGAAATGAATTTTAGCTTGCGTTTGGCTATTCAAAAAGGCAAAGAAGAAAATTTGCCAAAAGATAATATAGAGAGAGCTATTAAAAAAGGCACAGGTGATTTGAATGATGGTACGGTCTTGGAGGAGGTTGCTTATGAAGGTTTTGGACCATGTGGCGTGGCTTTTTTGGTTGAGGCGGTAACTGACAATAAAAATAGGGCAGTTTCAGAAATCAAATACGCTTTTTCAAAATTTGGCGGCTCGCTTGGCGGACCAGGAAGCGTGCAGTGGCAATTTGAACGTTTTGGGGTGATGCGTTTATCAAAAGAAAATAAAGAAAGTGTGGCTGATAAGTGGTCTGATTTTGAATTAGCCCTGATGGATGCCGGGGTCGATGATATCATTGATAATGAATTTGGCGTAGAATTGCATAGTCCGGTGGATAATTTTCAAAAGGTCATGGAAGTTGTAAATTCATATAATATAGAGATGGATGACTCCGGTTTGGAGTGGATTGCAAAAGAAACTGTAAGTTTAAACAAAGAAGAAAGCGATAGAGTGGAAAAACTTTATGACGCACTGGATGAATTGGACGATGTTAGAGCGGTTTATACGAATGAAGCATAAATATATATGGATAATACTTCATTTAGAATACTTGGGATTGATCCCGGTTTTGGGCGTGTCGGTTGGGGCATTGTAGAGAAGCAAAATAATGACTGGGCGCATATTGCCCATGGATGTATTGAAACGGAAATGAATGATAGATTTATAGAACGCCTCAAAGTAATTCAGAAAGAATTGAATGATATAATTGATAAATATAAACCGATTCGTTGCGCGGTAGAGGAGTTGTTTTTTTATAAAAATGTTAAAACCGCTATGAAAGTTGGTCAAGCAAGAGGTGTGATTTTACTTACTTTAAGCCAGGCAGATCTTCCGGTGGATGAGTTCACTCCATTGCAAGTAAAACAAAGTATGACCGGCTATGGCCGGGCAGAAAAAGGTCAATTGCAGAGAATATTACAAGTTCACTTAAAAATGAAAGAAAAACCAAAGCAGGATGATGCGGCTGATGCGCTGGCGGTTGCCCTTACTTGTGCTCATTCATTGGCTTTTAGGAAAAAAACCGGGTTATTGTAATAGTGTGAATATGGCTTGACAATTTACCACTATATTGCTATAATTCGTGCATAAATAATTCCGCTAGGTTTAGCAGCCTTAGCCGGATCGGACCATAGCAGTCGTTTTTTACGACAACATGCTAGCTATCGGCCCGATAATACTTTGGCATGTATGTTAGATAAACAAAAAAAACAAAAGTTAATCAAAAAGTTTCAAACACACGAAGGCGATACAGGTTCTAGTGAAGTACAAATTGCAATTTTGTCAGCCGAAATTGATGAGTTGGCAGAGCATTTGAAACAAAATCAAAAGGATCATTCTTCTAGGCGTGGATTATTGAGAAAAGTTGGAGAAAGACGTCGATTGCTCAGATTCCTAAAAAAGGAAAACTCAAAGTCTTACGAGGAGTTAACAAAAAAATTGAAATTAAAACAAGCAAAAACTTTGGAAAAACCAACAGTCGAAGAAGTTTCAGCTGAAGAAAATATTGAAGAAAAAGATGAGTCAAGTAACTAAAAAACATAAACCTATTACACACCCCCACCAGAGAGTAGGGGTGTTTATAGATGTGCAAAATCTTTATTATAGTGCAAAAAATTTATACAACAGAAAAGTTAGTTTTGGAAATATTTTGACATCGGTAACAAGAGATAGGCAGTTAATACGCGCTATTGCCTATGTCGTTCGCACAGAATCAAAAGAAGAGACGCCGTTTTTTGACGCGTTATATAATTTGGGCATAGAAAAAAGAGAAAAAGATTTGCAGATTTTTCTTAGCGGAATGAAAAAAGCCGATTGGGACGTGGGCTTGACGATTGACGTGATTGGATTGGCGCCAAGCTTGGATGCGGTAGTGCTCGTATCAGGCGATGGCGATTATGTTCCATTGGTGGAGTATTTGCAAAAAAGCAGCGGGACTCATGTAGAGGTGGCTGCTTTTGGAAAAACCGCTTCTTCAAAATTAGTTGAGGCGGCCAATAGTTTTATTGATTTAAGCGATAACAAAGAGTTATTTTTAATGCCAAATCAAACGACAACAGCTAGAAGAATCTCTAAGAAATTATTAAACAAAAAAAACATAAAAAAATAATTAATTAATTGGGTTGGTCTGGAGACACCTAGGTCCAGTTGTGGATCTATAGTATCTAGATCAATACCGTATACAATATATATGTTGGATATAAAGAATTGGTCTATCGAGTGGGGTGGACGAACATTGTCTGTTGAGACAGGCAGGTTCGCATTACAAACAGACGGCAGTTGTACAGTACGCTATGGCGATACTGTAGTAATGGCGACTGTAGTACAAAGTAAAAATGTTAGGGAGGGAATAGATTATTTTCCTCTGATGGTCGGCTTTGAAGAAAAGCTTTATGCCGCCGGAAAGATAAAAGGGTCGCGCTTTATCAAGCGCGAGGGCCGTCCATCGGACGAATCAATTTTGTCTGCTCGTATAATTGACAGGGCAATTCGTCCTTTGTTTGATGAAAGAGTCAGAAACGATATACAAGTTGTATTGACAGCTTTGTCAGTGGACGGGAAAAATGATGCCACAATTGTTGGGTTGTTGGCTGCCAGCTGTGTCCTTAATATCTCTGATATTAATTGGGCCGGTCCAATTGGCGCCGCTCGAGTAGGTAGAACTAATGGTGAGTTTGTGTTGAACGTTACCAGAGACCAAGTTGCGGAGAGTGATTTGGATTTGATTGTTGCCGGTACCCCGGATTTTCTTATTATGACTGAGGCTGGCGCAAAGGAAGTGGCCGAAGATGACATGTACGAGGCCATGAAATGGGGTTGTGAGCAAACAAAACCGGTGGTTGATTTTTTTGATAAAATCAGAAAAGAAGTTGGACAAGAAAAAATGGAATTACCTAGTTTTGCCGATGATGTTTCGGGAGTAGAAGACGATGTAGAAGAGCAAGTTCGCAAAGCATCTTATCGGTTTGTGTCGGACAATGTAGACACAATGATTTTTGATTCTCCAAAGGTTAGCCGAAAAGAGCGCAAAGCTATTTTTGAAAATATTGAAAAGAAATTAGGAGTTCATTTATCTGAAAAAGGGTTTGAAGAAGAAACACACAAAGCCGGATTCAAGAATTTAAAAGATTACGTGGCCCAACAAGTAACCAGACGAATTTTAGAAAAAGATCAAAGATTAGATGGCCGCAAACTTACCGAAATTCGCGAGCTTCAGTCAGATATTGATTTGCTTCCCCGCATTCATGGTTCAGCTATGTTTATGCGCGGGGATACACAAGTTTTGTCAGTTGTAACTTTGGGCGCGCCCGGAGATGTACAGACTCTTGATACAATGGAAGAAGATGGCACAAAGCGTTATATGCATCACTATAACGATGCTCCATATACTTATGGCGAAGCCGGACCGATGCGCGGACCGGGCAGGAGAGCAATTGGACATGGCGCGCTGGCAGAACGTGCGCTTGAACCGGTGCTTCCTCCGGTAGAAGAATTCCCTTATACAATTCGCGTGGTCTCGGAAGTTTTGGGTTCAAATGGTTCAAGCTCAATGGCCTCAACTTGCGGATCCAGCCTGTCTTTGATGGCAGCCGGCGTACCATTGAAAAAACCGGTGGCCGGTATTGCCATGGGTCTTGCGTCTGACGAAAAAGGCAACTGGAAAGTGTTGACTGATTTACAAGATATTGAAGACGGAACAGGCGGAATGGATTTTAAAATTGCCGGAACAAAAGATGGAATTACTGCAGTTCAGATGGATACCAAAACAAAAGGTTTGAACTTTGACATCGTCAAGCAAACAATTAGCCAAGCATATGAAGCGCGCTTGAATATTTTGGATGCAATGGCAGAAACTATAGCTGAGGCAAAATCAGACTTATCTCCGTTTGCTCCGCGAATTAAGACAATCATGATTGATCCGGAAAAAATTAGGGATGTTATTGGTCCGGGTGGAAAGGTAATCAACAAAATTATTGAAGAAACAGGAGTACAAATTGATATTGAACAAGACGGACGGGTAATGATTACCTCTACCGAGGGCGAAGGCATGGACAGAGCGATAAAAATTATTGAAGAATTAACTCACGAGGTTACAGCCGGAGAAGAGTACGACGGCGAAGTCGTTCGCCTGGAAGATTTTGGCGCCTTTGTTAATCTTCTTCCCGGAAAAGACGGCTTGGTCCATGTAAGTGAAATTTCATGGGAAAGAGTCGAAAAGCCTGGAGATGTGTTGAGTCTCGGCGATAAGGTAAAAGTAAAAGTGAAAGAAATTGATAATCTCGGTAGAGTCAATTTGACAATGAAAGAATTAAAACCAAAACCGGAAGGATATGTTCCGCCTCCACCTCGCGCGCCTCGCACAGGCGGTGGTGATAGAAACAAAAAACCAGGCGGTTTTAGAAAGCCTTTCGGTAAAAGATAAGATAAATCAAAACCCCCATACTAGGGGGTTTTGATTAATGTATTTCTTATTTTCTTTTTCGGGGCATCCCTCCTCTGCTAAAGCCACGACGAGAAGGCTCCCAATTGTTTTTAAAAACAATATTAATGCCATACACTTAAACCTTCTTATGTTATTGGAAAGAAAAATTATTCTTGGAACAGAAAATGATCACCGGATAGTTCTTGAAAAATACGCGTGTGAATTATCTGTTAATAAATTATACGAATCCAGATCAGAACTACAAAAACATATTGAAAGCAACGGCAATGGTTCATTAACTTGGGGATATTTTCCAGAGATTAAAGATCAGAATCAATATCCTAAATGTCGGATCCTAGAAGAGGAATTAAGTGAACTATTATTATCAAAAATCAATAAAAATTTCTCTTTGGCTTTTATTAGATTGTCTGTTGGAAAACCTGCTTCTGATTATGGCGGTCTTCACATAGATGTTGATATAGGGGTTGGGCACACAAGGACAACTCCTTACGAAATAGTGAGGTTAATTGCAAATATCGGAGACGCACCAAGAACCATAGAATATATTGATATTGACAGTGATGATCTCAAGAATATGGAGGTTGAAATATCACGAGATAAATATGCAATTATAACACCGCCAAAATCAATAAAAATAAAAAAATTAGAAATTCCACCAAGAGAAAAAGATGCAATTTGGATACTGCGATTTTGGTCCAGCCTTATACCACATGCAGGTATAACGAATGAAGATGGTCATTTTGTTGCGGCCTATGGAATGTATTCAAGCGGAGAAGATTGTAAAATTTGATTAGTATATGGATGGGTTTTTGGAAAATAAGTCGGGATAAATTTAAAAAAAGAAGCCGCAGAGCGAATCATGCGGCTTGGAAATTGGGAGGTGTGGCTTATCCGGAGTAGTATGCCTTAACACCTTTTTCGTCTTGCGGCGACACTTCCGTGAAATCGTCAGGAGAAGCTTTGTATGAGAGGGACTCAGCGTCATCCTCAAAGAGCTTCAAAAGATGCAAGGCTTCTTCGGGGTTATCAGCCGTTACAGTGGCCGTCCCATAGTTACATTTAATAACAAATACTTTTGACATAATCAGTCCTCCTTTGGTTGTTTGTTCATCCACTGATAAAAAGTAATAAAATATTTTAACACGTTTTGGTATCTTTGTCAATACATCTTGACGTATTGCCATTTTTATGGTTAAATATGTGCATTAGATAAGCCGAAGTGGTGAAATTGGTATACACGCCTGCCTTAGGAGCAGGTGCTTAACGGCGTGCGGGTTCGAGTCCCGCCTTCGGCACAAAGAAACAAAAACAAGGAGGATATCCGTGGAAAAGCAAGACCCAACGGCGGCTGTAATATTGGCATTTATAGCACAACACAAAGATCGTTACATTGGCAATGAAGAGACATTTGGGATGTTACTTCAAAAATTGAATGATGTTGCTTTGAAGACTGCGGAGGTTATGCTTGGAATATCAAACTCTGAAGATGTGACTGTTCTTCGAATGGTAAAAGAATATGATGATTGGATAGAGTCTCTTAGACAAACGACAAAACCAACAAGGGGCGGATCTTGTGATTGCTTTTCTTGCAGAGAACGTAAGTATTTAATTTTTTGGGGGAGATAGATAGAAAAGATTTGCAAGCAGATTTAACCACCTTAAAATAATGAGGTGGTTTTAATTTAATATTTATGAAAGAAACTATTTTTATCGCGCTATCCAATAATAATATTCTAACAATAGATTTACACAAATCAGACAATGTAGTGAATGCATTGGAGCAGCTTGAAAAAGAGTTGTTTTTTATTTTTAAAAAAAATGAAAAGTATTGCAAAGTAATATATGGAGTAGGGTCCGGAGTGTTAAAAAACAAAGTTCTTGAAGCGTTGGATAAAAATCCAATGGTAAAAGATTTTTTTGAAAGCGCAGATGGATATTGTATTGTTGAATTTTAGTTTTGGAGTCGATTATTTGGTGGTTTTGAAGTAGGGGTAAAATTGGCTAAATAGACAATATTTGTGATGGTTGGGGAGGGTTTTTTGTTATCCACATTCATTTGTTGACCACACTTGACAAGATTTTCTGGATATAGTAAAATGCTGGCACGTCTATAATTTTGAATTTTAACTTTCTTGGAATTATCAAGAAGCCATGTCCTAGCACTGCTTGGACCTCTGGGATACCTGCCTACCAGCAGGCAGGAGAGACATTATAATATATTAAAATGTTTCAATTAATAAAAAAATCCCAAAGGTATACAAGCTGTTAGCACAACAATTTTATGTTGTTTTGACCGCTTGAGAGCGGTTTTTTTAAACTCAATTTATTACATAAGTCTGCATCAATGTTTGGTACGGAATTATGTGAAAGATTGAATTGTATATTGTTGAATGACTTTGATCATTACAATTAAACCAAATCAAACAAAGTAAGCAAAAATATACTTATTTTTAAATAAGCAATTGAAATGGTGAATTTGCTCACTCATTTTAAATTGTATGCGTAAAATATGTAGTTGTGAAAACACATATTGAAATAAGTATAATCAAGTTAGAAAGCACAATTGTGTGTTTTCGTAGTGCGCAATATAAGGGCGTACGGTGGATGCCTTGATACTATTGAACGATGAAGGACGTAGCAATCTGCGATAAGCTTCGGCGAGGTGATAAGCAACCTTTGACCCGGAGATTTCCGAATGGGGGAACCCAATTTGAGTAATGTCAAATTATTTCTATGATTAACGTCATAGAGAAGAAGACCTGGTGAAGTGAAACATCTCAGTAGCCAGAGGAAAAGAAAACAAAAAAAACTACTGATTTTTATTCACCGATCACATGGAGTAATCCGTGGGATCTGTGTTTTAAAAATCTGTAGTGTGATTCCCGTAGTAGTGGCGAGCGAATCGGGAACAGTCTAAACCTATACAGTGTTGTATTATTAAGAGGATGTCTTCGGATATTTTTAAAATAATGCTTAAAGGACAGACCGTTGCTGTATAGGTGTTGTAAGATGCGACATTGGCTATCTGTTATGCCAGAATTTAATATAATCTTGTATAGTCGAAGATGTCTGGAAAGACACATCAAAGAAGGTGATAATCCTGTAGGCAAAATATGTTTATATTAAATTGGTTGTATTCTTAAGTACGGCGGAACACGTGAAATTCCGTCGGAAACCGGGCCGACTATGTGTCCAAGACTAAATATCAATAGTAATCGATAGTGAACAAGTACCATGAGGGAAAGGTGAAAAGCAGCCCGGTGAGGGCGATGAAATAGTTTCTGAAACCGTATGCTTACAATGAGCCGGAGTCCCGTTTAATCGGGATGACGGTATTCCTATTGAAGAATGAGCCTGCGAGTATATATGTGTCGCTTGCTTAACCCCGATCAAATCGGGGGAAGGCATAGGGAAACCAAGTCTGAATAGGGCGATGGTGGCATTTATATGACCCGAAACCGAGTGAGCAATCCATGGCCAGGATGAAGGGTGTCGAAAGACACTTGGAGGTCCGAACACACGCGCTGTGCAACACGCGGTGATGAGCTGTGGATAGCGGAGAAATTCCTATCGAACTCGGTAATAGCTGGTTCTCCTCGAAATAGCTTTAGGGCTAGCTGTATACGTTCCTGTTGGGGGTAGAGCACTGGATGAGATTCGGGCGGTTCGCCGTACCGTTTTCAATCAAACTCCGAATACCAACAGTCAAAAGTATGCAAGTCAGACCGTGGGGGCTAAGCTCCACTGGTCAAAAGGGAAACAGCCCAGACCGCCAATTAAGGTCCCTAAACCATCACTAAGTGTAAAACGTGGTGTCGATTCTTTTACAACCAGGAGGTTGGCTTAGAAGCAGCCATCCTTTAAAGATAGCGTAATAGCTCACTGGTCAAGAGTCTTCGCGCGGAAAATGTACCGGGGCTAAGTGATGTACCGAAATTGCGGATTGCAGTAAGAAACTGTGTATTCTAATTTTTAGAATATGGAGTTTCTTACTGCAGTGGTAGAGGAGCATTCCTAACTGCGTTGAAGCCGTACCCGCGAGGGGTGGTGGAGCGTTGGGAAGAGAGAATGCAGGCACAAGTAGCAAAAATGCTGGTGAAAGTCCAGCACGCCGAAAACCCAAGGTTTCCAGGGCAACGTGAATCGTCCCTGGGTTAGTCGATCCTAAGGCCAGCCTATCGCAAGGTAGGGTAACCGATGGAAGAGCAGGTTAATATTCCTGCACTTAGTATAGTTTGATATCGTATATGCATTTCAAAGGTATAAGCGTTGTATGGCTACACGTTTCGCAAGATAAAGACTGCGTCTTCGGACAAAGTCAATTTATGCTGGAGAGGTGCCTAGAAAAGTATGATATCGCTAGGCTATATTAATTCGTACCAAAACCGACACAGGTGGGTAGGTCGAGAAGACCAAGGCGCACGAGAGAAACATGGTTAAGGAACTCGGCAAAACAGCGGCCGTAACTTCGGGATAAGGCCTGCCAGTAGCAATACTGGTTACAACAAAAGACTCCATGCGACTGTTTATCAAAAACACAGCTCCCTGCAAAAGCGTAAGCTGAAGTATAGGGGGCGATGCCTGGCCAGTGTCAGAACGTTAAGGGGCGGGGTCATTTATCTTCGGATAAAGAAGCTCTAAACTGAAGCGCTGATGAACGCCGGCAATAACTATAATTGTCCTAAGGTAGCGAAATTCCTTGTCGGGTGAGTTCCGACCCGCACGAATGGCATAACGGTGTGGAGACTGTCTTAACTATGTACTCGGCGAAAATGCAAGTGTCGTGAAGATGCGACATAACCGCAGCTAGACGAAAAGACCCCGTGAAGCTTTACTACAGTTTGACATTGGTATATTATTTCATATGTTCAGTATAGGTGGGAGACTTCGGTCGCCAGTGAGATACCACCCTTATGTTGTGATGTACCTAATCTTCTTGTCTGAATCGGCGAGAGGAGACAGTGTCTGATGGGTAGTTTAACTGGGGCGGTTGCCTCCTAAATTTTAACGGAGGCGTTTACAAAGGTTGGCTTATCCCGGATGGAAATCGGGATGGACGTGCAAACGCAAAAGCCAGCTTTACTGCAAGGGTTACCACCCGAGCAGTTACGAAAGTAGAAGTTAGTGATCCGACCGTACGAAATAGGACGGCGGAAGCTCAACGGATAAAAGCTACTCCGGGGATAACAGGCTGATAGCGCCCAAGCGTCCATAGCGACGGCGCTGTTTGGCACCTCGATGTCGGCTCATCGCATCCTGGGGGTGAAGAAGCTCCCAAGGGTTAGGCTGTTCGCCTATTAAAGCGGTACGCGAGCTGGGTTCAGAACGTCGTGAGACAGTTCGGTCTCCTATCTGCTGTGGTCGTCGAATATTGAAGGAACTCATCCCTAGTACGAGAGGACCGGGATGAACAAACCTCTAGTGTACCAATTGTCCTGCCAAGGGCATAGTTGGGTAGCTACGTTTGGCATAGATAAGCGCTGAAAGCATCTAAGCGCGAAGCTATTCCTAAGATTAATATTCATTTGAGATCTGTTCGAGATGAGGACGTTGATAGGCGCTAGGTGAAAGTTCTGTAAGGAATTTAGCCGAGGCGTACTAATCGATCAAGTGTACTACGAAAACACAGAGTTGTGCTTGATAAAAGCTTACAAAAAAAGACAATATCTTGGTGGTTCTTGCGGTGGGGGTATACCTGTTCCCATCCCGAACACAGAAGTCAAGTCCACTAGCGCCGATGGTAGTCGAAAGGCAAGAGTAGGCAGCCGCCAAGATATTGTCTTTTTTTAATTAAAAAAATAGCTAATTTTAGCTATTTTTTGTTTTTTCCTGTAAGCAGGGGATTGACAGAATGTCAATTTTGTGCTAGAATATTTTTAATCTTTAACCTTTGCTAGAAACAGGAGAAAAAGTGGCGAAAAGTTTCGAAGTGACCAGTGTGGATCATGATTGTCCGTATTGCCAGGGGCGTATGCGCCACCCCAAGAGCGGCCGCAAGCGCTGCAAGGCCGGCATGATTTCCGGCACTAAAGGAAAGAAGAAGAAAAAGTAGCTGGGTTTTCACCTAGCCTCCCAACGAAAAACATTTGGCTGACTCCTTCGGGATCATTCAATTAAATTTCGTTGGGGCCAGTCAAAAGCAGTTCCTAATCGGGACTGCTTTTGTTATATGATAGGATATATTAATCAAAAACCATCCACCAAACATGGGTGGATTAAGTCCTGATTTTTACTTGACAAAAGTATAGAAACATGCTATATTTCAACGTCACTATGGGTAAATTTTTGGCCGTCTTTTGTGTCTGTCGCGGGTATAAAAGACGACCCGAAATAACTCGGGAAGTAGAGAGTGCGTTCGGATTTAGCCGGCGAACAAGCTTTCTAATCATTTGATTGATCTTTTGATGATACCGGCACGCGGGGGAACACCCGCAAAGGAAAAGAAGATGACGAAGAAAAACAAAAGCGAAGTCAGGACGAAGGGACTGAGAAGCCTTGGGGACAACCTTCAGAAGAAGGGGGTCAAAGTGGCCTCTTCGAACAACTACGTCCCGGATTTTGCTCCGGACCCTCTCATGGATGACGATGTTTCTGATCAGTACGAGGAGGCGATCGCCCTTCGAGTTGAGCAAATCAAACTTCGTGTCGAGAAGATCGGCAAGAAGCTCAACAAGCTCAGCAAAGACAACTACATGGGAGGCGAAATGGATGATGTCGTGAATTCCGAGAAGGTAATCGCGACCACCATCAACGCCTTTTCAAAAGAAGTCTACAAGCGACAGCTGGCAGAAGTCTACGTGTCGGCGCTTGTCGACTTTGTCCCTCGTGACTCATGGGGCCTCAATCATATCGCGGACCAAGGTCTTGCAGTGGGGTTTCTCTGTGAGACATCGGAAGACAAGGGCATTCGTTTGCCCGTGTCCACGATGGTCGATGGGCGTCCTGTTTGGAGGGGTGTCTATCTGAGGACCGTGAGGTCTAGCGCTCAGTTCAAGAGGATCAAAGTCCTTGCCGAGCAGGTTCAAAAGGCAAGGGACGAAGAGAACAGGCGTCAAGAAGAAGCCCTTCTCGAAGGTGCTACCCAGGATCTTCTCCAGACCATGAAGACTGGCGGGGAGTGCGTGTTCTACGCGCCCAGTGAGAAAGGGAAGCGCAACGGTAGGGACTATTACTACCCAGGCGGTAAGGTTCGGGTCCTCTTCAAAGATGGGGCAATCCATCCCGTCGATGCTCAGGGCAAGTGCTGGCGGATCGTACAAGATGCCGTCGAGCACGGTGTCTACCTGGAGGTTGGGTCGTTGGAAAGCGACCGGATTGACCTCAAGGGTGTCGAAGCGGACGTGTTCTTGACTGTTGTCAAGTTTCACGGTCTCTGTCGCCGTGGCTACCTCAAGGTGCTCAAGTCCGCTGAGCGTACCGCTAAGCTAGAGGAGATGAGGTCTCAGGCGACTGTTTCGCCCAAGGACTTCGTGCTCCATGGTGCCGTGGGAGTCGCCTGCCTCTACTTGAAGTTTTGGAATGACTTCAAGAATTTGAACTTCTTGGTGGAGCGCAATAGTGCTGGGAAGATCAAGGTAGTTTGGTTTCCTGACTATCTTGGTGATCTCTTCTCCAAAAGCCAGGAGTTCGTGAATCCGGGAGAGAACTTCTGCGGGCTGGATAGCTCGTTGGGAGGAATCCTCCGCTCGATCTACAAGCTGCTTTCACAAGCAGAGCAACGAGCGGCTGCTGAGCAAGCGGCGGACGACAACGACGACGATGACAATGGTGTCAATTCTGACGCCGACGTCAATGTCGACGACGATTGTCTCGAGGAGTTCACTGCCACAGAAGAGGCCAAGGCTCGGGCCATGGCCAATCTGGCGGCCAACGCCACGACTGGCGAGTAGTAAAGGTAGCTTCTTGCGACAGGTATAAAACCTATCGCAAGAAGCTCCTTGTTAAATTAGTTAGCCCGCCAAAATCTAGAGATAGATTTTGGCGGGCTTCTTTACAAGGTCAGAAAAATTTTTGTGGCTTTATAAAGGAGTCTAATGGAAAACTCCAAAAAAGGAGGAAAAAATGAGACGGGAATTTGTTGCTTTGGGTGGGACCTTGGACAATCGGGGTATCCGTCCACCAATTGGCGGAAGCTGTTATGCTGTCCGCGTAAATGATGATTGGCTTTTGATCGATTCAGGAGTCTATCCCCAATCAGGGGAAAAATTTAAAGAAGCAGCAGATTGCATTATCAAAATTGAGTTTGAAGAAATTGGCGGGGAAAAATTGCCAATTTTGCCAAAGTGTAGACTTTTGGATGATAGGGATTTTATTCCTGCTCATTTCAATGGTCTTCCCATGTATGATTTGCTCAAAGACGCAAGGCGTATCTACAATGTCGTAACCCATAGTCACACTGACCACAACGGTAGCACTCCGATGCTGAAACAAGTTTTTCCCAATGCTCAAATGTTGATGACAAAAGCAACTTTTGACATTAGCAAATGGGGATGGAAGGATGGGCTGAAGCTTCGTCGGCGCTACAAACAACCCCTTATCTATAATAATGAGGATATTGATCGCCTGACGATGCAGGTGGTTGAGAGTGGTCAAGTTAAAGAATACGAAAGAAAACAAGTTGGGCCTTTTGATTTAACCTTTTTTCCATCCGGACATATTTTGGGTGGGGTAAGTGTTCTCGTTAGGATACAAGATCCAACTCCTATTTCGTTGTTTTTTACCTCGGATATCTGTTTTCAAGATCAGCGCACATTGCGTGGAGCTCCACTTCTTTCGGGGCAGATATTGGACGGGGTTGATTATTTGGTGACCGAAGCCACATACGCGGGTCGGGACGAAGCTCCCGTCGATCGCAAGGGGACAGAAAAAGCATTGGTAGAAGAGATCAAACAGGCTCTCAAAAGAGGGGGCAAAGTGCTTCTGCCGGTTCTGTCTATTGGCCGATCAGCCGAAATAATGAGCATACTAAAACAATACGGAATTTTGAATGATTACCCCGTTTGGGTTGATGGTTCTGCTCATGATCTTGTAAAAATTTATGCTCGCCATGGCGCTCTGCCTGCTGACGCAGTGGGGAGAAATGTCCCTGGTAGAGCTGGTTCTACAAGAGAACGGCAGTCAATTATAAACGATCCAAACCCCTGTGTAATTGTCGCCTCAGCTGGAATGGTGACGGGGGGATGGTCGCCGTTTTATGCCAAAAAATTGGCTGGGGACAAAAAAAACCTTATTGCTCTGTCATGTTACCAAGCCAAAGATTCGCCCGGGTACAAGCTTTTGCGCGTCAAAAAAGGGCAAAAGGTGGAATTTGGCGAAGGAAAAAGGCGGGTAAAGGTAGAGGTAAACGCAAGAGTAAAGCAGTTTCACCTGTCGTCCCATGCACAGGGTAGAGACTTGCTTGAGATGGTTCGACGAATTGATCCCCGAAAAGGAGTTTTCGCTGTTCATGGTGAAAGGCGAGGGATCCGTTCTTTTAAAAATAAACTTGGTGGGAAGTATAATATTACCCCCACTATCCTTGGAAGAAAGTACAAGGTTTAACAAAAAGAAGCCGCCCCGATTTTATTTCGGGGCGGTATTTAATTTATATTTAATACTACTAAATTGTGTAGATGTTTGCTATAGCTCTAGCTTAAGTTCAATTGGGCAGTGGTCAGAGCCACTTACTTGGTCTAAGATTTCAACAGACTTTATGTTGTTTTTTAATTTTTTGCTTATAAGGAAGTAATCAATTCGCCAGCCAATATTTCTGGCTCTTGCGAGAGATCGATACGACCACCAAGTGTACTGTACTCTCTTTGGGTAAAGAGTTCTGTAAGTATCAATCACATTTTCATTTAAAAATTTATCAAAAGAATTTCTTTCTTTGGGGTGGAATCCAGCATGTCCATCATTTTCTTTTGGATTGGCCAAATCAATTTCTTCGTGGGCAACATTAAAGTCCCCGGTAAAGATAACCGGTTTGTTTTTTTCTAATTTTTTAATATGTTTGAAAATGGCTTTATTGAAATCTAATTTAAAATCTAATCTGGATAAATCATGGCGTGTGTTTGGGAAGTACGCGTTAACAAAATAAAATTTAGGAAGTTCGATGGTCTGTACTCTCCCCTCAGTGTCAAATTCTTTTACCCCAATATCATTAAATCTGGATAAAGTTTTGATTGGTAGATCTTCTCTGATTAAAATGGCAGTGCCGGAGTATCCGGGACGGTCGGCAGAATTCCAGAATTCTTCATAACCGGGAAAATCTAATTCAGCCTTGCCTATGTCCTTTTGGGCAATTTTGACTTCTTGGATAGCCAAAAAGTCAGGCTTGTGTTTTTTTAAAAAATCGACAAATCCTTTGCGCATAACGGCGCGTATTCCATTTACGTTCCAAGAAATAAATGAGAAAGTTTGTTTCATATAAAAATAGTATATCTTATCAAATCTTAAGTATCAAGCTTGCTCAGAATGTTTATGTGTTTGAATGTTTGTTTAGATGGGGTGTTATCCACAATCATTTTTTGCAAATTTTTATAAATACGATATATTCATCTTGTCATTTTTTACTTATTAAAAATCATATGGAAGAGCAAGAAATAAATCATGATGATGTAAAAAAATCAGTCCTTAATTATGTACAAAATTTGTTTCAGGAAATAGAAGAAGGTATGGCAATTTCTCATCAAGAAAAATACGCCCTTTTGGAAGATGCCTTTGAAAACGCAACAGATATTGGAGAGCTTAGGATAGCTTTTGAGCAATGGTATAGTGATCATGCAAATGATGTAGATTTTGATCAAGAGTTGGATGAACTTTGGGATCAGGCGGTGGCTCCAATTGAAGAATAAAAATACTACTCGCATTTGCGGGTAGTTTTTATATATGTTATATTCTACATATAAAGTAATACAAAAGTATGAGTAATCAGCTAACGTTATCTCAGCATTTATTACAACATTTATCTGACCATCCGGATCAAAAAGATCTGGTTATGATAATGCTTGATTTGGCTACGATTGGAAAGTTTATCTCTAGAGAAACCAATATGGCCGGTTTGGTTGGGATTTTGGGGACTGCCGGGTTAACAAATATTCAAGAAGAAGAAGTGCAAAAACTTGACGTTGTCGCAAACGAGAGATGTAAAAATTTTTTGTGCAACACAGGACATTTTGCCGCGCTGGCATCTGAAGAAGAGGACCATATAGTTGATATGGGATCATATGGCGGTAATAGTGCAAAATATATTGTAGCTTTTGATCCGCTTGACGGATCAAGCAATATAGATGTAAATGTTAGCATCGGGACAATTTTTTCGGTTCACAAAAGAATTGAGGATTTGGATCGTACAGATGAAAGGCAATTTTTTCAAAAAGGACGGGATCAAGTTTTGGCCGGGTATATTTTGTATGGATCAAGCACGATTTTGGTTTTTAGTTTTGGAAATGGCGTTCATGAGTTTACGCTTGATCAGGGTGTTGGTGAATTTCTTATGTCTAGGGAGGCGGTTACTATCCCGGATATTTGTAAAATATATAGTGTTAACGAGGGGAATACGGATTATTTTTCGGATAAGGACAAAAAGTTTATTGAATATTTAAAAAAGGAAAAAAAGAGTACGGGCCGATACATTGGATCATTGGTTGCAGATTTTCATCGCAATTTAATAAAAGGCGGAATTTATTTGTATCCGGGAATAGACAAAGAAAATACCGGAAACTACAAAGGAAAATTGCGTTTAAATTACGAGGCTAAACCAATGGCGTTTTTGGTTGAGCAGGCTGGAGGCTTGGCAACTGATGGAAAAAATAATATATTGGATATAATCCCAACTCAACTGCATCAGCGCGTGCCGCTTATTATAGGGAACAAGGATGTGGTTGAAGAATATTTAGAAAAATTTTAAATTTTAAATTAAAAATGTATGTCAAATGATTATTCTGCAATTGGACAAATTTTAGGAGAAGACGCGGAGAAATTACTGGGGCATGAGTGCAAAACTATTCCAAAAGAAAACTTGCACTTGCCAAGTAGAGAACATATCAATGATGTTTTTTCTATATCTGATAGATCGGATAAAGTGATAAAAAATTTAAAAAGACTTCGTGATAACGGGAGGCTCTCAGGCACTGGTTATTATTCTATTTTGCCGGTTGATCAAGGGATTGAGCATTCTGCCGGCGCAAGTTTTGCCAAAAACCCGGCTTGTTTTGATCCGGAGCATATAGTAAAACTTGCGGTTGAGGCTGGGTGCAATGCTGTGGCCTCAACTTTGGGGGTTTTGGGCTTGATGAGTAAAAAGTATGCAGGCAAAATTCCTTTTATTGTAAAAATTAATCATAACGATCTTTTGCGCTACCCAAATGATTATGATCAGATTATGTTTGCCGACGTTCAGCAGGCCCATGATATGGGGGCGGCCGGAGTTGGCGCCACTATATATTTTGGCTCTCCTGAATCAAAAAGACAAATTCAAGAAGTGAGTGCAGCCTTTGCTCAGGCACATAGGTTGGGCATGTTCACTGTATTATGGTGTTATTTGCGTAATGATGCCTTTAAGGTCAATGGGAAAGATTATCATGATTCGGCCGATTTGACAGGGCAGGCGAATCATTTGGGAGTTACAATCGGGGCTGATATTATTAAGCAGAAATTGCCAACCACTAATGGCGGATACAAGGCAATGAACGAAGGCAGTAATAAATTTGGAAAATATGACGAAAGGATGTATTCGGAGCTTTCAAGCGATCATCCGATTGATTTATGCCGCTATCAAGTAGCCAATTGTTATATGGGCCGTATAGGTTTAATAAATTCAGGCGGCGCTAGCGGGGACAATGATTTGAAAGATGCGGTTGAGACAGCTGTGATAAACAAAAGGGCTGGCGGGAGTGGATTAATATTGGGGCGCAAGGCATTTCAGAAGCCATTAAAAGAGGGAGTAGAAATAATTAATGCTGTTCAGGATGTTTATGCTTGCGACGAGATAACAATAGCATAATAATCATGGATTTTGAGTATAAAAGGTGTTTGAAAAGAGCTGTTGGTTAGGATTGACAGCTTTTTTTTATGTGTTATGCTTAATTTTAGCTAAGTATTATATATGGTAATAAAAGCCGCAATTTTTGACTTGGATGCCACACTTATAGATACGCAGGTTATTAAGAGTAAGTTGGTAGAATTTTTAATGGATTCCTGTGGTTTTTCAAAGGAAGGCGTTTTGGATATTTATAAAAAAGTTAGGAATAAGGATGGCAGAAATACATTAAGTTTGGAGATGTTTGAAGATGTTTTAAAGAGGGGTGTTGAGAGCGGAGAATATCCGCCGGAATGCTTTAATGAACACAAGTTGGCGGAATTAAAAGAGTGGATTGGCACTCCAGATGAAAGTTTAGTTATAAATGGCGCTGACAAACTTTTGACTTTTTTTAAGGAAAATAAGATACCAGTCTATATTATTACTTTGGGGGTAAGAAAGTGGCAGTTGGATAAAATTAAAAAAACAGGTTTGGATAAATTTTTTATGGGGCGAGAGGAGAATATAAAGTCTACAGAAGAAGAAGACACAACAAAAGGAAAGGCAAAAGAAATTGGAAGTATTTTAAATGAATTGAAAATACCCGATGCCAAAAATATCTTGTTTTTTAACGATAGGCCAGATGAGACATTAAATTTATTAAAGATATTTCCAGAAATGAAGGTGATTGTAAGGCGTGAAAAAAAGGATTTACGTCACAGCGCAGAGGATTATGAAGGGTTAAGGAAAAAAGGAATAGAAGTTTTTGATGATTTAGATATTTTGGATAAGGTAAGACAAATAAGCATCTAAACATTTAAATATAACAATATGGATTCATTAAATAGTGATGTTGGGGCGGTAATTTTAGCAGCAGGTAGGGGTACCAGGCTCAATTGTACTGATTGCCCAAAAGTTATGCTTGAGATTGGTGGCAGGGCGATTGTAAGTTATACAATTGAAACATTATTTCAAATGGGTTTTAGCAAAGATAGGGTAGCGATTGTAGTTGGGTTTGAAAAAGATAAAATCAAAAAATATTTTGGGGAAGGATTTCTTTATGCCGAGCAAGATGAGCAAAATGGCACAGCCCACGCAGCTTACGTCGGGATGAAAAGTCTTCCAAAAAATATTAAAACTGTTTTGGTAATTGGTGGAGATGACAGCGCTTTTTATAAACCGGAAACACTTTTAAATTTTATTGAGGAGCATAATAAATCCGGATTTGTACTTTCTTTGCTTACGGCGGAAATAGAAAACACCCCAGATGTGGGCAGGATAATACGCCACGGGGATGGTCAAATTGAAATAATTGAAAAAGAATATTTGACCGAAGAACAAAGAGAGATAAAAGAAATAAGTACTGGGACTTTTTGCTTTGATAGGGAATGGTTTGAAGAGATGTTTTTGACTATGCCTAAGTTAAGAAAACTTGGTGAGTATGGTTTGCCAACCGCAGTTGCTATGGCTCGTGAAAAAGATCTGCCAGTTCAATTTGTGAAATTAGCTAATCCCAACGAATGGTTTGGCATAAATACCCCGGAAGAATTAAAAGAGGCTGAAAAAAGAAAATTCTTATGAAATCAGAACCGGAAGCAATAATTTTTGATATGGATGGCTTGTTGATTGATAGTGAGCCATTATGGTCCGAGGCAGAGAAGAAAGTATTTGCTACTGTTGGGGTTGAGTTGACTGAGGAAATGATATTGAAGACCCGTGGTTTGAGGCCGGATGAAGTTGTTGGGTATTGGTATGAGAAATATTCTTGGCAGGAGCCAAGTAGAAAGGAATTATTGGGTAGTTTGGTTGAGAGTGTTATCGATTTGATAAACAAAAAAGCAAATTTATTGCCTGGAGCGATGGAAGCAATTTCACTTGCGCATAGTATGGGATGTAAAGTATCTTTGGCCTCATCCTCTCCCATGGGTATAATAAATGCGGTGTTAAATAAATTTGGTTTGGACAATTTCTATTCTGTTCATTCCGCTGAAAATGAATTAAAAGGGAAGCCGGATCCGGCCGTATATTTAACGACCTGCAAAAAATTAGGTGTTGAGGCAAAAAGATGCTTGGCATTGGAGGATTCTTTCAATGGGGTAAAGTCTGCAAAATCTGCTGGAATGTTTTGCATAGCAATTCCGGCAGTAGAGGAAAGAGATGATGAAAGATTTAAAATAGCTGATTTAAAGCTTAATTCTTTGGAAGAGGTAAATAAAAAAATGATTTTAAATTTATTTAATTAAAATTATTAAAGTATTTTTTGTAAACTGTAAGGAATGCTTAAATTATTAGTATGTGTGGAATTATAGGATACATTGGTAAAAAAGAAGTGGCGCCAATTCTTTTGCAAGGATTGCGTCGTTTAGAATATCGTGGATATGATAGTGCCGGTATTGCGACTTTGTATGAAAACAAAATATACCGGACACGTTCCGTTGGAAAGATTGATTCACTGGCGGAAAAAATGAAAAAAAATAATTTACAGGGCACCATTGGCATTGCGCACACAAGGTGGGCGACGCATGGCGGCGTGACAGAGGAGAATGCCCACCCACATATTGTGATGGATGGAAAGCTGGCTTTGGTTCATAATGGAATAATAGAAAATTATCGTGAATTAAGAGACCAGCTCCACGATGTGGAGTTTAAATCAGAAACGGATTCAGAAGTGCTTGCCCATTTGATTGCAAGTTTGTATAAAGGCAATTTGCGCAAAGCAGTAGAGGGCGCGCTTGCGCATGTTCGTGGGACGTATGGAATCGTTGTTATGCACCAAGACCATCCGGATTGTTTGATTTCTGCGCGTATGGGGAGTCCGCTTGTTATTGGGATAGGCGAGGATGAATATTATATTGCGTCTGATGCTACTCCACTTTTGACCTATACGCATAAAATGGTTTTTTTAAATGACGGTGAGATTGCTGAGATTCGCAGAGATGATGTTCAGACATTTAATTTAAAGGATGAACAGATAGTGAAATGTGTGGAAGAGATAGATTGGGATGATAATAAGGCAGAAAAGCATGGGTATGATAATTTTATGCTGAAGGAAATTTTTGAGCAGCCGGTTGTTTTTGAGGATGCAATTCGAGGACGTTTAAACCTAGAAGAGGGCACCGCTCATTTGGGTGGTCTAAATATGAGTGATAATGAAATGCGTGGTATTAATCGCATAATATTATTGGCTTGTGGTACAGCATTTTATGCTGCTACGGTGGGCAAATATGCCTTTGAAAGATTGTCAGGAATTCCAACTGAAGTAGATATTGCCAGTGAGTTTCGCTATCGCGATCCAATTATGGATAATAGAACATTAGTATTTGGGATTTCTCAATCCGGTGAAACTGCAGACACACTGGCCGCTTTGCGTGAGGCAAAACGAAAAGGTGCGTTTGTCCGGGGTATTGTAAATGTTGTGGGGTCGACAATCGCGCGTGAAACTGATGGGGGCACATACATACATGCGGGGCCGGAATTTGCGGTTGCATCGACAAAGGCATATACAAATATGGTGTCAATCTTACTGTTGTATGCCTTACAATTTGGCAGGTTGAAAAGGATTACCGTGGCCACTGGGCAGCGCTTGACAAAGGCTTTGCTTGAGATTCCTAGCAAAATGAATACAATATTGAGACAAAGTGAGAATATAAAACAAATCGCGCTTAAATATAAAGATTATAAGAATTGTTTTTTTCTTGGCCGTGGTGTGAATTATCCGGTGGCAATGGAGGGCGCATTAAAGTTAAAGGAGATATCATATATTCATAGTGAGGCATACCCGGGAGGTGAGTTAAAACATGGTTCTATTGCGCTTTTATCTTCGGATTTTCCGGTTGTGGCTTTGATGACTAAAAATCAGCTTTATGATAAGATGCGTAGTAATATTGAAGAAGTACGTGCTAGAGGCGCAAGGGTTTTATTGGTAGCGACAGAGGGAGATGAGACAGCCAGAGAAGTAGCAGATGACGTTATTTATGTTCCAAACACAATGGAACTGTTGGAGCCGCTTTTAAACGCATTACCTTTGCAATTGTTTTCATATCATGTGGCGGTTGCATTGAACAGAGATGTTGATAGGCCAAGAAATTTGGCAAAAAGTGTAACAGTTGAATAAGAACCACTAATCTTTGACACTAATCCACGCAAATATGGATATAAAAAAGAAAAAAATAGTTTCAATTGCTGGCGGTAACGGCAGTGCAATTACTTTGCGTGCATTAAAAAAACACAAAGATGTTTTTGATATTTCTGCGGTTGTGGGCACAAGCGATTCTGGTGGGTCGTCCGGTAAATTACGTGAGGAGTTAGCTGTTTTGCCTCCGGGCGATATTTTACGGGCGGTTCTTTCGATGTCTGCAATTTATGATTATGATACTTTTTTGAAGCCATTATTTTATAAAAAAAGATTTTATGGATTGGGTAGATTAAATGAACATAATTTGGGGAATCTTTTTTTGGTCTTGGCTTCAAAATATTCTGGAGATTTTGTAAAATCAATTAGGGCCTTGGAACAAATCGTAGAAGCGGCGGGCAGTGCTTATCCCTCTACTCTTGAGTTGGCGGATTTGGTTGCTGAACTTGAAAATGGAGAAATTATAAAAACAGAAGCAATGATTGATAGGCCAGTCTATGACAAGTCATTAAAAATAAAGAAGGTTTATCTTGGCTCAAAACCCAATGCATATCCAGATGTACTAAAAGTTATTGAAGAAGCAGACTATATCTTATTTGGTCCGGGTAGTTTGTATTGTAGTATTATTGCCGCTATTTTGCCAGAAGGAATTAGCGATTCAATTTCAAAATCCAGCGCAAAACTTATATACATTGCCAGTAATAAATACGAGCTGGATGGCGAAACAGGACCGGTTACACTATGCAAAAGTTTGTGGGCGTTGGAAGAGTATTTGCCAAGAAAAATAGATAGCGTTGTTTTTAATACAAATAAACTAAATCCGAAACAACGGAGTTATTATGATAGAAAAAGGTGGGGATTGGTAGAATACAATCCGGAACATATTAAAAGTACTAAAGTTGTTGGTGGAAATTTTGAGAAAGAAAATGGCGGTTTGGATGTAGAAAAATTGGGGGATATTCTTAAATCAGAATTAGTATAGTTTTTTATGGAATTTAAAAAAATATACAACAAAAATTGTGAGTCAGTTAAAATAGAGATTGAAGAAGGGGGTGCAAAAGTAGGCCGTGCTTTTTTGTATATTATAAAAAATGATTTGCATGACAAACCCTATGGGCTTCTTGAGGATTTATTTGTTGAGGAAGGTTTTCGCGGCAAGGGCGTTGGTAAAAAACTTCTAAATGCCATTCTTGAAGAAGCAAAAAAATATAATTGTTATAAGCTAACTGCGCAAAGTCGGCACGAGAGATGTCCGGTTCATGATTTTTATAAAAAAAATGGAATGGTAGACTATGGCAAAAATTTTAGAATAAATTTATAAACATTTACAACATTTATTTATGCAGCAAATTTTGGACTTGCATGTTCATTCTAAATATTCCAGGGCTTGTTCAAAGGAATTAGAATTACCAAGGATTGCAAAGGCTTGTGAGATAAAAGGCATTGATATTGTGTCCACTGGTGACTTTACCCACCCAGCCTGGTTTTCTCATATGAAGGAGGTTTTGACGGAGGACGGGCAGGGATTGTATAGGCTAAAAGATGGTTCTAGCAAGACAAGATTTATTATCGGCACCGAACTTGCTTCCATAAAAAAACACAAAGATAAAACCAGGAGGATTCATTTGTGTGTTTTTGCGCCAAATTTAGAAGTTGCGGAAAAATTTAACAAGACTTTGGACGACAGGGGGGTTAACCTAAAATCAGATGGCAGGCCGATTTTGGGATTGTCTGCCAAAGATATTTTGGAGTTGATGTTGGAGGTGGATGAGCGAATGGTAATGATTCCCGCGCATGCATGGACTCCTTGGTTTGGTGTTTTTGGATCAAAAGGCGGGTATGACAATCTTGAGGATTGTTTTGAAGATTTAACTTCAAATATATTTGCAATTGAAACAGGGCTTTCCAGTGACCCGCTTATGAATTGGAGGGTTTCTGCGCTGGACGATATTACTCTTGTGTCCAATTCCGATGCGCATAGTCTGCCAAAGTTGGGTAGAGAAGCAAATGTGTTAAAATTTTCATCCCAAAAAGATATCTCATATAATGAGATAATGCGAATTATTCGCGAGGGGAATGAAAAGGAGTTTTTGTATACAATTGAGTTTTATCCGGAAGAGGGTAAATATTATATGGATGGGCATAGAGATTGTGATTTTGTTTGTGAGCCGGAAGAAACAAATAAAATAAAAGGGATTTGTCCAAAATGTAAAAAGCCATTAGTGATAGGCGTGATGAACAGGGTAGTGGAACTTGCAGATAGAACTAAAAATGAAGTGGCAGGTATAAATAGGGTCCCCTTTAAAAGCATAGTACCTCTTCGAGAGATTATATCGGGTGTTCTTGCGGTTGGGGTAAATACAAAAAAAGTAAAAACAAAATATGACAAATTAATTAGTTTTTTTGGAAATGAGTTTTATATATTGATTGAGGCGAGTTTAAAAGATATTCAAAATGCAGGTGATGGAGATATTTCTAAAGCTATCGGATATGTGCGAAGCGGCAATATTTTTATTAAACCGGGGTATGATGGTGAATTTGGGGTAATAAAAGTTTTTAAAGATGGCAAAAAGTAGTGAATAGGCAAAATAAAAAACAATCCCGATAGAATCGGGATTGTTTTGTGCTTATTTACTCTTCTTGCGTTTTTTGCGCTTAGGGGCTGCTTTCTTTTTAGGAGCAGCTTTTTTGCGTTTAGCTGCTTTTCTTTTTTTAGGAGCAGCTTTTTTGCGCTTAGCAGGTTTACGTTTAGCAGCTTTGCGCTTAGCAGGTTTACGTTTAGCAGCTGCTTTTTTCTTAGGAGCTGCTTTTTTTCTACGTTTTTTTGCAGGCATATTATACACCACCTTTCTTTTTAAGTTAAGTATTTAACTTTGATATTGCCATGGCACATACCAAATCGAAATTTAAATACTATTAAAACTTTTACATGACAAGCATGGATGTAAAAGTTTCTTATAAAAGTTTTTTAATTAAAACTTTTGTTCGACCTTAACTATATTATAATTTGTTTTTGTATTTTTTGGAATAGTTTTTCATCAAAACTGTTAATAACTTTTTTAAAAATATTTTTTTTAATTTATTCCTTATGTGGTATGTGTGGCAAAGGTTTTTTGTTTTAATTTTTTTAAAAAAAGAAATCACTAAATTTTGTTTGAAAAACTATTTTATTTGGGTAATAATTTTTTTTGGAGAGTAATGTGTTATGGAGATGTCTATATTAAGTTTAATTTTGATACTTGATTTTTTTATCATATTTTGTTAGTATATTGCATATAAGCTCGCATAGCTCAGGGGTTAGTCCCGACTCGTCGGGATATAACGTCGGGACAGTTTTCAGTCAAAGGCCGGCCAGCCTTTAGCCGGAATTTGCGAGCACAATTTATCTTGTTACTATTTATTATATAGTAATACAATATTACAATTAATTAAAATTTAAGGGCATATAGCTCAGGGGTTAGAGCACAACGCTTATAACGTTGGGGTCGATGGTTCAAATCCATCTATGCCCACAAAAATAACACGTAAAATAGTAGTGGGATAAATTTTGGTCGATGGTTCAATTCCATCTGCGAGCACGAGGGATCAAGCTTTATGGCTTGATTTTTCTTGTTTTATGTGTTATATTAAGACTATATGCAAGATAAGTTTGAAAGGCTAATTTATATAGCGAAACACAAGATGAAAAACAGTAATGACCCAATACATGACTTGGGCCATGTTAGTCGTGTTGTAAATTATACGAAGCTCTTTATAAGAGATACAAATCTATCACATACACAAAAACAATCTTTGATCTTGGCTGCATGGTGGCATGATGTTGCTAGAACTGTAACAAAAAATCCTTCATTTATTTGGATGCCGCTGGTAGACGATACAATTTCAGCCATTATGCTTTGGATATCGACTGTTCGTTGTGGTTTATTTGGCGCACATGTTGGGATAGCAATGAGAATTATTCTTTGTAAGAGTTTTGGCACAAGGGCAATCTTTACAAGAATTTTGTTCAAAAAGAGGAATAGAATTTTGGCTGATATATTGGGGGATGCAGATACTGTTGATATGCTTTACCAAGAAAGAGCAAAAGCAATGATGGGGTTGGCTGAGACCTCTAAGTTTTATCTTTTTGGGTATAGGGCTATTATATGGTGGTCTTTAAAAACTGCTGAGTTACACGTGAAAACAGAAAAAGCTAGGGAATGTTTGGTGGAAATGTTGAAAATGTTTATTAACTGGGTTAAAGAAGGTGCTATTTATGAATGGCATGTTCAACAATTTGGTGCTAAGTGGGTGACCAAGACGATTAAACAAGTTGAAAATTTATTACAGCATGTTATTTCACCAAAATATAAAAGTGTAAAGATTTGTGTATAATTGTGTATGAAAAAGAATGCGGAAAAAATATTTATTTGTGATAAAAATAATGAAGGCAAACGCCTTGATATTTTTTTAATGGAGCAGATTAAGGTTAGTAGATCAGAGGCAAAAAAATTTATTAGCAACGGATTGGTATTGCTAAATGGCAAATTACCAAAAAAAGCCGGTCAAATTATGAAAGAAGGTTATGAGGTTTTAGCAAGAAAAGAAATAAAAGGTGTAAAAGAAAGCGAGTTTAATTTCGATATAGAAATTATTGCAGATGCGGATGATTATGTTGTAATTAATAAGCCGGCAGGCCTTTTGGTTCATCCGACTGACGCCAATGAGCCAAATACCCTGGTGGCCTGGATCTTGGAAAATTATCCAAAGGTGTCAGGAGTTGGGGAAGACAAAGTGCGTCCGGGAATTGTGCACAGATTAGACAAAGATGCTTCAGGTGTTATGGTAATAGCCAAGACACAGAAGATGTTTGAATCTCTAAAAGATCAATTTAAAAACAGAACGGTTGAAAAGGAGTATGGCGTGTTGGTACATGGGTTAATAGATAAAGATCATGATAAGATTAATTTTGAAATTAATCGCGGGATGGATGGTCGCATGGTTTCAAGGCCTAAGATTGATTCTACAAAGTTGAGAAATGTCGGAAAAGAGCAATTGGGCAAAGAGGCCTTAACAGAATATTGGATTGTAAATAGTTTTACCAGGTTTACTCTCTTGAGAGTTAAAATACATACCGGCAGGACACATCAAATTCGTGTGCATATGTTAGCCTTTAATCACCCAGTAGTTGGGGATAAGCTATATTTTAATAAAAAGTTAAATATGAAAAAGGATAAGAAGCTGGGCAGGTTATTTTTACATTCTAAAAAACTTTGCTTTGATGATTTATCCGACAAAAGAGTGTGCTACGATAGTGATTTACCAGAAGAATTGAATATTTTTTTAAATGATTTAAATTAAAACTATGTCTAGGGGTTTATTAGTAGTGGTTTCATCACCATCTGGTGGAGGCAAAGATACAGTAATAAATGAGTTATTAAGTATTTTTCCTGATTCTGTACGTTTGTTGACCACAACTTCACGTCTGCCAAGACCTGGGGATGTTGATGGTGTGGATTATAACTTTGTTTCAAAAGATGAATTTGAAGATAAGATTAAAAACAACGAACTGGTTGAATATAATAATTATGTTGGCAATTATTATGGGATAGAGAAAAAGGAGTTGGAAAAATCCTTAGAAAAAAATGGTATTGTATTTACGAATATCGAAGTAAATGGCAAGGAAAGTTTGGATAAACTAGGTATAAAGCATCTGGCTATATTTTTATTGCCGGGTAGTTTGGAGGTATTGCATGACCGTATTGCCAATCGTGGAGGGGTTACCAAAGAGATTATAGCTAGGCGTTTGGATACTGCCAAGCAAGAGATGAAAAAATCAAATGAGTATGATTATAGAGTAGCAAACAAAGATGGTAAGTTTGATGAGACTGTGAAGGAATTGACTGAAATTATACAAAAAGAGCTGGAGGACAGGAATTAATGTTATGGCTTGCCACGAGGGCGCGCTTTAAATTAACGATTTTTGCCACGTAAAGTCACTAAAGTGACCACGTGGCCACTGAAAGTCGCTCGCAAGCTCGCGCCTTTTCGTGGGGTTGACAAAAAAAGGTATTTATAGTAAACTAGTTTCCACTAAACGATAAAACTCTGACGTTGGGTAACATAAATTCAACCTCTCATAATAGCTGTCGTAAGCTATAAATAATAAAAATATGTTAGAAGATATCAGATTGTCTCTAAAATCAGGAATGATAGTAAGAGTGCATCAAAAGATTAAAGAAACTAATACAAAGGGTGAAGAAAAAGAGCGTATACAGATTTTTGAGGGAATAGTCATTGCTGTGAAGCATGGCAAAGAGAGTGGGGCAACCGTTACAGTACGCAAAGAAACAAAAGGATATGGGGTGGAAAAGATATTTCCAATTCATTCACCAATAGTTGCAAAGATTGAACTGGTTAGACAGATGCGCGTAAGACGCGCCAGGCCGTACTTTTTGCGTAATGCGACGGCAAGAAAGTTGAAAGAGGTAAAAAAAGTTTCCAAAAAAGATGATAAAAAAAATAAATAAAATAATTAAAAACCCCGCTGATGCGGGGTTTTTTGTGGTTTGACTTACAATTTATTTGGTGGTATATATAAATAGCTCTTTTTGACTCAATATCTACATAAAAAAGGATGGTGCGCCGATGAAAAGAATGAGCTATGACTGACGCTGAACTTTCTTTGCTTTCATTTTTAGCAGATGCATTGGTTGTCAGACCAGACGAGTTTTCTGATTTGATTAAGCAAACAAAGAAAGCCTTCAAATTGCCTTCAAATGAATTTCTTGGAATACTCGATGTCTTGGAGGAAGCATTTAAAGAGCACGCCCCTTCCAACACTAAGGAAGTGCGAAAGCTTATGATCAATATGCACGTTTCGGATAATGAAACACAAAGACGTGCGGCTCACGTATTAAATTGGGTGCTTGGGGGCCTACCTATTGGGAGTATGGAAGTCTCTTTACACCACTCTCATAAGAGTGGAAAATAGATAGTGCGGCCATAATTCGTTTTGAGGTTTTGACCGTACAGGGTATCCCCGTGGTAAGTGTCAACGAGGGAATCTAACTAAATAAAAAAGGAGAAAAACAACACCCGACATTGCGCCGGGTGTTTATTATTTTATTTAAGTAATTTTTTTAGGTATTGTCCGGTATAACTTCCTTTAACTTTGGCAACATCCTTTGGCTTGCCTTGCGCGACAACCTCTCCACCTTGTTTTCCTCCGCCAGGACCAAGGTCAATGACCCAGTCAGCGGATTTGATTACATCAAGATTGTGCTCAATGATTAAAACGGTATTTCCTTTATCAACCAATTGGTTTAGCACATGTAGTAAGCGTTTGATGTCTTCAAAATGAAGTCCGGTTGTGGGTTCATCCAATATATATAGTGTTTTTCCGGTAGCGCGACGAGAGAGTTCGGTTGATAATTTTATTCTTTGCGCTTCACCGCCGGATAAATTGGTGGCTGGCTGGCCTAGGTGAATATATCCAAGACCAACGTCTCTCAATATTTGCAGTTTATCCGCAATGGCTGTTATATCAGAAAAGAATTTTCTAGCTTCTTCAACTGTCATATCAAGCACATCAGCAATATTTTTGCCCCGGTAATGTATTTCTAATGCCTCTTTATTATATCTTTTTCCTTCACATTCACTACATTCAACAAAAACATCAGTCAAAAATTGCATTGGGATTCGTATGTATCCATCCCCGCTACAAGCCTCGCATCTTCCACCGCCTTTTACATTAAAACTAAACATCCCGGCCCCATAACCGCGCAATTTGGCTTCTGAAACATTTGTAAATATATCACGGATACCGGTAAAAATGCCTGTGTATGTGGCTGGGTTACTGCGGGGGGTGCGTCCAATAGGGGATTGATTTATTGAAATAACTTTATCAATATTTGTTATTCCCTTTATACTTTTGTGCGTGCCCGGTTCTGTCTTTGCGCGATAAAAGTGTTTGCTCAATGCGCGTCCTAGGATATTGGTTATTAGACTTGATTTACCAGAACCAGATACGCCGGAAACACAAACAAGTTTTCCCAGAGGGATACTAACGTCAATATTTTTTAAGTTGAACGCCTTGGCGCCAATAATAGATATAGATTTGTTGTTTCCAGTGTGAAGTTTTTTGGGAGCGGTAATTTTTTCTTTATTTGAAATATATCTTCCGGTTATTGATTTTGGGTTTTTCTTTATTTGTGCAGGTTTTCCGTGGGCTATGATTTCACCGCCGTAAGCGCCGGCTCCAGGACCAACATCTACGACATAGTCAGCTGACTCGATCATTGCTTGGTCATGTTCGACCACAATCACAGTATTACCCAAGTCACGTAAAGTTTTTAATGTATTTATTAGCTTATCGTTGTCTTTTGGGTGTAAACCGATAGATGGTTCGTCAAGAATATATATCACATCTGTCAGTCCGGTAGAGAGCTGGCTTGATAAGCGAATACGCTGCGCCTCACCTCCGGAGAGTGTATTGAACCCTCTGTTAAGAGTTAAATAATAGAGGCCAACCTTCAACAGATCATCTAAACGATTTTTAATTTCCTTTATAACCGGAGTTGCGATTTGTGCCTCTTGTTTTGTAAGGACGAATTTGTTAACGTTTTTTGTTTTTTTGTTAGTTTTTTGCTGGTCTAGTATTGATTTCAAAAAAATATTTGCCTCCTCAATTGTCATTTCGACAATGTCTGAAATTGAATAATCTTTTATCTTTACGTAGAGGGATTCGTCTTTTAATCTTTTTCCATTACAAGATGGGCAAATCTTTTCTCGCATATAATGCTCTATTTCTTTGCGTATGTATTCTGAATCAGTTTCGGCATGTCTTTGGGTTAAGTTTGGAACAATGCCATCAAATTGTATTTTTTTATTATCAACATCATATAACTGCCCATCGGTTCCATAGAATAGGATTTCCATTACAGACTGAGATAGATCTTTTACCGGTTTATTCATTGAAAAATTATGCGCCTCTGCAACGGCTGATAAAAGTTTTTGGTATTGTGATTGATTTCCGACAATTCTTGTCCATGGTTGGATTGCTCCTTCTGCTAATGTTAGTCGTGGATTTGGGATTACAAGTTCAGTGTCCACATCTAAGGTAAAACCGAGTCCGGTACACCTAGGACAGGCTCCATATGGGCTGTTGAAACTAAAAGTTCGTGGTTCAATTGGCTCAAAATTACGCAATGAATCTTGGCAAAAAGGAAAAGTTGTGTAAGTTTCTTCGTCACCGGTTTCTTGGTTTAAAATGATGATAGATCCATTGGACAAATCTATTGCTTTTTCAACAAGGGATGAGATATTTTGTTTTTTTATATCACTAATACGCTCCACCAAGATTTCCACGTCATATTCTTTGTCAGGATTAAATTTGTATTTTTTTAATTCAACTAATTTCATTATTACACCATTCAATCTAATTGTTTGGTAGCCGGATTGCTCTAAGCTAGGTAATAGGGTTTTTGGATTTATCTTTTCTTTTGTGATGATTGGCGCAAGGGCTAGAAGTTCTTTTTTGTTGCGGGCAGTTTTGCGGACCATCTCTGTAATTTCTCCAACAGAGTATTGTGTAACAGCTCTGTTTGTGTCGGGGCAATACTGTTTTCCAATACGAGAAAAAAGTAAGCGTAAATAATCATAAATTTCTGTTACTGTACCAACAGTGGATCTTGGGTTTTGTGAAGTGTTGCGTTGGTCTATTGCAATGGTAGGAGATAGGCCTGTAATTTCATCAACATCCGGCTTATCTTGCACATCCATAAATTGGCGGGCATAAGCATTTAAACTTTCTGCGTATCTTCGTTGACCCTCAGCGTAAATAGTGTCAAAAGCCAAAGAAGACTTCCCTGATCCGGAAAGTCCTGTAATTACAGTTAGTTTGTTTTTTTCAATTTTTAAAGAAACGTTTTTAAGGTTGTTTACCCTCGCATTTTTGATGACTATATATTGAGGCATAATTAATATTTTAAATAATTTTATCCCAGGATTTTACCACTACAACCTTCATGGGCTCTGTATATTTTTTTGGCTTGTTTTATATCGTGCATAATGCAGGATATAGTTCAACAATAGTATACCATGTTTTCAAAATTGTCAACATATTGTGATGGTAATTGCTGATTATTGTTTGGTAAATAATAAGTTTGTTGGTCCATGCTTGTGTAGCTCATGGCAGCATATTTCACTGGTCCTCGCTCTTTTAACTTGGGTTAAAAGGACTGCGGGTTCGTTACATGTGCTGTTATGGGGTACACGGGGGTTAATAGTCTGTAGACTGCTTGACAACGATATATATATATAGTATAGTATTGCCACTTATTTATCCCTCATTTTTCGTCAATTTTCCTCCCCGAATCACTTTGGGGTCGATGAAAAAGAGGTTAAAAGGAAAATAAAATATATGAAAGTACCAAGCGTTGTCGAGATGCTACAGGCGGGTGTCCACTTTGGGCATCAAGTTTCACGTTGGCATCCAAAAATGGAGGAATATATCTTTACAGAAAGAAATGGCGTTCACGTCATTGATCTGGAAAGAACTAGAGAGGAATTGGAGAAGGTCTTGAAATCTGTTCATGATTTGGCAGCAGATGGAAAGCAGATTTTGTTTATTACTACAAAACCACAAGCTCGCGAGATCGTAAGAAATGCGGCGGTTGATTGTGGCATGCCATATCTTGTAGAGAGATGGATTGGCGGTTTGATTACGAACTTTCCCGAGATGAAGAAACTTTTCAAAAAGTATGTTTCGTTAAAGGATCAACAGGCTAGCGGGGAATTAGAGAGATACACAAAACATGAACAAGTAAAGATTATAAAAGGGCTTGAGAAGATGGAAAAGAATTTATCCGGTATTGCATATCTTGAGAAGATGCCGGATGCACTTTTTGTTCCCTCACTACAATGTGAAAAAACAGCGGTAAATGAAGCAAATCGCGTGGGTGTGCCTATTATAGGGATTTGTGACACAAACGCAAATCCAGATAAAGCGGATTTTGTTATCCCGGCAAATGATGACGCTGTTAATTCTATAAAAATGATGGTTGAATTGGTGGCAGAAGCCATTAAAGAAGGAAGGGCAGAGTATGAAAAGAAGGCGTCTATTGTAAAAGATACAGCTGAAAAGGGAAGAAAAATTTCTGATAAAAATAAAGAAGAAAAGAAGTCCCAACCAAAGGCTGGGCAGCCTCAAGCTGAAAAGAAAGAGAAAGATAAGGAAAAAGACAGGCGCGGATTGGACTGGAACTAAACCAGCCTGTAAGCAGAGTAGGCAGAATAAGAAAAAATATTTAAAATTAAAATTAAAATTATGTCTATAAACACTTCTGATATAGCCAAGCTTAGAGCGCAAACAGGGGCGGGGATGCTTGATTGTAAAAAAGCGTTGGAAGAAACAAATGGTGACTTTGATAAAGCTACTGATTATCTTCGTGAAAAAGGAATTACCAAAGCTGCCAAGCGTGCCGGCAAAATAGCAACTGAGGGTATGGTAGCAAGCTATATTCATGGTGGTGGTAAAGTTGGCGTGTTAGTAGAGGTAAATTCAGAAACTGATTTTGTGGCCAAAAATGATATGTTTAAATCTTTGGTCAATGATATTGCAGTGCATATTGCTGCTTCTGCGCCAAAATACCTTTCAAGTGAGGATGTGCCAGTGGCAGAAATAGAAAAAGAAAGAAGCGTTTATAGAACACAGTTGGAACAAGAAAATAAACCAGCTGAGATGATTGAAAAAATAGTAGATGGTAAAATTAAAAAGTATTATAGCGAGGTATGTCTATTGGATCAGCCTTTTGTAAAAGATGAGGACAAGACAATCGGCCAACTGTTGATTGAGAAGACTGGTGAAATTGGCGAGAGGATTTCAGTTCGAAGATTTACTAGATATGAGCTTGGGGAGGGGATGGAGAAAAAAGAGCATAATTTGGCGGCCGAAGTGGCAGAACAGTTATCATAAAATAAATAAAAAAGAGCTCCTTGCGGGGGCTCTTTTTGAATAAATAATCTATGTTTGTATTTATTCAGTGGTGATCTATGTGGTCTTTTGTTCTCCCTTGCTATTTTTTGGTTCATTACCGGATTGTTGGCAATAAATCGTTCTGTCGTTTTTGGATAGAGATTTCAAAGCATGGTTTAAATTTTTATAACGATACCAATTTCGCCCCCATTTGTCGGTATAGAGCTCGGTTTCGTCCCCAGAAAAACAAAGAAATTTGAAGTCCCAAAGTGCTCTGAGCAGACTCACGCGCCTATACCCTATTCGTCGAAGGTATTTTGATTTAGAACGTTTTTCAATTAATTCTCGTCCTCTTTCAATTATTTCTACGCCTGTTTTGATTAAGTCCATTTTTATCCTCCTTAGGTTTAACAACTCTATAATTTGATTAAATTTAACCATTTTTTATTTATTTTGTCAACCCGGTAGTGAAAAATTCAATCAATTTTTCTAGAGAAAAATCATAAAGTTTGCAAGTTAATTGGGAGAAGGCTAAAAAGAAGAAACTGTTATTTTTGTCTATACAAATAAGCAATACATATTGAATTTCTACTACCGGGTCAATATTCTGTCTGTGGTTTTATGACTTTTTTAATTTAAACAAGTGTGATAAAATATTAGGGATGTTATTATTTTAATTAATTAATTTTTTATGCAAAAAATAAGAGTAGCAATTAATGGGTTTGGAAGGATTGGCCGCCATAGTTTTAAGATTGCTTGGGAAAATAAAAATATTGAGGTGGTCGCCATCAATGATTTAACAGATAATAAGACACTAGTACATCTTTTGAAATACGATACTGCTTATCCTGATTTTAATAAAAAAATATCATATGATGAGGAGTACCTATATGTAAATGGAAAAAAAATTAAAACATTTGCTCAGAAAGATCCATCACAGCTTCCGTGGAAAAAATTGAAAGTGGATATGGTAATTGAATCAACCGGAAGATTTAGGACAAAAGAAGAGGCCGGTCTGCATTTAAAAGCCGGAGCAAAGAAAGTTATTATTTCCGCGCCAGCCAAAGGGGATGGGGTTGAAAGTTTTGTTTGTGGTGTAAATTCAGAAAAATATAGCGGGCAAAAAATATTAGACACGGCATCTTGCACCACCAATTGTACAGCGCCTGTAATGTATGTGCTTGAAAAAGAATTTGGAGTTGAAAAAGGATTAATGTCTACAATTCATTCATACACATCTGATCAAAATTTACAAGATGGTCCGCATAAAGATTTGCGCAGGGCTAGAGCGGCTGCGCAAAATATTGTTCCAACCACGACTGGCGCGGCCATATCTGTAACCCGTGTTATTCCGGAGCTAGCGGGTAAGTTTGATGGGATCGCTCTTCGGGTGCCGACTATTACTGTTTCTTTGACTGACTTTAGTGTTGTTTTGAAAAAAGATGTGGCCAGAGAACAAGTGAATAAGGCTTTAAAAAAAGCGGCAAAAACTTATTTAAAAGGAGTGATGGACACGACAGAGGAAGAGCTTGTGTCGAGTGATTTTATTGGCAATCCGTATTCTTCTATAGTTGATTTAAATCTTACAAATGTTGTTGGTGGAAATTTAGTGAAGGTTATTTCTTGGTATGATAATGAATGGGGATATGCAAACAGATTGGTTGAGATGGCTGTAACTGCATTTAGAGGGAAATAAATTAAATCTATATGATCGCAAGGTATAAAAATTTCGATTTAAGGAGTGAGGAGGATGACCATGGTTTGGATTTAAGCGATCAGGGTAAATTTCATACTGTCGAGGAAGAATTTAAAAAGATTGAAGAATTAAAATTTAGGATTGATAATTTTAAATTAAAAATACCTCGTGATCAAATTGTAGACAGTTTTGAAACGCTGCCATCAGGCGTAGAAGAGTATGAAAATCTGTATGGAGATAATCGCGTGCCGGATATGGAAGGGATTTTATTGTATGATTTGCCGGAGATTCGTGATGAAGTGGAAAAACTACAAGATTCAAATGAAGATGATCCGAATTCTAAAAAGGGATTACTTAAAGAATTGGAAAGATTGGAGGGGCAGGTTTTGAAAATATATCCCTACCATTTGTCTGATAAAGTCAGCAGATTGGGCGATATAGCCAGAGGCAACAAATATAAATTGGATGAGTTTGAGGCCGAAGACATAGGCCATGAAATAGAATTGGCGCGCGAGAGCATTGGCGGGTCTACTTTTTCCAAAGATAAAGAAAATAACAAGACTACAAAGAGGAGTATTTTGCATAGAATAAATAATATAGAGGAAAGATTGGAGCGCTATAAAAAAGATCCTGCTTATTATGCGGTTGATAGAATAGGATATTTCGCGGAGAAAAAAATGGAAGATATGGTGAATATGTCTTTGTTTGTTGATGATAGTAGAAGAGGAAAATTGGGCAATGAACATACAGATTATTTATTTGATAAGGAACTTCTAAACAGTATTGAGTATTATTTGAAAGAAATGCGCGTTGCTGAAAAATATGTCAAGGATCAAGAGACTAGAGAGAAATTAAAAAATAAAATTCAGTATATAGAAGACGTGGTTTCAAAACCGGAAAGGATCCAAAAAATGCGGGAGAAATATTTTCAAGCAAAAGCACAAATTGAATGGCTGGAGGATAATTACAAATCTGAGGACAAAACCGATATAGCTAATGTTTACGGGCAATTAAGAAAAATACTCAAAGAGGTGGATGAAGAAGTAAGTAAAATAGGCTCGTTTTCGTTGAGAGAAAAATTTTTGCGTCCTTTTGTGGGTATGTCTTTTAGATTGTATATGATTGAATCAAATGATGAAGGGTTTAAGAAGATTGTAGATTTGGGCGGAGATAATCCATATAATAAATATATGGATGCATACACTGTTCTTGGCTTAAAAGTTGGGGCAACTGCATACGATGTCAAAAAAGCTTACCGTCGTTTGGCAAAAGAAACTCACCCGGATATGACGGGGGAAAAAGAAGGTAAGAAATTTAGAGAAATAAATGATGCGTATGAAATTTTAAAAAAAGCAGGGCTGGCGAATTAATATAATTTATGGCAATAAAATCTATTAAACAACTTAGAAATTTAACCGGAAAACGAGTTTTGGTACGAGTAGATTTTAATGTGCCCATAGAAAGGAAGAAAATTTTGGATGATACGCGTCTTTTGGCAAGCTTGCCAACGATTGAATTTTTGATTAAAAATAAGGCAAAGATAATTTTGATATCTCACTTGGGCAGGCCGGACGGAAAAATTGTTAGATCCTTAAAAATGGACGCTATAGCCGCTCATTTGGGAAAATTATTAAAAAGAAAAGTTAAGAAATTGGAAACTGGAAATTTCAAGTTTAACCAAAAGAGAAGAAATTATTTTGAAAAACAAATTGATAAAATGCATCCGGGTCAAGTTGTGATGTTGGATAATATTAGATTTTCATCGGATGAGGAAAAAAATACAGGAACCTTGGCAAAAGAAATTTCCGAATTTGGGGACATATTTGTAATGGACGGGTTTTCGGTAGCGCATCGCGCCTCTGCATCTGTGGTTGGTATTGCAGAGCACTTACCAGCTTATGCGGGGTTGTTGTTGCGAGAAGAAATAAAAGGATTGGAGAGGGTGACAAAATTTCCAAAAAAGCCATTCGTTGCTATAATGGGGGGTATTAAGGTGGCCACAAAAGCACCTGTAATAAAGAACTTATTACCAAAGGTCAGCTATATATTAATTGGCGGAGGTATTTTGAACACTTATTTATATGCCAGGGGGTATAAAGTAGGGGATTCTATTGTGGATAAGGGTTATAAGAGTGATGTTCTAAAGTTTGGGGGAGATAGAAAAGTCATTTTGCCGGTTGATGTAATCGTGGGAACAAAAGATGGGAAGAGTTTTCGTCTGGTGGATTTGAAGAAAAAACCCCATCAGGTATGTAAAAAAGGCGAGGCCATATTTGATATTGGTCCGCAGAGCATATGTTTGTTTTCTTCATACATTAAAAAAGCTCAGACTATAGTGTGGAATGGCGCAATGGGATATTTTGAGCAAGAACCATATAATATTGGTACGTTTTCGGTGGCGCGGTCGGTTGCTTCTCGTTCAAAAGGCAAAGCATTTGGCGTGATAGGCGGTGGTGAAACAATTCAGGCAATGGAAGACGTCCAAATGAGCGAGTATATGGATTTGATTTCAACCGGGGGTGGCGCGTTGCTTGAGTTTCTGTCTGGAAAAAACCTCCCGGGCGTTGTGGCCTTAAAAAAGAATAAATCCCGCACCACTTTTTTCACAACTAAAAATAAAAATAGTTTGTTCAGTGCTACTTCTTCCAAAAAGAAAGTGGTGCGGGATAAAAAATAATTTTAATTTTTAATTTTTATAATATGCCTGTCAAAAAAACAAAAAAAGATATGGAAAAAAAACAATGTCACAACAACATGTTCCACAAAAGGATTATGCTGACCCTTGTTGGGATAATGATTGTATATATTATTGTGTTTTTAGCAACAATGATTAGGAATAATATCCAAGAGTATTATTTTATCGGTAGAGCAGATAGTAAGGAGCATACTGTAAATATTCAAGCAGAAGGTAGGGTGGTTATCAGACCAGATGTGGTAAAAACTACAATGGGTATGATTTCAACAGCCGATACGGTGGAGGAGGCGCAAAAAGATAATACAGAAACCATGAATAAGTTAATTGAAAGTCTAAAGGGGCTCGGTATCGAAGAAAAGGATTTACAAACAGACAACTATAATATTTATCCGCAATATGATTATACAGATAATGGGGGAAGAGTTTTAAGCGGGTATAACGTTAGCCAAAATGTGACAATAAAAATTAGGGATTTGTCAAAAACAAACGATGTAATCGCACTTGCCGGAGAGGTTGGTGCAAATAGTGTTTCCGGATTAAATTTTTCAATTGATGATCCGAGAGTTTATAAAGAGGAGGCAAGAAAGTTGGCGATTGAGGAGATAATCAAAAAAGCAAAAGAACTTTCGAGATTGCTTGGTGTAAGGTTTGTAAGTGTTGTTTCATATAATGAATATTCAAATGATTTTGGCGGTACATCACCAATGTTTGAAGCTAAAGCAATGGGTATTGGCGGAAGCTTTATTTCGCCGGATATTGAGTCTGGGAGCGAGGAAGTGCAAGTAAGTGTAGATATAGTATTTGAAATATTGTAATTATTGTGGATAAAGTTTTTATGCCCCGTAGTGAACCTGCCTGCCGGCAGGCAGGAATTTAATAGATTTTTTAAAAAAATCAGATATAAAACAGCTCAAAATTTCAAAGAACAAATAAACATTAATTATACTGAATAATATTAATAACTAACTAATAAATTAAATTTCTACTACGGGGTATGCAAAAAAAATCAATAAAAAAAATAACCGCAAGAGAAATATTGGATTCTAGAGGTAATCCAACTGTTGAGGCGACTGTACTTTTGGCCGATAAATCAGTTGGTGTTGCAGCTGTCCCAAGCGGAGCTTCAACCGGGGCTCATGAGGCGGTTGAATTGAGGGATGGATCAAAAAGATATGGCGGGAAAGGAGTTTTGAGAGCTGTCAAAAATGTAAATACAGAATTGGATAAATTGTTAAGGGGCAAAGACGCGTCAAAACAAAGAATGATTGATGGGAAGATGATAGAATTAGATGGAACGTCAAATAAGAGCAAACTAGGGGCTAATGCAATTTTGGCGGTGTCGCTAGCATGCGCAAGGGCAAGCGCCAACTCAGATCAAATGTCATTATATAGGTACATACGTAAAACATTTTCTTTGAAAGAAAAGGGATGGAGGATGCCAGTCGCTACAATGAATGTAATAAATGGCGGAAGACATGCCGACAATAATTTGTCCATTCAGGAGTTTATGATAGTGCCAATCCATCAAAAGATGCGAGAAAGAATACGAATGGGATCGCAAATTTTTCATTCTTTATCTTCGATTTTACGTGAGAAAGGATATACTACAGCCGTAGGAGACGAGGGGGGATTTGCTCCTGACTTAATAAACAATGAGCAGGCTTTGAAATTGTTGATGAGAGCCATAAAGGTCTCTGGTTTTGTACCTGGCAAAAATGTTTATTTAGCAATGGACGTCGCGGCATCAGAGTTTTATCGCAATGGTAAATATTATTTTATAAACCAAAGACAGGCTTCAACTGCAAATAAAATAACTAAAATTTTGAGTGACTGGGTCAAAAAATACCCGATAGTTTCTATTGAGGATCCACTTGCAGAAGATGACTGGGATAACTGGGAATTATTTACAAAAGAGCTTGGAAAGAAAGTAAGGGTGGTGGGGGATGATTTGTTTGTCACCAATCCGGAACGCATCAAAAAAGGGATTGATGAGAAGGTTGCAAACTCGGTGTTAATAAAATTAAATCAAATTGGAACTCTTTCGGAAACAATTGATGCGATTTATTTGGCAAAGAATAATAATTATCAAGTATCAGTATCACATAGATCAGGTGAAACAGCGGATACATTTATTGCTGATTTAGCAGTAGCCGTGAACGCTGAATTTATTAAGACGGGGTCTATGTCGCGTTCTGAAAGGGTGGAAAAATATAATAGACTAATGAAAATTGAAAGTGAAATTGAAAAAAAACAAATTTAATAAAATGTTTTATGGGTGAACAAAAAAACCGTACAGATAGGCTATTAACAGTTTTGATTATCCTGGATGGCTTTGGTTTGGCAGATAAATTTGGTTCTGGTAATGCCATAACACTAGAGACCGCGCCAAATATATTTGGCTATATGAGGGATTATCCCAATACAAAACTGGGCGCATCTGGTCTGGATGTGGGTCTTTTTGAAGGACAGCCTGGAAATTCTGAAGCAGGTCACTTGAATATTGGTGCCGGGAGGATTGTTACACAAGATTTAGTGACCATATCAAATGCTATCCATGATGGTACATTTTTTAAAAACGAAGCTTTTAAACAGGCTCTTTTTCATGCAAAAAAATACGACAGGGCGGTACATGTTGTTAGTTTGTTGACAAATGGGAATAGTGCTCATACTTATCCAGAGCATTTGTATGCATTATTAGAATATTTTAGAAGAGAAAAACAGAGTAAGGTTTTTTTGCATTTGTTTACTGACGGAAGGGATTCTTCTCCTCATGGCGCGGTGGCCTTTTTGCATGAATTGCGGGGACATTTATTGGGTCATGAAAAGATTGCCACTATTATGGGTAGGTTTTATGCAATGGACAGAAATAAGATTTGGGATAGGACAAAGCAGGCTTATGAGGCAATAGTTTCTGGAAAAGGGCAGACTGCAAAAAGCGCAGAGGATGCAATTGAGGCATCTTATACGCGTGGTGACACAGACGAGTTTATACTGCCAACGGTCATTACTGAGAACGATAAGCCAGTGGGAATTGTTAAAGATAATGATGTGATTTTTTTTGTTAACGCTCGTAGTGATAGGGCCCGACAGATTACAAAATCATTCGTGCAGCTGGATTTTGAGAAAACCAATCCAGGGTCATTTAAGAGATCGAGATTTCCGCAAAACACAAGATTTGTGGCAATGACAGATTTTGGGCCGGATCTTCCGGGGATATTTACCGCGTTCCCAAGTCCGGATATAAAATATGCACTGGCTGAAGCGATAGGGTCGCAATATAAACAGCTCTATATTGCAGAGGCAGAAAAATATGCCCATGTAACTTATTTTATAAATGGCGGTTATGCTAATCCTTTGAATGGCGAGGAAAGGGAGTCGGTAAAATCCGGTTTGGTACAATCGTATGTTGAGAAACCGGAAATGAATTCGGAAAAAATAACAAAAAGAGTAATTTCCAGCATAGAAAAAGGCAAGTATGATTTTATTTGTGTCAATTATGCAAATGCTGATATGGTTGGGCATACGGGCAATTTGGACGCCACAAAGCTGGCCGTGAAGTTTATGGATAACCAAGTTAAAAAAATTGTGGATGAGGTGCTACAAAAAGATGGGCAAGTTTTAATTGTGGCTGATCATGGCAATGCAGAAGAAATGATTAATTTGAAGACAAAAGAAATAATGACAGAGCATACTGCTAATCCAGTTCCTTTTATTTTAATTAAAAAAAATGTGAAAGGGATTAATTTAAAAAAGGGTAAATTAGCAGATGTCGCTCCGACACTTCTTAAGCTTATGAATATTAATAAACCGAAGGAAATGACGGGTAATTATTTGTTTTAGTATAATATGATTCCAAAACCTGTTGTTTTAGCAGTATTAGATGGTTGGGGCGTGGCTCCTGATTCTGATGGTAATGCAATAGCACGAGCAAAAACTCCAAATTATGATAGTTTTATAAAGGAGTACCCAGCCATGACTCTGTATGCCTCTGGGAATGAGGTTGGTTTATCGTTTGGTGAAATGGGGAATTCAGAAGTAGGACACCTTAATATTGGAGCTGGCAGAGTTTATTATCAGACATTTCCGCGAATAAATAAAAGTATAAATGATTTATCTTTTTTTAAAAACGAAGCGTTGCTTAAAGCAGCTGAGCAGGTTAAAAAAAATAAATCAGCGCTTCATTTGATAGGACTTGTCAGCCCAGGTAATGTGCATGCCAGTGATAAACATTGTTACGCATTACTTGATTTTGCGCATCGAAATAAAATTAAAAAAGTTTATATTCATGTTATTTTGGATGGTCGTGATAGCATATATAATGCTGGCATTGATTTTGTTAGGCAATTACAAGAAAAAATAAAAGAGTATAAGGTCGGAGAAATAGCCTCTATATCCGGTCGTTTTTATGCCATGGATCGCGACAACAGGTGGGAGAGGATAGAAAAAGCATATAATGCAATGACATTGGGCGAGGCATCTGAATTTTACAATGATCCGGTTGAAGCAATTGAAGAATCATATAAAAATGAAGTATATGATGAGGAATTTGTTCCGGTGGTTATAGGGAAAAAAGGAAGTCCAACAGCGGTAATAGGGAGTGGTGATGCGGCAGTATTTTTTAATTTTCGTCCAGATAGGGCCCGAGAACTGGCCAAGGCATTTGTTTTGCCAACTTTTGAAAAATTTAAAAGACTTTATATTAAGGATTTATTTTTTGTAACAATGACAGAATATGAAAAAGAGATCCCTGCAGAAGTGGCTTTTCCTCCGGTTGTTGTTCATAATTGTTTGGCAGAGGTAATAAGCGGGGCCGGTTTGAAGCAATTTCACATAGCAGAAACAGAAAAATATGCTCATATAACATTTTTTTTGAATGGCACTATAGAGAGTCCATTTTTGAATGAAGATCGCAAGATTATACCTTCTCCCAAAGTTGCATCCTATAGCGACTTGCCTGAAATGGCCGCGCCAGAGATTACAAAGGAGGTTATCAAAAGAATTGAATCTGATGAGTATGATGTTATTTTTTTGAATTATGCAAATGCTGACATGGTTGGGCATACTTCTAACATAGAGGCAACAATGAGAGGCATAGAGGTTATTGACAAGGGTTTGGGTTTGATTGCGCAACATGTTCTTGCAAAAGATGGTGTGTTGTTAATAACAGCCGATCATGGAAATGCGGAGGAGTTATTAAATTTACAAACTATGGAAATAAATAAGGAGCATAGTAATAATCCGGTTCCGTTTTTAATTATCTCAAACCAATATAGAGGCCAGGCTGGTCCTGGAGGTGATCCGCCAGATGGTGATTTGAGTTTGATAAGTCCTGTTGGGATGTTGGCGGATGTCGCTCCTACTATTTTAAAAATACTTGGGATTGATCAACCACCTGAAATGATTGGAAGAGCTCTTCTTACATAAAAAATCCTGATATAAAGCTGCCTACCGGCAGGGGAAAGCAGGATTTTTATGAGGGTATCTCAGCGATGCTCTTTTTTAGATGATTAATAATTTCTTCTTCAACCGTTTGTAAATTTCTTCCTTTGATAATAAACGAGGCATTTTTTCTGGTTCCGCTTGGATTATATTCTTTAATTAATTCCCTTACGTCATAGTTTTTATTTGTGTTTAGCAATCCATGTATCGTCTTTTCCTCACTGTGTTCATGGAGTAAAAGGGTAATCTTTGCATCCGGGGAATTATTTATTAGTTCGCTGATTATGTCCCTTAAGTCGGATTCTTTTGCCCCGCATCGTATAAAATCTTCTCGGGTAATTGTACTCCATATCAATCCATAGTCTTTATCGCTTTGCAGATGAGTGAGAGCTTGCCCCCATAATTTTAACATCGAAATGGTGCGTGTCCTATATAATTTACTTATTATTTTTTCGCGATTTGCTCCCATGCCAATCAATTTACTGGCTATTTCCAAAGTGTGCGGTTTTACAGAATCAGATTTAAAGCTTTTCGTTTCAGATATAATACCTGTAAGAAGGGCTGTTGCGATGTCTTCGTTTATGTATTCTTCTCCTAATTTTTTTAATAGTTCAAATAAAACTTCAGAGGTAGAAGATGCTGTCAGATTGACTACATTTATTTGTCCAAAGTGTTCATTATTTGGTTGATTATCTATATTAATAATAGGAGTTTTATAAAATAGATCGGTATTATTATTATAAATAGAGCCAATTGATTCCAAATCAGGCGTACCTAATGTGATAATCAAATCATATTTAAAATCACTTTGAGCCGTACGTATATCGTTTTTGCTTAAGTATCCTTGTTTGGGAGTAATAAATATTCTTAATTTTTTTTCTTTTGTATCATAGCTCAATTCTTTGACGCCAGTTTTTTCTATATCTATTGTCATTGTAAATTTTTGCAAACCTGGGAATTCCCCCTTTATTTGTTCGGATTTTTTTAGAAAATTTAGGTTATCCGGAAGCTTGAAGCTGTCACAAACTATATCTGTTTGTTTATTGTATTTTTCTAAAAATAGAAATAAGGCCATGGCACTAGCGATTGTGTCATCAGTACTATTTTTGCGGAAAGTTATAAGGATATTTTTTTTATCCTCTAACAATTTGTTGATTTGTTGTGTGGTCGTAAATGACATATTTAATAGAGCATATTACCATGCGTAGTTATCTTTGTCAAGAATATAATAAAAGGCACATATTTGGGTGATAAAAATCCGCATATATTAGCCAAAAACACAATAGGTCTTTTTTATTTTGCAAAGAGGTTGATTTTTTAGCTAATTTTAGTTATCATAGAGCATGATATGGTTCGAGAATTACCAAAGGCTTACGAGCCCAAAAAATACGAAGATGAGGTATATAAACGCTGGGAAGACAGCGGATTTTTTAATCCGGACAAATGTATAGATGAGGGCATTGCGAAGAAAACCTCGCCTCATTTTAGCATTGTTTTGCCCCCGCCAAATGTTACTGGGACGCTTCATATGGGCCATGCGGCTATGTTGGCTATTGAGGATGTAATGGTACGATATCACAGAATGCGCGGAGACAAGACTCTGTGGGTTCCTGGAACTGATCATGCGGCAATTGCCACTCAGACCAAAGTAGAAAAAATGATCCTTAAAAAAGAGAATAAAACTCGCCATGATCTAGGTAGAAAAGAATTTTTGAAACGAGTTGATGATTTTGCCAAAAAATCACATGATACAATTGTAAACCAAAGCAAAAAGATGGGGGCGTCTTTGGACTGGAGCAGAGAAGCGTTTACACTCGACGAAGAAAGAAATTTGGCAGTTAGAACAGTTTTTAAAAAGATGTATGATGACGGATTGATTTATCGCGGGGACAGAATAGTTAATTGGTGTCCAAGATGCCATTCTACTTTGGCTGATGATGAGGTTGAGTATAGAGAACAAAAGGCAAAACTTTATACCTTTAAATATGAGCTTAATTTTCCAATATCAATATCGACCACTCGACCGGAAACAAAATTGGGTGATACTGCTATTGCGGTAAACCCAAAAGATAAGAGATACAAAAAATATATTGGGGAGAATTTTGAAATTGAAAAATTTGCAGGCGGACCTGATTTAAAAATTAAAGTTATTGGTGACGATGGGGTAGATATGGAATTTGGCACAGGCGCGGTTGGTGTTACTCCGGCACATAGTCATGTTGATTATGCGATGAAACAAAAACATAATTTGGATTTAATAAAAGTAATAAATGAGGATGGTTTAATAACAAAAGATATTTCCAGTTATGCGGGATTATCGGTAGAAGGTGCAAGAAAAAAAGTGGTAGAGAATTTAAAGAATAATAATTTAATGACGGAGGATGAAAAAGAAATAGATAATAATCTTTCAGTTTGTTATAGATGTGGTACTGCGATTGAACCACTTCCATCTTTGCAATGGTTTATTGATGTTAACAAAGAATTCAAGCTAAAGTATTCAAAATTGGATCATATAAAAAACGGACAAAAAACCAGCTTAAAAGAATTAATGCAGACGGTTGTCAAAAGCGGACAAATAGAGATTGTACCGGAAAGATTTAACAAAACATATTTTCATTGGATAGACAATTTGCGCGACTGGTGCATATCAAGGCAAATTTGGTATGGGCATCAGATTCCTGTCTGGTATAAAAATGATGACATTTTTGTTGGAGTTGAGGCGCCTAGTGAAAAAGGTTGGGAGCAGGACAAAGATACGCTTGACACTTGGTTTAGCTCGGGTCTTTGGACTTTCTCCACCCTTGGCTGGCCGGAAAAAACTAAAGATTTAAAAACATATCACCCGACCAGCGTGATGGAGACAGGTTATGATATTTTATTTTTTTGGGTAGCAAGAATGATTTTAATGACCACTTATGTATTAGGGGGTATTCCTTTTGAGAAAGTTTATTTGCATGGATTAATTCGTGATGAGAAAGGAAAGAAAATGAGCAAAAGTTTGGGTAATGTAATTGACCCCCTTGATATGATCGAAAAGTATGGCACAGATGCGACGCGCCTGTCTCTGCTTGTTGGCAATACGCCGGGGAATGATACAAAATTATCAGAAGAGAAAATTGCCGGATTTAGAAATTTTACAAATAAGCTCTGGAACATATCTCGTTTCATGTTAATGAATATTGATGAACCAAAAATTGATATCAAAAAACCAAAAACTAAGACTTTGGCTGATAAGTGGGTTTTGGATAGGTTGTCGCACTTGGTAAATGAAACGACAGTAGAAATAGAACAGCTTAATTTTTCGTCTGCCGGAGAAAAATTGCGTGATTTTACGTGGAACGAACTGGCGGATTGGTATTTGGAAATTGCAAAGGTGGAGGGAGATAAGAGTGATATATTAAATTATATTTTGAATACAATTTTGAAATTGTGGCATCCATTTATGCCTTTTGTTACTGAGGTCGTTTGGAAAGAGGTGTATGGTGAGGCAAAAATACTAATGGTTGAAGAATGGCCAAAAAGCGAGAAAGTTGAAAAGGGGGATGGTTTTAGTATTTTAAAGGATATTATTGTTGGTATTCGTTCTTTGCGCGCAGACTACAAAATTGAACCGGCAAAGAAACTGGATGTGCATATTTTTGGTGAAGATATCGGTGTTATAGAGAATAATAATAAGTTGTTAAGTTTTTTGGCCAGAGTTGATAATTTGAATGTAAGCAATGAAAAAAAGAAAGTGGATAGGGCGGTTGGGTTTGTGGTTGGTGAGTATGAAGTATTCGTTGATTTAAGCGGAGCAGTTGATACAGGAAAAGAAAAGGTTAGGCTCCAAAAAGAAATAGACACTGTGGCGCCTTATGTCGCGTCTCAAGAAAAGAAATTGAGCAACAAAGGGTTTGTCAAAAGCGCACCCAAAGAAGTCGTCGAGGTGGAAAGGAAAAAGTTAGAAGAAGCAAAGGAGAAATTAGTAAAATTAAATAAACAATTACAATCTCTAAATTAAATCTATATACGTACCGATATAAATTGTGTTCGCTCGCAAATACCCGAGCAAGCTCGGTGCCTAACTCGCTCACTTATTTATGAAAATAAACACGGACCAACAAAAAATTAATGAGTTATTAACTCGGGGAGTGGAAAATATATATCCCAAAAAAGAGTTTTTGGAATCAAAATTAAAATCTGGCGAACAGCTAACCTTATATACTGGTTATGATCCAACCGCGTCGACTTTGCATATTGGGCACGGCATTACCATGATGAAATTGCGTCAATTTCAAGACTTGGGACACAGAGTGATTATGTTAATTGGTGATTATACCGGCATGATTGGCGATCCAACAGATAAGTCATCATCTAGACAAAAACTTACACATAAAGAAGTTTTGAAAAACAGTAAAGCGTACAAGGAACAAGCTTCAAATATTTTAAATTTTAAAGGGAAAAATAAGGTAGAAGTAAAATATAATAGCGAATGGCTTGGTAAATTAAGTTTTTCTGATGTGCTTGAGCTTACAAGTAATTTCACTGTACCCCAACTCTTTGAGAGGGACATGTTTCAGGAAAGATTGAAAGAAAATAAGACAATTTATTTGCATGAATTTATGTACCCCGTAATGCAGGCATATGATTGCGTCGCGATGAATGTTGACGGCGAAGTGGGGGGGAATGATCAAACTTTTAATATGCTTGCTGGGCGTGATTTGATGAAAGATTTAAAAAATAAAGAAAAATTTGTTTTGACAACAAAACTTTTGGTTGATGCCAGTGGCAAAAAAATGGGAAAGAGTGAAGGCAACATGGTGGCGCTCAACGATACACCGGAGGATATGTACGGCAAGGTAATGTCGTGGACTGATAGTATGATTATACATGGTCTTGAACTTTGTACCTTGGTGCCAATGGAAGAAATCAAAAAAATGGAAAAGGAAATGAATAGTGGGACAAACCCTCGTGACTTGAAATTAAGGCTAGCCTACGAGATAACGAAATCATTTTTGGGTGAAAAAGAAGCTGAAAAAGGCAAAGAGCATTTTACAAAAGTTATTCAAGGCAAAGATAAGCCAATGGAAATGAAAGAATTGTCGCCAAGTGAAAAAGACATAGTTTCCGTTTTAATTGAAGCCGGATTTGTTTCCAGTAAATCTGACGCGCGACGAGATATACAGGGTGGGGGGGTAAAAATAAATGACAAAAGAGTGGCATCAATTGCTGAGTTGGTAAAATCAGGCGATATTGTTCAAAAAGGGAAAAGATTTTTTGTGAAAATAAAATAATTATGCTTGCAGAAATAAAAAATAAAATAATAAAAGTCATTCAAGAGGCAGGGTTTGGTGAAGATATTGAATTAGTTTTGCCTCCCAAAAAAGAAATGGGTGACCTGGCTTTACCTTGTTTTGTTTTGGCAAAAAAATTGAATAAAAACCCAGTGGAAGCTGCTCAAGAGATAAAAAATAAATTAATAGCATTAAGTGCGTCCAAAGATAAGGCTTTAAACTTGGATCTAATTGAAAAAGTAGAAGCAACCGGCCCTTATGTTAATTTTTATTTGAATCCAAAATTTTTGGCGGAGTTTGTTATTAGTGGTATTGCAAAAAAAGGACAAAATTATGCGAAAAATGAAAGTGGAAAAGGCAAAAAGATATTGGTTGAATTTGCTCAACCCAATACCCACAAAGCTTTTCATATTGGGCATTTGCGGGGAACTATTACAGGTGAGAGTATTTCTCGTATTTTAGAAAATTCAGGTCACTCTGTGGTGAGAGTAAATTATCAGGGTGATGTTGGGATGCATATAGCAAAATGTCTCTATGGAATAAAAAATTCAAAAACAGAAATAAAAAAATTAAAAACCATAGAAGATAAGGTGCAATTTTTGGGAAAATCTTATGCAGAAGGCGCGCAGGCTTTTGAAATCAATAAAAAAGCAGAGCAGGAAATAATTGATTTGAATGGAAAAATATATGACAAGAATGAGGATATAAAAGATTTATATGAGCGGACTCGCGATTGGAGTTTAGAATATTTTGATAAGATATATCATATTTTGGACACAAAGTTTAATAGACTATACTTTGAATCAGAAATGTCGAGGTCGGCTGTAGAGATAGTCAAAGAATTCTTGAGAAGAGAGGTCCTTAAGCAAAGCGATGGGGCTGTTATATATGAGGGAAGTAAATATGGGCTGCATGACAGGGTATTTTTGAATAGTTTGGGACTTCCAACTTATGAGGCAAAAGATTTGGCTTTGGCGGAAAAGCAGTTTAAAGAATATAACCCGGATAGAATTATTCATATAGTTGGCAAAGAACAGTTGGAATACTTTAGAGTTGTTTTTAAGGTGATGGAAGAAACATTGCCAAAAAGCAAGGGCAAAGAGATCCATCTGCCCTATGGTTGGGTTTCTCTAAAGGATGGTAAGATGAGTTCTCGCACCGGAAAAGTAGTGCTCGGCAAATGGCTCATTGATGAGGTTAACAAAAAAATATTAGCGATAATGAAAGACGGCAGTGTTGAGAAGAAAGAATTGATTGCAGAAAAAGTCGCTCTTGGCGCAGTCAAATATTCCTTTTTGAAAGTTGGTATAAAAAATGATATAAGTTTTGACCTTGAGGAATCAGTTAGTTTAGCGGGGGATAGCGGGCCATACCTAATGTATATTGTTGCTAGAATAAAGAGTATTTTAGAAAAGGCGGGAGTACATAAACCAAAGTCATTTTTGAAAAAAATATTTGGCTCAAATGACAAACTGGAAATTCCGGATTTTGTATCAAAAGAAGAAAAACAATTATTATTGAAGCTTGCGGAATTTCCGGAAGTTATTGAAGTTGCGAGTAAACAACTAGATCCGTCGAAAATCACACATTATTTATTTAATTTGGCGCAATTGTTTAATAATTTTTATCATGAAAATCCGGTTCTCAAAGCAGCCAAGAAGGAAAAAGAATTTCGTTTAAGGTTAATTTCAACAGTAGAGAGTGTTATGACACGAGGGTTGGATTTGTTGGGCATAGCGATAGTAGAAAAAATGTAATATGTTAAATTTTATAAAAAATAATTTACAAGAAAAGATAAAGAAAATTCCAATTGCATGGCTGTTGGTTTTGCCTTTGAGCATTTTTGGGGTAGTGGATACAATCTATCTGGTAATCAAACATTATGGGAATCAAGCCGTGTTTTGCGTTGTTGGCGCAATAGATAGCTGTAATACGGTTTTATCCAGTGTTTATTCTACAATTTTTTTCGGCATACATTTATCTGTAATTGGCCTTTTTTATTATTCACTGGTTTTAGTTTTAATTTTATTATTTATTGTATCTAAGAAATATTTATTTTATCTTATGTTGCTTGCGGCAACCACAATGGGGTTTTTGTTTTCGATGTGGCTGGTATATTTACAAGTAATTGTTTTAGGCAATATATGCCTTTATTGTATGTTGTCTGCGTTTACTTCCACTCTATTGTTTGTCGTTAATTTATTGTTTATTGTTTTTAACAAGGATTTGCGTAAGGATAAATTACAAATTTTATAAAATTTGCAGGGCTTATAAAATACTTTGGAATATTTTAAAATGGGGAATAATTTTATGCACAAAAATGACAAAATTTTAGATAAGTTTGGAACAATGGATAGTAAAGAATGGATTTTAAATGGACGGCGGATGTCTTTGGATATTTTTCATAAAGCTGCAAAGCAGGTGCCGGCTTATAGAGATTTTTTAAAAAAGAATAATATAAAAGCCAATAAAATAAAGACTTGGGAAGATTTTCAATCAGTTCCTTTTATTAATAAAAAAAATTATCTATTAAAATATAAATTAAGTGATTTATGCTGGAATGGATCACTAAATACGCCGCTTGTATTCACATCTAGCTCTGGTTCTACCGGCAAGCCGGTGTATTTTCCCAGAGGAGAAAAATTGGATTATCAGGCTTCTGTTATCCATGATTTATTTTTAAATTACAGCAAATCATTAAAAGGGGGACCAGTTTTGGTAATAGACGCTTTTGGCATGGGCGTGTGGATAGGTGGGCTCATAACTTACAAAGCTTTTGAAATAAGCAGCAGAGACAAAAATTATTCTATTTCTGTAATTACAACTGGCATAAACAAAAAAGAAATTATAAAGGTTCTGAGAGAACTTGCCCCTAGTTTTAATAAAATAATTTTAGCCGGTTACCCGCCATTTATAAAAGATATTTTGGATATGGCTACAGAGGAAAAAATAAATTTGAAAAAAAATAAATGGGGATTTGTTTTTGCAGCGGAAACTTTTACTGAGGGATTCCGGGATTATTTGGTGGAGAAGACTAATATTGAAAATCCTTATAGGGATTTCTTGCATATTTATGGCAGTGCTGATATAGGGGCTATGGCAGCTGAATTGCCTGTGGGAGTTTTAATAAAAAGATTAGCATTGAAAGATAAAAAAGTTTTTTCTAACATATTTGATGCATCAAAAAGCCCAACTCTGGCGCAATTTATTACTCCCTTTATTAATTTTGAATCCGTAAACTCTGAAATTATTTTGACAGGGTACAATACTATCCCTTTGATTAGGTATGCAATCGGAGACCGCGGTGAAGTGTTAAGTTTTGATGAAATGAATAGAAGATTGCTGGAGAATAATATAAATCTCAAAAAAGAAGCAAAAAAAGCAAGTATTTCTAAATGTATATATAAAATGCCATTTGTCTATATCTATGAAAGAAGTGATATGACAGCCTCTTTGTATGGCATCAATATATACCCGCAGGTAATTAAAGACGCCCTATTAAGTAAAAGTATAGCAAATAATTTAACCGGTAAATTTGCTATGGAAACAAAATTTGATAAAAAACAGAATCAATATTTAGAAATAAATTTGGAATTAAGGGGAAAAAGACAGGCGACCAAAGGATTAAAATTGAAAGTAAGGAAAGCAATAGTTGATTTGCTTTTGTCAAAAAGTTCGGAGTTCAAAGAGTTATATAATCATTTGGGAGAAAAAGCTTATCCTAAGCTTGTATTTTTTAATTTGGAGCACCCTAAATATTTTAAATCAGGTGGAAAGCAAAAATGGGTTAAAAAATAAACTATATGCAAGAAAAACCAATACAATTTGATTACAAAGAGGGAGCGTTGAAAAAGATAAAGCAAAAATATCAAGTGGATGTTGTTTGTGATAAGTATAAGGAGCAGTTGGAAGAAGTATTCTTGATTAGAAACCCACGCTTTAGGTTTGATAAAAACTATATAGATGAATTTGAAAAATTTTTATTAGACCAATCTGCCTCGGAAAAATTAGAAAATCTTGGCAATTGGTTTTATTTTCCATGGAATAAATCATTGGTGCATTATTTGCCGGAAGATATGCATAATGAGGTTAGAACCGCCAGGAATAAAAATATAATAAACAAAGAAGAGCAGTCCAGGATTTATAATTCAACCATTGGATTTGCTGGCTTAAGTGTAGGCAGTCACCCGGTTTTGTTGTTGTCAACTATCGGTGCAGCCAAAACAATTAAATTAGCAGACCCGGATGAAATATCGGCGTCTAATTTAAACCGTATTAGAGCAGATGTTTCACATATTGGGTTAAATAAATGTAAATATATTACCAGGCAACTTTATCAAATAAATCCTTATGCAAATATAATTGCCTATGATGAGGGGGTTACTGATAATAATATAGATGAATTTTTGAACAGTTCTCCGAAATTGGATATCTTGGTAGAAGAAGTAGATAATTTGGAAATGAAAATAAGATTAAGATTGGGAGCAAAAAAATTTGGCATACCGGTGATAATGGCTACCGACAATGGGGACAATGCTATTGTAGATGTAGAGCGTTATGATTTAAACAAAGATTTGGCGTTATTCAATGGTGCAGCTGGAGATCTGAGCATAGAAGAGTTTATGAAAATCAAACCAGAAGAAATGCCAAGGCTCGCTACAAAAATTGCCGGTCCCAAACTTATAACTACCCGTATGCAAGAATCTCTTTTGGAAGTTGGAAAAAATTTGTATTCTTGGCCACAATTAATTACAGCTGCTAGTCTGTCAGGAGTTGCGGTAACTTATGCTGTAAAGCGGTTGTTGCTCGGCAAAAAATTAAAAGAAGGAAAAATAGAAGTTAGTTTGGATTCTATTTTTGACCCGGAGTATTTTGATGAAGAGTCTCTCAAAGAGAGAGAGGACAAAAGAAATAGTTTTTTTAAGATTATAAATTTATAACTATGCTTGGAGATATAGAAAAAATAATAGAAGCGGGCACTCGCGCTCCTTCGGGGGATAATTCTCAACCATGGAAATTTGTCGTTGTGAATAATATTATTGAAGTTTATAATTTACCAGAAAAGGATAACCCAATTTTTAATTATAAACAGCGTGGTTCTTATGTCGCGCACGGAGCATTGCTTGAAAATATTGTTATAACGGCTAAAGAATTAGGCTACCGAGCAGACATAGAATTATTTCCAAAAAAAGATGAGGCGGACTTGATTTCGATAGTCAAATTAACAAAGGCTGATTTACAAAAAGATCCTTTGTATCCGTATATATGGACACGCTCTATAAATCGTAAAAAATATAAAAGTATTCCTTTGACATCTGAGCAGAAAGATTATTTGTTAAAAACACAGGAAAAAATAAATGGTGTAAAAATTCTGTTCAATGAAAAACCTGAAGACAAAAAAATTTTGGGTAGTGCTGTTAGTAAAAATGAGGTGGTGATGTTGGAAAACAAACAATTGCATAATTATTTTTTTAATGATATTAGATGGACGGAAGAAGAAGAAAAAGAACATAAAAACGGTCTTTACTTAAAGACAATGGAATTGACTCCGCCCCAAGTTTTAATTTTTAAACTTTTGAGCAGTTGGAAAAAAGCAAAATTTTTAACAAAACTTGGACTGGCCAAGTTTATTGCCAAAGAGAATGCTAAAATTTATTCTAGCGGGGCGGTAATTGGATTAATTAATGTGAGTAAAACTGCTACCAAAGAAGAATTCGTTTCGTCAGGTAGAGCCATGCAGAGACTTTGGCTTAAAACAAACAAACTAGGCTTATCATTTCATCCGATTACGGGTATAATTTATTTAGTACAGAGAATACTTGACAATAAAAATGAGGCTTTGTCTTTGGAGCATGTGGAAGTCGTAAGGGATGCATTTTCAAAAATCATTAAAATTTTTGAAGTACCAGATGAAGAATATGTGGCTCTTTTGTTTAGGATTGGTGATGGAGGCAGGCCTAGTGCCCTATCTTCTCGTATGAAAGCGAATATCAAAGTTAAAAATAATTTATGAATTTATCAGCTAATTTAGATTTGCTTTCTGTTGGGCTTGCAACGGCAGCTATCGCAATTTTAGCTTTTGCTGTATTATTTAATAATCGTAATAGTGTAACTAATCAGGCATTTTTGTTTTTTGCCGTAATAACTATATTGTGGGGCTGGGTCAATTATAGTAATTATCAAGTTCACGAGCCATACCTTGCTTTTTGGCTTACTAAATTAACTTTATTTTTTGCAGTTTGGCACGCATATGGCATATTCCAGTTTTTTTATGCTTTTCCAAATGAGAAAGTAAAATTTTCTAGATTATATAAATTTTTTGTTTTTCCGATAGCTGGCATTACTTCAATAGTTGTTTTGACGCCTTTTACTTTGGTAGAAGTAAAAAGATGGTCGCAAGATGATCGCATCGCAGAAATAATCAATGGTCCCGGGATGTTATTATTTGCTTTAGTTATTTTTGGTTTAATAATTGGCGCTATTGTTTTGCTTATCAAAAAATTATTGTCTGCAAAAGCAGAAAAAAAAGCCCAGTTTATATATATATTCGTAGGAACAATTTTAACCTTTGCTTTACTTATAGTTTTTAATTTTATTTTGCCGGCAATATTTGCCATTCCTAAATTTATTCCATATGGGATGGTGTTCATCTTTCCTTTTATACTGTTTACATCTTACGCTATTATTCGTCATGGATTTCTTAATCTAAAAATAATTTCTACTGAATTTTTGGTTTTTGGGCTTTCAATAGCGGTTATGTTTGAAGTTTTAGTTGCTGACAATTTGATTACAACTTTGTATAAGAGCAGTCTATTTTTGTTGGTTTTGAGCATTGGTATATTGCTTATACGCAGTGTAAGAAATGAAATCCACCAAAGAGAAAAAGTAACCAATATGGCTAAGTCTCTAGAAACTGCCAATCTGCGGCTGCAGGAGCTAGATAGACAAAAAACCGAGTTCCTCTCTATCGCTTCTCATCAATTACGAACGCCAATGTCCATTATTAAAGGGTATATAGAATTAATCCAAGATGGCGCTTATGGCAAGATTAGCCAAGAGACATTTAAAATACTCTCTGATATGGACGAGACTAATGAGCGGCTGGTTAAATTAATTGATGAGTTTTTGGATATTTCTCGTATTGAGCAAGGAAGGACCAAGTTTGTTTTTGCAATGCATGATATGAAAGAATTAATAACCAGCGTGGTAAAAGAGATGGCTCAGAGATCAATTGATAAGGGTCTAAAAATTCAGTGGAAGCCGGGGAAGGGAAAAGCAGAAATATGCATGGATGATGAAAAAGTGCGTCATGTTATATTCAATTTTATTGACAATGCAATAAAGTATAGTGAGAAGGGAATAATTAGAGTAACCTTAGAAAAATTGAGTGATGGTTTAAATGTAAGGGTAAAAGACGATGGTATTGGTTTTGGAAAAGTCGATGAGGCAAACTTTTTTCAGAAATTTTATCGTGGTAGCAATGTTAAGACGACTAATGTTGGGGGAACGGGGCTTGGTATTTATGTTACTAAGAAATTTATTGAAAAACATGATGGAAAAGTTTGGGCAAAGAGCAAGGGTCTTGGAAAAGGTGGAGAGTTTGGGTTTTATTTGCCACTAAATAAAGAAAAGATGAATACAGAAACAACAGATGAAAAAAAAGTGTTGGCCGAACGGGGGTAGTTTATTCGCCCAACAAAGATAAAATAAAAAAAGACCTCCCTTAGCCGGCGGTGGAGGCGCCATTAAATAGTAAAAGTATAACTGATAAGTCCCCCAAACAAAGGGATTTTTATATATTTGCCAAAGATAGAAAAATATAGTATTATATTTGGGATAGTAATATATAATATTTTTAATATGTTTCAAAAACCCATCCCAGAAGTTAACATACACAATAAAGAGCATAGCCCAAATGAGCCGGACGACATTGAAACTGTTGTTGGTCCATCTGTTCATGTAGAGGGTGATTTTTCTTCAGAAGGAAATATCCTTGTAAAAGGTATAGTTTCCGGAAATGTAAAAACAAGCAAGCTTTTCACTTCTGAAAGAGGGTCAAAAGTGCTCGCTAGTGTAAAAGCGGGGAGCGCTGTCATATCTGGCGCAATAAAAGGGAATGTAAAAGTTGATGATAGGCTAGAGGTAACCGCTTCGGCGCAGATTACCGGGGATATTGATTGTAAGGTTTTGGTGGTAGAGGCAGGAGCAGCATTAAAAGGCAAGGTGACCATGAAAGTACAAGAATTGGAAGGGTCAAAAAATGAAAAAAAATCTGGGTTGATTAGACGTGCAGTCAAGGAAGAAGAATAAATAATATTTTAAACCTTGCTGGTCACAGTTTATTGATTTATGTATGTTTATTTATACGACAACTTTCTTAAACAGAGAAAATTTGAATCAACTATCAAGGCCATAGAGACAAGGTTGACAGACTTTGGTATTGCGGGTAAAATAATCCGGCTTCAAAATTTTACCAACCCGCAGGCTATTATTGAAGAGGAAATAAAGTGGGGGGCAAAGGTAGTGGTGATAGTTGGAAATGATGATACATTTGGTCGGGTTCTCTCAAGAGGGGCGGCATCCAGCGTCCTTTTTGGTTTTTTACCAATAGGGAATAATAATTCTATTGCATCGGTTTTGGGAATTCCAGAAGGTGAGTCTGCTTGTGATATTTTATCACAGAGAAGAAAAGTGAAATTAGATATTGGTTGGATCAGCAACAGGAATAGATATTTTATTTCGCAATTACATATTCCGCCAGGTGATATAACTGTTGAATATGATGAAAAGTTTAAAGTATCAGGGAAGCATCAAAAAATGGAGTTGGTGGTTTGTAATTTACAGCCGTTTGTTTGGAGCAGAAAAGGCAAGGATAATTTTGTTGTTCATCCTCAAGATGGAAAGCTGGAAGCTTTTTTGAGGCCAATGTCTGGTAGAGGAGTTTTTAAAGATAAATACGAAGAGCCAAGTATATTTCCTTTTGAGGAGATGACCGTTAGTAGTGATAAGCCTTTTACAGTAGAAGCAGATGGCAAGAGCACCAAAGAAACAAAAATAGTCATAAAACTTGCAAAAAATAGAATAGAAATGGTAGTGGGAAGAGAGAGGAAATTTTAAAATGTCCGAATGGTGGAATTGGTATACACACTAGGTTGAGGGCCTAGGCCCGTAAGGGCGTGCGGGTTCGAGTCCCGCTTCGGACACATCTTAAAGTTTTGTTATCATGGCAAAATAGAGATATCATAATCAAAAACCCCAGCGTTGACGCTGGGGTTTTTGATCTTGCTCATTACATAAGCCGAATTTTGTGAACCACTAATCTCAATCACTAATTCACACAAACTATTGGTGTTGATTGGTGAAAAAAATTAGTGGTCCGATGATCATTTCTCTAGGCCTTTTATTGCTAAAAGGCTCAAACGAGCTAACTTATCATCCCGATTAAATCGGGACGCTGCTCTCTCTCCCATGTAGGGTTTACCGTCTCAGCTAAGGCTGAGTAGTATAGTAGCTTTTGACTCGAGATCAAAAACATCCATACTCTTTTCACGTTTCATCCCGACAAGTCGGGATTAGTATAGTCTCTGTGGCACTGTCCCGAACGCATTATCACTAATACGCTGGTGGGCGTTACCCACTACAAGTTTAACCACTAATCTATTTCACGAATCCACACGAATTATTAGTGTCAATTAGTGGAAAAGATTAGTGGATGGGAGTTCGGACTTTCCTCCCCACACCTATAAGGTGTAAGGCGATCATCTGTAATGAACAAGGTAATTAAAATATAGCATATTTTAGCATATTTGTCAACTTCGTCCACTAATTTTTTCACGAATATACACCAATATTTATTATTGACCAAAGTGTGTCTTTGGGCTAATATATAAGTATAATGAGAGCTTTGCAAGCCTTTTAAGCATCTCAAGCCTCGTAAGCCTTTCCTTATGATGAAAAAGACAGAACTTTCTTTTATAGCTATTCAGGTACCAGTAGATTTTTTGTTATTATTACTAGCAGGAATTTCGGCATATTTTATACGTTTTATGGATTGGGCCGTAGCAATGAGGCCGATACTGTTTGATTTTTCTATTGGTGGATATATAAATTTGCTTGTTCCAATATCAGCAATGTGGATTATTATTTTTGCCTTTGCCGGATTGTACTCCACTGATCCAAATAAAAAACTTTTACCGGAACTTCAAAGAGTGGTTTTTGCTTGCACAGCCGGGCTGGCGGTAATTGCTATTTATATGATGTTTAGGCAGGAAATATTTGACTCTCGTTTTTTGGTTGTAGTAAGTTGGTTTTTTGCTATTATATATGTGATTATTGGAAGAATAGGAATTCGCCTTCTCAAAAGAAGGCTATATAAGGCGGGTATTGGATCAAGGCGGATTGCCGTAATTGGACATCATGGCAGCGCTGCTGAGGAGATTATATCTTTTTTAAAGGAGCATAAAGAGATGGGGTATAATATCGTTGGACAGTTTATTCATTTTGATGAGAGTACAATAGAAAAATTAAAAAGATTAATGCCAGATGAAATTATTTTTACTAATCCTCGCGCTCACGAGACAGAGACATTGTCTGCCATTGAATTTTGTAATGACAGCAACATAGTCTTTAAATATTCTGCTGACCTATTTGATACTTTTTCAACAAATATGGCGGTAAGTCCGCTAGCCGGGATACCAATTGTTGAACTTAGGTCAACTCCGCTCGAGGGTTGGGGTAGAATTCTAAAAAGATTGTTTGATATTGTCATGAGTCTTTTGGTTATAGTGGTGACTAGTCCAATTATTGTGGTTACTTTTTTTATTATTTTGTTTGAAACAGGGTTGCCAGTGATTTATAGAAATGAGAGGGTTGGTTTGCGCGGGAAAAAGTTTTTTGCATTAAAATTTAGATCAATGTATATAAAGGATTGTACGGGAAAACAATTTGGGGACAATGGCGTGAGGGCAGAAGAAAGAGAGCGGGATTTGATTAGAGATAAAAATATAAAAAATGGGCCAGTCTACAAGATAGCTAATGATCCGAGGATTACTCCGTTTGGCAGATTCATACGACGGTGGAGTATAGATGAATTGCCGCAGTTTTTTAATGTGTTGGCTGGTACTATGAGTATAGTTGGGCCTCGCCCACACCAACCTAGAGAAGTTGATAAATATGAAAAACATCATCGCCATGTTTTGAGTTTAAAACCGGGTATAACAGGGTTGGCTCAAATATCTGGAAGAAGTGATTTAAATTTTGATGAGGAAGTCCGTCTAGACGTTTTTTATATTGAGAAATGGAGTATGTGGATTGATCTTGTCATTTTTATAAAAACTCCTTTTATTTTATTAAAAAAAAGAAAGGCATTGTGAGCGTCTCGGGGTATACTGTATTTATTCGTTTATGAAGGTAGCATTAGTCCATGATTATTTGGCTCAGGATGGGGGAGCTGAGAGGGTTTTGGAGGCGTTCCATGAAATATGGCCGGAAGCGCCTATTTTTGTATGGTTTTATAACAAAAAGAAGTTACCTCAATTTGCACAGAGTGATATAAAACAGTCATTTATTGCGAAACTTCCTTTTGGAAAAACAAAGTATCAATGGTATTTGCCATTGTTGCCGCTGGCGACAGAGCGTTATGATTTGCATGATTTTGATGTGATACTCTCATCTACCAGTTCGTTTGCAAAAGGAATTCTGACTCGTCCGGAAACTTTGCATATTTCATACTGTCATACGCCGACTCGCTATCTTTGGACCGAGACGCACAAATATATTTCAGATCTCAAATATAATCGCCTAATTAAAATTTTGTTGCCGCCGCTTATTCATCGTTTGCGTATTTGGGATAAAATGAGTGCAGATAGGGTTGATTATTTTATAGCAAATTCTGATACGGTTAGACAAAGGATACAAAAATATTATCGTCGTGATAGTGATATTATTTATCCACCGGCTGATACTCATAAATTTTATATAAGCAGAGATATTGAAGATTACTTTGTAACTGGCGGTCGCATGGTTCCATATAAGCATTTTGATTTGGTAGTTGAAGTATTTAATAGGCTTCGTTGGCCGTTAAAAATATACGGTGATGGCCCTGAATTGGAAGCTCTAAAAGATTTGGCTTTCCCTAATATTGAGTTCTTGGGTCGCATCAGCGACGAGAAAAAGGCAGAGGTTTTAAGTCATGCAAAGGCTTTTATCCATCCGCAAGTCGAGGACTTAGGCATTACTCCAATAGAGTCAATGGCAAGTGGAAGACCTGTGATTGCTTATCCGGTCGGTGGTGCCACGGAAACGGTAATACCGGGAGAAACCGGAGTATTTTTTTCAGAGCAAACTTGGGAATCGTTGCTAGATGCGGTTTTACATTTTAATTCAGAAAATTGGGATAGCGCTTCAATAAGGGAGTATGCGCTTAAATTTGCAGTGAATGGTTTTAAGAGAAAGATAAAAAGATATACGGAGGATAGATATGAGGAGTTTGAGAGAGGTTTAAATCAGTGTCATATTCCTTTACAAAATTAATTATGAATATAGGAGTTGATATTCGTTCACTTATGGATTCAAATAGGACTGGGGTGGGCGAGTATACTTATGAATTGTTGAATGCATTATTTAAAATTGATAAAGAAAATCAATATTTTTTATTTTACAATTCAAACAAAGATGTTTCTCAAAATATTCCAAAATGGAAACAGGAAAACGTAAATTATATTGGTTTTTCGTGGCCAAATAAATTATTAAATATTTTTTTGCTTTTTTTTAAATTTCCTCGCATTGACAAAATTATAAATAAGAAGTTAGACTACTTTTTTTCTCCAAATATAAATTTTTTGTCTCTATCTAAGGATGTAAAACATATACTTACCATTCATGATTTGTCTTTTGAGTATTTTCCTGATTGCTTGTCTAGAAAAAGAAGGCTTTGGCATAAAATTTTAAATCCCAAAAAAGCATGCGAAAAAGCAGATATCATAATAACCCCATCTGAAAATACGAAACGTGATGTTATTGATAGGTATGGAATAAGCGGGGAAAAGATTAAGAAGATCTATCCAGGGCTATCATCGGTTTTTGGGGAAGAAAATAATTTTGGCGATGAGGAGATACGGAATAAATATAAATTACCAAAAAACTTTATTCTTTTTTTGGGGACGATTGAGCCAAGGAAGAATATTATTGGATCTATTGAGGCGTTTATAGATATATATAGCAATTTGCCGGATTATTATCAGTTGGTTATTGCCGGATCTAAGGGTTGGGAATTTGAGCCGATTATTAATTTGATTGATAAGCATGATAGAATAAAATACATAGGGTATGTCAATGCCCAGGAGAAGTCCAAACTATATGGACTGGCGGATTTGTTTATATACCCTAGTTTGTATGAGGGATTTGGATTTCCGGTTTTAGAAGCAATGTTTTCGGGCACCCCGGTGTTAACCAGCAATAGATCATCTCTCCCAGAGATTGTGGGAGACTGCGCGTATATGGTAAATCCAAACAATATAGATGAGATAGCAAGGGGGATAGAATTAGTTTTGAAGGATAAGGGGTTGAGCAAATTTTTTGCTGAAAAAGGCAGGCAAAGATCTGATTATTTTACATGGAGCAAGGCGGCCAGAGAATTTATAGAAATTTTAAAATAATTGGTTTATTATTTTTTAGTAACTTTACATATGTCAAAAAATGAAATACTTATCACAAAAGCATCTGGTGATGTCGCTGTCTTTTCTCAAGAAAAGGTAGAAAAATCATTGCGTCGTTCCGGCGCCCACCCTGCTTTGGCTAGAAAAGTTGCCGAAAAAGTCGCAAGCAGTATAGCCTCTGGAATGAGTACACAAGATATCTACGAATTGGCCTTCTCTTTGTTGAAAGAAGAAGAAAGACCTGTGGCGGCCAGATATAGTTTAAAAAAAGCGATCACAGCCTTTGGTCCAACTGGGTTTCCATTTGAAAAATTTATGGGAGAGATTTTTAGCCGGAAAGGATTTGAAACTAAGATTGGGGTA
>Ga0210057_1000455_pt1 | contig 67866 bp, 68 predicted proteins | sample CryGeyCG2114_010_2_FD_183968 | JGI IMG/M metagenome (GOLD analysis project Ga0210057, IMG submission 183968) | Groundwater microbial communities from aquifer - Crystal Geyser CG10_big_fil_rev_8/21/14_0.10 (SPAdes) (version 2) | ecosystem: Environmental > Aquatic > Deep subsurface > Groundwater ...
CCTCTTTAATTGCAATTTTCTTTTCATTCTCGGATTTTTTCAGGCTGTAGGCGGATTCTAATTTAGCTAACATTTCATCGGCGGTAGTTTTTGGAATTATGCTGTTTTCCATGAGTTCTTTAATATAATCCTTAATCTGCGCTTGTCTGAGTCCCTTTTCTTTTAACCTAATATACTCACTTTCTCCTATTGGCCCAAGGTAAGATAGGAAAATCTGTTTTATTTTTTCATCAATATTGCTCTTATTTGAAAAAAGAATTTTTATAGGTTTAATTTCACTGATTGGCTTCAATGGCAAGGTAAAGAAAAATACTGCTCCTTTTCCATGCTTGCTTTCAACCCAAAGGCTTCCATTTTGAGATTCAACTATGCCTTTACATATTGCTAATCCAAGTCCTGTGCCCTGATGTTCCCGATATATTGTCTGTTCTGCCTGGAAAAAAGGTTCAAAAATTCTTATTCTGTTCTCAGGTTCTATCCCTATGCCTTCATCCTTAACATAGAACTCAATATATTCTTCTTTGATTTGTGCCCCGACTGTTATGGTGCTTTTTTCCGGTGAAAATTTTATTGCATTATTGAGTAGATTTCTAAATACCTGGCTTACTCTGTTAGGATCGCACATAATATTAGGCAGTTTTTCTGATTTGTTTATAATCTTTATTTTTTTCTCTTTCATGAAACCAGACATTGTATCAATTGTTTCTTCAATTATTTTGTTTAGATTGGTATTCACAAAATGGAATTTAAGTCTCGCCGCTTCAATCCTTGAAATTTCTAGGAAATCCTGGATTATGTGGTCAAGGTGTTCGGCATTTTTTAAAATTAATTCCACACTTTTACTTTGCTTGGCATTAAGTTTTCCGAAGTACCCGTGTTCCAGCATTTGGAGCTGTGCCTTCATGGGCGTCATAGGGCTTCTGAGTTCATGAGAGGTGATGCTTATAAACTCGGTTTTTGCCTTATCAATTTCTTCTCTTTGTTTTTCTGATTTAAGGAGCATTTCATTTGTTTTATTGAATGTTTCAGTCAGTTCATCAAATTCATCATTTGTACCCGGCTTTTTTACTTTGAAATAAAAGTTTCCTTTTTCAATTTCTTTTATTCCTTCATAAAGATTTTTTACTGGTTTGGAAATAGATTCTGAAAGGTAGAATGAACTGCCGAAAATAAAAATAAACAGAATAATAATAATTGCAAAATAGGTTAACTGGAAATTTGTGAGCGGACTCAAAATATCCTTTTTGTTTTGTGCGGAGACAATAATAAATGCTTTGCTTGGGTCATCAGAACTATAATATATGCGTTCTGCATTTATTACAACTTCATCTGTGACAACACTTACTATGTTCTGTGAAAACAAAGCAGTAAGTTCAGGCATATCCTCGAACATATTGTAGTCCTTTCCCAGATCAAATCCGAAATTTTTTATTATATCCTGGTGGTTAAGGTATCCGCCTGAATTATTTGCAAGGAAAATCTGTTCGCCGTATTTTTTGGTTTTTTCAAGCAATTGTTTTGCATCAATGTTTATTACAATCAGGCCTACAGTTTTTCCTTCTTCATTATTTACTTTTGAAATAAACCTCATTGTGGGCACATAAGGGATTTCTATCCTGCTGTTTTCAACATTTAAATTTAGATTTGAAATGTAATTTGCTGTTTTAGGAAGCGCCATCGTATCAATAAAATAATTCCTGTTTCCCTTGTATTGCAGGCCTTCTGCGGGCACGGCATACGCATCACCCTGTTTCGAATTCACTCTCACAAGCTCATAACCTTTTTCATCAAGCAACCTTATTTGCAGGTAGTCTTTCTTATTTTGTGCCATTACAAGGAATTGTGTTTCAAGTTCATTTATTGCCTGTTCAAGCGTTTTTCCTGTGATCGGATCAATGTCCTTATTGTCTTTTGCTCTAAGAACAGATTTTGTTGTATGTAAATTGCTGAGTATAATAGCATCATCAATTTGGATTTTAATGTACAATTGCAGTTCATTTTTAGTGTTTTCAACCACTGAAAGATTCTGTGAAAGCGCATTGTCAAAAATGTAATCATTTACTGAGACAAAACTGAAATAAGTTGTGATAAGAATTGGCCCCAAAGATATTAACAGAAATGCAATAAACAGTTTTTTTTGTATGCTGTTGAAAAACATTTCTCCAAAATCAGTTTTTTTTCTCATGTAATACCTTTTTTAGTTATATATTTGCAGGTTATTTGAATGTAACTATTTTATCAGCAAATAGCTTGGCTTCACGCACAATTGTATCCTGCTCAGCTGATTTCATTGCATAAATTATTCCAGTTCCATCAATTGTCTTTACTCTTGTTGAAATGCTTGAAACAAACTTGCTTACCGTGTTCTGATTTTCATAAACAAGCAGGTTCGTAAGTGAATCCATTATAAAAAAATTATACCCTTTTTTCATTGCCTTAGAAATTGCAATTGAAATTTCAGTAAATGCTGTAGGGTGGCTCACAAAAATGCAATCTTCAGTATTTCTTGCAGAAAGAACGCTTTTTGTAATACAATCAATGAACAAAAAATTATCTGTTTTAACCTTGTTTTTTTCAAAAATTTCTTTAATCGCCTTAGCTGTTTTGTTCAGTGTAAGATAAAGTACCGTTTCACCAGAAACCTGTTTTGCTATTGCAGGGATGCTATGGTTATATGTTTCAGGGTCATCAAAAAAGACAAGAAGCATGTTCTCGCCTTTAAGTTCTTCAAGTACATTCATTTTAATTACCCGTTAACTCTTTTACTTTTGCAAGCAGTTCATTAATATCAAATGGTTTTTGTATAAATGAAACAACATTCTTTTTCATGAGCTTCTCCATTTCCGCTTCAGTTGTTTTTACAACACTGAAATAAGCTATTTTTGTTCCCGTTATCTTCTCCACAACTTCCCTTACCGGAGTTCCTGGCATCATTATATCCATTAGAATAAGATCCGGTTTGCCTTTTGCAATTTTTTTAAGACAGTCATCACCATTCTTTGCCAGAATAACCTTGTAACTATTTGCTTCCAACAGGGTTTTCACCGATTCCCTGATATCTTCCTCATCATCTACTACCATTATTGTTTTCAACAAAACACACCTTCTTTTAGAAAAAGTTTCAGTATATATAACTTTTTAACATTTAAAATACTTGTCTAATACTGTAAAAGCCATTATGTTGTGTTTAATGGCAGAAATTACACTTAATTTTCAACTTGCCGCGATTTTCTGCATTTTCATTATCTTTAAATAAGATTAATTCTTATATTCTCCATGAAATTATGCATAATAAACTGCAGCTTCAGTTCAACAAGCAGAACAAGAGTGCTTGCAATGCGATTTTTAAAAATACTGAAAAAAACTCATAAAAATGTTGATTTTGTTGATCTTTCAAAAATCCAACTGCCTATATGTGATGGCAATAAATGTTATGAAAACAAAAATGTCAAAATTCTCACAAAAAAACTTTCATCAGCTCAAGGAATTGTTATTGCATCTCCAATTTACAATTATGATTTAAATGCTGCTGCAAAAAATCTTGTCGAGCTTACAGGAAGTGCATGGAAGGACAAAATAATTGGTTTTTTGTGTACTGCGGGCGGTTCAAAGAGCTACATGTCAGTAATGCCCTTTGCCAACAGCCTGATGCTGGATTACCGCTGCCATATTTTGCCTAGATTTGTTTATGCTGAAGAAAATGCCTTTCGAGGAAATGAGGTTGCTGATGAAAAAATTATTGAACGCCTTGAAGAACTTGCAAAATCCTTTGTTAGGGTTACAAAAGCGCTTTCAAAATAATTGTATTGTTATTTTACTGTTTAATAAATTCCTTTACTGCATACGCCCATCCCTTCGGACCAATTCCTTTTGCTTTCAGAAAGACGTCTGATGCATAACTTCCATCAGGTCTCATGACAAGATAACCATTATCCGCGGCTTTAAGCATTCCAAAATCATTCGTGCTGTCTCCGACTGCAATTGATTTCACATTTCCAAATTCTATTCTAAAAATTTCAACAAGTTTTTTCACTGCTTTTCCTTTGCTGTGATTTTTCATTATATGGTGGAACCTTCCACCTTTAGTGTATTCAAAACCAATAGATTTTATTTCATTTTCAAGTTCTTTTGAATCAGCTTCGCTCACAAAACACTCCTCAAATTCCCGTTCCCTTGCAAGTGCAGCCATGTTCTTATCCAGATTAGTTATCTTACAAACTTCCTCAAGAGACATTTCATTTAGACATTTAATCTCAAAACCATTTTCTCTTATTTTTGAAATACCTTTTCGAATTTCATTAATTCCAGGTGAAAATTTTATCGCATAATATTTGCCTTCCTTTTCGGCTCCGATTATATTTTTTGAAAAATATTTTTCTGGAAAAAAAATTGCCGCTCCATTTTCACAAACAAAAGGATCCTTTATTCCAATTCTTTTTTGCCATTCCTCTATCTCTGCTCTTGTTTTGCTTGAAACAATTATAATTGGAATTTTTTTTGCTTTTACTTGCTTAATTGCTTCCTGTGCATCCTTGAATGAATAAGTTTCATGGTCAAGCAAAGTCGAATCAAGATCAGTGAAAATAATTTTCATGCTTCCAACCACGATGGAAATTTTTTGAACTTTTTTCTATACTCAGTAATAGTTATTATAGGTGGTCTTTGTATTTCAGTAATTGGTTTTTTTCTCAAAGTATAACTTATTTTGCTTTTTTCCTTTTTGGATTCAATTACTCTATACGTTTTTTTTATTTTCTGAACCTGAATAAGCTTTCCAAGGGTATTGGCTCTTCTTGCAAAAACCTGCAAAATTCCAAATGACATGTTGCTCAGATTCTGCAATGACTGGTTTCGGTGAATTCTTTTAATCAAATCTACTTGTGCCATTTTTTCAAGACCAAATTTTTTTTCAATATCAATTAACATTGCAGTTTCCACTCCGTACCCTGTGAAAAAAGGTATTTTTTCAAGTATTTCACGCCTGCCAGCATATTCTCCGCTAAGTGGCTGAATAAAACCAGAAAGCTGTGGGAAATACATGTTGAAAAGTGGCCTTATCAGGAGCTCTGTAACTCTTCCACCTCCAAGAGGTCTTAATTCTTTTCCGACTTTTATAGGCCTTTGGTAAAATGCCTTAGTGAAACTAATTTTTTTATTTGTAAGCAATGGACCCACAAGACCATAAATGAACTTTGGACTCATATTCTTGATATCCGCATCAACCCATACAATAATGTCTCCTTTTGCAACGTAAAGGCTTTTCCAGAGGTTTTCTCCTTTGCCGCGCTTGAAACCGTATTTGTTCATTATTTTTCCGGAATTATAAAAAATTGCACCAGCTTTTTCAGCCTCTTCTTTTGTATTATCAGTTGATCCTGAATCAACAACTATTATTTCATCAAGCAATTTTTTTTTCTTATTATCAATAAGTTTTGATTTCAGTTCAGAAACCACTTTTCCAATTGTTTCCGCTTCATTAAGTGTAGGTATTATACAAGAAATAATTTTTTTTTGGTCATTTTTTAGTTTAACAAGTTTTTTAACATCTGAAAAGCTGTCTGCCTTATACCTGTTCTTGCCAAACCATTCATCCACATTCACAGTTATCTCTAAAATCAAACCCCCAAATTCCTTATAATACCCTTGGAATTTACCCTGATTTTTCGGTTTTTAGTAATATTTTTATTAACCTCGTCAGCAATCTTCTAGGGTTTAGAATGAGTGTTTTAGATTTAATGCTATCAAAAAAAATCGAACAGAAAAAATCAATCGGAATATGTATTCCGGATCATGCAAAATCGTTAGAGCAAATGAAAAAAAATGAGCATTCAAATGAATTGCAAATTGAGAAAAAAGACGGCTCATTTATCCTTGAAGGCATTTATGAGCTTGGCAAAGAAATGACCTTTACAGGAGAAGTTTTTTCAGGTTGTATTTACCCTGATTCAAAACTCATTTTAGGTGAAACTGCCTTGCCTTTGAAGGAAATTCTTTTACACGGAAGATTCGTTGAAAAGCTCTCTTCAGGACAGCGCGGAGCAATTACCATTTGCCCTGAACATTACATTAGAATTTCAGCAGGACAATTATTGGAATTCAAAAAATAATTTCATTTTTTTAACAAATTTTTTTAACGGAGTGTGATTTGATTTGGTGAAAATAGGCGAAAAAGTAGAAAATTTTGAAGTGCTTGCCTTTCATGAGGAAGCTGAAAAAAAAGTGAAACTTTCAGATTATTCCGGAAAGTGGATTGTAATGCTTTTCTATCCGGCAGATTTCACATTTGTCTGCCCGACAGAACTGGAGGAAGCGGCAATGCTTCACGAGGATTTTAAAAAACTTGGTGCGGAAATATTAAGTGTAAGTACTGATACAGTATTTGTCCACAAAGCATGGCATGATAATTCGGAAGCAATAAAAAAAATCAAATACCCTATGCTTGCAGATCCGACAGGAAAACTATGCAAAATGTTCGGAACTTATATTGAAGAAGAAGGTATGTCACTTAGAGCAAGTTTCATAATTGATCCTGATGGTGTTCTAAAATCAATAGAAATCCATGATAATAGTATAGGGCGAAGTGCACAGGAAACTCTGAGAAAACTTCAGGCTGCAAAGTTTGTGAGGGAAAACAAAGGCCTTGTGTGTCCGGCTTCATGGAGACCAGGGCAAAAAACACTCAAACCAGGTCTTGATTTGGTCGGAAAAATCTGATTAATTGGATTTTTCCCTTAAAATGGTTGCGGTGATAAATTCCGCATGGCTCCAAGCCAGCGGAACACCAAACCTAATGTATGGCCTTTTGTGATTTTTATAATTTGACCTGATTTTTCTGTACGATCTTGCCATAAAATAAAGTTCGTTCGCAATCCTGTCAAAATCCACTTTATCAAGAAGTATTTCTTTATTAAATTCCTTTTCAAAATCCATTCCTGTAAGCCATTCTTTTTTCCAGAAATCATCAAAACTTTCCTTTGATGCAACATGCTCAGGCAAAAAACCATTATTGCTCCTGAATTTTTCAATATGCGAAAGCGTCTCTTCGCCTTTCTTTTTTTTACCTGCTTTAAAATAACACTGAGCAAGCATCGCAGAGTACTGTATCCAAGGGCCTATTCCTGCATGATTATGCATGAAAGAATCTCCAATTTCACTTTCAAATCTGTAAAGCAAACCAAGTTTTTTATCCCAAAGTTTTTTCCTCATAAATTCAATTGTTGATTCGCATTTTTTTGCATCAAAAAGACCAAAATACAGCGGACTCATTAGAGTTATGTCAGCCCTCATATCCTTAGCCTTATTTTTATACAATCTCGCAATGAATCTACCTTCATCAAAAAGATTTTTTGTAATATTTTTTTTCAATTCATCTGCTTTTTCAGAAACAAATTTTCCTTCCTTTGCATTTCCATATTTGCCTGAAATTTTTTTCATCTGCTCCATGGCATCAAGATATGAACAATTAGTCCAGAGGGTGAATCCGGTTTCAATTGCAAATTCATGTATAGATGTAGTTGAACAGAAAAGTCCTGTTTCATTATCAAAATAATCTTTTATTGCAGCATTAAGTGCCTTCATACATTGTTTGAAAATCTTTTTTCCATCTTTAGGTTTTTTTTCAACAGATTCAATGGCAAGAAGATAATTGCATAAAAATGAAATGCCGTGTGCAGTATTATCCTCTTGCTTGTAAATTGAAAGATCTTTTGCATGTATACTGTAACGCTGATTCCAATGCCCGTTTTTACCTTGAATATTCATTAAAAGCCTTGAAGTATGCTCTAATATTTTGATGCATGCCTGTTCAAAATGCCCTTCCTCAACAACAACCCTAAGTGCCCTTGCAATTGCCGCAGCATCCCTTGGGTAAAAATGAGGGTAACGGCTGCTTTTATACGTTGCAATAAGCACCATGCCTTTCTGGCACTCATGAGTACAATTCTTTATAACCCTGAGATTTCTCTCTAAAATCTTGTGCAAATTGCCTTTTTCCATGCATAAAATAAGAACTTAAAATTAATAATGGTTGCCTGAAAATACGGCTAAATTATTGTATTTTCGCACTGGCAATCTGGTTCCGAAATGTACTAATGTACTTTATTTGTTTTTTTATATGGCTAATGTAAAACGATTTTTTGATACAGTGGCGCCTCAAAACCCTAAACATTTGAATAAATTCAATACTTGGCTAAAGGAAGGTTTTTATTAATTCGTATATTGAATTGTCTTTAGGGCACTATCGAGAACCTAGCTTGATAGTTTGACCGCCCTATTCTATTGCAGGAGTACCAAAGCGGTCAAATGGACCAGACGTGAATGAGCTTTATGTTTGGCATAATTTTCCTTGCGGGTCTGACTCAAGATCTGGGGACTTAGTGTCTTCGGAGGTTCGAATCCTCCCTCCTGCAATTACTTTTTTTTAATTAGATTTATGCATTAGGACACAATTGCGTCAATTTTTTCAATTATTTTAAGTGTATCTGACATTAGGTCCATGTCGCATTGCGCGCCGATTTCCATGATTTCATTGCTATTGGTTCCAATGCTTATTCTGAGTGTTTTTGTAGGCGCATCAGCAACACAAATGCGTGTATCCTCTTCTGAAAGCCCGAAGAAGTTCGTGCCGATTATAAATTCCTTAATGTTTTCCAATTCCTGTGTGCTTATGCGTTTTTCCTCAAGCGAAACCGTGCCATCATCACCAAACCCTTTTGTTATCTCAATAGTGATGCGTCCATCGTCATAAATCTTTATTTCCTTTACCTCATAAAATTCCACAGGGACAAATCCCGGCACATCTGTCTTTACTATAATTGGTTGAGAATCTTCTGTTGGAATGTCTCCGTATAGGCAATCAGGGAACTCACAGAAAGGTGCTTCTCTTCCAACCACAGTACCGTTAGCACAGAGTTTTGCTTCTTCAGTACAAGCAATATTTTCCATGGATTGCCATCCAAGTTTGTTCATTTTTTCAGAATCTGTTGAGTCAACAAGAACCGCTACCTTATCCCCTCTTGCACAGGAACATGCTTTACAAACACCTTCATAGATTTGTTTTGATGCAAAATCATAAACTTTAATTCCATTTACTTTTTCAAACCAAGCTTTAATTATAGTGGATTCTGCGTTTATTGTATTGTATCTTATTCTATTGTATTCAGAATCAGTTGAAGCCCATTGTTCCCAAGGGTTTCCGTCGCACTGTACAGGCTCAATAGAAAACCATTCTTTTTCGCCAAAAACAGGGTTTGATCTTTCTTTTTTAATATCCAGATAATAATGGTCTGTTGGTTCAGCTCCGATTGCTCCTGTTTGTGAAGTTTCCTTTGTCCAGATTCCTTCTAAAATAATTTCTTCATTTATTTTAATTGAATCAAAATCACAGTCTTTTCCCGCAACCTGAATAGAGTAATTATTTTTTCCATTAAAATCTTTTTCAAAGTACTCCGCAGAATCAAAAAATTCGGATGAACATACATTACAGCACTGGTTCTCGCTCTGGCAGGCCATTAATGTACATCTTGCTCCACTCATAATGCCTTTAACCTTTATTTTCTGGTTCAGAAATTGATCCTGATTTGCAGTAAGATCAGAAGGTTTCAGTATTCCTGAATCAGATGATTCATAAACAATTATTTTTGCAGTTTTTTCAGCGGCGTTTATTGAAACCAATTTTATATTAATATTGAATTTTTCGACAAACACTTCAGAAGATAATTTTTCGCCAAGATAAATTTCTGCAGCTGGATTAAGTTCGCACATTGCATCTTTAGGGCAAACAGAATTTAACAAAAGTCTAACTTTTTGTTCTCCTTCCCATACGCACTGAACTCCGTCCATGCACCTTGAATCATAAAAAGAATCAACATTTATCCATAGTTTATTGTTGCTTTCTAAATAATAATTGCCTTCAGTTATGGTAAATTGTTTTCCAAATTCAAATATGTTTCCATCTTGTTGTACACAACCTGAAATAGCGAAAAGTGCAAGCGCCAAAAAAGCAAATAAAGTATTTTGTTTCATGTTCATATATGGTGCTTTTCGGTTTAAATTAGTTATGTGATTGTTAGGCTTTTTGCTTAATCCAAAATCTCGCAAGACCTTTTGATGCAATCACGCTTGCAACGTACGCAATTGCCGCTCCAACAAGAATCACAAACCAGTCCTCTAAACCAAGAGGTATTGTCTGGAAAAGCAATGAGAGCGGAGTGTAAAGCACGAGTAATTGCAGAACCATTGAAAGCACAAGCGCATAAATCAGCCATTTGTTTGAAAACATACTAAGTTCATCCTGTTCCCTGATTACAACAACCCTCACAAACTCAAATACAATAAGTGAAGTAAAAACCATAGTCTGTGCAATTACAATTCCTCTTGGCAGGTACATAAAGAAAATTGCAAGTATAATTACAGTTAAAATTGCTGCAATAATAAGCATAAGAACACCTAGCTCTTTGGTAATAATCTGTTCTTTGGAGCTTCTTGGGGGTTCATTCATTATTCTTGGTTTAGGTGGATCGGCTCCAAGTGCAAGTGCAGGCATACCATCAGTAAGCAGATTAATCCATAAAATTTGCACAGGAGTTATAGGCAAATACCCAGGCAAAGATGCAATGAAAATGATTGCAACTTCTGCAAGATTGTTGGACATAAGGTAGTTAACAAATTTTCTTATATTGTCAAAAACAGACCTGCCGTATTTGATTGCCTCAATTATGGTTGCAAAATTATCATCCAATAAAATGATGTCTGATGCTTCTTTTGCGACATCACTTCCCCTTATACCCATTGCTATGCCTACATCGGCCTGTTTTAATGCAGGTGCATCATTTACTCCATCTCCAGTCATTGCAACGCTATAACCTTTTGCTTTAAGCGCGCGCATTATGCCAAGTTTTTGTTCAGGGCTTACTCTTGCAAAAATATCATACTCTAATACTGCTTTATTGAATTCCTGTTCTGATAATTTGGCAAGATCCCTAGAATCAATTATTTTTCCTTCAAATCCAATTTGTTTACCAATTGCCTTTGCAGTAAGCATGTTGTCGCCTGTAAGCATCAAAACTTTTATTCCTGCCTGCCTGGCTGTTTCAAGAGCCGATTTTATTTCCTTTCTTGGAGGATCAATCATTCCTTGTAATCCAAGGAAAACAAGATTTGATTCAATGTCTTTTGTATTTTCTATTTCTTTGTAAGCAAAACCAAGAACCCTTAATGCCTTTGATGCAAATTCATCGTTCTTTGCAAGTATATCTTGTCTCATTTTTTCAGTAAGCGCTTTTTTCTTACCCTCAATAAAAACATGCGTGCACGAATCAAGAATCACTTCAGGTGCACCTTTTGAATACGCGATTTTTACCGCGCCATAATCAACAGCAATAGTCATTTTTTTTCTTTCAGAACTGAATGGAACATCGCTTATTCTTTGCATTCCTTCAAGAACAAGGCCTGCTTTGAGTGCAGAAACAGTAAGTGCTATTTCAGTAGGATCCCCGATAAAAATATGCTCTTTATTGGTTACTTTTGTTATCGTGTCATTGCATGCAAGGCCGCACAAAAGAATTTTTTCAAGTTCTCCGGAATTAATTTTTTTTCCATTCAAAAAAAAGTTTCCTGTAATGCTTCTGCCTGTACCTGTAATAGTATAATTTTTGTTATTGTAAAAAATTTCCTGTACCGTCATGCTATTCTCTGTAAGTGTGCCCGTTTTGTCCGTGCAGATAACATCAACCGAACCAAGAGTTTCAATTACAGGAAGTTTTCTCACAAGGCTCTTTTTTTTCAGCATTTTTTGCGTAGCAAGTGCAAGCGATAAGGTGACAACCGCAGGCAATCCCTCAGGTATTGCGGCAACAGCAACGCTTATTGCAGTGATAAAAACATCAATAATGTCGGCGTTGTGAATATAAAACATTGTTCCCGCAATAACGAAAAGCAAAACAAGTATCCCTAAACTTATTTTTTTGCTCAAATCATCAATTTCAACATGGAACCTTGTTGGCTCTTCATGAATGCTTTCCAATTGATCTGCAATTTTTCCAACCTCTGTTCCAGGTCCTGTTCCGACAACTATTGCCATTCCTTTTCCCTTAACCACAAGGGTATTCATGAAAATCATGTTTCGTCGGTCTGCAAGCGCGGTATCCGCAGGAAGTGACTCGGTTATTTTTGAAACAGGAACGCTTTCTCCTGTTAACAATGATTCATCAACAGTCAAACCTTCCTTTCGAATAACTCTTGCGTCGGCACTTATTTTCATGCCTTCCTGCAGAATAAGTATATCTCCTGGAACAATTTCTTTTGATTCAATTTCCCTGAATTCACCAGCCCTTAATACAAGCGCTTTTGGAGAGCCGAGCTTTTTCAGTGCCTCAATGCTTTTCTCTGCGTTAAAATTCTGTACGAAGCCAAAAATGCCGTTTGCAATTACAATTGCAAAAATAAGGAAACTGTCAATTTCCTTTCCAAAATAAAATGAAATGAATGCGGAAAAAATTAGTATAAGTACAAGTGGAGAAGTGAACTGTTCCGCAAGCAAAGACAATAAAGATATTTTTTTGCCGAATTCAATCTGGTTCGGACCATACTTTTCAAAGTGTTCCCTTGCCTGAGTCTCTGATAAACCAGATTCTTTCGAATTGAATCTTTTTAGTAATTCTGCTTTTGAAAGAGAATGCCATTCAACCATTTTCAACCTTTATTAGTATAATTATTAATTTTAATAATCCCTTGCTTTAGCCCAAATGTGTGATTTTAAATAAATATATTACTTAACTAGTAACATGTCTACAACAAGAATCGCATCAGCGAGAAAAGCATTCAAAACAAAAGACCTTACCGCAATGAAAGCGGCACATTCACATGAAGCTTTTGATGCTGAACAAAACAAGCCAAGCCACAGCGAATATCTTGGGGACATGGTTTATGGTGCACTGGATGGCATTGTAACCACCTTTGCAGTTGTAGCAGGAGCCGCAGGAGCAAGCCTTTCCCCTTCTGTTATAATAATTCTCGGATTTGCAAACCTTCTTGCAGATGGCCTCTCAATGGCTGTTGGCAATTATCTCTCGATGAAATCCGATCAGGAATACTACACAAAAGAAAGGCAACGCGAAGAATGGGAAGTTGACCATTACCCTGAAGGCGAAAAAGAAGAAATACGCCAAATATACTTGAAAAAGGGATTTGCAGGTAAAAACCTTGAAAAAATTGTGGAATTAATTACATCAAAAAAATCCGTTTGGGTTGACATAATGATGACCGAGGAACTTGGAATGGCTGTTGAAAACAAAAGCCCAATAAAAGCAGGGCTTTACACTTACTTTGCATTCATAATAGCAGGATTTATACCATTAGTTATTTTTGTTATTTCATTTTTCAATCCGATTCCAAGTGAAATTGCATTCCCTATTGCGCTTGCACTAACTTTTGTAACAATTTTTATAGTTGGTTCATTGCGTTCATTGGTTATTGCAAAGAGTTGGCTTGCTGCTGGAATTGAAATGCTTCTAATTGGCGGGCTTACAGCAGTAGTTTCTTATGGGATAGGATTCTTGCTCGGAAGCATGGTTGGATTGACGTAATTATTTTAACCATTTGAAAAACTCTTTTTTTTCCATTTTTAAGTCTCGTTTAATGATTTTTGTTAAAAGTCCAATTCCAATAAGTTCATTGCCGTGAATTGGAATAGTTGTTTTTCTGCCATCGGGGTGAACAAATCTGTGGTGGCTTCCTCGAATCCTGGTTTCCTTAAAACCAATTTTTTCCAGAACCTTCACTATTTTCGAAGGCAAAACCTGTTTTGGTAAGGTTACACCTCTATTCTTTGAATGCCTACAAATCGTGTTTTTATTCCAACTTCTAAATCTTCATCCAAACATAATTGAATTGCTTCTTTTGTCCGTTCCATTAATTTATCCATAGTTTTAGCTTGGGTATGACACCCTTGGATTTCTGGGACATCAGCGATTAGCCAACCATTCTCATCTTTTTCAATTATTACCGTATAAATTTTTTTCATTTCCTCACTATAATACATGGTAATCAACTCCTTAAAAAACTTTTTTTTGGGAACTCATCTGAATTCCCCGTATTCCTCTTGCAGACGCAGCATCCTGTCATGGTAGTTCTCTGCCCTTGTTTTTCTCAGATCTCTTATAATCCTGTCCATTCTTTCTTCACTCACTAAAAATCACCTCAAAAAACTTGTATTACCATTGAGATTTTTGAGTAGAAGTAGTTTTTGAAACGGAGTAGATTGCCGGTGCGGAACTGCGCTCGGTTCTGGAGCGTACCATCTTCGCAATGCTCGATGGAACTTACCCTAAAACTAGCCTTTCAGCCACTCAACGAGTTCAGAATCAATCTGTGTGTTCACAAGCATTGCAGTTCCGTGCCCTGTATTCCTGAGTTTTTTGAATTCCGAATTTGCTATTTCAGTTTCAAGTTTTCCTGATGAACCAAATGAATAAGAGTCCTCTTCGCTTGCAACAATAAGCACCATTGCATTAGTTTTCATTGCTGCGTCCTCTGTTGTAACTCCTCTGTAATCCAGTCCTGGTGAAAGCAGAACAACTTTTTCAATTGCAGAATTATCTGCAGAATAATTCAATGCAACATTTGCGCCTATGCTTGCACCTACAACTTTCTTGAGCTTAAATCCTTCGGCGGTTAAAAAATCATTTGCCCCTTCAGCATCCAGAATCATTTCATTGAATTCACTTGGCTTAAAATCATTCCAGTTTTTCCTGAACGTTTTTTGCTGAAGACTCTCTCCATGTCCTCTGAAATCAATTGCGAGCACGGTAAAACCTGCCTTGTTCAGTTTCTCCGCAAAATTAGTGTAACTTTCCTTGTTACTGTTCAGCATATGTAAAAGTAATACTGCTTCCTCTCCGCCGCGAAAAAGATTTCCCTTAATCACAAACCCATCGCTTGTTTTGAAATCAATTTGTTCAAAAACCATTGTAATATCACCTTCCTTTTTTTCAACAGAAATACACCCGGATAAAAAAAGAAAAATCAAAACCAACGCAAATGCAGCAGCTTTCATTTTTTCACTCGCCATACTTTTTCTTTACTTGCTCAATTTTTTTGTCGATTTTTTTCTCAGATTCAAGCCTCTCAAGGCCGATTTCCCTTCGATCAATAAATTTCATATGTTCAACAAGTCTTGGATGCACTTTATTAACTTCATCAAACATTTTCAGAACAATTCTCCTGTAATCAGGGTGCCCATGTATTGTTGAACGCAGTTCAACAAGATGATATAGTTCCCTAAGGTTCAGGTAATTGCTCCACCTTATTCTGTACGCAAAAGGAACAACATATTGGCTTTGTTTTGGCATTTCCGATTTGATTTTTTCGTTAGTTTTTTTTGCAAGTAACATTTTTTCCGAAAACTCTTTGTCAATACCAAGTTCCTTCATTTCAGGTGGCAAGTCAAACCCAAGGGTTGTTCCAAGATCCTGCCTCTGCTGTGTCAGAACCCTGTGCCTGTGCAAATCACGATAGGATGCATAATTGCATGCCAAATCAAATTCATAAAAAGTATGCTCAAAGCCTCTTCCTGGTTTGTGGCGTCTATTCTCCCTTTTTCCTATATACTCGTTTATTACTGCAATTTTTTCCTCTTTGTCCATTGCCTTTACCTTTTTTTTTATTGTCTCAAATGAAACATCTGTAAAAGGATAAAGTGCCGCGGCAATAACTTTGTTTTCAGCATCTTTGTCATAATCAGTAAGCGTAACTTCTTCGGAAAATGGTGAGTTTTCACCTGAAAAAAGTTTTTCTGAAAGTGTACCCATGCCAATTTTTGTTTTTGCAAGGAAATTTATTGTAGGATCTCCATATTTTCCGGTAGCCCTTTTCACAAAAGAAGGCATTACTTTCATTAACTCAGTTTGCATTTCTTTGGCAACATCCCTTGCTTCCGCAAGCTCGCTTGAATGCATTTTAATAATCAAAAATTCAAGGCTTCTTCCATTACCAAATAATCCCACATTGGTTTTTGTTGAAGCGGGCAGAAAGCCCCTTAAAATATCACAAGCCTTTGCCCTGATTGTTGAACCATATGCCCTGTCACTTGTTTCCGAATCCTGTGGAAACTTTTCCATTAACCATTTTTTTGTTGGCTCAATTAACCTTGAATAAGAATCAAAAAGAGAATCGCATGTTTCAATGTACTCATCAGCATACTTTGATTCCATTATACCTGGTTCGCGCACATAAAGATATTCCCCTTCAATTTTCTTATCAAAATAAACATACCTAGTGCTTTTCTCAAGTGGTGAAATTCCTATCCTTGAATCCTCAAGTATCTTTGAAACAATATTGCTCACATTCTCGCATGCGATGTGCGCTCCGCCTAATTCGGCAACAGAATCATCACCATAACCAACCAAAACTCGATCATAAAATTCTTCTGCCTTTTGCGTGGCAACAACCTGATCATAACCCATTTTTTCCGAAAATGCAACAATTTCCTTAAAACCCATTTTTTCATCATTAATGAATTCATCTAAAAGAAGCCGCCTAATGCTTTTTGCTGTTCTGCTGTACCGTGAAAAAAGAGCACCCTTTACAACTTCAGGTAGATTAACAAGAACAAAAATATCCTTATCTAAATTAGAAAAAAACGGTTTAAGAATCTCCGCTTCCTCATTGGTAAATTTATCCATCAAAACCCCTATAGGAATAGAATTGTTTTGATTTTAAAATGAACGGTCAAATCCCGCAAATCTGATTTTTTTTAAAAAATAGGAAATAGTCCCCTTCAGGGGACTACTATTTGAATTATGAACATGTTCCTACTAATGGTTTATTTCCTGTGACTTTTGCACCTGACAAACCACCTGTAGTGTTATAGGTTATTACCACATCATAGTTGTATGAATCACCTGATGTACAACTTGGCGGAGTTCCACTTGTGTTCTGATCAGCACCTGCAGCAATAGCCGTTGAAGGCACTCCAAGATCTGTTCCGTCAAGAGTGATTGATGTAACAGTAACTTTCTTTGTGGATGTGTTCCTCAAAATAAAGTTAGCATCAGCACCGCTTATACTGTATTCAAGTATCCCAACAGGGGATGTTGACTGCCAGTAAGCTTTACTCTGTGACTCAGTAATTCCTGCCGATAAACCAGGGAACCAACCCATTACTCCAACAACAACCAATGCAATTACAATGATTATTGCAAGAATGATGAGATATTCAGTAGTACCTTGTCCTTTTTTTCCAAACATTCCATTTCACCTCCTATTCCTAAAGATATTGTATCATCTAAAGCATTTTTACTTTTTAAACCTTCTGTTTCCTTGAAAATATTTTATGTTTGTTAAAAGCTCAAGAATTGTGAAAATACTGTTCTTGCAATAAAAAACACGATAACTGTAGCAATAAAAATCAAAGGGAAATTAATCAATCCAAGTTTTGCCTTTCCTTTGTTAAGAACGCCGATGAAAAGGGATGAAAGCAAAGCATTTATGAAGAAAAGAAGCAGTGCAGCCATTTCCATGAATTCAGGGGTAATGTTCAGTTGCGATGATAAAAAACCAACAGGGCTTCCAGAACTGTCAAAACTGCTTTGTGCCTGAATGTTTGTTACCATAACAAGAAATTGCACTGAAATTGCCATCAGAAGCGGAGTTCCGATTACAACAACAAAAGCCACAAAAAGAACATACATTTTTGTTGTAGCAAGCAACTCTTTTCTCATTTCCTGAATATCCCTGAGATAATTTGCAGATGTTTCAAGAAGCGCGGACAATTTTCCGCCTGATCTTAATGATTGGCCGAAAAAAGAAACAGTTTCCTCTAATTGTGAACTCTTTATCCTGTTTTTTAAATTCAAAAGTGCTTCAGTAAAACTCTGCGTTCCAAGAGCCTTTGCAGTGGCGACTTTTATTTCTTCGCTCAGTGGTCCGAATTCTTTTCTGGCCGCAGCCCTGAAAGCGGCAAAAGGAGTCATGCCTGCACTCACATTACTTGAAACAAGCATGAGAAAATCAGGCAGCACAGATTCCACAATCGCAGTTCTGCTCTCAATTTTATAATAAATGTGTAAATACAAAAGTGCGGTTGTTATTCCTGCCATTGCCATTGAAAGAACAATCGAAACAAACAAAGGTTCCGTAAAAATCAGAATTGCAAAATCGCCAATAATTATATTGGCTGTTTTTTCAAAATTAAAAAAACCAAATGTTTTGCCGATAGTCCAAGGCAAAAGAAAACCGATTACTCCGAGAAGCCCGATAAGAAAAATTCTTTTACCGAGCCAAATATCAAAATCAACTCTATGCCCTGAATAAGTAAGTGCATTGTAAACCGCACTTTTCTTTTTTTTCTCAGGAATAAAATCCGAAAGGCTCCTATAAAATCGGTCAAAAAAAGTCATACATACACCTTAGGAACCCTTGTTTTGACAAAGCCAATAAGCATAACCTGCATTGCTCCTGCAAAAAGAATGAACAGTATAATCGTTTCAGGTCCAACTGAAGCGCCAGCCATTGCTGAAAGAATAACCAAAAAAGTGATTCCAATTGTAGGTATTGCCGCGGCAAGCATCAAATAAAGAAGAATCCACATGTTGAGCTCTGCAGCATAATTCTTTATTGCCCTAAGCTGCAGTCTATTAAGTAACTGCACTACTGTTTCAAGCGAGCCCTTAAGTGAAGCCCCGCTCCTTAATGCAGTAATCAGTTGCCAAATTATTTTTTTCATATATTCGCTGTTGGTTTTTACCGCAAGTTTCTCAAGCGCCCTTGCCTCACTCTCACCAGAATTAATATCCTTTACAACTTTTCCGAATTCACCCGAAACATTTCCATAATTTGATTTGCTCACATTTGACATTGCATCAAATAATGAAACTCCGCTGCTCACCTGAATAAGCATGCTGTTAAGTGCAAATAATAAACTTTGATCAATTCCTGAAGAATATTTTTGTGCAATGATTTTCGGGTATACTAAATGCAATGCAAAAAAAACAATGAAAAAAATCAATCCGAATAAAGTTGCAATAATTGAATTATCCGCAAGAATCTCACCATCCCTCATGAAAAAAAGCGCGTAGAAAAAAGAGAAAAAAAGTATTCCATAAATTGCCGCAGAAAAAAATGATGCAGTAAGATATCTTTCAGCGCTTGTATCCACATTTGCCTTGTAAAGATCGTACTTTAAATTATAAAAAACCCTTGAAAGCCTTTCTCCAATCCAAATGAATTTCCTGTTCATCTTGTTTATTCTTTCCAGAGAAAAAAGCATGAATTTTATCTGCAATTAATCCACCTTGAAAAGTTCCTTCGGGTCGAGTTTCTTCTTTGCCGCCTTTACAACCAAATCAGGCTGTGAGTAAAACAAATTCATAAGATTACCAACCTGGTCAATGTCATTCTGATTAGTTTCAGACATCCAGTTCAGTATCCTGGCTCGTTCCTCCAGTTCCTTTGTAATCTCAGTTTCTGTCATTCCTGTATTAAGGTTGAGATTTCTCACAAACTTTGAAGCAGGATTGGTTGTTTCCCACTCATCTTCCCGGGGAAGCCACTTGAAAATAGTATTCGAGTTAAGCTGTTGATCACCAACACCTGTATCGATTTCCGCAATTTCAAATGTCCTTCTCACATTATGCTTCCTGTCCCTGTGCTGAACAAGAATAAGATCAATTGCCTCAACCTCAAGCGGGGGAATGCTAATAGGCTCCTCTATAAGTCGCCTTAGAGCCTGGTTTGAGCTGTTTGCGTGTAGTGTGCTGTAAACACTGTGCCCTGTATGCATTGCTTCAAACAAAACCTCTGCTTCAGTATGTCTCCTAATTTCACCAACAATAATTCTGTCAGGCCTCATTCTCAAACTTGACTGCATAAGGTCAAGCATTGTAACTTCTCCCTTGCTTTCCTGATTCGGATTCCTTGTTGTAAGCGGCACCCAATTATCATGCAAATACTTCGGCAAAAAAAGTTCCCGTACATCCTCAATGGAAATAATCCTGTGGTAATTTGGCATGAACGCCGAAAGCGCATTAAGCGTGCTTGTTTTTCCAGAAGCCGTTCCGCCCGCAATAATAATGTTCATTTCATACTGCATTGCAAGCCAAAGCACAGACGCCATTTCAACATTCATTGTGTGGCTCTTTCCAATAAAGTCAATTATTGTCCAAGGTCTTCTTGCAAAGCGCCTGATTGTTAAAGTATTTCCAAATGAACTGATTGGATGCAGTGTCGCATTAACCCTATCCCCTGATAATAAATGTGCATCAAGAATTGGGCTAAGTGTTGTAATGTCCCTTCCGACTTTTCTTGCAATTTGGCTTGCATAATTATAAATCGCATCCTCTGATTCAAGCTTCATATTAGTTTTCAGCCAACCATGCTTCCTATGGTAAACAACAACAGGTGTTTTGCTGCTGTTGATGGTTATTTCCTCAAGGAAATTATCTTCCATCATTAACTCAAGTTTTCCAAGCCCATACATGCTATGCAGCATAATTCCTGCAAGCATATTCGTGCTTTCAGTATCTAGTGAACCAAAATATTTTTCGAGTTCCTTTTTAGAAACATCAAAAAAAGCAGTTTTCAGTTTCTGACTCTGGTCTTTATCAGTAATATCAGTTCCCTCAAAAGGAATTTTATCCACAATCTGCTCCTTGATTTCATCCATGAATGCGGAAGTATAAGAATTTATTTTTGGGGCATCAAGGAAATACAAAGGTCTTTCCTCGCCCTTTTGTTTAATGATTTTGATTTTTACAGGAACAAAATCAACCACGTAACTATACTCTTCAACAATTTCTCCTGTTGCCTCTTTAGCTTCCAGTTGAGGCAATTCAGTTTGAAGTGAAATCCACGGGCTTGAAGTCATAAGTTCAGGATAATGAACATCAACAATTCCATGCTTTTCAAGCGCAAGTGCAATGTTCTCTACTGATTCAATTTTCATCCCGAATTTTTCTGAAATTTCCTTAAAATTAACTTTTTTTGATTTGCCAATAGACTGAATTATTTTCTCAACAGGGGTTTCAATAATGCTTGATTTTACGACTATTTTTCCTGCCGAATTTGCTTTTGCCTTATTTTCCTCAACCTGCTTCTTGTCCACTGATTTCACCTATAATACTTTGCTTTTTCATTAATAAATTGTTGGTTATGACAAACCATGAGAGTCTTTGGGTCTTCAGCACGGTTTGTCAGGTAGCAGACCCAAAAACACAAGGAACTTACCTAAATTACTTTATGGGTTTGCTATAGTCATGATTTTCCCAAAATAATGCTCTTTGAAATTTCCATGCCCTTTTGGCTATAACTTACATTGCCATCATACCACCAGCTTAATTCAGCTGATCCTGAAACACTTGTTGCGCCAATATCGGCAGAAGCAATTACTCCTGGAGCATTAATGCTGTTAATCAGCCTTATTGCATTTGTATCATTGCCAATGGCACCAATAGTTATGTAGAATGATTCGCCTGTTGTTGCATTGTAATCCCAGCTGTAAGTGTTTTCAATCGAAGAATCAAGTTTCCCTGAATAGGTTACAGTATTTGATGCATTCAAATCAGTAAAATACAGGTTCACATTGATGTCGCCTGTGGCATCCTGCCAGGTCCAAGCATTAGCACCAACACTTGAACCGCTTATATAAACATTAATATCAATTGCAACAAATCCAGTGTCTCCATTAGGCATATACACCTGAACCGTAGAATCCGTAATGTAATTGTAATCATATTGCATTCCGTTCGAAAAAACCAGTTCACTTATTCCATCAGTAAGATTTGAAACCCCGACATTTATATCCGCATTCTGTGCGGAAGCATAATTGCCAACAGCAAAAGCGGCATAATTGTTCAACTCATTGTTGTTGATATCTGCAGGAATTTTAGTGCGGAATGAAAATCGGGTAAATTGTTCTCCTCTGTTTACATCAACGCTTGTGCCGAGTATTGCATTTATATCTGAAATAACATCTTCCGCAACAAAACCCGCCTTTTCAATTGAAAAATTTTCCCCGATATGCGCCTCATCAACTGCATTAAGATTGTAAACAAACATTGCAGAAGCAAGAATCGTGGCAGTTATTATCAAAGTGCTTATGCTAAAAATAAATCCGCGTTTCATTAATTCACCTTGTACCATGCAGTTAACCTTGCAACATAAATATCTACAGTTCCATTATTTGCCACAATAAAAGCCCTGCTGATTGTTGTGGATTCGCTGAAATTTTTCTCGCAGTTTGGCCTCACCACGGAAAGCTGCGCATTGTTCAAATCACTGCCTTCATAAATTCCCAGATCGGTGCAAATGGATTTCGGCAATTTGTTCATGAAAACCCTGAGCTGATTAACCCTGTTATTCTCAACCGCCCAGTTCAGCTCACCGTTTTTTTCAAGCACCGTAACAAGGTCCATTGTGGTTTCCTTCAAAGTAAGATTTGATTTCTCCTCATAACTCACCTGTCCGAAATAATAAGCGCTTATTGAAATTACACTAAGCACGATAAACACTGCCATTAGCGCATCAATTGAAATCACAACTCCTTTTCTCATTCCTCAAACACCTTCATGCGCACAACAACATTTTTTCCATTGTAAAAAGCAAATCTATTCACTGCAGTAATATTATTACTATCGCCAGAATCAAGACCGAACTTCGCAAGCTTCTGATTATTTTGCAAATTAATTACTGTAATCTCAACATCGTACTTTGCAAGTCCCAGAATATCCTTTACATCAGAATAGCGGGTTGCATTCAAATCCAGAAACCTTTGTAATTTCGCCGAATCAATTTCATTCCTGGATTTTGCAATTCCGATTCCAAACACATTATTTAAATCACTTTGATTTTCCCAATTGCCCGGATTACCTTCAGTGTAAATAACTGAGTTAGCAGCATGCATTGCCGCCTCGGTTCTAAAATTATCTTTTTCCAAAAATTCCAATCTGTTAGAGCTTTCATTAGCAAAAACAATAATCAAAGTAAGTATCATTAAGAAAATTGTTCCAGCAACAATCAAATCAACTGAAAAAATCTGACCCTTTTCTTTTCTATTTTTAACCATATCAATTCACCTATGCTGGATTGTAACCTGTTGTTGTGTAAGTGCTTGCGTCGCTGAATTCGAAAGTAATTGTGTATGTTTCTGTTTCATTATCCATGTTGGCTGAAGGAGAACCGCCTTCCCATCTAATCCAGTTATTTGATGTAAAAGATTCTTCTGGCAAAATGGTGAAATCAGTAACATCATTCCATTCTCCCGAAACACTTGCAACAGAATTCCTTTGCACATTGTTAATTGTTATTACATCAACATCTGTATCGCCATCAGTATCGCCTGCCCATGAAACTTTAATTCTTGTTACTGTAATTGTAGTTCCATTTGATATATTGTTAATAGTCCAGAAGGGTGCTGTTTCAGCAAGTGTACAATATCTTCCTGAAGGGCTTCCTGTTGAAAGGCAAGTGAATATGGCAGAATTCCATGCCTGTGAAAAGCAGGCTGCTTGTGTAGGGCATTCATTGCTGACAACCGCATCATAATAGAAAACAATTCTGCCATTGCTATTTATTATTGGAAATTCCTCTCCCGCAACAAACACATTTTGATCAACAGCGCTTGTCACAAGTGGCGCATCAACAAAATTATCCTCCCAGTTAACCCTTACAACATTTCCAGCAAAGCTAATATTATAATCAAATTCTTTTCCCAAAAGAATATTTTTATCAGCGCCTTCACCAGCAACATAAATCTCATTAACCATTCTCGCAACTTTATTCGCAATGACTTTTGCTTCTGCAGTTTTTTTTGTAAAACCAAAAGTCGAATTCTGCTCATTAAAAATGAACATTGAAAAAAGCAGAATCGAAGCAAGAACCCCTGCAATCACCATGAACTCTACCGAAACCTGCCCTTTTTTCATCAAAAATCCCTTAGTCAATTGTCAAATCTAGGTTATCAAAATAAATTGTAATGTCCTCGTTGTTAGCATTCCAGCTTCCAAGTTTGCCTCCAAATTCTGCATAATATGTTCCTGCTCCAGTAATTAGTGAAGTTACATCAATGCTTTCGCTTCCGCTGCCCGCAATGCCGTTTATTGCATCATAATAAATTTCATTTGATGAATCCAACCCGGAATCAAGGTTTGACCCAAGATAGGTCATTCCGCTTGAATCGCCAAACCTTACTTTAATCCAGCCGGCTTCTCCCGTATCAACTCCTGAATCTATCATGCCCCAATTAAAAATAAGGCTGGCTGTCTGCCCGGCTACTATAGCGGAATATTGCTCAGAGTTAATTTCAAATTCCACTCCATATGCCGCATTTGCGTTTGTGCCTGAAGTGTCGCACGGACCATAATCCCCAAGCCTTATTTCAAGCCTGTTGTCCCCGCCAACAACCGAATCGCTGGTTGAATTGTCATCGTTCGGATCCGCATTGAACTCATAACAATCAGTGCCGTTAACATACACGTCGCTTTTCCAATCCCACCCATCAAGGTCTCCGTCTATTCCGAATGTATTTGCCGTGCTGTTAATGTCATTGCTAAAATTTATTGGCTGAGGATCATCAGCAAAAATGCCCCACAAATCAACCTGGTAGCGCAAAGGCCATAAGTTAGTCAGATATGTTGATGCATCCGTAAAAGTGAATAATATTTGAAAATTTTCAAATTCATCATTCACATTCGGGCTAATCCTGAATTCGTTTTGCGTATAAGAAGTTGTTGCAGCCAATGTGGCATCGCTTGTAAGCGTAACTTCTTGTCCATCAGTTGCGGATCCTGTCCAGTAAGTTGAATCATTAATGAACCTTAACCGATTAAGGGTTGAGGAATCAAGGTCAGTTTTGCTCCACTCGTTGATGGTAACTTTAGCTATTGCGATTGCCGATCCGGCAGTATTTTCAATTGTCCACTCGCCTATCTTTGAGTTTGAAACAAATGAAGCGGTGCTCCAATCAAAGACAAAGCTGTCAGACATTCCCTGTATAACAGTTATGTTCAAATTCAGCGCATCGGAATTTAAAGAGTCATCCTCGGCAGTTATTGTTCCGGTATAGCTTCCTTGGCTCTGTGCTCCGGGAACAGTTACAATGAAAGCCTTCATAGTGCATTGTCCGGCGTCCAGGCTTGAAATTGTTGAAATGGCTCCAATCCAGCTACTTATTGTTCCTGAGTTGGCGAATGCAATATTGGTCATTGTCGCACCTGAGTTATTGCAGACCTGCAAAGAATTACTGTCCATGCCTCCAGAGACAAGACTGACTGAATAAGTTGGAGGAAAAATAATCAATTCTCCGGACGGTTCTGAAGGCTCGGTCTGAACCTCTATGTTTACAGGGACGCTGATGTTGTCATCTCCTGTAATGTAAGTTGCGCCAAAACCAATGCTCCCGATATAATTAGTTTCAGGTGCGGATGATGAAGCAAAGCTCAGTGTTACATTCTGGTCCTGTCCTGAGTTAAGTGCGAATGTGGAAGGGCTCATCATGAGGGTTATTTCGGGGTGGCTCCATGAAGTGACTCCGTTTACAGTGACGTTTTCCGAACCATTGTTTGTTACAATTATACTTTCTTGCTCTGAATCAGTTGGAGTCATTAGAACATAAATGCTTGTTTTGTCCACTGAAAGATTTTCCGCTCCGACCGCAACATAATTTTCATAAGCCGTTAACCAGATTTCATGACCGCCACTTGTGGCAGGAATTGTTCCGCTCAAAGTTACATCCGCAAGAGCCTGAAAATCCGTGCCATAAAGATTAAGCACAAAAGTATTTCCATTTACTCCAGATGCCGATTCCTCTGTTCCGTCAGGCACAACATAGTAAATTTTTTTTCTCGCACCAAGACCCTGCCTATAAACATCATTTGCCGCATCCCTTAAAGTATTAACCGAAAGCTGTGCGGTTTCTTCTCCCTTTTTCTTGTTCAAATCAGTTACCGATTCACTACTCAGCGAAAGAACACCAATAAGAATTACCATAGAAACAGCTAGTATAATAAGTAATTCTGCAGATGCCTGGCCCTTCTTGAACATTCGCTTAAATATAGTTTTATGTAGTTAAAAGACTTTCTTACTGTTAGAAATTTGTGAAAACTTCAACATCGCTGTAAATGACAATCCCGGTTTCTTCAAACTGTATTGCAAGCAAATTATCCGTGTGTTTTGTTCCGCGCATTTTCAGGATTTCCATGCTATGAACCCTTTCATCAGTCTGCTTTTGTTTTGCATAATAAATTGCAACAACTGCATCAGTGAAATAAGCAATGTTACCTTCCGCTTCCTCAAGAACTTTTGGAGGAGTTTCAGAAATTATTATTGAAGTGCAACCCCATTTTTTCAATGATGAAAGCAAATCAACCACGCTTTCTCTTTTTTGGTACTCATCCCTGAATAACAAACTGTATGCGGTTATGGAATCAAGTACAGCCCTTTTTGCACCCATTGCCTTTATCGCATCTCTTATCGGACCACCGCCTTCTTTCACAAGTTTTTCAACCTGATGCGGTTTATATTCAAGCACTTTGAATAACCCTTCCTTCTCAAGTTTTTCAAGTTGGAAATCAAATCCAAGCGTATGTTTCATTACTGAATCTCGTGTTTCTTCAAAAGTAATGTAAATTCCAGGCTCTTTATAATCCATTGCGCCATGAGCCAAAAACTGTATTCCAAGAATTGTTTTTCCTGAGCCAGCAGAACCAACAACAAGAATATTGGAGCCCTGCTCAAAACCGCCTTCAATCAAAGGGTCAAGGCCTTCAACTCCAGTATGCATTCGTTCAATATCTTTTTCACCTAATTTTTTTTCAGAAAATTTTTTCTCCTCTGCCGATATTTCTTTTTTAAAATTCTTTTTCAGATTTTCCCTTAACTTTTTTTGCAAATCATCAAATATAAGCTCTTTTTTGTCGACTGGTTTTGCTTTTTTTCCTGCTTTTGTTTTATTGCTTATTGCAGCCTCTACTTTTGCAGGATCAAAACCACTTTCGCTTTCGATTTCCTCAGCAACTACCTTTTCAGGTTCTTTTGGCTCAGACTCGGAAATTTCATTTTTTTCCCGCTTTTGCTGAATTTCTGTTTCTGCAGGTTCAGAAATAGGTTCAGTTTCTTTTGGTTCAGTGGATTCTTTTTTCTTTTTCTTTTCTGCTTTTTCGCTCTTTTCAGAGTCTCTTTTGGATATTGTGCTTTTCTTTCCGCCGATTAAACCGCTGAAATCAACTTTTGCCATTCAAATATTACTGATTTAAGATTTAAAAGCACTTACCTCAGCAGCATATTGCTTCGGGTAAGATTTAATAATAAGAAAACGGTTGATTATTCATCATGAATAATATTCAAAAGCAGATTTTTTCAGCAATAATGTTCTACCTTGGAGGCTCATTATTACTTTCACTTTCAGCTCTAAGCTTCATTCAAGGCATTATTTTCCACCTCGATGGATCAAATCCTCTATTAATAATACCTTATTATTTCTCCTCTGCACTTGCACTTATTTCCGCGCTTTTGGTTTTCTCAAGGGCAACAACATTGCTCAAAGCAGTATGGTTCTGAAAACCAAATCTTCTTTTCCTCTAATTTTTCCCTCAAATTACCTGTCTGATTTAAATTTCTTTTGCAACACTTTTGAGTGTTACAAAACTTTTAGGATTGGTGAGTAAAATTGAGTGAAACATTGGTTGCTGAAACGTTAGTCCAGCTTATAGTAATACTTTTTGCCGCAAAACTTACAGGAATGATTTTCAGCCATTTCAAGCAATCAAAGGTTCTTGGGGAGCTTCTTGCAGGTCTTTTGTTAGGTCCAAGTCTTCTTAATGTGCTTAACCTTCACAGCGAACCAATAATTTTCCTCGCAGAATTAGGCGTAATAATGTTACTTTTTGAAGTGGGTCTTGAATCCAAGTTTGATGAACTAATGAAATCAGGTTTCAGTGCGCTCATGGTTGCAATCATCGGTGTTGCAATACCTGTGCTCCTTGCATTGCCGTACCTTTTTAGTATAGGACTCGACTTCAATGTAGCATTTTTTATAGGTGCAACTTTAACCGCAACAAGTGTTGGGCTTACAATGAGGGTTCTTGCGGAAATGAACAAAATCCAAAGCCTTGAAGGAAAAATAATTTTGGGCGCGGCAGTAATTGATGACATTTTAGGACTCATAGTTCTTTCAATACTCACCGACATGGTAAACACTGGCAGTATTGAACCATTCAATATCGCAAAAATAATTGGTTTATCGGTCTTGTTTTTGGGCATAATGATTGTTGCAGGAAAACTCCTTGAGGAAAAAATTTTCAACTTGGTGAAAAAACTTAAGGTAGAACGAACATTCATTGTAATGGCATTCGTGTTCGCAATCTCAATGTCTTACATTGCGGCAGGAATCGGTCTTGCAACAATTGTTGGTGCGTTTGCAGCTGGTCTTGTTCTTGAAAGGGAAGAAAATGAAACGCCCATTAGGAAAAGAACTCATATTCTTGTTGAGTTATTTGCCCCGATTTTCTTTGCAACTGCAGGAGCCGCAGTAAACGTGTTTGCTGTAATTACACCTGAAATAATTCCAATGGTTGTTATACTAACAATAATTGCAATTGTTTCAAAAGTGGTTGCAGGTCTAGGTGCCTGGAACACAAAAGCATCAAAGCTTGCAGTCGGAGTTGGAATGATTCCAAGAGGCGAAGTTGGTTTGATATTTGCCAGCTTTGGTTTGCAGAAAGGTCTTGTTGGTAATGATATTTACTCCGCATTGGTTCTTGTAATAATGATTACAACATTCCTAACTCCGCCATTGCTCCAAAAAGCAATGGACAGAATCTATTCTGCATCAAAATATTTCGAGAAGCAGGAAGAAGATGATGTTGCGGCAATTCAGGAAATGTAAAAAGTTTCCTGTGTAATCTTTTTTTAAAAAATTAGTTCTTTTTTTTTAATTAGTTTTTTTTATTATCTTCCAGAATAATTAGGGCTTTCTTCTGTAATTGTAACATCATGTGGATGCGATTCTTTCAAACCTGCAGGGCTTATCCTAATCATTTTGCTTTTTTTCATTAATTGTGAAATGTCCGCACAGCCAGCCAAACCCATTCCTGATCTTAAGCCGCCAGTAAGCTGGTAAATTATTTCTGAAACACTTCCCTTGTAAGGAACAACTCCTTCAATTCCCTCCGGGACAAACTTTTTTTCCTCTTCAACATCAGCCTGAAAATACCTGTCCTTAGAACCCTGCATCATCGCGCCAACAGAACCCATTCCTCTATATTGCTTGAATTTTCTGTTGTTCAAATAAACTGTTTTTCCAGGTGTTTCTTCACATCCCGCAAAAATCGATCCAAGCATAACTGCGCTTGCTCCAGCTGAAATTGCTTTTGTAATATCTCCGCTGTACTTGATTCCGCCGTCAGCAATAATTGGCACGTTACCAGCGGATTTTGCCGTTTCCATAATTGCGCTTATCTGCGGTACACCAATTCCTGCAATTATTCTTGTAGTGCAAATGCTTCCAGGACCAATACCGACTTTTAATGCATCAGCACCTGCATTGATAAGTGCTTTTGCCGCACTTGCAGTTGCAATGTTTCCTGCAATAATTTCAATATCAAAAGTTTTTTTATAACGTCTTACAGCATCAATAACATTTTTTGAATGCCCATGGGATGTATCAACAACAATAACATCAACTTCCTGCTTAATCAATTCCTTTACTCTTTTATCATCTTTTGGGCCGACCGCGGCACCAACAATAAGCCTTCCTTTATCATCCTTAATCGCATTCGGGTATTTTGTTTTGTTCTGAATATCTGTAATTGTAATTAACCCTGTGAGTTTTCCTTCTTTATCCACTATTGGTAATTTTTCAATTTTATTTTTGTGCAAAATTTCCTTTGCCCTTGCATAAGAAACTCTTTTCGCCTCAGTAATAAGTTTTTTCTTTGGAGTCATAATCTGGGAAATCTTTTTGCTTGGATCATCCTCAAACAAAAGATCCCTGTTTGTAACCAAACCAACAAGTTTTCCATTATCTACAACAGGAAAACTATTTATGCCATATTCTCTCCTCAACGCATTAAGTGTAATAAGTCTGTCATTTGAAGAAACAGTAATCGGATTACTAATAATCCAGAATTCAGCACGCTTTACTTTCTCAACTTCACCGGCCTGAACATCAGCAGGAATGTTTTTGTGAATAATTCCCATTCCACCTTCCCTTGCAAGTGCAATTGCTGTTGCATGCTCTGTAACAGTATCCATTGCCGCACTCAGAATCGGAATATTAAGCGACAATTTTGGGGTTATTTTTGTTTTCAGAGAAACATTACGCGGAAGCACATTAGATGCATCCGGAAGAATAAGCACGTCATCAAAAGTCAAAGCAATATCCTTTGATATCTTACCTTTACCCATATAATAATACGCCTCTGTTACTTTAAAAAAGTTGCGTTTATCCGGTTATTGTCTGCCGTGCTTTTTTGCCACTAATAAATGGATGTTGTTATTCGGTTCGTCGGGGTCGGTTCTGGTTTTTTCGCTTGTAACAATAGTCATGCCTTCTCCAGCAAGAATTTTTGCAATCTGTTCCGGTTTGGGAGGATTTGTTTTGTAATCTGGCCTATAAATGAGCACCATGCCACCATTTGCCCCTAATTTTGAAACAAGGTTTTTTAATGCATCTTCAGGTTGCTTTACATGGTGAAATGCCTCATTCGAAATCACGACATCAGCCGATCCTTTCATAATGGGCGAATTTTCAAATGTGCCATTGAGGTTTTTCATTTTTGATGCGCGCCGAAGTCCCAGAATATTAATTGCAATTTTTTTTGTAACCTCCCTCATGCCCTTAAGTGGTTCAATTCCTATCATACTCCCTATCTGCGGGAATTCCTTCAACAAAAATGCTTCATGGTGCATGAATCCGGCACCATAACTGACTATTTTTGCTCCCGGTTGAATGTTAAGTGCCCGTAACCCTCTTACCATGGCCGTGTGGTCGATAATATTGTCTTCCGGGCCGTAAATTTTTCCATAATTTTTAATCATATATGCAAATCGTTTCTGTTCCATTTTCTGGTCAGCCGACATTCTCCTAAGAGTTTCCCTAACTCTTGGGTTGAGGCGGTGATAGTGGTCCGCATATTCCTCAAAAGTCATTTTCCAGCTTGGTTTAAACCAAAGCAAAAACTGCCTGAACCTTGTAGGATTCTGATTTGCTCTTTTTACTTGTTTGATTTCATGTTTAACAGTCGGTTTGTGCATTAATTTCACCATTAGCTATTAATATATAATTAATTATTTTGGAATATAAAAACATTGCTTATGAAGAATCCTTTTATATAGATTAATTTCATTATATAATGAATTATAGCAGGATAGTAGGGGGATTTGATTTGCTGGAAGGATATCTGACATTACTTGAGGAAGCGGCTACAAACGAAACAGTTGTTGCTCTCGCAATCCTTGTTTTTGGAGTAATATTCGCAAAAGTAATTGGAGTTGCTTTAAGCAAAATTAATGACAAATTAAAATTAGTTACTGTAGCATCATTAAAATCCCTTGCACAGGTTCTTGAATTAATGATATTTCTCATATTTGCCATAATCGCACTCGGTGTATTGGGAGTTCAGTTTGCACGCGATGTTCTTGTAAAGGTTCTTGATGTCGTGCCAAATTTGCTAATAATAGTGCTCCTTTTATTGCTTGGTTATGTTATAGTAAACCTTGTAATCGATATTCTGAAAAGTTTCTTCATAAGAATCGGAAAACAGGATTACCTCACAGAATTCGGCGTATCACAGCAAATGATAAACAACGTTTTCTTTGTTCTCAAAATATTCCTGTACATTGTGCTCCTTAGTGTAACTCTCAATTACTATGCGAGACCTGTGCCGTTTGTTGACAGCATTATAACAGGGGTTGTTTTCACATTCGTGTTTTTTACAGGCGCACTAATAGCCTACTCTTTCAGGGACTATGTTGCAAACATGTTCCTTGCAAGGCACATTGAAAAGCAGGTTCTGAAACCAGGCCAAAAAATACTTCTAGATGGCCTTGAAGGGGAAGTACTTTCAGTGAACAACCATGGTGTTGTAATAGAATCAAGCACAGGCTATAATGTCATAATTCCAAATTCCACTTTAATGACAAAAGAAATACAAGTTAAAAGAGTCCGAAGCAATATCGGTAAAATTGAAAAACTCATGAATAATTTTACGCCGCAATTGCCAAGCCATTGTGGGCCTGCAAGTGCTGTAATGATGCTCCAGTTTTTCGGTTATAATGTTTCTCAGGAAGAACTTGCAAAGGAAGCAAAAACAAAAGTTCCTGGCGGCACAGAACCAAACGATTTAATTAATGCAGTGAAAAAATTCACTAACAATGAACTAAGAGGAAAGCTTGTTCGCTTTGATGAAATCTTTGACCTTGCTGAGGAAGTAAAAGCATGGATTGCCGAAGGTGCACTAATAATTCTTTGGTACAAAAAACCAGTGCTTTTCCCGAACAACGACAGCAAATCTGGACACTATGTTCTTGGCGTCGGAGTTGAAGGAGAAGAACTCATAATAATGGATCCAAGCAATGAAACTGCAGGCGTTTACATGGTAAACAACAGGGTTCTTGAGGATGCAATGGACCAATATGACATTTCAAGAGGCTATATAATATTCGCCAAGAAAGGAACATCGGCCTTCTGGCGTCTCAATGAAGGGCTCATTTACAGCAATGTTGCATCTTACAAAAACCTTTCAAAATCCTTTGAGAGGTACCTCAAAAGGCAGTTCAGGCAAAGAAATCTTATAAATGAAATAATTTCCGAACATCTGCTTTCTTCTGTAAAAGAGGAAAAGGTAAAGCACGTGTGGAAACCTGATTTAACCGCATCAAAAAACAAGCAGGAAAAGGACAAAAGTGATGCTGTGAAAAAATCAGAGTCTAAAGAGGAAGGCAGTAAAAAATAATTTTTGATTTTGGAGTGTAATGCACAATGGATGTTGCAATCATAGCGGAACAGCAGGACGAACAACTCAAAAAGCTACAGGCAGCATTCAAAGAAAAATCCCTTACTGCAGAATTCATTGAGGTGGGTTCGCTTGGAATATTCGTGGAAAAAAACGTTTCAATGATTTACCATGAAAGCAGGCCATTCAGTGAATATGATTCGGTTTTTATTGATCTGCCTCTTGAATTCACCCTTTTTGCGGAACCATTCCTCAGTGAACTTGTGGATGCGGGAATTTATTGCCCAATGAAACCAAATTCATTTTACGTGCTTTCAAACAAACCTTTCCTTTACTCAACATTAAGCATGAAAAAAGTAAAAATAACAAAAACTGATATTCTCGCTGACAAAGAAACCGTGGATTCATCACTTGAAGATTTTGCATATCCGCTTATAGTAAAAACGTTTTTAGGTTTAAAAAAAACAAATTCCGTGTTAATTGAATCTGAAAGGTCATTGAGATCGTTCATAAAAAGCATTTCAGTTAGTTTTGATGCAATAACAATTCAGGAATACATTGAGGGTGATGTCGACCAGAGTATTGTAATAGGGGATGATGTTTACACAATCAAAAGAAAATGGGTTGAAAAGGAGCTTGCGCATTCAAAAAAACCACTCAATACAAAACTCGCTGACCACGATAAAGAAACTGCAATAAAAGCTGTGAGAGTAGCCGGCCTTGATATCGGTGTTGTAAAAATGATTCAGGGCAAAGTAATAGGTGTCAGAAAAAAACTTGATTTGGATTTATTTTCTGATGCCCTAAGTATCAACATGTATCATAAAATTGCAGTCCATTATGCGGAAAAAGTTCATGGCGGTAAAGTATGAATATCTGCATCCTAAGCGGCGGTTCAGGGGATGATGTAAGAACCCTTATAATAGAAGAAGCAAAGAAAAAATTCGATTCCGTGCTTTACGTTCACCTTAGCAAAATAAGAATTCTATGCCGGGAAGACGGTCCGAAGATTTTTTACAAAAACAAGGATCTTTCGGACTTTGATATTGTATGGGTAAGAGCATTCGGAGAAGACTTTGTTCTGGCTGAACTTGTTTTAGATGTTCTTGAAAACTCAGATACTTATGTTCAGAGCACGGCAGAAGCCTTCCAGGTTTGCAGCCACAAATTTTATACTGTAAAACTTGCAGGTGCAATAGGAATCCCTGTTCCTGATTCCTCCTTAATGATTACTCCTGAGGTTGCAACAAAAATAGTAAAAAGAACAGGTTTTCCTGCAGTTGTAAAACTTTTAAGCGGATTCGGAGGAAAAGGAGTAATGCTCATAAATTCGGAGGAGGAGTTCAAACCAATACTTGAGACCCTTAGGGTCTTTGATGAATTCATATCCGCACAGGAATACCTTCCAGCAGAAGCAACAGATTATCGTGCACTTGTTGTCGGAAAAGAGGTCATAGGAATAAGAAGAAAAGGCGGCACTGGAGAATGGCGTGCAAATGTAAGCACGGGCGGAAGCGCAGAATTCATTGAACTTGATGAAAACATCCAGAAAATGGCGCTAAGTGCCGCCGAACTTCTCGGTGCGGACATTTGCAGTGTCGATTTCCTAATGACTAAAGAAGGTTCTAAAATGGTTGAAATTAATTTTACTCCTGGAATGATAAAAAAATTCTTTGGAAACAAAATTGCGGATAAATTACTTTCATTTATGAAAAACAAATTGGAAAAAATGCAGAACGAAAATAATGAAAAAGAAAAGCCAAAAAAAGAAAAAAGCGATGTGCAATGAAAACACTCATTACAATTCCACACCACTCAACAAGCATTCCAAAAAAATATTTGGCTGATTTTTTACTTACTGAAAAACATATGAATAGGCACCTTGACTTTGGCACTGAAAAAATATTCGAGCTTAAAGGATTTGACGTAATTAAGGCAGATGCCTCGCGCTTTGTAGTGGATTTAAATCGCCAGCGTGATGATATTCGCGAAGGCCAGGGCGTTATAATTACTGAAACATGGGACGGCGAACCTGTTTTGAAAGAATCCCTTTCCAGCGAAAAAATTGAGCATCGCCTCAAGAATTATTATGATCCTTTTTACACAAAACTTGATTCTTTCCTAGCCAAATCCACGAAACCCCTTTTTGTTCTTGATGGGCATTCAATGGACTCCAAAGGTAGTTTAGTTGCGGGAGATTCTGGCAATGAAAGACCTGAAATAGATCTTGCAACAGGCAGAGGCACATGTCCAGAATACCTTGTTAAAATATTTGAGGATGCCTTTTCAAATGCTGGTTTTGAATGTGCAAGAAACAATCCTTATTCAGGAGAAAGGGCAAAAATAATCCATTACTGTACTGCACATGAAAATGTTCATGCTCTTGAATTGGAGGTAAATAAAAAAGTGTATATGGATGAAAAAACATTCAAATTCAGAAAAGAAAACCTCGCAAGGCTCAAAAGTGCGCTTACAAATGCTTTAAATAAAATTCAGCAGTTATAATATTCATGGATTATGCAATAAAAGTTCTTTCAAAACTTGTTTCTTTTAATACTGATTCTTCTCAAAAATCAAATTACCTTGAATGTGCTGCATATATTGCTTCAGAGGGAAAAAAACTCGGGCTTAAAGTAACAAAAATAAATTTCAAAGGCAAAGACGGAAAACCAAGACCTAATGTTCTGCTTGAATGGAATGTCAATGCACAAGAAACAGCAATGCTTCTAACCCACTTTGATGTTGTTCCTGCAGGAAAAGGCTGGTCGACAAATCCGTTTGTTCTGACAAAAAAAGGAAATTATTATTATGGCCGAGGAACAAATGACGATAAAGGCGCAATCGCATCCTGTTTTGCCGCAATTCATGAAATGAAAAAAAGTAATGCAATTCCGTCAAAAAATGTAAAAATTCTTGTTGTATGCGATGAAGAAGTAGGTGGAGAGGAAGGCGTCGGACTTGTAATAAAAAATAAATCCTCTCTTATTGAGGCTGATTTTTGTGTTGCAATAGACGGTACGCTTGAGGACTTTTCAATAGGCTGTTCGGGGATTATTCGCGGAGACATAATATTTTCAGGAAAAGGTGGGCACGCTGCATATGATTTCAAAACAGGAAACCTTCTTGAAAAAACAATCCTGTTTGCGAACGGCCTTTCGGATTACAAAAATATCCGCAAGAAAAAAAAGTCAATTATAGGGGCGCCTGAAAATCCGGTTTCTGACAAAATGTTCGGCCGCTTTAACATCACAAAATTCAATGCAGGAACACAATACAATGTTCTTCCTGCAGAAGCAACAATCGGTTTTGATTTAAGGCTTCTTCCCGAAGAAAACGGGAAAAAAGTTGCTTTGGATTTCACGTCATTTGTGAAAAAGAAATCTACACAGTTTGGTCTTATTCCAAAATTTAATTATACTATAACTGAAGGATACTATACACTTGAAAAGAAATTCACTCCAATAATAAAAAAGGCTGCTGAGAAAGCAGTTGGAAAAAAACTAAAATCGGTTTCTGAATTTGGTGGAACAGATTCCAGATTCATAAGCCTTCTTGGAACGCCCGCATATACTTTTGGCCCAGGGGGAAGTGGGTTACACTCAAACAAAGAAAGGATTTCCTTTGCCGACATAAAAAAAACGGCCAAATTTATTAAATTTATACTAAGCTGATTCGACAAGACCTGAAACGGCCTTTTCTATTTTTCTTCTTGGCATGAAATAAAAAAGTTTCTCTAACTGATAAACTTTCCGTTCTTTTCAATTAGTTTATTGTCTGCTTTAATAGTTCCGCCTTTTCGCAAATCCTTAATCATGTCCCAATGCAAGGCGCTTTGGTTAGTTCCTTTTGCTTGCTTGAAACTATCTCCCAATGCAAAATGACAAGTTCCACCAATTTTTTCATCAAATAAAATGTTTTTCACAAATTTTTGTATTCCAAAATTTGTTCCAATGCCCATTTCACCAAGCATGTTGCTTCCCTTATCCATTGCAATCATTTTTTTCAAATAATCCTCGTTTTTTGTAGCCAAAGCTTTCATAACTTTACCGTCCTTGAATTCAAGTTCAACATCTGTAACTTCCCTGCCGCCATAAATAGCCGGAAACTCATATTTAATGTAACCATTTACGCTTTCTTCAATCGGGCTGGTAAATACCTCGCCTGAAGGCATGTTAAAAAGTCCATAACTCAAGAGCCATTTTCTTCCTTCGACACTCATGCTGATGTCAGTATCATTGCCTTTTACATGCATTACTTTTGCCTTGCCGATTTTTTTAATTATTTTTTCCTGAAACTTTTTTTGTTTATCCCAATCCTGGATTACTGCACCATAAACAAAATCCTCAAACTCATTTAATGACATGTCAGCTTCCTGTGCCAAAGCATTTGTCGGGTATTCAAAAATCACCCATTTTTTCCCCAATCTGATATCTCTGATCGGTTTCATTACTTTCATTCTTGCACCTGATTTTTCAGGCGGCACTGAAGTCAAATGCCTTGTATTTTCATCTCCGCCGATATACATGAATGCATCTGTTTTTTTCGAAAGATATTCTTCATGCTTTGGAAAATTCAATATCTGGTTTTTGCTCGCGTACTTGTAGAAATAATAATTTGCCTTTTCCGGCGCAAGCCTCAGAATCGGGTGCGCGCCTTTCTGCAATATTTGCTTGTAAAGCTCCAACGCTAATGGTTCCGCCAGAGTGGATCCGATTATTTGGATTATTTCACCTTTCTTCACTCTTGCTGAATGGTTAACCAATATTTCTGCACTTTTTTTTATTCTTTCATCAGTCATGCAAAAATTAGGGGAAATGGATTTTTAAAATCAACTAATGCGTTAAAAATTGATTAATTTATTTAATGGATTTTTTTCACTTTTTCTTTTATGATGGTGCTCTTGTACTTTGCCTCGTTGTAAGGGTACATTCTTTTTATTTCTGCTTTCAGGCCACGTTTTGAGAGTTCCTTTTCAACATTTTCAATCGGGATTTTCTGATCATACCCTAATGCAACAAAATCAGGTCTTACAACCTCAATGCTTTTCATCATGTCATCCTCAAATCCGACCATGGCCTCATCAACTATTTCAAGCGCCTCAACCAATTCTTTTCTATGCTCCTGATCATTCACCGGCCTTTTCCCCTTAAGCCTCTCCACATTCTTATCGGTTGCAACAACAACAACCAAATGATTGCCAAGCGCTTTTGCCTGTTTCAGATAGCTAAGATGCCCAGGGTGCAGAATATCAAATGTTCCAAATGCAAGTACTTTTGCCATACTAAAGTTGCCTATAAAACCTTTATATTGTTGATTCGGGGTTCATTTGTTATGGCTAAACACCAATTTAAGAAAATGAAACGCTATTGGGATGAAGCACACTCCGCAAGGCAGAATTCTCCACCATATCGACAAATATCGGGTGATTTGCATTGGGCTACACAAATGCTTTCTTGTGTAAAAGGCAAACTCCTTGATATCGGTTCAGGCAGATCAATGGTTACTGCAAATCTTACTAGGAAAGGTCTTACAGTTTTTTCTGTTGATTCATCAAAAACAAATCCAGTTTATCAAAAAGCGGAAAACCACAGGGTTATTGGAAAAGCAGAGCGGCTTCCTTTTGCTTCAGGTTCATTTGATCATGTGCTGATGTCTTATGTGTTTTCTTATACTAAAAAAAGAGCTGCTGTTCGTGAAATGTTAAGGGTTCTGAAGCCCGGTGGCAAAGCAGTTCTTCTTGTACATCACCCGCAATCAGCATATGCAATAGGGGTTGAAAGAAAAATAAACGCAATTGCAAAGCATCAGGAAATTCTCAGAAAAATTCTGAAACCTGGGTATGCATCAGAAGAAGAATTTGAACGCGATCTTAATGCTTTTGAACAGCGCGTTCAGTCATACCGTCCAGGAAAAGTTCTTGAGGTTGAAAATATAAAACTTAAAAAAAGAATTTTCAAAATCCATCCAAAAACAGGCGGTGTTGGAATAAGACTTAAACTAAAAGAGCTTCAAATAGGGCAGGCTGAATTCAGATCTTTCCTTGCCCATATAAAAGCATCATTCAAAAATATTGATGAGGCAACAGAATTTTTTGAAAAACATGGCTTTACAGTAACCGCATCAGATCTTATAAAAGATGGCAATAAAATATACGCTTATGGCCTTGTTCTGCAAAAGCCTGAGTAATGCTAATTCTTTAAAACCCTTTTTCACTTGTATTTGTCTGATTATAATGGATTTAGAATCAAGAATTGATATTATCCAAGAAGTTGGCGAGGAAATCATTACAGAAGAAGACCTCAGATCTTTGCTACAGACAAAACAAACACCTGTTGCCTATGATGGTTTTGAGCCATCTGGAAAAATCCACATTGCGCAGGGAATGCTAAGAACAATTAATGTAAATAAAATGGCAAAAGCCGGTTGCAAATTCAAAATGTGGGTTGCTGACTGGCACGCTTGGGCAAATAATAAACTTGGTGGCGATTTATCCAAAATCCAAAAAGCAGGAGAATACATGGTAGAGGTATGGAAAGCAACAGGAATGGATTTGAATAAAGTAGAATTTTTGTGGGCTTCTGATGTAATGGGTAATCGTGCCTATTGGGATAAAGTAATGAAAATTGCAATCAACACAAGTTTGAAACGAATTCTAAGATGTACACAGATAATGGGTAGAAGTGAAACAGATGTTTTGCAAAGCTCCCAGATTTTTTATCCTTGCATGCAGGCAGCTGACATTTTCCATTTAGATGTGGATATTGCACAGCTTGGCATGGACCAGAGGAAAGTAAACATGCTTGCTCGTGAGATTGCTCCAAAGTTAGGGTTTCAAAAACCCGTGGCAGTACACCACCACATGCTCCTTGGTTTGACTCAGATAAATACAAATGCTTCCGGCGTTGACAGGGCAATTGAAATGAAAATGTCCAAGTCAAAACCAAATTCCGCAATCTTTATGACTGATTCTTCTGATGCTGTAAATAAAAAAATGAATAAGGCATTCTGCCCTGAAAAAATTGTTGAGGATAACCCTGTTCTTGAATATTGTAAATACCTTATTTTTGAATCAGTAAAAGAATTCAAAGTTGAAAGACCTGAGAAATTCGGCGGCAATGTTGAATATGCCTCATACACAGATCTTGAATCAGATTTTGTTTCAGGAAAACTTCATCCAATGGATTTGAAAAACGCAACAGCAACACACATTAATGAGCTTCTTCAGCCAGTAAGAAATCACTTTGAAAAAAACGCGAAAGCCAAAAAGATTCTTGAAGAAATTAATTCATTTTAATGCTCAAAAAGCAATCCAGAATCTTTAAATACTCCCTTTGTGTTTAGTATAATGGTTCAAAATGTTTGGTTTGAAAAATATTGTTGCAAAACAATACAATAGCAAAAATATTGGTTTAGGCATAATTTTCTTTTTGCTCCCTTTGCTCATAACACTTGCCCTTAAATTATTTTTATCCTCTTTCAATCCACTTGATTTTGTGATTACTGCTGTAAAGGAAGGGCTTTTTTGGATAATCTCTTCACTTTTACTTTTCGTGCTTTTCTTTGCGTTTAAGGGCAAGGATGTTTCAGGAAAATTCATGAATATTTTCTCTGCTTTTTCAGTTACTTTTTTAGTACAGTTTATTTTCTCGATTTTGGCAGGCATATTAATGCTGATTTTGCTCCCTGGTTTTGTTTCAGTTGCACTTAACAAAAACGTTCCGGTTGACACAGATTCGGTGTCATCGGCACTTGCTTCAAGCGGTGTTCCTACAGGAATTGGGTTAACCATTACTTTGCTTGTTTTTGTGTTTATTTTCCTTGCAGCAGTTGTTGCAATGCTTTATATTATTCTTCAAATATCCCAATCAGTCAGAAAAACAACTATGTTCTCAAATCTCGTTTTACTTGTTGTTTTCATTGCTTTGAGCATTTTCCTCAGGGCAATTCTGGATTTTGTGTTTGTTTTGTTCGCGGCATAAATCTTTTTAAAGGATTCTGTTAAGGGTTTTATTATATTTTTTAATGGGGGTTATTTTTTTGAAGGCAAAATGTCCATTGTGCTCAACTGAACTTGAATTTGGCAATGATACTGAAGAAGGCGACTTCATTTCCTGCGAAGAATGCGGAGAACTCCTAACTGCAGAGGTAAAATCAGGTCAGATAAGACTTGTTACTGAACAGCAAAAAAAGTTCGAAGAAATGGAAGAAATTGAAGAAGAAATTGAATACGAAGAGGAAGAATAAGGTTATTTTCCTAAAATGGCTTGCACAAGAGATAACTTGGCTGTAAGCTCTTTATGTTCCTCATTACGCTCATGCTTTGCATGGTGGTCAGACGCCTTTTCTTTTACTGCTTCAAACCCAGTAAGTTCTTTCTGAATTTCACGTTCAAGTTGTATTAATTGAGTTTCATTCATTGCCTCTATAGAAGGCGGAATATATCTTCCCGCAGCTTGTAATTCTTTCATTCTGCTTTTTATTGCTGTAACTCTTTGAACCTTTTTCTTTACAAGTTCTTCTACAAAATCCATTTGTCCTGTTGCCTTTTTCCTGTTTCCTGTACCAATATCTCTTCTATCTCTTCTTGGCATTGGCGAATGAGGCATAATTAATCTTAGTGCATTCTTATATAAAATTGTTTATTTCCAATATATGTGGTTAAAATGCTTAAATTATACAATACTAGAACAAGAGAAATTGAAGAATTCTGGCCAATTGAAAAGGGCAAGGTGAAAATGTATGTTTGCGGGCCAACTGTTTATGGGCCAGGACACATCGGACACGCACGAACCTACACAGCATTTGACTTCATAAGGCGTTATCTTGAGTACAGCAAATACAATGTAAAGTATGTTGTGAACATCACCGATGTGCATGATGATATGATAAAAACAGCAAATAAGGAAGGCATCACGATTTTTGAATTAGCGAATAGGAACATAAAACTCTTTATGAAAGACCTGAAGGAACTTGGGATAAAAGAACCGAACGTAATGCCGCGTGTTACAGAACACATAAAAGAAATTATTGCAATGACAAAAACCCTTCAGGAAAAAGGCATTGCCTATGAAACCGAGGATGGGGTTTACTTTGCAATTTCAAAATTCCCAAATTACGGAAAGCTTGCCAAAATAAAACTAAAAAAATCTTTTACAGGAACACGCGTTGAAACCGATAAATATGACAAGGAAAACCCAATGGATTTTGCGCTCTGGAAAAAGGCCAAAGAAGGCGAACCATCATGGGATTCACCCTGGGGAAAAGGCAGGCCGGGCTGGCATATTGAATGCTCTGTAATGAGCTCCAAACACCTTGGGGAACAGATTGATATTCACGGCGGTGCCGTGGATTTGGTTTTCCCGCATCATGAAAATGAAATTGCGCAAAGCGAAGCAACATACGGAAAAGAGCCGTTTGTAAAGTACTGGATGCATGCAGGTTTCCTTAATGTGAGGGGTGAAAAAATGTCCAAAAGCCTTGGGAACTTCATTACAATACCTGAATTATTGCAGAAATACAATCCAAAGGCATTCAGGTACTTCATTGCATCCCTTCACTATAGATCTAGGATTGATTTCAATGATGAGGCAATAGCGCAAGCTCAAAAGAACCTTGATAAGTGGAACAACACAATACAGGAACTCCTTTCCTTGGAAAAAGGACCGGAAAATAAAGAAGTGGCAACACTTATTGCAACAGCCCGCGAATCATTCAAAAAAGCAATGGATGAGGATTTTAATTTGCCTAATGCTTGGGCCTCGCTTTATGACTTCCAATCAAGGGTCAATTCCATTATTGCTGAAAGGGTTTTTTCAAAAGACAATGCTGATGCAATTCTTCTTTTTTTGAAGGAAATTGACTTTGTTTTTGATTTCTTTGAATTCAAAAAAAAGGAAGAGGAAGCATTGCCACAGGATTTGCTTAATCTAATTGAAGAGCGCGAAAAGGTACGAAAAGAAAAAAATTGGGGCGAAGCTGACAGGATAAGAGATTTGTTAAAAGAAAAGGGAATCGAACTGCTTGACACTCCTGAAGGGGTCAAGTGGAAAAAAACCTGATTTTTTTTCCGGATTTATTTTTATGCCTAACTGGAAACCGCTCCGCAAAGGAATAGGGGAAAAAGAACTCGCCCTTGATTCCGAAACAAAACTGAAAATGAGTTTATTGAAAATCGAAGCAGGTTTCAATGATATTGGACATAGGCACGATTCATGGGAATGGGTTTACATTCTTGAAGGTTCGCTTGAAGATGAAAAAGGCCTGCACAAAAAAGGAGATTTTTTGATTAATACAACGGAAGGCATCCACAGGCCAAGTTCACAAGATGGCTGTGTTGTTTTGATTGTTTGGAGTGGAAAAGTGCACGTGCAGAAATGAGTGTGATTTGAATGGAACTTGAAAAAGAAATTAATTTGCTGAAGGAAAGAAACAAAAAGGTCGAAGCTGATAAAGCGTGGGAAACCAGCAAAACCCGCCGCTTAATACTCGCACTTTCAACCTACTTTATCGTGTATTATTTCCTCACACTCATCAATTCCCCGGACCAGCACTTCGTTTCTCTTGTTCCTGCAGGCGCATACCTTTTGCAGCAGTACTCAATGCCTTTCCTGAAAAAAATCTGGGCGCAAAGGTTTCACAAAAACTAATTCTTTTTTATGAACAACCCAAAAGCAATCCCCGCCATTTATGACGGGGTTTTATGGAAGATTGTTTTCCCCCCGAGGGGACTTCATTGCAGGAAGCCGTTGACGGAGAAAGTGACGTCCATTAAATGTTGGGAAGCCCCGCACTTCAGTGCGGGGAGGATGTCACCACTTATTTTATGAGGTTAACTTGTTTTCCAAACTGTTAAAAATACATTTTACCTATTTTTTTCATGGCAAAAACAATCCCTAAAAAAGAATTGACTGCAAAAGATATTTATGACATTTTAATCAATGATGAAAAATTGATAGGCGAAAAAGGAAATATTCTTTTTAGTTTAAAAGGAATTTCGGTGACTATCAAAAGCAAGGATGTTATAGGTAATATTATTCAGGATTGGTTTGCTGGTTGGTTGGATTCGAAAGGGATATATTATTCCTTGCCAACGAATACTCAAAAATTTCCTGATTTTCATTTAAGCAAAGGTAATTCTCAAATTGGTCTTTTGGAAATAAAGGCTTTTGATAGAAATGCAGGACCCAATTTTGACATAGCTAATTTTGAATCATATTGTAGATCTCTAAAATCAAATGCATATAGATTAGATGCAGATTATTTAATTTTTGGTTACCAAATGGATTCTTCTTTTGACATAGAAATTTCTGACATTTGGTTAAAAAAAATTTGGGAAATTTCGGGATCATCTGAAGCGTATCCTGTAAAAATTCAACAAAAGCAAGCTATTATCTATAATCTTAGGCCAAGTAATTGGTATAGTAATGGGAAATTAAGATATCCGCCTTTTAAATCTAAAGTTGAATTTGTTTTAGCTTTAAATGATACTTTAAATAAATACCCTAAAACAAAGCCAACATCCAAGGGATGGCTTAAAGTAGTAAATGAAAATTATCGCCTATTTTCAAAGGTTGATTTGGTAAAGACTATTTAAAACCTAATTCTTTAATTATTCTATCTTGAATTGCTTCAATTATTGGTGGGGCTACAGTATTCCCTAGTAAATCAAATGCATCGGATTCATTAAGTTCTATATTAAAATCATCAGGGAAACCAAATAACCTTTTAGCTTCAGTTATCGAGAGTTTGCGTAGTCCTGAATTATCTGTTACAGCAAGTTTAGATAGGTCTGTTGCAACTAATGTTGGGGCAATACTTTCAGAATCTAAAATTTTACTAAACTCAAAACTAAGTTTTCCAGCAACAATATTGTAACCTTTCTCTTTTTCTTGGCGGTATTCTCTCACTAACACATTATTTCCATTTGCTATTGTCTTTGAAACTAACTCTTTTGGGTGTTCATGTTTTAAGTAACCTTTTTTTACTAAGTCATCAAGTAAATTAATTAGATTTTTTGAATTAAAAAAAGTGCTAATCTCACTAACTGTTAAAGGCATTCCATCCATCCATTTTATGCCTTTTTTTTCAGCCCAATGTTTCTTTCGTCTTTCTTTTAATAATGCATTAAGAAGATTTTTTTGTTCGTCAGTTATTTTTCCTTTTAGCGCAATATCCCAACTGTGTATATTATCTTTGCCTCCTCGCTTATCCTTTATTGCCTTTCCCTGAAGTTGTTCTATGTTGTAATAGTTAAGCAGTGCTTTGGTTAATTTGCTTTCTATTGTAGGAAGTCCATTTTCTAATATATCCTTTAAAGCTGATTTCTTTTTTTGAAAATCATCGAGATTAATATTTTTATCTTTTAATCCTACTATAAAAATTCGCTTTCTATTTTGTGCTAATCCAAAATTTTTTGTGTTGAGAATTTTATAATTAGTAATATATCCCATATTATTTAATGTGCCTAAAATTGTTTCAAGAGTACGCCCATTTTTTTTTGATTTATCAATTTTATCATGATTAACAAGCCCTTCAACATTTTCAAGAATAAAACCAGTCGGGTTCTTCTCACGTAAAATACGTTCTACTTCAAAAAATAGTGTTCCTCTGGTGTCTAAGAATCCTTGTCTTTTTCCAGCAGAACTGAATGCTTGGCAAGGGAATCCAGCAAGAAGAAAATCAAAATCTGGAATATTTTTTGTATTAATTTGAGTAATATCTCCGTGTATCTGATGGTCGCCAAAATAAGATTTATAAACCTTAATAGCTGTTGGTTTAATTTCTGAGCTAAATACACATTTTGGGGTGATTGAATTTTTTTTACATGCATTCTCAAACCCAAGTCTAGTTCCGCCTATTCCTGCAAACAGGTCAATAAATTTTAAATCAGAGGTTTTAGTTGGCATATTAGAAATAACTGTGAAACCGTTTTTATTGGTTTTCTCTGTTTTGGCGAATGTTTGTAGTGTTTGTTGCATTTTTATCCCTCCTTTTACAGACCTCCTGCTCGCCACTAAACTTATTGTTCTGGCATTTAAATAGGCTTTCAAGGGGCTCTTTGCCGGTGCGGAAACAGTTTGCCTTCCTGAAAAACAGTTCAAGGAATCAGTTCACGTTTTTTTATGGTTTGAGTTATTTTTTGTATATTCTGTCGTGGTGGTCGAAGTCCAGGAATAGAATAAATTTTTGTTCCCTGAAATATTTGAAAGTCAGCACGAAACTCTTGTCAATATGAACCCTTTTCCTATCTTTGAGTTCGTTTGAGAGGTTTTTGAACCTTTCAATGGTTATTTCGTCAGATTCTATTATTTGGGTTATTTTTTTGCGGAGGATTTCTGCTCTCTTGGGGTCTTTTTTCACTAGTTTCCTGATTTTTAATTTTAATTCTGGGGTGATGTCGTATTTCAGGGGCAAAAAATCAGCTCCTAAAAAGCCCGTCAAGTTCCTTTGCACTCATGCCTTTCGGTTTGCCTTTGTTTTCTTTGAGGTAATCGTCCTCTATTTTCAGGATTTTTTTGACATACCCCTCTTTCACTTGCGGCTCGATTTCATTTGGGCCATAGATTTCGATGAACTTGTTTAATGCCTGGCTCTTGTCTTTTAGGTCATACTTTGCTTTGACCACGCTCAGGACGGTGTTGGAATACTTCCCCAAACTTACTCTAGCATCAACCATAATTGCACCTTTTATGCATTAATATGTATGCCGAATGCATTTATATAATTTTCTTTTAAGCCAAATTTTTGATCTGCACACTGTGGCTATGTTTGTTGCTCTTGAAAAGAGGCGGAATTAGAAATTCATGAAGCCGAAAATGATTTTATAAACTTTGAATTGATATTATGCTTATGGGTAAGTCATCAAATACGGTGTCCAAAAAAGAGCTGTCGCCAAAACAGCGGGTGGAATTACTTGGATTATTGGAAACCCGTTTTGAAAAAAACATGGGCAGACATAAGGGCATTGAATGGGCTAAAGTTCAGGCAAAGCTGGAATCTGATTCCAAAAAGCTCTGGTCGCTGAATGAAATGGAGAGAACCGGCGGCGAACCGGATGTTGTTTATTATGGCAAAAAAACAGGTGAATACATTTTTTATGACTGTTCAGAAGAAAGTCCTAAAAACCGGAGAAGCATTTGTTATGACAAGGAAGCATCGGAGTCAAGAAAAGAGCATAAACCAAAAAGCAATGCCGTTGATTTTGCGGCAGCCATGGGAATTGAAATTTTAACCGAAGAACAGTACAGAGAACTGCAGAAACTCGGAAAGTTTGATGCAAAAACATCGAGTTGGGTGAAAACCCCTTCCGATGTCAGAAAACTCGGCGGCGCGATTTTCTGTGACTGCCGGTACGGTAAAGTCTTTACCTATCATAATGGCGCGGAATCCTATTATGCCGCCAGAGGTTTTCGCGGATTGCTAAGGGTATAACACGGCAATACCTGCCTGTTAAAATGCACTAAATTTTTATTGGATTTTATTTTCTTTCCTAAACCTTTCCAAAAGCCCCGGCATTTTCCTGTAAAGCCAAGCATTGAATTTGATGAATGCCTTGGTTTCGTTTACTATATATGTTTCAATTTCGCCATACTCTTTAGAATTATACCAAACAGGGATATTGCGACCATCGCTTTGCTTCTCAGTTATTTGATCAAGACCTGAACCTTTGAATTCGCCCTTGTTCATGAGAACTCCAATTGAGCGTAAATCAATAAATGGTTTTGAGAGAATATCAATCGGGTTAAAACTGTGCTTTGCGGTTCTCTCCCTCATAAAATTATGTTCAAAAGTCAAATTGTAACCTGTTGGAATAAAATCAAAAGGATAATTTGAATCGATTTTTGAATCCTTTAAAAATTTTTCAAGCATTCCCCTTTCAGTCAATTCCCATTCTTTAAGAATAACCAGTTCGCCTATTGCCTCGCCTGTATTTCTATCAAGCTCCTGATATTGGATTGTAATTATTTTATCCTTCCTCGGATCAAGACCGGTTGTTTCAATATCAAAGTAAAAATTTGCCATATACAATAAGTGCACTGAAAAGTTGTTAAAATGAGCTTTATTTCATTTGGCTTATTTGCAGCGGGATTCACGAAAGCACTTCCCAGAGGTCTTCAAGTGAATCCCAACCGGTTTTTTTTTGCAAGCTCTTGCATTTCCTTTTTCAGGGTCTTGTCTGCACTGCGAATTTTTTCTCTGAGTTCATCAGCCCGTTTTTCACCAATATTGGTTTCAACATTAATAATTCTTATTTCATAATCAGTTGTCCTGTCAATCAATTCCTTTATGTGTTTTTCAAGTTCGCACATTTCACCATAATCAAGTTTAGTGTTATATCTGTTGAATTCTACAAATTCTTTTGCAAGCATGATAAGATCTTCTTCAAGCCTATCCGCCAGAGGAAATAATCTGGTTTCGTAATGTCCAATGTGCTCCCATTTTTTCTGTGAACCCATACAAATCACTTTTGAAGTATATTATCTATCGGAGTTTAAATTTGTATTTCTGAAAATAATTTTGAGCCGATTAAAAGTACTATAATTGAAAGAACTCCGATAACCAAAAGATCTGTTATAATTCCAATTGAGGACATTCCTGTTAGTGCAAATCTTAAACCATCCACGCCGTAAGTAAGCGGGTCAAGTAAAGTAACAGTTTTTATTGCGCCATCAAGAGTATCAATTGGAAAAAGAGCTCCTGATAAAAAGAAAAGAGGCATCATCAAAAAATTCATTATGAGCGGAAAAGCCTGCATATCCTCCATCTTTGAGGCAATTGCCGTGCCCATTGCCGTGAAAAACAAGGCTATAAGGAACATGAAAAGCAATGCAAGGATCAAACCATAAATGCTTGATGGAGAAAAACCAATTATAATGCATGCAATAAGCACTATCAAACCCTGAGCTGTTGCAACAGTAGCTCCCCCTAGAGTTCTACCAAGCATTATTTTCCATCTCGGCACAGGTGCAACAAGTGTTTCTTTCAAAAAACCAAATTGCCTATCCCAGATAACTTCAATTCCCGTAAACATTGCAGTAAAAATTACCCCCATTGCAATAACGCCAGGGGCAAGAAATTGAATATAACTTCCCTGTCCAGCCTGTTCAAAAATCGGTCCAAATCCAAAACCCAAAGCAAGCAAAAAAAGTATTGGCTGACCCAACGCACCTATAACCCTAGGTTTTGATCTCCAATATTTTTTAAGCTGCCTAAGCCACATTATGTATACAGGCGAGTTCATTTTTTCCACGCCTTCCTTGCCATTCTCATTCTTGATGATGCATTCGCTTCTTCCTCGCGGATGCCTCTTCCGGTAAGCGTCAAAAATGCGTCTTCAAGGGTCTTTGTTTTTGTTGAAGCAAGTATTTCTTTCACGCTCCCTATAGTAATTATTTTTCCATGATCGATTACCGCAACCTTTTCAGCCATCTTTTCAGCCTCATCCATATAATGTGTTGTGAAAAAAATCGTCATTCCTTTTAACTTGCTTAAATCATTCACATATTTCCAAATATAATTTCTTGTTTGCGGATCAAGACCAACTGTTGGTTCATCAAGGTAAAGGATTTTAGGTTCGTGGATAAGAGCACGGGCGATTTCAAGGCGCCTTTTCATTCCGCCTGAAAATGTTTTTACAAAATCATTTTTCCTTTCCCACAAATCAACAAGCTTCAGCATTGATTCAATTCTTATTGCTCTTTCTGGCTGTTTTACTCCATAAAATACGCCATGGAATTCCATGTTTTCATAAGTTGTAAGTTCATCATCAAGGCTCTGGTCCTGAAAAACAATTCCAAATGTGCTGCGCACGCCATCCTTATCAGAAATCTTTTTTCCTGAAACCATTATTTCGCCTGAATTGCTTTCAAGCAAAGTTGTGAGCATTTTAATTGTGGTTGTTTTTCCCGCGCCATTGGGTCCAAGAAAAGCAAAAATTTCGCCTTTTTTAACATCAAAAGAAATATTATCAACAGCAGTAAATTCACCGAACTTTTTTGTGAGACCTTTCACTGAAATTATTTTTTCGGTTTTTTCATTAACCTTCATGTATGGCACCAAGTAGATACAATTACATTTGATTATTAAAATAAATCCTTGCAATTGTTAATTTCTTTTTTTCTTTTTTCTTGCATTTTCCACATACTCTTCTTTTTTACTGAAAAACTGTGCAACAGGCCTCATTATTCTTGTTGCTTTTGAGGCATGAACCACAGATTGCCCTGTTTTTGCGGTAACCGATTCGATGCGGAGAAAAACCTTTACCCGAAGCCAAAGTGAACCGAGGAACTGCATTACCTTTGTCGTTCTTGCGAATAAAGCGAACCTGAAAACCGTGGCAAATGGAATAAAACTGATTATACGCAGCCATTCCTTTGCAACGAATTTTTTCTTGTCTTCTGCAAGATAAAAGTCATGTGCAAGTTCCATAAAAAGAAAAGAAAGTGCAAAAATCTCTGTTGTATGAAGCAATTCCATAGTATCTTTATCCAAGTGGATAAAAAATTCGGTTATAAGCGTGATAACAATAATTAGTAAAGAAAGTGTTATCAGTAAATCCCAAATGTTTTTTGTCCAAGAAACCATGTATAACAAAATGAATTAGAGTGTATAATAATTGCTTTTTTTTATCCAAAAAACCAAAATTCCCCTTTAAATACTGCTTTGAACCTAATTTATACATGAAAGAGGATAAATTGAAATTAAGAGAAATTGAAACAGATAAAGCGCCTGCTGCAGTAGGACCTTATTCACAGGCAGTTATTGCGGGCAACTTTGTTTTTGTTTCAGGGCAATTACCAGTTGATCCGGACAGAAACACAATTGTTAAAGGCGGAATTGAGGAGCAGTCAAAGCAGGTTTTTGACAACATTTATGAAATTTTAAAAAAGGTTGAGCTCGGTTTCAAGGATGTTGTGAAAGTCGAAGTTTATCTAAGTGATATGGATGATTTTCGCAGGTTCAACGAAATTTATTCCCTGAGTTTCGCAAAAGGCGTAAAGCCTGCAAGGCAGGTTGTTCAGGTGGCAAAATTGCCCCTTGATGCGCTCATAGAAGTTTCATGCATTGCTGTAATGAAATAAGCTTGGTTAATCTGCTTTGAAACAGGCATATTTTGTTGTCCAATCTTATTCATATCTAAGTGCTTCAACAGGTCTAAGTTTTGATGCGGAACGTGCCGGCATTATTCCTGAAATAATCCCTATAATTGCCGAAAGAATTATCGCTATTATTACAAGCTGAGGTGTCACAAGGGTTGTCGCAAAACTCCCTATAATAACAGATGCGCCGGTTCCGATGGCCGCGCCTATAACTCCGCCGAAAAATCCAAACAATGCGGATTTAATCAAAAATAATTCAAGCACCTCTTTTTCCGTAGCACCAAGCGCCTTCATTATTCCAATTCCTTTTGTTTTTTCAAGACCAGATGTGAACATGCTGTTTGCAATTCCGACAGCGCCAACAATGAGTGATATAGCTGCAATTGCCCCAAGAAAAGTGTAAGTGTTCCTAGTGTATCATTTATCTGCTGTTGAAATGAAAGCGAATTCGAAACAGAAAAATCCTGATTCCTTTCTGTAATGCGCCTTGAAAATCTAAGCGATGCTTCAAGTTCCAAGGTTAATTGTTCAACAAGCTCCGCATCATTTGCTTTCGCTTCAATTGAGGAGTAAGTATTTTTTTCAATACCAAGTACATCCCATGCCGTTTTATACGGAATGAAAACTGCACTTGAATTACTTCCATCCTCAAGTCAGAAAAACAATGTCGTCAGAAGATGCAATTAAGGCATACAAAAATGTCAACGAAAGGAATGGGTTGCGTACACCACAGTTTATCCCTTTATATTAGCTTCAAAAAGTTAGTGTAAAATTACAAGTTTTTTCCGGTGTGCTGCTTGTAGAATTGTTTGGCAGCCGCAATAAATACAGGGTCTTTTCTGGCTTCCTTAATGTCCGCAACCAATTTTCTAGCCTTTGCTAAATCATCCTTGGAATAAGGCCTTTCTATGGTCTCAGAATACATTTAGTCTCAACCTCTCAATTTAATCGTTAATATAAACCCAAATGAGTGGTTTATTGTAAAAATACTCAAATAAATCAGTTTTAAACCAGTTTTTGGTAAAAAAACCCAAAAAGATAACTTTTTATTTAATTATGTGCATTAAATAAAATACTAAAAAAGTGGTTTTTATGGCAAGCAAAACAATAACCCTGTCAGTTCCAAGCGAAATGTACAGCGTAATGCAGGAATACCCAGAAATCAACTATTCAGAACTGGCCAGGCAAAGGTTCGCAGAATACCTCTCAAACATCAAAAACAGGCCTGAAGTAAACTCCACCCAGTTTCTTACTTTAAAAGACCTGATTTTCACTCCTGAAAAAATAATTCAAATCCACAACCTAGTTGAGAAAAAAAACACTAAAATCATGACCGACCTAACCTGGATTCCAACAATATTCGACCTCGATTTAATGGATAGTTTAACAAATTTTCTATACAAATTTCCTCGAATTCACCCCTTTGAGGATGGTAACAAAAGAACCGCATTCGTCTGCACAGACGCTTTTCTCAGGCTAAACTGGTTCAAGTTAAACCTAAAAGCAGAGAAAAATAAAACCACCGAAGACGAAAAATTCTTCTGGCAAAACGCCAACCAACAAAAAAACCTGAAGCAAATAAAAGAATTCCTAAAAGAACACCTAACCCCTGCAAAAAAACCAAACAGCGTAGACGAAGCAATCAAACAAAGCATACAAGAAAACAAACAACTCTTGGAAAACCTAGCTGCAGAATAAAATTCGAATTGCGGCCAACGCCAAAGCGGTTACCTTCATGAAGCCGGGGGACTATTAAAGTCCCTTTTTTTAGATTAATTGTTTTAGTTCTCGGTCTATTCTTTTGATTTCAGCATCTTCGTTTTTCCACCAGTCTCTACTCCAAACACGAAGGATGTGCCACCCGTAAGATTCGAGTACTCTTTGTCTGTACAAGTCTCTTTCTTTTGCGCTTTTTAGAGAATGGTAACTGGCTCCGTTCACCAAAAAAGTTACTGAAAAAAACATTGCAAACGGAACAGAACAAGAAGTAACAAAAACCTACTTTTGTCCAGTAAACGTCTTTGATGTTTCCCAAACAAAGGGAAAAGAACTACCCAAAATTGACGTAGAACTAAAAGGCAACGACTCCAAACCCCTTCTAAACAAACTCTTAGCCTACTGCAAAGAACAAAAAATTTCCGTCGAATTCAAAGAACTCGGTATAAACGGCCTCTATGGCTACTCCCAAGGCGGGAAAATCGTTATTGGTTCCAACCAAAGCGACAACACCAAAGTAAACACCCTAATCCACGAAATCGCACACGAACTCACACACTATTCTGTCGAGGGTAAAAAGTTTTCAAAAACAGAAAAAGAAATACAAGCAGAAGCAACCGTTTACGTTGTTTCTAAGATTTTAGGTTTTGAAAACAAATCGCCAAACTACCTCGCACTATATACTAGCGATAAAGAAAAAATACTCGAAAACTTTGAAATAATCTCGACAAATACGAAGCAGATATTGAGGTTTGTGAACGGTGTAAATTTGTGAAAAGTTTTTTTATTTGCGTTTGTATCCAAATAGCTTGTCATAAGCTGGGTGGTCAACTAGATAAAGGACAAATGCGATTATTTCTATTTGGTTTCCTTCAAGAGAGTATAACATTCTCCAGTATCCGGTCAGTTCAACCCTGAATAAATTGGATGTTGTCAATGTTTTTGGGATTTGTTTTTTCGGTATGTTGTTTCCGTAAAGGGGGTTTTGTTTTATCAAATCCGATTTTTGTTTTATTGCTTTCAAAAGTTTCATTTCCTCAGAATTTGTGATCCCCTTTGTTTGTTGTTTTCCTACAATTTTATTCAGTTTTTCGAATTCTGCTTTGGCTTGTTCTTTCAAAATGATTCGAACTGGTCTTTTGTCATTCATATTTCCAGCCCGCCTTTTTTCATGTTTTCAAGTTCTGATGGCGGTCTGTAAATCCAAAGGACTCCCTTTGTGGTGAAAAGGATTTTGCCACTCTGTTGGAGGTAATCAAGAATCTGAATGAGGGTGCTGTGCATTACCTTTTTTGGAAGCCTGCGCTTGAGTTCGGCTATTTTAAGAACCTGCCCAGCCTTTTCAAGATTATCCTCAACCATTAAAACAGTTGCCAACCTCGGGGAATGCATTAACTGCAATTGCTCAACAATAACCATGAATAAATATATCCTAAATAAGCATATAAATATATCTTTTAACCATATTTTCCGTCAGTTTCGGCAAAGAATTTGAAACCACCCAAAAAAAACAGAAAAAGAAATACAAGCAGAAGCAACCGTCTACGTTATCTCCAAAATACTCGGTTTTGAAAGCAAATCCCAAAATTATTTATCCCTATACACCAACGACACGAAAAAAATTCTTGAAAACCTTGAAACAATATCAAACACAGTCAAAAAAATACTCGACTTTCAAACAAAAAAAGAAATGGTGGCGGTTAGTGGCTGACTGCCAATTCAAAGGATGTTATCTTAATGAAGCCGGAGGACTATTGACTTTTCGGCTTTTCAATTTTTTTAATCAAATATTAAAATGTATGTGCATAAGCAACTTAAGTTATTCATAAACCCCGCTTATATATAAGCAAAGATATTTTTGATTGCCTCAAATAATTTTCTCGAAATTATATTTATTTGAATAGTTGAGAACTTCTCCCGAGTACCCTAAAGTTTTAATCAGAACTCGGTCAATTAAAAGTCTAATTAAATTGTAGTCTTCTAATGGTTTGTCATAATCTGCAAGTTTTACTTCATGAACAACTTTATTTCTGTTGTCCTTTATCCTCTTTATTTCATCTCCAGAATATATAAAACCGAATTTGCCAATGACTGCTTCAACCTCTTTTTTGAGTGTTGGCCTATAGAATTTTTCCGCAATAGCTGAAACATGTTCTTCATCTAATTGCAATTTTTTATTATCCAAATAATTCTTTACGGCCCTGCAATGCTCGCCGATGAGTTCAGCGTCTTTTTCTATTGGTATCCCTTCATCTTGTATGACTACGTCCACTGAAAGCTCTAAGGCGCAACTCAAAAGTAAATATTTTACCTCAAGGATAGGGCTTAACTCTGCTTGACAGAGAATGTCTATTATGTTGTCCAACTTCAAAGAGGTTTTCTTTTCCATGAACTTGTCATACGTTTCCGCAAAAAATTGCTCTATGCAGTCTCCTCTAAGATGAGTTGCATCAATAAAGGAAGAATTGACATAATGATATTTACGGGCTTTTCCAACATTACACAGTACAAGTAACGCTTCTTTATCGTCCACAATCACTTTTGTGTACAGTTTCGATATAAGAGTTTTCTGTGAATAACTTAGCAGCCAAAAAAGGTCTTCTGCCAACTTTTGAGTACTGGAATATTCTGCATTTACGAATTCCATTTCTGAAGTAATCATAGTGTTTTTTTCTTTTTTCAACACCCTTTCAATTTCTGTGTACTCTCTCAGTTGTCTAAATCCTATTTCGCTGTTTCCTATTTTGACATTGAAAAAGTCCCTGCTTGCCGACCCATCCGGAAATTTTGTGAAATATTTTCCGCCAAAAACAAAATTCAGCAAGCCAACTTTCACAGTGCCTTTTTTGTTAAACAGTTCTTCATGATTCGCAAAAGCCGAATCCCAAACAAATACTTCTGAAAAAAGATTTGTAATGATTGTTATTTGTGGACTTTGCCCTTGTGTAGCCCGAAAGTTAAACGTGCTGATGTAAAACTCAGGCACAAGTATTTTTTTGTTTCCGGGTGCAATTCCATCAAAGCGACATTGGGCAAACTTGTTGTCAACTGCTTCCTTTAGCAAGCGAAAGTTACTGTCAAAGAAATTATTGCTGGTAAATCTGAGTTCAATCTCAGCATTGTATTTAACAACAACAGAAAAATCGACGTCCACTTTTATATCTTTACCAATAACCGAAAGTTTTCCGTTTCCAATAAAATTAAATAACTCAGTTTTCTCGTCCATTGTGTGGCCTGCCTAACTGTTTGTAGTTCCTTCAACAATCTTTACCTCTTCAGGTGTCAGCCCATATAATTCGTAAACCAACCCGTCAATTTCCTTATCCGTTTTATCAATATTTTCTTTCAAATCAAGAAGCTCTTTCTTATATTCATTAAAATAATCTTCCCACTCATCTTGTTCTTTAAGGGAAAGTTTTATTGTAGAATATTTTTGAATTTCTTTTTGAAAATCTAGGAAAGATAGTTTATAGAAATTTTTTATTTTTTTCGTTGTTTTTTCAATTTTAAAGCTTAGTTTTATCCGATTGAAAATTTTTTCTTTTAAAGTGTTCAATGTTGAGTTAAGTTGTATTTGTTCAGTTACCTTTATTTCAAGATTTTTTATAGAATACTTTTTTACTATTGGAAATTGTCTTAAATCTTCAGGGTAAATTCCTGAATAGGTTCCTTGTAATGTCCCTGTCGCAAGAAGTTTGCTAAAATAGTAAGTCATTAGTTTTGAGTTGAGTATTCCTAAAACATATTTTAGTGAAATTTTTTTACAATCCCAGTCAATAGACCATTTTTTTTCTGGTTTTTGAAATTTTAACACTTCTTCAGACCAGGGCAGCATAAATATTACATTATCATTTGAATAATATTTTTTGTCATCAAAATTTGCAATAATTGAATTATTTTCTCCGGTTATTCTACGAATAATTAGTTTTGGAGATTCGAAAAGCAAAGGAAACTTAGGTCTGTGGAAATATTTTGATTTAGACTTGTAATCAATGTAATGTCCGCTCCAGTTTATAGAATATCGGGATAAGTCTTCTCCATTAATAAATTTATCAAAATTCCCCTCGTCTTTATCGTAAATGACGTCGTCTTTTTTAAACGATTTAGGGCTTATTGCATTACTATGGGCAACCACCCCTACATTTATACAGAATAGGTTTCCTATTTTTGGATTATTTTTTTCTAATTTTGCTTTTATTTTCAAATCATTTTCTGACAAATCATATCTAAAGGTGTAGTTATTGAAGGTTAAGAAATTTTTTTGATTTATATTATGTGACAATACTGCAACATTATCTTTGAAATTAAATATTTCTGTTTTAGTGTCTTTTTGACTTGACTCTATGACATAAATTATATATTGTCTAGCAACATCGTCAAAAACAGGAGTTTTTCCAAAGTCCAGAATTGACTTTAATGAGTATTGATTAATGATTTGTTTTCTGATTAATTTACCGTATTTTTCAGTTGCAAATGAAGAAGGTAAAATAAATGATTGCAAACCGTTTTTTTTAAGTAATTTTAAAGCTTGATAAATAAATATAATATAAACATCCCAATGGCCTACTGTAATTTCAGAATACTGTTTGTCTAAAAATTTTACTATTTCTCTATTTGACTCTGATAACGACCAGTTTGAAACATATGGCGGGTTTCCTATTATTACATCAAATCCGCCGTTGTCAAATATTTCTTTGAATTCTTTTTGCCAGTTGAATGCTTTTTCGTCTATTGATGGGTCGTCGATTAGGGAGTTTCCGCATTTGATGTTTTGTGATAGGTCTATGAGTTTTTTGTTTTTTCTTGCTATTTTGAGGAATAGGCTGAGTTTTGTTATTTCTACTGATTCTTCGTTGATGTCTACTCCAAAAATGTTGTTTTCTATTATCTCTCTTGCTTCGTCTTCTTCCCACCACTTGGTTAGTGAAATCATTCCTTCAAATTTTTTCTTTTTAAGTTGTGCAGTTCTTGTGTAAATTCCCTTCTGTTGTTTTATTTCTTGTATTCCTTTTTGGATTTCGAGCAAAACATCTACTGCTTTTATTAGGAAAGCTCCTGAACCGCATGCCGGGTCAAGGATTTTTATTTCCTTAAATTTTTTTTCAAGTTCTGAGATATTTGAACTGTACTCGTTCAAAAGGTCTTCAACAGTTGTTGCGTCTTTTTTTGAGAGATATGGTATTATTGTGTTTCTGCAAATGTAATCTGTAATATATTCAGGAGTGTAGTATACTCCTTCTTTTTTTCTTTTTGAAATTTCCCCTTCTTTGAGTTCTTCCAAATCAGTTAGGGATTGTTCAAATATGTGTCCTAATATGTTGACGTTTACTTCTGTTTTAAAGTCATAAGACGCCATGATGAGCAGGTTTGATATTATGGGGTTTAGTTTGTCTTTGTAAGTGTTCACGAGTTGTTGTTCTGCTTCATTTAGTTTTGGATGTTTGAGATTAGGGTACTGTTTTTCATTTTTGAAATAATCTTTTTTCTGTAAGTCTTTGAAATATATGTTTCGTGGGATTTCTTGTCTGAATAAACCCCCATTAAACCCGAATATTTCTATCGGAGAACTCGACCCGGAATTTAGCTTTGAGAATAGGTTTGTTATTATGTCACAAATGAATGTCGAGCCTTCTGACAAGATATCTTTTGTTTCAAGCATTTGCAATAAGGTTCTCTCAAATAATCTGCTTTCAAGTTTACCAGTGTCTTCTGTGAAAAAAACAAACATTAGTCTATTCAGGAATAGTTGCCCGTAGTGTATTGAATCTTCTTTACTTGCGCCGTTATCTTGGAATTCTTTAATCAGCATTAACCTTGTTTCGTGGAAGAGTTTGTAGAATTCTTTGGTAAATTCCCTTTCTTCTATTACTGATTTGTTGTAAAGTTCCTCTAAGAATTTTTTGTCTATTGTGCTTTCTTTTGAAAAAATTGCTATGAATTCTTTCAGCTTGTTTTCATTTCTTTCAATTTCAGTAAAATTAAAAAAATGGTATTTTGAATAACCCTTGCTTTTATCCAGAAGAATGAAATCTTTGTAATTGGTAACTATTCCATATTCAAGGTCAAGTTTTCCGCCCATATAATCCCAAAGCTGTTTTACGGGGCTTTCATGTTCTTTTTTCCTGCCAGCCTGTATTGCAAATAAGTCTTTTGTGCTTGTGCCTTTGACCTCAAAACCAATGATAAATTTTCCTGAATCGTCTTTAAATGGAAATTCTATGTTCCCTTCTTCATGTGAGAGGCTTTTTTTTAGGTCATACCCTAGCAAATCTTGCAGGATTATCAATTCAAAGTTAGGGTAATTTTTAACCTCGTCTCTTAGAGCGTCAGATTTCAGGAGTTCGAGCCATTCTTTTGCTGCTTTTCCCGGTTTGGCAGATATTTGGATATTAGCGCATAATCGCTCAATAGTTTTTTTGTTAAATAATTCAGTCATCAATATTCACTTTTTCCCCTTCACCCATATTCGATTAATATGGTTCAATGCTTTTTTTAACTTTTGTCAAGGCATTCTCAAAGTCTTTTACCTAATGCCCCTTATCTTAACCTAATCTTCGACATTATGAAACTTCTGGTTTCCTTGCTGAGCTTGTCAGGCATAACAATAGAATGGGTGAAAAAATTAATTTTTTTTACCTTTTATTTTGGACGTTATACTATTTTCTTTGTTATATATTTATCCCTTATGAATGAATAAAAGAATTTTCCTTTTGAGGGGGAATTCATTAATTTTTCATATATTTCGGACGAAATCCCATTATATTGATATACTCCATTTTTGAATTCTATTTCAAGAATTCGGTTTATAGGGTTGTATCCTATTGAAACAATATTGCTTGAGTTAACTGTTTGTCTATTCACATTGTCCCTCTACCTAGATTTTCAATAAGTTCTTTTATTGTGTTCGGGATTTCATCTTTACTGAATTTTTCGCCTATTTTTTTCCCTAGTTTTGGTTTATTTTGTTTTTTCATGAATTCAGCTAACAAATCATCATATTCTCTTGTTTCGAATGCGACTTCTGAATCGGCTTTTTCATAAAGTTCATCAATAAGATTTTTGTATTTATTTTCTATTTCTGGGAAGTTACTTTTAATTCCCATTTTTTTGATTATTTGGTTAAATCTATTCTTCTGGTTATTTTTTCTTTCCTCTGAATTGAATTTGAGGGATTTTATGTCTTCTTCAGTTATTGATTTGCCGGCTAGATCACTTAAGCATTTTAGAAGGATATCTTCATTATTCGATTTTGCGATTTCGTGTTCAAAATCTTTTTCAAAAACATAACATTTTTTTGTTTTTAAAAATTCACTTTTTTCTTTGTCAGTTTTACCAATAAAATCTTCTTTTCTTGTAATCCCTAAAGCATTTAATACTGAAATAAGAGTAGTTAGGTTTTTTCCTCCATCACCGTCGCACATTACAGAATAGGGTATATCAAAACCATTAGAATTTGCTAGCTTCAGGAATGGCTCAAAATTGTTTACTGAACCTGTTGAAACGATACTTATCCCCTTTTCATCAAAGTCAATACCTAATGTTTTAGCGAATAATGGCAATGAATATTTTTCGGTTTCACCTTCTACAAAAAGAACTTTTCTTGCAAAAAACATCTCACTATTTCCGGCTGTGAGGTTTTTTTCAATTTTAAACAATTCATCGTCTGAGAAATATTCTTTTTCAAGCTGTTTGATTTTTGATTCTGTTTTTACTTTGGATATTTTTATTATATTTTCAGGGCGATTCATTTTATTGACGAGTACTGCTGAATGTGTTGTAATAAAAACTTGATTGGTTTTGGCTAGCTCTTTTAATATCTCAAACATTTTTCTTTGTGAATGGGGGTGTAGGTAAATTTCTGGTTCTTCTACCCCTATAAAGAATTTATTGCTTGTTTGGGATGGCTTAGAATATTTAACATACACTTTTAATATTGCTAATAACAAGGCTCTTTGCAAACCGTGCCCTTTTCTATCTATAGTAGTTTTACAACCATCATCAATCAGTGTTTGTGGCACTTTAAGTATATCCTCAAATGAAGGGGTGGAAAAGCTGAAGTTTATTGTTGTTTCACAGATATGCTCGCTTAAGGATTCAGATAGGTCTTTTTCAAGTTTTTTAATTGTAGCTAATTTTGAGTTCTGATTATTAAAATAATTTTCTACTGTTTCAAAAAACTTTTTTATTTTATCTCTTTTTTTCTTATCTTCTTGGCTCACTTCTTCGTCACTACAGATTGATTCAAAAATATTGTTTAAGATTGTTGCAAAAGTTGAATTTTTTGCGCCCCTTAATTCATCATCCGCATCCTTTACTGCTGGTATAAAAAGGAATCTAGGCATCAGCCCGTATAACTTTCTGGTTTCAGGGAAATTAGCATAACCCAATTTATAGTCTTCTTCTTTAAGTTCGCTTTCAATAAATTTTTTTACCACTGCAACGGCATCATCTTTCAATAATTTGGTTTCTGAAGGAATTAAACTCTTGAATCTATCAGCTCTCTGAACTTGACCTGCTATTGTCCTCCCATCGAAATTACCTTCAACAACATCCCTCAAAAATTTTTCGTTTGGAATTTTTGTCAAAAATTCCATTTCCTCGTTTATACTTTCATTTTCTTCGTCTAAAGTAAATATTTTTCTCAATGCAAGAACTTTAATTCCATTCTTTTCTACAAAGTACTTTTGGAAATCTTCCTTAACGAGTTCTAAATCCCCGATTTCAAAGTCCAGAATAATACTTTTATTTTTATCAAAAAAATCTTCATTATCTACTTTTTCGTTGTTTAAAACAGTTGAAATTGCTTTAAGTAGGTTAGATTTCCCTGCATTGTTTTCCCCTATAAAGATGGATAAATTTTCTATAATTATCTTTGGAGTTTTCTTCAATGACCTGTAATTTTCTATAGCTATTGATAACAATTTCATTTGTTCACCATTTTATCAAAATTTTCTAATTTTATTAACAACCCATACCATTCCTTCTGTGTCTAAACAACAGTATTTTTCGATTGTTTCGCTCATGTTTTGTTTGTTTCCGTTTCGTATTGCTCTATTAGGCTTCTTATCAGCGGGTCGTCCACTTTTACTGCTTTCAAATCTTCGAAGAATGTTTCTGGTTTTTGTTTCCATTCGAGGAATTTTTCCAGGTGTTTTTTGATTGTGTCGAAGACATTTTTTCTTGGTTGGTTTGAATCCATTTCCGCAATAATATTGCCATCATTAATAATTTTTCTTAAACCTATAAATGCGATTGCTACTTTGATTTTTTCGGGGGGGATTCCTGTTTCTTGGGAGTATGCTCTTTTGTATAGTTCGAGTTGTCTTCTGTTTTTGCTTGCATCTTTAGTGTCTTTGCTTGTTTTCCAGTCAACTAATAAGTATTCGTCCTTGTTTTTGAATATTGCATCAATATAACCCTTGAAATGCAGTTTTTCGGTTGTTTCGATTATTGTGTTTAGGGGTAAATAGATTTTGTGTTCCGCTTTTACGAATTCGGGGTAGTCTTTTTGTATTTTTTTTATCAGTTCTACTCCGTTTTCGAAGTATTGTTTTTCCTCTTCTTTTGGTTCTGTTTTTTTTCCTTCTAAGTAAGATCGGAGTAATTCGTGTACTGCACTGCCAAGATTTGTTGCGTAAGTAATTTGTCTTAATTGTAAAATGTTTTTGGTGAAGTACTCATAAGGGTTTGTGGTTAAACGTGAGAATGAAATGTGTTCCATTGAATCAAAGTGTTTTTTGACGAAGTCTTTTAACCATGCATTATTTTCTTCCAATAGTTGTTTTGCTTCGTCATAATTTTTGTTTATGAATAAGGTGTAGGCTCGTTTTTTCTTTTCTTCGAATGAGTGGGATAGTTCTTCTGCTTCTAACTCCATTTTTTCGGCGTTTTCGTTGGCATAATCCATTGCGTTTTCGGTTATCATGTATAATTCTTTTTTGGCTCGTGTGAATGCTACAAAGTTTATTCTGAGTGTTTCTTCTTCTAATTCGAATTCTTCTTTTCTTCCGTTGGCTTCTAGGATTTTTTCCACGATATAATCGTAAAAGCTTCTTTTGTTTTTCGTTTTTTTGGGAATATAAATAACCGTGTCGTATTGCAGTCCTTTTGATTTGTGGACTGTTGTAAGGGTTATTTTGGCGTCTTTTTTAGCGGTTGATGCGACCAAATCGGATGCTTCCAAATATAGCACGAAATTCGGGAGTGTTTTGTCATTAATGAGTTTTAATGCTTCTTGTGATGATTTTAACATTGTTTGGGCTGATAACAGGTATTCTTCTCCGTAAGCAATGGCTATTGGAAAGATTCTTTTAACAAACAAATCGGTTACTGTTTCAATGTCCTTTTGGTTTTCCCGTATTTCTTTAAACTCAGGGCATTCCTCGAGTATTTGTTCCAGGGTAATGCCTTTTTTCGCGGTTAATTCAAACGCTTTTCGAATGTTTATGGGGAAGAAGGGCGTGTAAAAAGCGGTTTTCACATCATCAATATCATTGCTGAATACTGCTTTGAGAAATTTTATTATGTTTTCTTTTGCTTCGAGCGAAGATGCCACGCATGTGGATGAGAATTCGATGTTCCTGTTTTCGAGTTCTTTTCCTATTTTCATTATTTGAGAATTTGTTCTTGCAACAACGGCAATGTTTTCCCCCTCGATTTTGTTCAGCAGAGAGCAGAGTGTTCCTATTGTTTCGTCCTGTTGTGCTTCGATTATTCTTGGTTTTTCGCCTTGTTTTTTTTCAAAGCTTTTTAACCCATCCAATTCTTTTTTGCCTGCTTCATCAATGGTTTTGTTTTTGAAGTCGGTTGCCGCAAAATCTAGTATTTGCTGGGTGCTTCTCCTGTTGGATGTTAGGTTCTGCATTAAAGGTTTTTTTTCTTCAAAGAGCCTGAAGTTTCCGATTGAACCACCCTGAAAACCGAAAATAGCCTGTTTTTTGTCGCCGACAGCAAAGAATGTTTCGCCTGATTCAAGCGCTATTCTTGCTTCCAATTCATTTACATCCTGTAATTCATCAATTAGAACGTGTTTGAATTTTGGCTTGTTTTTTAATTTCAAAAAATTTATGAGCAAATCAGCATAATCAATTCCTTTTTTTGCTTTTTCTTTTTCGTATAAATCAAATATTTCCACAAAATAAACCAAGAATTTTTCCAAATCTTCCTTTTCAATAACGCCCTTGCTTCTCTCAAATTCCAAGAGAAGTTCTCTTGTTTTCTGAACATCAATTTTGTCGCTTGTTATCCCATAGCTTTTCAAATAACGCATCAGGTTTTCCAACCGCGGAACAACATCACTAACCAAATACTCGTCGCCGTAAGTGAAAACCTCGTTTTTTTTCAAATACTCGTAAATGACAAACCTCAGCAAATTAGTGGAAATAATATCAGATTCATCCAAATACTCGAGCGCATAAGAATGAAAAGTATAAACATTCAACTTAGACAAATCAGCATCAATCTTCTCAGACTCCAATTTTTCGACAATCCTATTCTCCATCTCACGCATAGCCTTATTCGTGAAAGTAAGGCACAAGATTTCATCAGTCTTCAGGCCCTCTTTAACCAAATCAACATACTTCTGAGCCAACAAAAAAGTCTTACCCGTACCCGGATTAGCCGTAACCAAAACATTTCCCTTATGCGAAAGCGCGGATTGTTTTTCAGGATCGAGATTCATTGTTTCACACATTTTAATTTAAGTCGCTAGTCTTTTAATTTCATTAAGAATTAAGTCTGACCGTTGTTCTAAAAATTTTTCATATTTATCATTCCAAATCCCGGATTCATCTCCTTCTGGGATAATATTACTCTTAATATCTTCAATATAATGACTATTTTTTTCTTTGACTTTTTTAATGAAGTAAACCGATGGATTATCATTGCTTATTGAGCCATTGGATGATTTTGGGAGAAAGCAAATGTTGAGAATTTTATTTATTTTATCCTTTGAATGTTCACTTGCTATCCGAGATTTTTGTGGAAAAATGTGGTGTAATTCACTTTTTTTGTATTCTACTAAAACATCATAAATATTGACTTCCTTATGGTTAGTGAAGTCAAAAGGTTTATTTTTTGCAAATATACACAATATTGTTTTACAAAAACCACTTGAAAGGTTTAGTTTTTCATCTAATAATATTTCTTTGGTTATATTCCTCGTTAATGAAAAAGAAAACCCGTTGTTATTTTTTATAAAATTATTAAATTCAGTGCAGTCTTTTTTTATTTCTTCATTTGTAGCGCCGCGATAATCCTCGTTCAAGGATTTTATCCAAAACCATTTCTCAATTGAATCTTTGATTTTATTTGTTTCAACAACTCTATTTTTTCTAATCAAATAGAAAAAATATGCTAATGACACCAACATCGGGCTGTATGGTAGAATGGTCGGGGACATGATATTTAGATGGTTTCTCAAAAATTGAATTGCTTCTATAAAGGAGTCAGAAGCAATCTTCCAATTTTCCTTAAAATCCTTAGATTTAAGTTCGAAAAGGTCTGATTCTGCACACTGCCCAAGTTTTATCATGGATATGAGCCTAATGAACAATAATTCATCAATATTTTCATAATTCAAACGTTCCAAATCGCCTGCACCACCAAATAATTTTTCTAAATAATTATCCCCCCTCAAATAAAAGTCATCAGAATAAGTGTATGCAGTAATCAGGTCAATAGTAGATAACTTTTTTCCTTGAGTATTAACTCTAGTAAAAAGTTCACATACTTCTTCCCTTGGGATGTTCTTTAGAGTTATAATTGATAATTTATATTTATTTATTCTATGCGATATTTTTTGATATAACTTCGCTAATTCTTTTTCCTCGGTATCATAAAACTTTGAATATATTTCGTCATTAAAAGTTATTAGTTGTTTAACGTCTATTAAATATTTTTTTTCTTCCTCAGTCCATTTTTTTATATCATTTTTTGTAAAAAATAATTGAATTTTCTTTTTATTTTCAAAATTAATCTCATCTATTTCTATTTTAGCATTTTTTAGTGATAAATAAACTGCTAAATCCATTGGTCTTTTCCTATTTTCTTTTCTTTTTAAGCCGCCTAAAACAGATACGATTAGTGAAGTAATTCTTTGTTGTCCATCTAAAATGTATTTGAAAGTATTCCCTTCTGTTTTTACGAGGGAAATATTTTCTGCAATTTGCCTATTATTTGATAATTCTTCTTGACTTTCCCATATCATGAAGCTACCGAGCGGATAATTTCTGTAAATACTATCCCACAAATCTTTCACATCTTTATATTCCCATACAAAATCTCTTTGAAATTGAGGAATAGTATAAGAATACCTAAATTTTCCATCTTCATTTGTTTTTGTTGGTACAAATTCATCTATGTCAATCGGATTAATCGCGATACTTCTATCATCTTCAACCATTTTTTCACATCCTTGCTATTTTTCCTGCGTCTGTTAGTGTTAATCCTTCGGGGTTGTCTTCTATGAGTCCTTTTTCTTTGAGTTCTTTTATGTTTCGGTAGAGCATGGCTCTTGATTGGTGGAGTTTTTCTGCGAGTTCGGTTATGTTGGTGTTGGGTTTGAGGTTTTCGAGTATTTGTTGCTGTGATTCTGTAACCAAGAATTCGAGTAGGGGGAGTGTGATGATTTGGTTTTTTTCTTCGGAGATGTAAAATATTTTGTGAATCATTTTGGGGCGCTTGTAAGCCGAGTAAAGCAGGCCTATTGCCTGTGTTTTGCGTGAGGGTGTAATGTTGATGTAAATTTTGTCCTTGCTTGGAATCGCGTCGATGAGTTCAACACATTTTTCCGTAATTTTAACAATGTCGTAGAGAGGAATTTTTTTTTCTTTGATGTCGAGAACTTTTGAGTAGTTTTCTTTTAATTGTTTTATGGCTTTTTGTTGGGTTTCGTCGGTTTCATCGCTTGACAATAAATATACTCTGTCTATTGAGAATTTGGTTATGGCGAGAACTATTGATTCTATCAAATAGATTGTTGTTATTAGTGCGTTTGCCATGTTTTATTATTTGTTGCACCCCTTTTTTAAATCTATTTAAAATAGAATTTGTCTACTGGAAATGATACTTTTAAATAATGTTGTAGACCTTGTTTTTTTGTTATGGTTGGAGGTATTGGATGATGAAAGATGATGCGACTTGCGTTATAGAAGTGACAAAAGCCATAATGGAGATTTGCACCAAATTACATTTTGCGCCATTAGACAGAAATAAAGAAAATCACGAAATTGCCTGAAGCAACCCTAATTCGAATCCTTGACAAAATGGAACAAGGGGGAATAATAAGAAAAATAATGGATAGGGAAGAAAACTCTTGTTATCGCCTTAATATTCACGAACCAGACCCAAACGCGAAAATAGAAATTGCGGTAATCGATTAACCCTTGCAAAATCAACCATTCAGTTGATTTCCAATCAACCGAACATATATTAATTCGTCAATTGCCATATTATTATGGGGGTTATAGATACAGATGTCCTTGCACTGCATGACCTGTTCAGGCATGTTTACCCGGACTTCACGTTGAACCACGTGCTTGTTTACCGCTATATTTTTGACAACTTATTTATAAACAAACACCAGTTTCAATAGCAAAACAACCTAATTAAAAAAAACAAGGAAGACCTCCAAAGAAAAATCGCAAAAAACAATTTCAACCAACACCTCAAACAATGGTGGTTCACAGTAATGAACAAGGGCTATAAGAAGGATTACGAGAAATTAGGCACTATGTTTACGAGGACGAAAATAAAGGAGAAAATAGTTGAGCTGTTCAAATGAAGCTGAAAACTTCTTTTTTCACATCTTTGAATTCCGGCAGTTTCATCATAAACCTGCCTAAATCATCTTTCCATTTTGTTTCCATATTTTGAATGTTTTCGAGAATTTTATTTTTGTCAGGTTTTTCGTCATAATAAGCGAATTTTTGCCTTATGAGTTCATTGTCTTTTTGCACCTTGTTTTTTGTCAAAAACCAAAAGTTATAGAGGTCTCTTGGCGCGGTTCTTGTTGAAAGCGCATGGATTTTTTCCGCAAGGATTTCTTCAAGAGAAATTACAAATATTGAATGCGCGCCGATTTTGTAAGAATTTATTATTTCCGTTTTTAT
>Ga0210057_1000456_pt1 | contig 67788 bp, 67 predicted proteins | sample CryGeyCG2114_010_2_FD_183968 | JGI IMG/M metagenome (GOLD analysis project Ga0210057, IMG submission 183968) | Groundwater microbial communities from aquifer - Crystal Geyser CG10_big_fil_rev_8/21/14_0.10 (SPAdes) (version 2) | ecosystem: Environmental > Aquatic > Deep subsurface > Groundwater ...
CCGCCAGTATAATTATAAGTGAAAAAAGAAAATTATTAGATAAAAAACCATATACAACCAAAAATGAACCAATTCCTATAGTTAATACATACCACAGCTTGCCGCGTTGATATTGGTTATACTCTTTAATTGTCCACTCATGAAGAATGTCCCCCGTGAGCAAACTCTCGCTTAATGGTTTTGGCATAAATATGCTATTAAAAACATATATATAGTATAGCAAAGATAATTAAAGAAATAAACCCCACACCTTGATTATTATTGATTTTTCACCTATACTACGCTCATGTTAGAAGAAAATGAAAAACAAGATATACCGGTTTCAAATGGAAAAAAACCGGTTAATTTTCTTGAAAAAGAAAAACTACAAAAATCAACCACTGCCCCTAAAAACCACAAGGGTATTTTTATCATTACAACTATCGTACTTATAATTGCAGGGGTTTTTTTAATACGAGCGGTATCCAAACCTATCGCGCCTGACAATCCTTATGATTATGACCAAATAACTCTGGAGCCAAAAAAACCCGAAAACATATTAAAACGAATAACAAATTTAGTCTTTAAAAGACAGCCCGACCTCAAAGGACAAAATAGTGATCGTATAAATATACTACTTCTCGGCATGGGCGGCCCTGGACATAACGGCCCATTTTTAACCGACACAATGATTATATCAAGCATAAAACCATCTACCCAACAAATTGCTATGATTTCTATCCCAAGAGATCTTGGCGTAGATATCCCTGAATATGGAATACAAAAAATAAATAGCGCCAATGCTTATGGCGAGGCGAGGCAAGTTGATTCAGGAGCCCTGTCAGCCACAAAGGTTGTAGAAGACACATTTAACATTGATATACCATACTTTGTCAGGATTGATTTTGATGCCTTTATAGAAATAATTGATGCTGTCGGGGGTATAAAAATTGATGTAGAACGTACATTCACTGACAGTGAATTCCCTGCCCCGAACGATAAGTACAAATCCCTTACATTTACAAAAGGCATACAAACAATGGATGGCAGCCGAGCATTACAATACGCAAGATCAAGACATGGCAACAACAACGAGGGATCCGACTTTGCGCGGGCAAAAAGACAACAAAAAGTAATCCTTGCCATTAAAGAAAAAGTTTTATCTTTCCAAACTTTAGCAAACCCAATACGCATAAGTAAGATTATAAAATCATTAGGTACACACATAACAACCAACATAGACTTTTCTGATACGATTTCACTCTTAAAAATTGGCCGTTCAATGGACATAACAGATATCATTACGCTAGTCCTTGATATAGAAAAAACCGGATATTTAGAAAGCAGTTACACAAAAGAAGGCGCCTATATTTTGAGCCCCACCAGCGGTGATTTTAAAGAAATGGCCAATGCCATAAAAAATATTTTTGAACTAAGTGGTGAAAAAGACAGCACACCTTCCCAAGATACGCCAGCACCGACATCAGTAAATATTATTGTCGACAACAAAAAAGACGAGGCAAGTGAACCAGACACTGTTGAAATACAAAATGGCACTTGGAATGCGGGTCTGGCCGCAAGAATTAAAGAAGTGCTAAAAAAAGAAAATATAAATGTATCAGAAATTGGTAATACACAAACAAGGCCAATAGAAAAAAGCGGCTTATACGTTATATCTAATGTGGCAGATCCCAAAATAATAGAATTAATCCAATCATCACTAAACATTCCACTCCAAACACCCATTCCAGATGGTGAACTATCGGCAAGTAGCACTGATATTCTTATCATATTAGGAGATGATTTTGTGGAATAATATTCAATTAACAACTAACAATAAGCAATGAACAAAAAATTTATAAGTCAATCTGTGGGGTATAAAAATAGTATAGTTTATGTTAAAATATAAATTAATAACCAATCCAAGAAAGATTAATTGTTTATTGTTAGTTGTTAATTATTAATTATTTTTATGACAAAGGACGTAAGAATAGACATTGATAACCTGCCGGTGGTAGCACTCGTTGGAAGAGTTAATGTTGGAAAATCAACGATATTTAATAAAATGATCGAAGATAGCAAGGCGATCGTCTCAGATATACCCGGAACCACAAGAACCAGCAACGAAGGTATAGTACTGTGGCGTGGTAAATATATTAGACTTGTAGACACAGGTGGACTTACATTTGAAGATGGCGTAGAGTTGGAAGAGGATATCCTAAAACAGAGCAAGCGCGCAATGAAAGAAGCCGATATTATTCTCTTTGTAATTGACGCAAAGACAGACATACTCCCCCAAGAAAAAGAACTCGCAAAATATATGAGACGCATAATAACAAAACCCGTCATATTAATCGCAAACAAAGTGGACAACAAACGAGCCGAGTCAGAATTATTAAGCGGTGACTGGCACAAACTCGGCATGGGAGAACCATTTGCCATTTCTGCCGCTAATGGACGCAGTGTTGGAGATTTATTAGATCGCCTCTTTTCACTTCTTAGCAAATCAAAAAGGCGCCCAAAGAAAAAAGATACAGACCAACAGAACAGAATACGCGTTACATTAATCGGGAAGCCAAACGTCGGAAAATCGTCATTATTTAACAAACTCATTGGAGAAGATAAAGTAATTGTAAGCGACATAGCACATACTACACGCGAACCACACGATACTGATGTAACCTACGAATACAATGTGGGCAAAAAGAAAATTAAACAAAAAATTACTTTCGTAGATACAGCTGGAATCCGCAGAAAAACAAAAGTTAGCGGCCCGCTAGAGAGAAAAGGGATACACAAATCAATATCTGCTGTTGAAGATTCAGACATTATTCTTTTTGTAATAGATGGGGGCCAAGTATTATCCAGCCAAGATATGCAGCTCGGCGGACTCGTAGAAAAAAGAGGAAAAAGCGTTATATTGATAATAAATAAATGGGACCTTGCACAAGACAATAGCGACACACAGAGACACAAGGTAGAGAAAATGGTTTATGCTCACTTCCCTCATCTAAATTTTGCACCAATAATCTTTGCCAGTGGAAAAACAGAATACAATGTACATAAAATAATGCCCTTGATTATGAAAGTATGGAATGGAAGACAAACAAGAATCCCGGTAAAGGCGTTAGAAAATTTCCTTTCACAAGCAATTAAAAAGCACAGGCCATCAAAAGGCAAAGGTACCAGACATCCAAAAATTATGGGAATAAGACAATTAGATATTAACCCCCCTGTAATTGAAATGATGATAAAATACCGCACCTCTCTGCACCCATCTTATGTAAATTTTATTGAAAATAAATTGCGTGAACAATTTGACTTTTTTGGCACGCCAATTATAATTAAACTAACCAAAATGAAGCGATGATAAATGCTCTAATTGTTGTAAATGTTCAAAATGTTTTATCGCTTCGCTTGTTTTAAGCAAAAAAATACAAAACAATTACAACATCTAGAACAAACACCGTAGGTGCGATAAAACAATTACAACATCTCTATGAAATTAATTGTAGGATTAGGAAATCCCGGTAAAAAATATGAAAAGACACGCCATAACATTGGTTTTATGGTACTTGATGTTTTAAAAGAATCATTACAAAAATTTAATATATCCGATTGGGAGCGAAGTTCAAAATTCAATGCGCAAATATGCGGATGTACAATAAATGGAGAAAAGATACTCCTTGTAAAACCAATGACATTTATGAACTCCTCCGGACAGTCTGTGCAACTTGTAGCTCATTATTATAAAATACCTCCATCAGATATAATTGTTGTTCATGATGACAAAGATATAAAACTTGGTGAAATAAAAATCCAAAAAGACCGCGGGCACGCGGGCCACAACGGTATCCGCTCAATTATGCAAAACATTGGCAATAAAGACTTCATTAGAGTAAGAACCGGCATCGCGAGCAGAGACGAAAAAAAGATGTATAATATTGCAAAATTTGTATTAAAGAAATTTGGACTGTTAGAAAAAAAACTCTTAGAAGAAACAATAGAAAATTCAGTTAATGAGATAATAAAATTATTGTGAGATGGCAAATGTTTTAATTGTTGTAAATGTTCAAAATGTTTTATCGCTTCGCTTGTTTTAGACAAAAAATACAAAACAATTATAACACCTAGAACAAGCACCACAGGTGCGATAGAACATCTACAACATGTTTATGAAGAAAGAAATAATATTCGCGCATTTTCCAAAATCTAACTTCAAACGCTACCAGCAATTATTGGCAGCGTTTTCTAATTTAGATAATGCATGGGAAGCGGAATTCGGTGATTTAAAAAATATAGGCTGGAAAGATGAAATTATCAATGAATTTTTATTATGGAAAGATAAGTTTGACGCTGAAAAAGCAAAAAATATACTAAAGCAAGAAGGCATAAAATGCATAACGCAATTGGATGACGACTACCCCCCGCTGTTAAAAGAGATCTATGATCCGCCTTTTTGTTTGTTTGTCCGCGGAGATATTAATAATATATCTAATCCGATTGCAGTTGTTGGCCCACGAAAATTTAGCCCATATGGAAAACAAATTACAGAAGAATTAGTCTCAGAACTAACCAATTACGGAGTAGAAATAATAAGTGGATTAGCTTTTGGCATAGACAGTATTGCGCACAATAGCACCCTAAAATCAAACGGAAGAACTATTGCCGTGTTAGGTTCTGGAATAAACAAAAAACACATAAGCCCGGTAGCGAATGTAGAGCTATCAGAACGTATAATTAATTCCGGTGGAGCCATAATGTCCGAGTACCCCCCCGGGGGATTAGCAAGTAAATACACTTTTCCAAGACGAAATAGAATTGTCGCTGGGATTTCTCTTGGCACATTGGTTATTGAAGCAACAGAAAAATCAGGCGCGCTTATCACAGCACAATGCGCACTAGACAATAGCAGAGAGGTATTCGTAGTCCCCCAAAACATAACTTCTCGCACATCAATAGGATCAAACAAGCTACTAAAAATAGGCGCCACACCCATTACAGAAGCTGCGGACATTCTTAATTCTCTCAATTTAGAATACATAAACAAAGACATTGCAAAAAACAAAACAATATCAAACTCACCGACAGAAGCCAAAATCATAGAATGTCTATCAAAAGAACCTGTCCATGTGGATATAATAATTAAAAAAACTTCTCTCCCAAGCCAAACGATAAACAGCGCGCTTATCTTGATGGAAATGAATGGAATTATAAAAAATATGGGAAGTATGATGTATATATTACGCAAATCTATATGAAATACGAACAAGCAGAGCAATTTATTCTTTCATTGACAAATATTCCACGTAAAGGATATATAGCACAGAAGAAAGATCGTGGGATTCACATGAAACGACTGCAATATTTTCTCGATATAATTGGAAATCCCGAAAAAAAAATCCCACATTATATTCATGTCACAGGTACAAGTGGGAAAGGATCTGTCTGCGCATACCTACACTCAATAATAAATGAGAGCGGTAAGAAAGTTGGCTCCACACAGTCCCCCCATCCAACGCATATGGTTGAACGATGGAAAATAGGAGATAAAATAATGTCAAAAAAAGAATTTGTTAAAATAGTTAAAGAAATAAAACCAAAATTAAACGACTATATAAAAAAAAGTCCATATGAAATGATCTATTATTTGGACTTGATGACTGCTATAAGTCTTTTATACTTTGCCAAACAAAAGGTAAAATGGGTAATTTTGGAAGTTGGTTGCGGTGGCAGATATGATGCCACCAATATAATTCCTTATAAAGACGCCGCCATAATAACTAACATAAGCATTGATCATCAAAATTTAATAGGATCCACAAAAGAAAAAATAGCTTATGAAAAAGCTGGAATAATAAAATCAGGATCTGAAGTTTTTACATCTGAAAAAAATAATAAGATATTAAATATAATAAACGCAGAATGCAAAAAAAGGTCTTGCAGTATGCATCATATAAAATACGACAATAAACAATTAACAATTAATGACTACGGTTTAAATGGAAGCGTCTTTACTTACAAAAATAATAAATACAAAATAAAGACGCCTGGAAGACACCAAATATCCAATGCAATTCTTGCAATTGAAGCCACACAAAAATTAAATTTTTCAAAAAATTCTATAAAAAAGGGCCTAGAGAAAACCAAACAACCACTGCGCCTAGAGACTGTATCAAAAAAACCGATGATTATACTAGACGGAGCGCATAACCAAGCTAAAATAAAATCAACTGTTGATACGCTCAAACATTTAAACAAAAAAATGCCAAAACAAAAAAATGTTCATCTGATTATAGGATTTGCGGACAACAAAGAATGGGGGAAAATGATAAAACTTTTAGCAGAACTCAACCCAAAAACAGTAGTTTGTACCAAAAATACTATCAACCAATTGCGTAAAGTGGCTAATCCAAAAAATATTGCATTGAAATGCAAAAAAATTATGCCAAAAACAAAAACGAAAATCTTTCTTGACCCACAAGATGCACTTAATTGGTCTAGAAAAAAAGTAAATAAAAATGATATAATATTAATCACTGGCTCAATATCTTTAAGCGGCCAATTACGCCCATACTTGACATGAGAGATATATCGTGTAACATGTAACGAAAGTGACATTTAATCAAATAAACAACAAAATAATAAAAGTCCCGACGTAAAGTCGGGATCCCGATTCAAGCCTCGGAACAATAAAACAAACTGATTGGTTGATTGTTTGATTTGTGGATTTATTGATAAATTGCCCTATGCCCCGTAGTGAAAATTTAATAGATTTTTTCAAAAAAATCAAACCGGGTGCAAATAAAATTTTATAAAGACAATAAATACTGCTAGTACAGGCAATAACCGATAACTAATTAAAAAATTAAATTTCTACTACGGGGTATGTCAAAAAAACTAATTATCGTAGAAAGTCCTACCAAGGCAAAAACAATATCAAAATTTCTTAGTAATGACTTTGTTGTTGAGTCTTCTTTTGGACATGTTCGTGATCTTCCAAAAAGTACAATGGGCATAGATATAGAGGGCGGGACATTTGAACCGGTCTATGAAATCCCCGCTACCAAAAAAAAGAAAGTGACTCAATTAAAGAAACTTGCAAAAAACGCAAGTGATATTATATTTGCAACTGATGGAGATCGCGAAGGTGAGGCCATCTCTTGGCATCTAGCAGAACTTCTAAAAATAAAACCTGACAAAGTAAAAAGAATGGTCTTTCATGAAATAACAAAGGATGCAATTGAAGAAGCTCTAACTAACCCCAATAAATTAAACACCTCGCTTGTTGATGCGCAACAAGCTCGCCGTGTGCTAGATCGTTTAGTAGGATACGAACTTTCTCCCCTACTTTGGAAAAAAGTTCGCTATGGTCTTTCCGCCGGCCGTGTCCAATCTGTTGCCGTTCATCTAATTGTTGAAAAAGAAAAAGAAAGAGCCAAGTTTTGCGCAAGCAATTATTTTGATTTGATTGCAGAATTAAAATCTGGAAAAGATCTATTTACCGCAAGACTCATAAAATATGCCGAATTGCCAATTCCACTTGGAAAAGATTTTGATGATAATACTGGAAAACTAAAAAACGAAGAAAATTTTACGCTTTTAGACGAAAAAGAGGCCAAAGAATTGGCCCTTAAATTAATTGACGAAAAACCATGGATTGTAGACAAAATAACAGAGAAACCCTACCAAACACATCCTTACCCGCCTTTCATTACCTCAACAATGCAACAAGAGGCTAGTCGTAAATTAGGTTGGGGAGCAAAACACGCAATGAGAACCGCCCAATCTTTGTATGAAAACGGATATATAACTTATATGCGTACAGATTCTGTAAATCTTTCAAAACAAGCCTTACAAGCCGCAAGGAAAGCCGCCGAAGAGTTTGGCAAAGAATACTTATCAGAAAAACCTAAAACATTTTCCAGTAAATCAAAGCTAGCCCAAGAAGCGCATGAAGCAATTAGGCCAGCCGGCAGTATTTTTCAACACCCAAGCGAGGTCGCAAAAAAAGTTAGTTCTGACGAAGCTAAACTATATGATCTAATATGGAAGCGTACTGTTGCCAGCCAAATGAAAGATGCCCAAATGGTCAGTATGTCCGTCAAGATTAAAGTTGAAAAAGCTGTGTTTGAATCTAGAGGAAAACGCATTGAATTTGCCGGTTACCTGCGTGCATATGTAGAAGGATCTGATGATCCGGAAATAGAGCTGGAAGATAAAGAGATAAGTTTGCCAGAATTAAAAGAAAAACAAAATTTAGATGCTAAATCAGTGGAAGCTGACTGTCATACCACAAAACCCCCGGCAAGATACACAGAAGCAAGTCTTATTAAAAAATTAGAAGCCGAAGACGTTGGCCGTCCATCTACTTACGCTACAATCTTAGATACAATTATAGAAAGAGACTATGTCTTAAAACAAGGAACCGCGCTTGTCCCAACATACACGGCAATGGTAGTAGACTACTATCTGCAAAAAGATTTTAGTGAATTGGTAAATGTAGAATTCACATCTAAAATGGAATATGACTTAGATAAAATAGCCAATGGGGAAGAAGACTGGATACCTTACATAAAAGATTTTTATCAAAACAAAAAAGACGGGTTTCATCTAAAGGTAGAAAAAGCCAATGCATCCAAAGAATACCCAAATATAATTATTGGGCGGGATCCAGATTCAGGAGAAGACATAATAATAAAAAGTGGAAAGTACGGTCCCTATATTCAACGCGGCGAAGGCGGAGAAAATAATACCGCCTCTCTACCGGATTCAATCCCTCCAGCTGATATGAATCTAAAAGAAGCTATTAAATTACTTAGCAAGCCACAGGGTCCACAAGTAATTGCAACTGATCCGGAAACTAATAAAGAGATCACACATAGAACAGGCCGATTTGGACCATACCTCCAGCTTGGTGAAGACCCCGCTTCGCCTAAAGACTCCGCAGGGCAAGTTAAAAAAGCAAAGAAATCTGCCCTAACTTATGGTCCAAAACATATACCAATTAGTGCAAGCATTGATATTGACAACCTTACAAAAGAAGAGGCTATAAAAATAATATCCTTCCCACTTACTATCGGAAAAAGTGGTGAACATATTATTACTGCTAGTGTCGGCAGATTCGGTCCCTACCTTAAAAAAGATGGCGAATTCCGTTCCATACCAAAAGACAAGGATATCTTAACCATTACCCTAGAAGAAGCCGAAGAAATATTTGCCCAAGAAAAAAAGGGTCGTGGCAGAAGAAAAGCAACCGTACTCAAAGAACTGGGCGAAGATCCTGCCACAAAAAAACCAATACAAGTCTTGGACGGACAATATGGCCCATACATCTCCAACGGAACACGCACATTTGCTTCTGTCCCAAAAGATATAAAACCGGAGGATATAACGCTTGAACAAGCGCTAGAACTTATGAAAGAAAAGAAAAGCAAAAAAAAGAAATAAAAAAAACCCGCACCTGTGTCAAACCTGTGCGGGTTAAATAAACTATTCTGGTAAAACAAATACCCATAAATCATCAACCGAATATAAAATATCAGTTCCCCAATCATTAGAGAAATCCGCCGGCATAGTTTCAATACACATTTCATCAATATCCAAAAACTCTCCAGTAGGTATGCCAAAATCAGAATAAACTTCTTGATGTATAAATGTCCTACAAAGCATAAAAACATTTTCATTTGGATGGTGATAGTATCCGTCATCATATTCATCGTTAATTGGATTCATTGCCACCCAAAGTTTTTCTTTGGGAGGCTGATCATCATACTGCAAGCGCAGTTGCAGACCAACTTCAGGTGGACAAAGTTGCAAGTCAAATTCCAATGCTCGCTTATAGATATCAACTCTTTTAATATTGGGATTATTGCTTTGCCTGCCATCGTCCTTAAATCCCAAATCATTCGCCGACACCCTTACTAGGTTTAATTCTATTTCTTTATTGGATGATTCAAAGACAGGCTTACTCAATATATTTTTCATACGAAAACCGAGAGGACATCCTGCCTGCTCAATGGCATGAACAAAATCTTGAGTCCTTAGGCCTATCCCCAACTTAACAGTTCTCCAAACTTCTCGTATCTTATCAAAATTAGGGTCTTGATACTTCATCTCCGGACCTCCTTTTTTTAGTTTTATTTAGTGTAAAGAGCAATATTAACTATAGCACATGCCACTATTTTGTAAATAGAAACACTCAGACTTGCCAAATACAAAAAAACCCTATAGAGTGGTATAATAAATGTATGAAGAAAAAACAGACAATCAACTCACTTATAGAACAAGTAAGTTCCTATGCACCAAAGGCTGATATGGATATAATACGGCTTGCTTATGATTTCGCTGAAAATGCACATCGTGGACAATTTCGTAAATCAAGAGAACCATATATAGTACACCCATTAGCGGCGGCTCATATACTAGCCGACATGCGCATTGACCCTATTATCGTAACCGCAACCCTTTTACACGACGTCCCAGAAGACACACACATAACCATAGAGGAAATAGAAGATAACTTTGGTAGTGAAATAGCAAACATGGTAAAGGGCATTACAAAACTTGGAAAACTAAAATACAGAGGAGTGGAAAGATACATAGAAAATTTGAGAAAAATGTTTATAGCCATGGCAGAAGATATCAGGGTAATGATTATTAAATTTGCAGACCGCATACATAATCTACAGACACTTGATGCTCTACCTCCTCAAAAAAAATACAGAATCGCATTAGAAAGTTTAGAAATATATGCCCCCATTGCAAACAGACTAGGTATGGCAGATATGAAAGGCCAGTTGGAAGATCTTTCATTTAAATATGTATACCCAAAAGAGTACCAAAAAACAAAAAAAATAATGGATGAAAAATTAAGAGGAAAGGAAAAATCACTTGAAGACGTACAAAAAAAAGCAAAAAAAGAATTAACTGATGCCGGAATAAATGTCATCTACCTAAAGGGTAGAAATAAAAAACTATACAGTTTATATCAAAAATTATTACGAAAAGGAAATGACATCACAAAAGTATATGATGTGGTTGCCATAAGAGTAATCGTCCCAACCGTTGCGGACTGTTATGCTACGCTCGGTATTCTACACAAAATATGGAAGCCTTCTACTGGAAGAATAAAAGACTATATTTCACAACCAAAACCAAATAGATACCAATCACTTCACACCACTGTTTTTGAAGATAAGGGTGATCTTATAGAATTCCAAATAAGGACCCCCGAGATGCACGAAGAGGCAGAGTATGGTATAGCAGCTCATTGGCATTATGACGAACGCGGCTCTAGGTTGCCCGCAAAAGAAATGCGCTGGGTAAAAGAATTAGCTGAACTTCAAAAAGATATACTTAACAAATTATCGGATCTAGAGGAGATAAAAATTGACTTTTTACAAACACGAATTTTTGTCTTTACACCAAAAGGCGACGTAATAGATTTGCCCGAAGAGGCCACTCCTATTGATTTTGCTTATCACATACATACCGAAATTGGAGATAAATGTAACGGAGCAAGAATAAACGAAAAAATTGCGCGGCTAGATACACCACTTCGCAATGGAGATGTAGTAGATATAATTATTGATAAAAATAGAAAGGGACCAAATCAAGATTGGCTAAGCTTTGTAAAAACACACACGGCCAAAAATCATATAAAAAATCGCCAAAAAAAGACCAGGCTAACGGGGTGGTTAAAATCAGTCCTTCCAAAAAAATAAATAAGACACGGATACGCGGATTTATGCGGATGTCGCTGATTATGCGGATAAAATAAACAAAATTTTATATATCATCCACGTTATCCGCGTAATCAGCGTTAATCAGCGTATCTGTGTTACAATTCATGTGAGTTCTTGCAGCAAATTTTTAAGTTCATCTTTAGATGAATAATGTATTGTGATTGTTCCCTTCTCTCCTTTTTGAGAAATTATCACTTTTGATCCCAAACGATCCTCCAGCAACTCTTCTTGCGCCATAATATTTGGATCCCTTCTGATAGACCCCTTTCTAGAACTACCTCCCTTCCCCTCTACCACTCTTTCAACATCGCGGACAGTCATCTCCCGCCCCATCATATTATTAAAAACTTTTATTTGTTCCTTCTCATCCTTAAGACTCAACAATGCGCGCGCCTTTCCCATACTAATTTTGCCGTCAAACAATGCGTTTTGTATAACTTCTGGCAAATCCAACAAACGAACCATATTGGCTATAACGGAACGACTCTTGCCAACCTGTTGTGAGACCTCTTGCTGTGTTAAATTAAATTCTTCCATCAACCTCTTGTATGCAAACGCCTCTTCAATTGGGTTTAAATCCTGTCTTTGAATATTCTCAATCAAAGCTAATTCTAATTTTTCTTGAGGGGTCGCAACACGTACAATTGCCGGTACAGTTGCCAACCCAGCAATCTGAGATGAACGCAAACGCCTTTCTCCTGCAATCAACTCATAACCCCCATCTGTTTTTTCCATTACAGTAACCGGCTGCATCACCCCGTGTTTTTTGATAGAAGAGACTAAATCTTCAAGCTCTTGGTGTGAAAAATTCTTTCTCGGCTGGTGTTCATTTGGTGTAATTTCTGAAATTGGAATATGCCAAATCCGACTATGGTTACCCGAAGAGTCTCCCGTCTGTTTACGGATGGATTTTCTTGGTTTATTTTGTGGAATAAGAGAATTAAGACCCTTGCCTAATGCCATAGAACAACAATTAACAATTAACAATTAACAATTAACAATCTGTTAAATATTATTTATCAAGTGTCAAATAGGCTAACTATGTTTCTCAAGCACCTCTCTTGCCAACCGCTCATATGCCTTAGCACCCTTGCCTCTTGGGTCATATTGAAAAATTGTTTTACCAAAACTTGGCGCCTCTGCCAATCTAACTGTTCGTGGAATAATACTTCTAAAAATAGTATCCGGAAAATATTTATATAATTCATTCATAACATCTTCGGACAATCTTGTTCGCTTATCAAACATAGTAATAACAGCCCCCAAGACATTCAATTCTGGTTTTATATGCTCTCGAATAAGCTCTATTGTACTGAGAAGCTGACCCAGCCCCTCAAGGGCATAATATTCAGCCTGTACCGGTATCAAAAGTTCGTCAGCAGCCACAAGACTATTTATTGTTAATAAGCCCAACGATGGCGGACAATCTATGATGATATAATCATAAGCATGCCGCACCTCTTCCAAAAGATCCGCCAACTGATGTTCGCGTCTCTCCACATCTACCAACTCAATATTAGCGCCCGCAAGATTTGCCGTGGCAGGAGCCAAACGCAAACCTTCATGGCTTGTATTTTGTACAATATCATGAAAACGCTTCTGACGTGAAAGTGCCTCATATACACCATGTTTAACACCATCACGACCTAAGCCTAAACCACTGGTTGCATTGGCTTGAGGATCCATATCAACAAGCAAAACAAAATTTCCCAATTCGGATAAAAGGGCCGCCAAATTCATTGCGGTCGTAGTCTTCCCAACCCCACCTTTTTGGTTTACAATGGATATTATTTTTGACATAAAACCACTAATTTTCACACCCCTACCGGCATGCAGGCAAAAATCTACACTAATATTTATTATTATACACCAATAAAATTCCAATTACAATATTAAATTAGTAATTGATTAGGATATGTACCCTAACGACATACTGGACGAATCCACAGTCCTTTTAATAGAGGTTAAAAGAAATGAGAACCAGTGAGGTGTGCCGCCAGAGTACAGATATAGATTGATTGACAAATACATCAAAATAAACTATACTCTATTATAACTAATAAAGCCGATGTGGTGGAATTGGTAGACACGCACGACTCAAAATCGTGTGCCGCAAGGCATGTGGGTTCGATTCCCACCGTCGGCACAAACACAACAATTAACTTTTTACAATTGACAATTAACCGGATTGATGTTTGTTTTAATAATAGGAGTCGAACCGGGGATGGTAAGGGGTGCAACCCCTTACGTATTGGAGGAAAGTCCACGAAAACCCGAAGGTTTTTGTGAGAGCGCCTGCCGGCAAGCAGGAAGCAAGTGAGATTCCCACTCTTGGCACCAAAAATAACCTGCTCATAATTAATGATATGGATAAATTCTACGATATTCTAATATTGACTTTTATTGCAGCAACCGCCCTACCAGCGGTTATTTTATTGTACCACCAAAGACGAACTCCCGAATCATGGGAACAAAAGAATAAAAAATTATCTTCTATAATCTCTTATTTACTCCTACTTGGCACAATAACTGTTTTATATGGATCACTCATAGAACCAAAACTTCTAATTACCAACTATCAGACACTTGATTTAGAAGATATCAAAAATCCTATCAAAATAGGACTCATATCTGACCTCCATGTTGGAGACTTTAACAAAGAAATAGATATCCAAAAAATAGCAAATAGATTGCTAGAACTAAATCCCGACCTAGTTTTTATTGCGGGGGATCATATCTTAACCAACTATAAAGAAGACGACCGGCTTAATTATCTTAAACCCCTAAAAGAAGTAGCCAAAAAAATACCAACTTATGCCGTAAATGGGAATCATGAATATGGCGTAGGCTCAGATGATGACGACATCCAAAAACGTTTTCGTTTGCCAAACAGAAATCGCGAGGTCGCTAAAGCCATGCGTGATTTGGGCATAAAATACCTTATAAATGATGTTGAAAAAATTACAGTAAAAGACGAATCATTCTTACTCTTTGGCTCTGACGAGTATTTGATAAACGCTGTTGATTTTGAAAATCTCAAACAAGATAAAGGAGATATAAATATGCCTGTAATAATGCTTTCGCATAATCCCGCTGTCATATACTTAGCCAATGAATACAACCTAAAAAATGAAAATGATATTGATCTTGTTTTATCCGGACACACCCATGGAGGCCAAGTACGCTTGCCTTTTATAGGCGTTCTCCAAAAAATAGAAAGTGACATACCATTATCTTGGTATCAGGGATTTAACGAATTTAATGGAATCAATTTATTTGTTACTAGTGGCGCCAACGAATCCGGCACACGAGCACGGCTATTTAACCCGCCAGAGATAGTTCTTCTTACAATTAATTAAAATAATTGGCACAAGCCAATTATTTTTTTATCCAACTTGCTTACCTTAATCTATATTTCTGGCCATTTATAATTTTTAAATACCATCTCTGCAATATCTCTTGCTTCTGTGAATCTAGCCTCATGGTCGTCTGCTCCAAGAATCACTACATCAATTACACTGCCATCTTCATTGGCGACCTGCATTACAAAACTATATCCGGCAGCCTCTGTGTATCCAGTTTTACCGCCAAAAAAATTAAAAAAATCATTTTGAACCCAATTAAGCAAAAGCCAATCTGTATTCCATATATGATGCTTTTTGTCTCTTTCCACAGAGTACAAATTATACTCGGTAGTCATAAGGGCTTCGCGAATTTTTTCGTGTCTCATTGCTTCATTAAGCAAATGAACCAAGTCAGAAGCATTTGATCTATCTCCTTCACCAAGTCCTGTTGGCTCTACAAAAACGGTATCACTCATACCCAATTCCCAAGCTTTTTGATTCATACGATCTACAAATTCCTCACTAGAGATATCAAGAGCATCCACGAGTGTCAAAATAGCTTTGTTTGATGAGCCAACTAGCCCAGCATACCACAATTCATCCAATGTATAAGTATCCCCAGCGTACATATGAGTCCCCAATGAATCCGCTCCAATGACGGTAGCCTTTGCCGACCAATCCGGTTTATTTTCCAAAACAACCAAAGCGCTCATTAACTTTGTTATGCTTGCAATTGACCTAATTTCGTACTCATTTTTCCTATACAATATGGCACCAGTATTATTGTCTTTGACAAGAATACTCTTAGCACTAAAGTCATCGGCTAAGGAAAGATCCCCTGTTAACTTTGGTACCTCCGGTTCTAGAATATTTTCCGGCATAATCACAATATCACCACCCGCTTGTAAATTATCATCCGACAAAGACCCCATACTCTCTAAAACCAATGATACTTCCTTTAACTCTGTCGGTAATTGTATTCTAGAAAATAAAAAAGAAATTATAAAAATAACCAAAACCACCACCACGCCCGTCATGGTAGTCCAAAGCATACCAAGCTTGTTGCTTTTTCTCTCTGGTCCAAATAGATCATTACCTGGCATAGACGTATAGTATTAAAACTTTATTAATCCTCCAATATATTTTCTATATGTTCATGCTTACTCAAAACAATATAATCCGGCAGCTTATTGACATTACTCACACCTAAATGACTAAGTGCCTCAAATGAAAGAGTATAAACATGGGTAATCTTATCCTCTGACTCTTTTTCCTCTATCAAACCACGGACAAGTAAATTCCTCAAAATTAAAGAACAATTAACACCTCTTATTTGTTCTAATTCCGGACGCGTAATTGGCTCTCTGTACGCTATTACTGTAAGCGTTTCCAATTGGGCCTTTGTCAATTCCCCGGATACCTCATCCTTTATAAAACCATCTATCGCATCGCTATTGTTGGGATTTGTTGCCATTTGGTAATCATTGGCGTCCTGTAATATATTTATTCCAGAACTCTCTTTGTTATATTTATCTATAAGCTCTCTCAAAACCTCCTGTACCTCTTCTTTTGATTTTCCCACAGCCTTTGCAATCACTTTATCAGACAAGGGTTTTGAGGCAACAAACAGGATTGATTCAATTTTTGATACAAGATTATTATTCATACCCCGTAGTAGAAATTTAATTTGTTAATTAGTTATTGGCTATTACTTGTACTATGATTATTTATCAGTTCCATGAAATTTTGTTTGCCCTATGTTTGTTTTTTTTGAAAAAATCTATTAAATTTTCACTACGGGGCCCACTTTTTCAACTGAAATATTACTAAATATATCTCTTTGTTTCAAAACTACATTTTTTTGTTTTACAAGTTCTAATAACGCAAGGAAGCTCACAATCACTTCTGTTCTATTTTTAACGTCCTTCAAAATTTCAAAAAAATTCACCTTTCCACTTTTATTTAAAATATTCCTTATGCTATCAATCTTTTCTTTCATTGATACCGCCCTATCAATCGTCGTGCTAAACAACGGTTTTGGCGGTTTAAGACGATTTACCAATTGTACCATGCTTTTGTGTAAATTATCTTGTGCCAAGTTATTTGGTGAAACGAATTCTTCTCTCTTTCTTGGCAACTCAATCCTAAATACTAATTTATTTTTATCTTTCCACAATTTGTCTATTTTTCTACTTGCGTCAATAAAACTTTTATAAAGTTTCAACTGCTCCTCAAGACTTGTCTCCTCGTCTTCCTCCGAAACAAATTGAGGCAACAGCGCTCTTGACTTCAAAAGCAATAACCTCGTGCCCACAACCAAAAAATCTGCCAACTCCTCTGCTTTGTTTTTTTCCAAAGTATCCAAATATTTTAAATATTGCTCAGTTACTTTTGATAGAGATAATTCATTGATATCAAATTTATTATCCTTTATCAAGGATAATAAAAGATCAAGCGGGCCAGAAAATTCTTTTAATTCCAAATTAGGCTTCATAAACCGAAACGCTTACAATTTCTTAATATGAAGCTCCTTTAATTGTTTTTCATCAACTTCTGACGGACTACCCATCATTGGCTCCTCTGCTTTTTGATTTTTTGGAAAAGGAACTACATTGCGAATATTATCTTCGCCGGTTAAAAGCATTACAAGGCGTTCAATGCCCGGAGCAAAACCGCAATGGGGTGGAGCGCCAAATTCAAATGCCTTAATCATATGTCCAAATTTTGCGTCAACGGACTTCTTGTCATAACCGGCTATCTTAAATGCTTTATACATAATTTCGGGATCTTTATTTCTCACAGCGCCCGAAGAAAGTTCTAATCCGTTTGCAATAATATCATACTGGTCCGCCAAAATTTCCAAAGGATCTTTTGTTTTAAGCGCTTCCAACCCGCCTTGTGGCATAGAAAAAGGATTATGCCCAAAATCTACTTTGTTTTCATTTTCATTAAACTCATACATTGGAAAATCTACCACCCATGCCCAGGCAATAAGATTAGCGTCCGCTAAATCGAGCTTTTTTGCCGCCAAAGAGCGCACAGCGCCCAAAGCCAAACAAGATACTTCCCATTTATTGTCCGCAGAAAAAAACACTATGCTCCCCTCGGGTAATTTTAAGAATGTTTTTAAAGACTCTAATTCCTGTTGAGAAAAAAACTTTGTAATCGCCCCATCAAACTTGCCATCGATAAATCTCATCCAAGCCAAACCTTTTGCATGAGCGCGCTTGGCAACATCTGTAAACTCATCATCAATTTCTTTGCGAGTAAATTTTGCTCCACTCGGCACGGCCAGAGCCCTAACATATTTCGCGTCTGAAAACACCTTGAAATTGGTTTGTTTAGCCCATTCGCTAACATCCTTTATTTCTAAGTCATAACGCAAATCCGCCCTATCGCCCCCATACCTTTCCATTATTTCTTTATACGGGATGCGTGGGAAAGGCTTTTTCATCACTTTTTTACCGGCCACTTTTTCTGTTAACTCAATAAATAAAGGCTCCATCTCTTGAAAAAATTCCTCAGCAGTCAAAAAACTGGTTTCCACATCAAGCTGATAAAATTCACCCGGACTCCTGTCGGCTCTGGGATCTTCATCGCGCATACACGGGGCAATTTGATAATATTTATCCATCCCGCCAACCATTAGTAATTGTTTATATTGTTGTGGCGCTTGGGGCAGCGCATAAAACTTGCCCGGATGCAATCTGCTTGGCACCAAAAAGTCCCGAGCGCCTTCCGGAGAAGAGACCGTCAAAATTGGAGTGGCTATTTCCACAAAATCACGACTATCCATATAGTCGCGGATATGCTTTAACATTTTTGCGCGAAAAAGAATCGTATTTTTTAATTTCTCACGACGAATTTCCAAAAACCGATATTTCAAACGAAGATCTTCGTCTTCTTCTTGCTTGTGGGCATCAAAAATTTCAAATGGCATTGGCTTGGCCCTGCTCAATATCTCAACATCACTGACCAACAATTCAATCTCACCGGTCGCTAATTCTTTGTTTATGGATTTCTTATCACGCTTTACGACATTTCCTGTTACTTTGATAATATATTCATACTTCAAACTCTCTGCCACGGAAAAATCACTCACTTTATCGGGGTGGAATACGATTTGAGTAATGCCATAACGATCACGCAAATCAACAAAAATAACCCCGCCAAGATCACGGCGCTTATGCACCCATCCAGATAGCATTACTTCCCCTTTGTTTTTTGCGGTCAATTCCCCGCATGTGTGTGTTCGGTACATATTTAAGGCTTACAAGGCCTACGAGGCTTACAAGGCCCCCGAGGCAAATTTACACTAAATTTATATTCATTTTAGCATACACTATGCGTATTGACAACCGAATAAATACATGATAAGTTTTCGTTATGTTTGACATAATACCCAATACAAAAAGGAGGAAACAGTGAACAAGGAAGAAACCAAGAAAAAGCTTATTGAATTTGGTGTCGATGCAAGTTATATGGATGATGATAACCATATGCCTTGGGATTTATCAGAGGAAATGCTTTTGGGCATGGATCTATCCGGAGCAGACTTGTCAGGAGTAGATTTGTATGGAGCAAACCTTCAAGGCACAAATCTCCAAGGAGCGGATTTATCAAATTCGGATCTTCGAAAAGCGGTCCCATCTTGGGCAAATTTATCGGATGCAAATCTCAAAGGAGCAATTCTTGAAGGGGTTGGGCACCTTACCGCTCATCAGCTCGCGCAAGCAAAGAACCTGGAGTATGCATACCTTGACCCCGGCCGTTACGCCGACGCAGTCGCAGCCGGCTACAAGCCGGAACCATCAAAAGAATAAAAAATAGGAGGAAAAACCCGCCCCAGTCAAAAGACTAAGGCGGGTTTTAAAATTCAAGTGGTTAGGTGGTTAGGTGGTAAAGTGATCAAGGTCTTACTCTATTTATAAGCCTCGGAAATGGAATAGTTTCACGAATATGCGCTACCCCGCAAATCCAGCCAACCGTGCGTTCCAAGCCCAACCCAAACCCAGAATGAGGCACTGAACCATACATACGCAAATCCAAATACCATTGATACTCCGGGCCTTCTAACCCCTCCTCTTTAATAGCCGCTTTTAATATTTCATAATCATCTTCACGCTGTGAACCGCCGATTAACTCTCCTGCTCCCTCAATGCCAATCAAATCATTATTCAAAACAATCCCCGAATCTGTCGGGTCTTGTTTCATATAAAATGGCTTTATAGATTTTGGCCATTTATGAATAAATACCGGAACGTCAGAATCTTTTGTCAAATTACCCTCATCATCATTCCCCAAATCCTCGCCAAATTTTATATCTGAACCCATACTGTTCAATTTTTCAACCGCTTCCTTATAAGTTAGACGCGCAAATGGTAAATTTAGTAATTTTTTCAAAGGAGCTGTGTCTCTATCCAATATCACCAGTTCTTCCTCGCATTTTTCTAAACATCTCTTTACAATATATTTAATCATCGCCTCTTGGATATCCATATTTTCATCATGCTCAACAAATGCCGCCTCCGCGTCCATCATCCAAAACTCGGTTAAATGTCTTTTTGTCTTGCTTTTTTCCGCGCGGAAAGTCGGCCCAAAATCAAAACACCTGCCCACCGACATTGTAGCTGCTTCCAAATATAATTGTCCTGATTGTGATAAAAATACTTCTCCTTCATCAAAGTATTGTATTCCAAATAATGTCGTAGACCCCTCACAAGCATTTGGAGTTATAATTGGGGTGTCTATTTTGATAAAATTATTCTCATGAAAATAATCATAAATTGCTTGTATTACATGGTCGCGAACTCTCTGAATTGCCCATTGTTTTTTACTGCGCAGCCACAAGTGGCGATGGTCAAGCAAAAAATCAGGTCCATGCTCTTTTTTTGTAATTGGATAAACTTGCGCCAAATGAATTACTTCTATTCCCGACACTTGCAATTCAAATACCATTTCTTTTTTGGGATGTTTGCTCACCTTTCCTGTAACGATTATAGATGATTCTTGCGTTAATTTTTCTATATTTTCCCAAACATTATCTTTCACTGAATCTTTTACCACCACAGCTTGAACAAAGCCGCTGCCATCGCGCAACTCCAAAAAAGCAATAGATCCAGATGATCGCTTGTTATACAACCACCCCTTAATCTCCACCTCTTTATCTACAAATTGTGAGATATTTTTTATGAGCATAATATATTCATTTAACATAAATCATATAACATATAACATATTATTATATGCTATATGTTATATGATTTATGCTACATAATCAAGCCCCAATCCCCCATCTTCTTTTCACTATGGAACATTACAAACTCATAAACTAACTTATGCAAAACTTTTTTTTCTTCTTTTTCCAAATTAAAATTACTTATAATCTGCCAATCTCCTTTCAATAAGACCTGCATATCACTTATTTCCTTCAAGCCACAATCGACAATTTCTTCGCCAACATATTCTTTTTTATCTCTACAACTAACGCAAATTATCCCTCCGCCGGCAAAATAAAAGCCCAATTTCTTATTATTTAATCTTGATAAATCCTCTTTTACTAACTTATTAAAACCATCGCCACACACTACACATTTTTCAAGAACCGGTTTAAACCCCAAATAAGAAAACAAAATAATAATAAACCCATCTATCAAAATTGGCCTAAAACTTTCCACCCTATCAACAAACTTCAACCAACTCAAAAACAAATCAAAAATTCTTTTATCCGACTCTTGCACTTCTGTTATTTTTTCTAAAAAAAATGAAATAAATCCAGATGCCAGACTCTTGTCAATTTTTTGCCTAATATTAGCAAAAAAATTAATGGGTATAACCCTGGTTAAATGATCTATTTCCTTTCCTTTTACCATTTCAATATGTACGTAAGAAAACGGCTCCAGATGAGCCGAGTTTTTGCTTTGCATTTTTTTTACACCACGCGCCAGAAGTTCTATTTTCCCTTTATCTTTTGTATAAAAAGAAATAATTTGGTCAAATTCTCTAAAATCTCTGCGTGATAAAACTATTGCTTCCATATTAATTAGCAGATTATGCAGAATAAGCAAATTAAGCAGATTAAGCAACGCCATTCAAATCAATCTACTTACTCTGCTTACAAACTTAATCTGCTTATATATGATTGAAGTATCAGCATGGCAGATTTCTCGTCTCTACTTACATCTCCGCCCATATTATCCGCCTGTCTTGACGTAAAACGCTCATCAACAAACTCAATCGGCAAATTAACCTTTTTTTTTAATTCATCCGCAAACTCTCTCACCCTTTTTGTATTCTGATTTTCTTTTCCGTCCAGCCCAATTGGCAAACCAACAACTAATTTATTTATATTCTCACTCTTTATAAGCTTCACAAGCTCTTCTACGCCGCCTTCTATCACGCCATATGGCAAAACAACATCCAGGCCCTCCTGCACCCATGCCAAACCAATGCGTTTTTTGCCATGATCAATTGCCAAAATATTCATACAATATAAATATTTATGATACGAATAATACAAATTATATGCGAATGATGCTAATATCGCGAATTATGCGAATTGGTCTAATAAATTTATTCGCATAATTTGCAACATTCGCATATAATTCGCAAATTCGTATCATAATTCACTTGGTCGTCGTGTTGCCACCACCGGACCACCATTAGTTATAACTATGGTATGCTCAAAATGAGCGCTTAAACTTTTATCAATAGTAGAAATACTCCAACCATCCTCTGCCGTCTCTATATTATAGTCCCCGATTGTTATCATAGGTTCTATTGCTATTACAACTCCCGGCTCAAGCTTCCATTTCTCCAAACTCCTATCATAAAAATTAGGCACGCGCGGCTCTTCGTGAACGGCATGCCCCACACCATGCCCTACCAGATCACGGACAATACCATACCCATAAGGCTTGATATAATCTTCAATCGCTTTCCCAATGTCAGCGACGGTATTTCCAACCACACATTGTTTAATGCCAATTTCTAAAGATTTTTTTGTGACATCCAGTAATTTCTGTATATCTTTTGGAATACCCCCTACTGACAAAGTCAAAGCTGTGTCTGTAAAGTATCCACCATCCGCCGGGTATTTCATTCCTATATCGATACTAAAAATATCACCATCCTTTAATATTTTTTCTTTTGTAGCGATGCCATGCACAATCTCTTCATTTATAGAAGCACAAATGGTTGAAGGAAAAGGCGGATCACTGGGTCTGGATTTATAGCCCTTAAAGGCAGGCGCTCCACCAGCTTTTCGTATCATACGCTCTGCCTCTTTGTCAATTTCCCAAGCGCTTACTCCCGGTTTAGCTAACATTGAGATCTCCTCCAATATCTCCCCCATAATTTTACCCCCTTCAATTATCTCATCAACTTCTGCGGGTTTTTTAACATACATAAAAATTATTTATAATTTAAAATATTTATAATATTTTTATTAACTTCCTCAATACTTCCCTCGCCATTAACCACTTCCAAGATGCCTAAACTCTTATAATATTGCAATATTGGAAGTATCGCATTATTCCCCTGCTCTTCAATGCGTTTCTTTATAATCTCCAAATTATCGTCCTCCCTAATATCTTTTGATGTGTCTCTGCGATAAACCAATCTCTCTAGACTTTTCTCATCAGAAATATCAATGTCTATTGCTACAATCTCATTTCCCAAATTTTTTTTCTCAAAAAAATCTTGATATTTTTTTGCCTGCTCAACGCTGCGAATAGCACCATCCAAAATAACACCTTTATTCTCAGAAAAATATTTATCAATTTCTTTAAAAGCTAATTTATATATTAACTCATCCGAAACTAATTCTCCATTTTTCATTTGTTCCAACATTTCTCTATCTTCTTTGCTAACCTCCGGATCGGCCTGCAGTTTACGCAATAAATTACCCGTAGAGACATGCCCATAGTTAAAGTCATGAGAAATCCCTACAGCTTGAGTACCCTTTCCACTCCCAGGAACTCCCATCAAAATAATAATCTTTTTCATAGTATTTATATTTTGCTAATTACAGCCAAATTATTATAACAAAATGATGCTATTTTAGCAAGCCAAATCATATAAACATTTAAACATGCAAGCATTTAAACATTTATATAATATTAGATATAAATCACAATTTCTATGCCCCATTTTTGTCTATTAACTCTAATATAACGAGATCTAAACATAAAAACACCCGATTAAAGGATGTTTGTATGTTTAGGTGATTTATACCCTATCGTACTCATGCACTGTAAGTTGTGCATCAATTTGTTTTGCAATATCAATCGCTACGCTCACCACAATCAAAAGACTGGTACCACCAAGAACAAGTGCCTGAGAGTTTGTAACAACCTGCATCAAAAGCGGCAAGACAGCGATAAGACCCAAAAATAAAGCCCCAACCAAAAGTATACGGTTCATTGTCTTTTGTAAGTATTCTTCTGTTTGCTTCCCCGGTCTTATACCAGGAACAAATCCACCTTGACGTTGTAAATTTTCTGCAATCTTTTCTGGATTAAAAATAATTGCAGTATAAAAATATGTAAAACCAAAAACTAATATAAAATACATTGCTCCATAAAAAACTTGGTTTTGAAAAAGATTTATTGTAAATTGTGAGAAACGTCCAACAAACCCACCACTTCCAGCAAAGAACTGTGCCACCATCGGTGGAAATAAAATAATTGATATAGCAAAGATAATTGGTATCACGCCTGCCATATTGACACGCAGCGGCAAGTGGCTCTTTGCGCCGCCCAACACCTGCCCACCCCTAACTTGTTTGGCGTAACTAATTGGAATATTTCTCTGTCCTTCACTTATAATAACAACACCAACTACGGTGGCAATTGCAATCCCCAAAAAAAGCAAATAAGTATACAAATCAGCTGAGTTATAATTTACAATTGCATTTCGTACAACTGTTGGAAGAGATGCAACAATGCCCGCAAAAATTAATAATGAAATTCCATTTCCAATTTTTTTCTCAGTAATTAATTCCCCTACCCACATCAAAAATACCGTGCCAGTGGTCACTATAATCATCATTGTGGCCAATCTCAAGGCTGTTAAATCCCCAAATATTCCCGCTTGAGAACGGCTTAACAACTGAATAAACCCATAAGCTTGCAAAAGCGCTAACGGGATGGTAGCCAAACGTGTGTACATATTTATCTTCTGCTGTCCTGATTCACCCTCTTTTGACAACTCTTCAAGTTGTGGCACAACCATTGTTAAAAGTTGAAAGATGATTGAAGAAGTAATATATGGGGCTATACCCATCATTATAATAGAGAAATTTTCAATTGTACCTCCAGAAAACACATTCAATAATCCCAAAATCTGATTTCCTGCTAAAACTCCGCTTAATGCCTCTCTATCTATGCCTGGGATGGGAACATGAGCAACTAAACGAAAAATAACAAGCATGCCGAGTACAAATAATATACTATTTCGCAAACTTTTTATTTTCCAAATTCGTCTAAATTTTTCCCACATACCTTTATTGTTAGACTTAAAACTCTATAGTTCCACCCGCCTTTTCAATTACCTCAACGGCCTTCTTCGATGCAACGCATCCTTTTAGGGTTATTTTTTTTGTAAGATTACCTGTGGCAAGAATTTTTACACCATTTACTGGTTTATCAATCACGCCGACTTTCTTTAAAAAAGAAGGATTTACAAGTGTTCCATCTTTTGTAATTCTATCTAAAGTAGCCAGAGTTACAACCTCTTTCTTTGGGTGAATACTCCTAAAACCACGCAATTTAGGCACTTTTTGCAATGATGATTTAAAACCTAATTTCTTCGTTCCACCCTTTCCGCCTGAACGAGCTCTTTGTCCTTTAAGACCACGTGCTGCATAAGTACCTTTTTGAGATGCATTACCACGCCCAACACGCTTACGCCTTCTGTGGGCGCCACTTGTTGCTTTAATTGTATGCAGTCCTGATGTCATATATTTTTATTAATTGTTTTCTTCCTTTTTCTTATCTGAAGCAATATGGACTTTTCTGGATCTGGCTGGTTTAAAAGATTCCAATGCTTTAAATATTGTCTTTACATTAGTTATTTTGTTGTTTGTTTTACCCATAATCTTTGCAGAGGCATTAGGAACACCAGCTAGCTCCAACACAACACGAACAGAACTTCCCGCGATAATACCAGAACCAATCGGAGCCGGTTTGATCATTACTCTGCCAGCTTTAAATTTTGCCTCAACACGATGTGGTACAGTATCTTTTACTAGACGAACATTTATCATACTCTTTTTTGCCTGATTCACTGCCTTATCAACCGCAATTTGAACGTCTTTACCCTTTTTGACGCCATACCCAACCTTGCCTTTTCTATTTCCAATCACAACACAAGCACGAAAACTTAATTGTTTTCCACCTTTTGTAACACGAGTAACACGAGCCAAATCAACTATCTGCTGGTCAAACTCTGGTTTTTCTTTTTTAAATTTTCCTCTTCTTTTACCTCTTTGCATACAAATAAAAATTTTTATTTTTAATATAAATATTTAAAATTCTAAACCACCATCTCTTGCCCCATCGGCGACTGCCTTTACTCTACCATGATATTTGTTACCGCCCCTGTCAAACACAACCTTAGTTATGCCAATAGCTTTTGCTTTCTCTGCTAATTTTTTACCCAATAAATAACTATCTGCCACCTTTCCTTTTCTTTCTCCTGCATCTTTAGATTTTTTATCTAAATCTTTTTTACTATTGACACTCACCAACGTATTACTTGATAAATCATCAATCAGCTGAATATACATGCCGATTAAACTTCTTTTAACATGAAGACGTGGACGCTCACTTGTGCCTGAAATACTCGCACGCACTCTTGCATGTCGTCTTGCTTTTCTTATGTGTTTGTTATTTATATTCATATTAAAATTTCTAATTAAGCGGCCGATTTAGCAGTTTTTCCAGCTTTGCGTCTAATAGTTTCATCCATATATTTTATTCCTTTTCCTTTGTACGGTTCTGGCTTGCGAACATCCCTAACTTCAGCAGCCACCCTGCCCACCATTTCTTTATCAATACTTTCAAGAGTAATAACATTCTTTTCAACTGAAGCCTTAACACCCTCTGCAACTTTATAAATCACTGGGTTTGAATATCCAACCTCTAGCTTTAAGTCATTTCCCTGCATAGAGACACGATAACCAACCCCATTTATTTCTAGCTGCTTTTTAAATCCCTGTGTAACACCCTCAATCATATTTTTTATATGTGAGGCAAAAGTGCCCCAAAGAGATCTCTCCCTTTTGTCTTCTTTATTTTCTACATCTACTGTTACTTTTCCGTCTGCAATATTTAAAGTTACGATACTATTCAAAGCACGCTTTAATTCACCTTTTGGACCCGTAACCACAAGCTCCCCATCTTTTTGGGTTATAGTAACTCCACCAGGAATCTCAATTATTTGTTTACCTATACGTGACATAATATTTAATTTAAAATACTGAACAAATGACCTCGCCACCAACTGATTTTTTACGAGCATCCTTATTTGTCATCAACCCTTGTGAAGTAGATAAAATGGCTACCCCATAATCATTTAAAACTCTCGGTAAATCTTCCGCTTTACAATACTTTCTGTGGCCCGGCTTACTTTCTCTTTTAAGTGACTGAATTGCTGGCTTTTTTCCAATATACTTCAACGTTAACAGAAGAGTATCAGGCTTTCCTTCCACTTTCTCTGCCTTATCAATATATTCCTCTTGTACCAAAATATTACTAATACTTAATTTTAGTTTTGAAAAAGGTAATTCAACAGTTTTCTTTCGAACTGATTGGGCATTCCTAATACGTGTTAACATGTCTGCTATTGGGTCTGTCATCATATTATAATTTGTATACTTAAACTTCTTTAATAATTTATTTTTTTATTTATAATCAGTCTCATTATTCAATGTTTTACCTAACTACCTTATCACCTGACCACTTAACCACAATTTATATATCCATATACTTTTTTAATTTGTGATTAGGTGGTCAGGTGATTAAGTGATAAAGTAATTCTTACCAACTGGACTTTCTTACTCCCGGCAACTTGCCATCATTTGCCAATTCTCTAAAACAAATTCTGCACAAATTAAACTGTCTCATATATCCTCTTTTACGACCACACTTCCAACAACGTCTAACAAGTCTAGTGCTAAATTTTGGCTTTCTGTTTGATTTTGCAATTTGTCCTTTTGTTGCCATACATTTGAAATTTGTCATCTCGAGCGGTCAGGAATTTATAACCGAGAGAGATCTTATTGGTTTAAATTAGTATATTATTTTTATTATCTTATTTATCCTTGAACGGAAAACCTATTCTTTTCAATAAGGAAAATCCCTCTTCCTTGTTTTCTGCATCTGTAACAACCGTAATTTCAAAACCATGAACAGTATCCCCCATTCCTGCCGTAACCTCCGGAAAAGCCACCTGCTCTTTGATCCCTATTGTGTAGTTACCTTGCCTATCAAAACCTTTTGGACTTATACCACGGAAATCACGAACACGTGGGAATACCAAATTGACTAATTTATATAAAAAATCATACATAGTATCACCGCGCAATGTAACAGAAGCGCCAATATTCATTCCTTCTCTTATCTTAAAATTAGAAATTGATTTTTTTGATTTGTTATGAATAGGTTTTTGGCCACTAATCGCCGCCAATGTCTTTTCTACATTATCAATAAAATTCTTGTCTTTTACATGTTTCCCATATCCAACATTAAGAACTACCTTCAAAATCTTAGGTACCTGCATTACATTTTTATAACCAAACTCTTCCTTAAGAGCTGGCGCAATTTTTTCTTTATATTGTTTGTGTAATATTGATTTCATAAAATGATTCTAAACAATAAATTCTCCACTCTTTTTTGCCACACGCTTTTTGTCTTTACCTTCAATTTTATAACCCACACGTGTTGGCTTTTTAGAGTTAGGGTCAACTAACATAACATTACTCAAATGAACCGGAAAAGACAATTCTATTGTCTGCCCAGGCTCGCCGTTCCTCTGTGAACGCAAATGCTTCTTTCTTATATTCAAACTCTCAACAACAACATAATCTTGCCCACTTTTGTTGCTTTTTAAAACCTGAATAACCTTACCGGTTTTACCACGGTCTTTTCCTACTAATATTTTTACATTGTCGCCTGTTTTTATTTTCATAATTATTTTTTCTTATTCTGCTATTAAAGTACCTCTGGCGCCAAAGAAATAATCTTCTTGAATCCATTTGTACGTAATTCACGAGCAACTGGCCCAAAAATACGCGTACCTTTTGGTTCTTTAGTCTTTTTATCAATTATAACCGCTGCGTTCTCGTCAAATCTGATATATGTACCATCTTTACGACGCTTTTCTTTACGTTGTCTAACTATTACAGCGTGAACAACATCACTTTTCTTTACAGCCCCACGAGGCACAGCTTCTTTTACAGAACAAGTTATGATATCGCCAATTCTCGCAAATCTTTTTTTATAACCACCAAGAACACGAATACACATAAGCTTTTTCGCTCCGCTATTATCTGCTACTTGTAACATTGATCTATGTTGAATCATACTTTTTAAGCTTGTAGGTCATAGGAATTAGCTTGTAGATTTTAGTTTGTAGATATTCATTCCAGAGTACCTACTACCAGCTACAACCTACCACCTAATTTACTATTTTAATTAATCTCCACTTTTTTGTTTTACTTAATGGTCTACACTCCTCAAATACAACCTTGTCTTCCAATTTAGCAATATTATTCTCATCATGTACAGCATACTTCTTGCTTGTCATATATTGCTTTTTATACTTTGGGTGTATCTTTATTGATTTGACCAGAACATGAATCGTTTTATTTTCTACAACACTTACAACAACACCATTAAACTGGCGATGTAATGCTTTTTTTGCTGTAGTCATTTTTTTAGTTTTAGGTTTTTCACTTTCCATATTTAATCTTTATGCCTATCTTTTATTTAATAAGGTCAATACCTGTGCAATCTCTTTTTTTACCTTACGCACCTCTCGCACATTTTTTAATTGCGCTTCACTTACTTGAAATCGAAGTTCACGAAACCTATCGCGCTTCTGAGCAAGTAAATCGTGCAAATCTTTTATCGATTTATTTTTTAATTCAGTAATATCCATATCTATTTTTTTATTGCTTTAGTACGAACAGGTAATTTATGTCCAGCCAATTTTAGTGCCTCCATTGCCTTTTCTTCTGGAACTCCACCTATCTCAAACATAACTGTCCCCGGCTTTATAGTACAAACATAATGATCCGGAGTTCCTTTTCCCCCACCCATGGGGACCTCGCTACCTTTTTTTGTAACAGGACGATCAGGAAAAATACGAATCCAAACTTTTCCACCACGTCTTACATATCTAGTCAAAACACGACGGGCAGCCTCAATCTGGCGTGATGTTATCCAACTGTGATCCATTGCCTTTAGCCCAAAACCACCAAAGGCGACGGTGTTTATTCTAGTAGCAACACCTTTATTGAGTCGTCTTGGCTTGTGCCATTTTCTATGTTTTACTTTTTTTGGTAATAACATACTTAATTATTCTTTTTTTAAACCTTTTGCCTGTTTTTCTGAATTATCTTCAATATTACTAAACTTGTCTTTCCTTCCAAATACTTCACCCTTATAGATCCAAACTTTTACACCAATTTTTCCATAAGTTGTATTTGCCTCAACAAATGCATAGTCAACGTCTCCGCGCAATGTAATAAGGGGTACTTTTCCCGATAATAGTTTTTCCGTACGCGCAATATCCACACCATTCAAACGTCCTGCCAACGAAATCTTTATACCCTGCGCTCCAGCCTTAATAACCCTATCCCTTGATTGCTTCATAATCCTACGAAAAGGCATACGCTTTTCTATATCAGTAGCAATTGTTTGCGCTACCACTGAAGCTGACAAGGCAGGTGAGCGAACCTCTTGAATGTTTAACTTAACTTTCAGAGACATTTGTAAAAATTTAGTTTCAATCATTTTTCTCAATAATTCCAATCCTTGACCACCGCGACCTATAATAAATCCAGGCTTGGCAGCAAAAATTGTTATTGTCATATTCTTTGTTCCACGCTCAACTCCAATAGAATCAATATGAGCATCTCTAAATTTTTTCATCAAAAATTCACGAATGCGAATATCTTGTTCCGAATATTTTGAGTACTCTTTCCTGCCAAACCAACGGGAATCCCATGTATATATGACTTGAGTACGATGAATTTTAGGATGGACTTTATGACCCATACAAATTTAATATTTGACCCTTAACATCTAACCCCTGACATCTTGCTTAAAAATATAGTTTCAAGTCAAATGTCAGGTGTCAGATGTCTGGTGTTTGTTAATTTAATTTATCTTCTTTTTTAATAGACTTCTCTACTTTTTTCTTTTTTACTTCTTTTGTGTCTTTTTTTTCTACCACATCTTTTGATTTAACATCACTCTTTTCTTGCTCCAGAGCACCCTCTACGACCTCGCCATTTACCTTGGATTTTTTTACTTTAGATTCTTTTTTCTTTTGCGCTTCACCTTCCAAAATAATTGTAATATGTGAAGTTCTCTTTCTTATAGGAGTCGCCCTACCCATGGCTCTTGGTGTCCATCGATGCAATGTAGGACCACCGTCAACAAAAGCTGTCTTTACTACTAGTGTTTCCTTTTTCATTTCATGATTATGCTTAGCATTAGCCACTCCTGAGTTCAATAATTTTATAAGCGGCTTAGCAGCGTCTTTTTTTGAAAATTGTAATTGATGCAAAGCTTTCTCTACGCTCATGCCACGAATGAGATCAATAAGCAAACGAACCTTGCGAGGCGCTATGCGTAATGAACTTAATTTTACTTTTGTTTGCATCTTTTCCATATAATTACTTATTTTTTAGATTTTTCTTCAGTCTTTTGCATCTTACCACCATGTCTTACAAATTTTCTTGTAAGTGAAAATTCTCCGAGCTTATGTCCTACCATGTTTTCATCAACATAAACACTCAAAAAATCCTTTCCATTATGTACTAAAAAAGTCATGCCCACCATCTCTGGCGTAATAGTAGAAGATCTTGCCCAAGTCTTAATTGGTTTTTTATCTCCCCCATCATTTGCCTTTTTAACCTTTTTCATCAATTTTTCATCAATGAAAGGGCCTTTTTTTAGACTTCTTGACATATAATTATTTTATTTATTTCTTCTTACGTCTCTGTGCAATAAACTTATCACTAAATTTACCTTTTTTTCTAGTTTTAACACCACGGGCTAATTTACCCCACGGAGTCTTTGGGCCACTCTTCAAACCAATCGGGCTATGCCCCTCTCCACCACCATGAGGATGGTCAACCGGGTTCATATTTTTACCCTTAACTATAGGCCTCCAGCCCAAATGTCTTCTTCTTCCGGCCTTTCCCCATCTAATCAACTTGTAATCCGCATTACCAACTTTTCCAATAGTAGCCATACACTCCTGATTTATCAGGCGAACCTCTCCAGAAGGAAGTTTCAATTGTGCTAATTTACCTTCTAAAACATGCAATTGCGCGCCAAGCCCTGCTCCGCGAACAATTTGTCCACCCTTATTTGGAGTCAATTCAACATTATATACAAATAATCCAACCGGAACATGCTTTAATGGCATTCTTGATCCAACACTTGCCTCAATCTTGTTCTGTGATGATACCACCTTATCTCCAACTTTCAAACCTTCTGATGCAATAATATATGATTTCTGTTCATCTTCGTATTGAATTAATGCAATACGAGAACCTCTATTTGGATCATATTCAATAGCGACAACAACAGCCGGTACATCATATTTTGCTCTTTTAAAATCTATAATACGGTATAATCTTTTTGCTCCACCACCACGATGTCTTACTGTGATTCTACCGGTATTATTTCTGCCAGCGTTCTTTTTTAAAAACTTAGTTAAACTCTTTTCAGGGCGTTTTTTTGTAATATCAGAAAAATCCTCAACGCTTGATTTGCGTCGTCCCGGTGTAGTTGGTTTGTATACTATTACTGCCATATTTTAAATTATGAATTCAGAATTATGAATGATGAATGAATTTAAATTTAATTTTTATTATATTTTTCAACTCATTCTACATTCTTCATTCAACATTCTGCATTTATTACACGCCTTCATGAATATTTATTACTTTGCCTTTTGGTAATGTAACAATCGCTTTTTTCCAATCTGATTTTTTGCCGCGTCTTCTGCCAGAATTCATTCTTTTTCCTTCCATGTTTATTATTCTCACTTTCTTTGGCATAATTCCATAAACCGCCTTAACAGACTCCTTAACACTAAATTTATTTGCTTTCAAATCAACTACAAAAGTATATACTCCATTTGCCTCAGCACCAGCTGCCTTTTCGCTAACAAATGACTTTTTTAGTACTGAATGTGCGTTTGATCTAGCCACCTTTTTATCTTTTTTGGCACTCTTGTCTTCTGTTTTTTTGTCAATAATACTACCTTCTTTTAATTTTTTACTATCTTTTTTTTCAGGTTTAATTTCTTTGGTATCATTTTTGATGGCTTTCTTTTCTACCAAAACATTGGCCTCTTTTTCAGAACCGCCCTCTACTTTTCTTTTTAATTTATCAAATAAACCCATATTATTGTTTTAACAATCTTTTTTCTAAAACTTCAACAGCCTCTTTTGTTGCAAAAATATACTGGTGGTGTAACAGATCTACCACATTGACATCCGATGCCAATTGTAAATCTAATTTTTCTAAATTACCGGTTGACCGTTTCAACATATCATCTTTCTTTGGCAAAAGCCAAAGTGCTGTTTTACCAAGTCCAGGCAATTTTAAACGCAACTCTGCCATTGCTTTTGTTTTTCCATCACTAGTTAAATTATCCAATACAGCAAACTTTTTCTCTTTTACCTTATCTGACAGACACATACGAACAGCTTGCCTATTCATTTTTTTATTTATTTTTTGCTTATAATTTCTTTCCTTCAAAGGACCAAAAGTCACACCGCCGCCACGCCAAATCGGAGACCTTATTGAGCCGTGTCTTGCGCGACCAGTACCTTTTTGTTTCCATGGTTTTTTTCCACCACCACTAACCTCTGATTTGTCTTTTGAGTGAGCCCATGGTTCACGCGCATTGGCCATAAGCGCATTATACACTTGATGAATCACGGCCATTTTTGATTTAACACCAAAAACACCGTCATTCAAATCAACAGATTCGCCTTCTTTTCCTTCAATATTGTAGACTATGACTTTGGCCATACATTTAAAATTTGTCATCTTCCGACTTCGCTCTATGAGCTTCGCCGCGATAGATCTTTTTGCTTAATGCTTATATTTAATTTTGTTTAACCTCATTATCTTTTACATCTTCAACTTTTTCTTCTTTTTTTATTTCATCAGGTTTTTCCTCTTTCGGTTCTTCGATTTTTTCTTCAACTACAGACTCCACTGGAGTTTCCTCTTTAGATTCTTTAGCAGGCACTTCTTCTTTTACTTCTTCAATCTTAGCCTCAGTCTCAACCACCTCTTTTTCATCGCTCTCTATTTTTATCTCCCCGTCTTGACTGGATATAATAAGTAAACCACCCTTAGCACCCGGTACAGCTCCTTTAACCAGTATCTCATTTTCTTCTACGTGTACCTCTACAATTTCTAAATTCTTTATAGTGACCTGATCATTCCCCATCCGTCCTGCCATTCTTGTGCCTTTAAAAACTCTTCCTGCATCAGTTGCCCCAATACTTCCAGGCATACGCAATTGATCCTTATGCCCGTGGCTAGCCGGAGAACCTCCAAAATTATGTCTTTTTACAACACCTTGAAATCCCTTGCCTTTTGACCAGCCGGTTACTTCTATCTTATCGCCCGGTTCAAATACCTTAACAGTAAACTTATCTCCTCTCTTTAATTCATGTTCAATTCCATTTCTAAATTCCCTCAAAATCTTTACTGGCGATAGATCTTTCAAATGCCCCTGCTGTGCTTTGTTTAGACGAAACTTTTTTTGCTCAAAAAAACCAATTTGAACTGAATCAATATTATCCTTTTTTTTCTTTTTTACCTGTGTAACCACACAGGGACCAGCACTAACACGAGTAACCGGAACAACTACACCGTCAGCGCGGAATACCTGTGTCATCCCATTTTTTGTGCCAAGAATAAATTTCATATATAATGTTTTATTTGTTCAAATTGTTCTATCGCCTCGCTTGTTGTAAATGATTGTGTATTTTTAAACAATTACAATCAAATCAATTACAACATTTAGAACATTTCTTATCAAAAAAGCCAGAAGGCAATTCTAAATTTCAAGCACGAACTTGCATCATGCATTAGTTCGTGGGATTTAGTATTCCCTTCTAGCCATTATAATTCGTCTTTAAAAACGATTACGGCTTGCTTATTATTAGTAATTTGCGTGTTTTCCTCTATGCCTCTATTCTCACTATATGTTTTTATCCCGACTTAGTCGGGAAATCTTATATAATTTGTTTTAAAGCATTTTATATATTTTGGTCAATTTTAACCTATTTGTTATATATTGTCAATAGCTCTTTTATGACATCTTTATCTCTACATCGACACCACTTGGCAAGTTCAAATTCATAAGCGCATCAATGGCCTTTGGACTTGTGCTCAAAATATCTATTAAACGCTTGTGTGTGCGCATTTCATATTGTTCTGCAGAAGTCTTGTGAACAAAAGTAGAACGATTTACACTAAACTTTCTTGTCGATGTCGGCAATGGTACGGGACCAACTACTTTAGCATTATTGCGCTCTGCTGTATCAATTATTGTCTTTGTTGCAATATCAATAATCTTATTATCATAAGCACAAATTTTTATCCTTATCTTTTGTCCTGTCTCTGCATCATTTGTCTTGTCTGCGGTTCTCTCCTTTTTTTCTGTTTTAGGTTTTGTGATAGTTGTCATAGCGTATAAAAGAGCAAAAGCCCCCCGACTAAGTCGGGGGATTTTTTAAATTATTTAATAATTTTTGTTACAACACCAGCCCCAACCGTGCGTCCACCTTCACGTATAGTGAACCTCATTTTATCTTCCATAGCGACAGGAACAATCAATTTGATGCTCAAATTAGCGGTATCGCCAGGCATTACCATTTCTGTTCCCTCAGGCAAAGTAACATCACCTGTTACGTCTGTTGTTCGGATATAAAATTGTGGTTTATAACCAGCAAAAAATGGCTTGTGTCTTCCACCTTCATCTTTTGTAAGAGCATAAACTTCTGCTTCAAACTCTGTGTGTGGAATAATAGAACCCGGCTTGGCTAAAACCATGCCTCGCTCTACTTCTTCTTTCTTTGTCCCACGAAGGAGAATACCAGCATTATCACCTGCTTGACCTTGGCTAAGATTCTTATTAAACATCTCAACACCGGTAACAGTAGTCTTCATAGTTTCTGCTCTCATGCCAACAATCTCAACTTCTTCACCGACTTTTACAACACCGCGTTCAATACGGCCGGTGACTACAGTACCACGACCTTCGATTGAAAATACATCTTCAATTGGCATCAAAAATGACTTGTCAAGCTCACGTTGTGGTTCTGGAATGTACTCATCTAAACTCTTCAAAAGATCCATAATCGGCTTGCTTGCCTCTTCATCATTTGGATTTTCTAAAGCTTTTAAGGCTGAACCGCGGATAATTGGAGTAGTATCTCCCGGGAATTCATATTTCTTAAGCAGATCCTTGATTTCCTCTTCAACCAAATCAATAAGCTCAGGATCTGTAACTTGATCAACTTTATTTAAGAAAACAACAATGTATGGAACGCCAACTTGACGAGCAAGCAATATATGCTCACGAGTCTGCGGCATTGGACCATCAGCTGCTGAAACAACTAATACGGCGCCATCCATTTGGGCTGCACCGGTAATCATGTTTTTTACATAATCCGCGTGGCCTGGACAGTCAACGTGTGCGTAGTGGCGATTCTCAGTCTCATATTCAACGTGAGCAGTCGCAATAGTAATGCCGCGTTCTCTTTCTTCCGGAGCAGCATCAATTTGACTAATATCCTTTGTTTGGGCTATTAGACCTTTAGCAGCTGCAACCTTTAAAATTGCAGCAGTCAATGTAGTCTTACCATGATCAACGTGACCAATAGTTCCGACGTTTACATGGGGCTTTGAGCGATCAAAGTCTGCCATATTAATTTACGTTTCCCGCGCTACCATTGAGTGGTCATAGGTAGTTTTGTAATCCAGCGGATTAGATTATATGTATAATCACTTAATATACAGGTATATATCCTGTAACATACTAATTTTACGCTAAAATAACGCAAAAATATTACCTTTACAAACATATACCAGATGAACAACATTATACACCAAGCTCTAAAATATGTCAAGTCTCAATTATGGGATAATTTGGGGATAAAATGTCCATCTAAACATACGAACATATAAGCATATAAACATAAAGATAAAAAATATATTATTTATAATAAACAGAACAGAAAAAATTAACTGCCTAATTTGTGATTATTTAAATCAAAACAACTAAACAGCCCTGTTACTTATGTTTATATGTTTAAATGTTTATATGTTTTATTAAACAGGCTCTTCATAAAATACCGGCTCATCATCTGACAATGGCTCTTCGTGCCAATTCTCTGTATTTCCCCCAAAATTCTCTTTGTATGGTATCTGTGTTACCAATTCATCTGTCGGCTCTTTAACCAATTTCTTACTCTCTGTATCTACTGGAAATGCCGTTCCCATACCAAAATCTTCTATCTCAGGCCTCTGCTCTTTTTTATCTTTATCAAACAGATCTTCTGAATAATCCTGCGTATTAAAATCATCTTCCGTATCAACATCCAAAGACAAGCCCTCAAACCTATCATCTAACACACTCCCCGCCCGATGCCACCCCGAAGTTTCCTGTTGATGTTCCGGCAAAGGAGAGAAAAAATTATTTTCCATTTCCTCATCTTCCTCATATTCATTTTCAAGTTTATCATTTGCTCGCCAAATAGCGATGTCTCTATTTATTTGATCCAAAAGCTGGCGCTCTGTTAATCCACGCACATTTCGCTCATCCAAACCACGGACATCCCGCTCATCTGTCAATAAAAATTCATACTCATCAACATCCATAATTACAACATCGTTCCCATTCTCCGGCTGATGCACAATAAGACGATCTCCTGTTCTCCTTGCTAAATTAATGAGTCTATTTAGAGACATATTGTAATAAATTTAAAAATATTATTTGTTATATGTTACATTATTTATATTAAATAGGTCAAGTATGCAAAACCCGCTCTTTTTTCAAAGGCGGGTTATACGGCTCCTTTTGTTTACTCTTTTGTATTTTCAGTAAATGTCAAATGTTCTTCTGCAGTGTTCCGCCTCCTTCCTATAATCTTCCGCTTTTTGAATTTCTTTATACTCTCTCATATATCTACGTCCCATTATGAAAAAAAGAAGAGAGAGCAATAATGGTATAGGAATAAACACAAGGTGGTTATCAGGCATTTGATTCCAACACCAAAAACCAAACATAGCCACTGTTAATATTAGAAAAACCACAGAATAAATCCACATTCCCAGAGGCTCTTCATTCATTGCTTATCACTTATCTCCCATTTTATTGGTGAATTAGTATTCACTGTTCGACCCCATACTTGCTCTTTAATTTTCTCTCTTTCATTCCTTAGCTTTTTCCTTCTCAAGAATTTCTTCCATTCCGATAGATGGAAATAAAGAAAAGAAATTGCCAATAATACTAAACCAAAAATAAAGGACCAATATCTAGGCCAATCCAATCCAAATACATTTGGATTAAATGCGCCCACAAAAAATATGATTGCTAGAATTAGAGTCAGAATGCCTTCAAAAAAAGCAAGAACCGAAAGTACATCAACAAAATTTAGTCGAGATTTTTTCATCACTCACCTCCTTGTTTGTTATACACACTATCACACCTCTTCCAATCTTGTCTAATAAAAATAAAAACCCCATTAGGGGTTTTTAATTTTCCACAGTATAAACGTGATAAAGACTAGAACGTCTACTAATCCAGAATCAAAATGATTCGGTCTGTACATGTATTCTTTCTTCCGAAAGAATAGACTCCAGAAAGGAGGTGATCCATCCACAGCTTCCGCTACGGATGCCTTGTTACGACTTTACCCTGATTACTGACCTCACCTTAGTCCCCATACGGAGCCTTTGGGTGCTGCCAACTTTCGTGGTATGACGGGCGGTGAGTACAAGACCCGAGAACGTATTCAACGCGCCGAGCTGATGCGCGTTTACTAGCGATTCCAACTTCATGAAGGCGAATTTCAGCCTTCAATCCGAACTGAGATCAATTTTAAGGGATTGGCTACACCTTGCGGCTTCGCTACCCGTTGTATTGACCATTGTATCATGTGTGTGGCCCTGGACGTAAGAGCCATGCTGATTTGACGTCGTCCCCACCTTCCTCCTGCTTGCGCAGGCAGTCTCGTGTGTACATTTAACACACGACGAGGGTTGCGCTCGTTACCCCACTTAAGGGTACACCTCACGGCACGAGCTGACGGCAACCATGCAGCACCTATCTAGCACCCTCGAAGGAAGCAGCCGTTTCCGGTAGCTTGCAGCTAGTAGTTGAGCCCAGGTAAGGTTCCCGCGTATCATCGAATTAAACCACATGATCCACCGCTTGTGCGGGTCCCCGTCTATTCCTTTGAGTTTTAACCTTGCGGCCGTACTCCCCAGGCGGTGCACTTAACGCGTTAGCTTTTTTAAACGGCACTGAAAGGGTCGATACTTCCAATACCTAGTGCACATCGTTTAGGGCGTGGACTACGGGGGTATCTAATCCCCTTCGCTACCCACGCTTTGGTCCATGAGTGTCAGGCATGTTCTAGCAAGCTGCCTTCGCCTTTGGTGTTCTTCTCGATATCAGCGCTTATTACGACTACACCGAGAATTCCGCTTGCCTCTCCCAGCCTCAAGTTTAACAGTATTGATGGCGGTTCTGAAGTTAAGCTCCAGAATTTAACCATCAACTTATTAAACCACCTGCGGACGCTTTACGCCCAATGAATCCGGATAACGTTTGAGGTCTCTGTATTACCGCTGCTGCTGGCACAGAGTTAGCAACCTCTTATTCATATGGTACCGTCACGAATTCTTCCCATATAAAAGCAGTTTACACCCCGAAGGGCGTCTTCCTGCACGCGGCGTCGCTCCGTCAGACTTTCGTCCATTGCGGAATATTCATGACTGCAGCCTCCCGTAGGAGTCTGGGCAGTGTCTCAGTCCCAGTGAGGCAGGTCACGCTCTCACGCCTGCTACTGATCAGAGCCTTGGTAGGCTTTTACCCCACCAACAAGCTAATCAGACATAAGCTCCTCTTCAAGCCCCGGAGGATTTACATGGGAATGTCATATGACCCCCCATGACCATCGGGCATTAATCCATTTTTCAATGGGCTATTCCCGTCTCGAAGGTAGATTACTAATGTGTTACTCACCCGTTTGCCGCTCCGTATCCCGATAAGCATTACAGACAAACTCTGTATTTTATAATAATATTTTATTATTTACTTTGTTTACCTACAAAGCATATCGGGACCGATCGCTCGACTTGCATGCCTTAATCACGCCGCCAACGTTCATCCTGAGCCAGGATCAAACTCTCAATAAAAGTTATCTAACGACAACTATGAGAATTAATCCTTCTCAAATAAAAGAAGGTTTAAATTTTTTTTTTTTGGAATAGACGTTCTTGTATCTATAAAATAGATAGGATCGTCTTTACCACGTTTATAACGTGGATTTTCGTTTATTACCTGTGAATTGTAATGAACACAGAGTCTGTTTGATATTTTACAAAGAAAAAAGAGAAACCCATTACGAAGTTGCTCTTTCTCTCCTCAGTTCCCTGTCTTCACTCTAACTTGTGTTAGAGCTACGCCAGGTAAACTAATTTTATCTTTTTGCAAAGTAAATAGCTTGCCCGGCGAAGTTCCATTCCAAAACGGAACGGAGACGGGGCTTAAGGAAATAATTTTATTGTAAAATATGTGTCGGCATTATATACATTCGATATAAATCTGTCAAGTAGTGTATTTATCCACCAATGGGGATAAGTTTTATGCTATTAATTCTGCCTCCACTCTTCTATTTTTTTATCCGGCTTCACTGCGTTGCGCCGGACAAGTTAATTCTTTTTTTCTTCACGCCATTTTTTTATCTCAGCATGATTGCCAGACAATAATACTTCCGGAACTTTCCAGTCCCTAAAATCATCCGGCTTTGTATATTGCGCGTATTCAATATTGGCATCACTTTCAGATGTTTTAATGTTTTTATGTTTTAATGTTTTAATACTATGTGTCTCCTCAGCCAAAGAATCAGGATTACCCAATACACCAGGGATTAAACGGGAGACTGCTTCTGTAACGACAAGTGCCCCCAATTCTCCGCCGGCCAAAACATATGGTCCGATAGAAATTTCCTCATCCACCATATAATCCGACACCCTCTGATCAACCCCTTCATAACGGCCACACACAAAAGTAATCTCATCTAATTTAGAAAATTCTTCCGCCATTCTTTGGTCAAATTGTTTCCCACGCGGGGACAATAGTATCGTCCGTTTTTGCTTACTCTGCCTATTCTGCTTAAGAGCTTTAAGGCTTTTCAAAGCCTTAAAGATGGGTTCCGGCTTCATCACCATTCCAGCTCCCCCGCCATACGGAGTATCATCAACCGATTTGTGTTTATCTTCCGTAAAATCCCTTAGATTAATAGGGTTTATTTTTATAAAATTATTTTTTTGGGCGCGACCTAAAATGGTCTCACCCGCATAATGAGAAATTAATTCTGGAAAAATTGTTATGATATTGAATTTCATACTACGAATAATATAATCCTAATCTACAAATCTTTATCCCGATCTACGAATATCCTAATACTACCAAAAATAAAATTTTTTTTCAAGATTAGTATTTTAAAAAAAGAGGTGCCGGCGATTTATCGCCGGCACCTCTTTTGCCCAAGCCGTAATTACAGTTTTATTTTTATAAACTGTCCTGTGATTTGAAATAAATTTCTGCGCCACTATTGGCGTCCTTAGTGTCAGACCATACTATCCCATACTTACTCCCAGACCAACCTATTCTTGGGGTTGATGATGCCGTATTTATTACATCATTAATCTGCATGTCAATTTGTTGTATTGTCCCATTTTTATTTACCTCAATAAAGCGAACCAAGCCGTCGCGTTGTGCCACCACTCCATATCTATCGCTACCAAAAATAATGTCCGGATCACTCAAACTTTCATCTGATATTTTTGCATTAGTTACGGAAAGATTTGCGTTAGCCATAAAACTGGACAAAGTATTACTATCTTCTACAGTCACATAATTTGAACCGTCCCATATAAAGGCAATGGCCTCCTCTTTTGTAATGAAAAGTTCACTGCGAGTTGAATCAGCATTTTTATCAACTCTATGCAAATATGTGCCTACTTGGTGGGTTGGTGTATCGCCATACCCTAGTATCTCTTTGGCTTTGCGATAAACAATAGCAAATTTATCACCGTCCCATATTATTTCTGTCTGATCACTAGATTCAGCCGTTATAACACGCTTTTGATTTGTGACAATGCTCCCTTCTGAGTCAAGAAAAGAGAAATATGTCTTTGCACTTGTATTTGAAGGTGTTCTCCATACAACTCCATAACCACTACCATTCCATGCAATACTTGGATTGGGTCTGTCAACCGTATCAGATAATTCCACAACACTTCCTAATCTTGCGCCCTGATTGTTGATTCTTACAAAATTAACAGTTCCATCGGCATCCACATCCTCACTATATTCATTATAAACTATGCCAAAACCATTGTCATTCCAGACAATCTCCGGATTTGTAGAAACAAGTGTGGGGGTGTTTGTTATTTGCACATCTTCAACCACCTTATTCCCCTCCTCATCAAGGAGAGCAAAAAATATTTCGGTTTTGGCGCTACCCCTATCGTCGGCCCAAACAATCCCATAGTTGGCACCACTCCAAGCAATAGATGGTTTAATAGATTGACCACCGGCACTAGTTATTCTCACAACAACATCCTCCTCTACAACGACCTCATCCTTTGCATCTATTATAACCTGACTATCGTCAGCACCTACCACCGGTGTTGAAGCCGAAATTTGTGTTGGGTCAGAATAAATACTATCTTTTGTAATAGAGCCATATGCATCCGCAACATAATCAAATGATAAATCACTAACCGTTTGAACACTATTCCTTGGCTCGCCTTCAACCAGATAACGCACATTATTTTTTATAAAATAGACATTATCACTGCCGGATTTTTTTATGAGCATGCCATTGTGCGGTATCGCGCTAGTTAACTCATCTCCAATAGTAGAATAATTTGGCCAAAATACATCCGCCACATCCATAACCTTGGAAGCCCAATCATCGCCATATAGCGCTCTGGCCACTTCCTCACTGCCAATTTTTGATTTCTTATTTCCCGGCTCAACAACATATACACTTGGTGAAATTGTAACTTTTATCAATTTAGATCCCGGCCTATAATTCACCCCATAGGGTGGCGCGCTCGGCGATGGATAATTATCGACACAAGTGTTTGGAATTTCTACAACAGCAGAATAATCTTCATACCAAGTAAAATAGACACTTGAATGCGGAAAGTACAATCTTTGCATATCAGAATTCAAAAGATACACAGCGCTATTGTCGGGAACTTTAAAAAGATCCCCAGCGACAAGTGTTGGGCAATCTGCTGCTTTTGTGTGCATAGGTATAAATACGAAAATAATTGCCGCCAAAAATATACCAAAACCAGACAAAACAAAACTTATTTTAAATTTATAATTCATATATGAAATGTTATATGCTATATGGTACATGTTATATGTATATAGTATATCAAAATATTAAAATGTTGTATACCAAAACACCCCAACTAAGTTGGGGTGTTTTTATTATACTTACTCTGCTTACGGAGTTTACCCGGCGTAGCTTTAGCGAAGACGGGCTTACTCTGCTAATAAATTATTTTTTACCATCAACTATAGCCTGCTCGATATTCTTGGGACATTCTGCGTAGTGAGAAAACTCCATAGACGAGCTTGCTCTACCTTGCGAAAGAGAACGGAGGTTAGTCACATAACCAAACATCTCGGACAATGGAACAAGGGCATTTACGATTTTACTCTTGCCACGATCAGTCATTTCTTGAATCTGTCCTCGTTTTGAGGAAAGATCACCAATTACATCACCCATATTTTCTTCTGGTGTAGCCACCTCTACTTTCATAATAGGTTCTAAAATAACTGGATTTGCTTTTTTAGCTGTAGCCTGAAACGCCATACTGCCAGCCATTTTAAAAGCAATTTCAGAAGAATCCACATCATGATAACTCCCATCATATACCGTGACTTTTACATCAACTATTGGATAACCGGCAACCACACCTTTGTCGACGGCCTCTCTAACACCCTTTTGAATAGCCGGAATATATTCTTTTGGAATGATACCACCTTTAATTTCATCAACAAATTCAAATCCTTCCCCTTCTTTCATTGGTTCTATGCGCAACCAACAATGGCCATATTGTCCACGACCACCGGATTGTTTAATATATTTTCCTTCTCCTTCTGCGCCGGATCTAATGGTTTCTTTATATGCAACTTGCGGGGCTCCAATTTTTGCCCCTACACCAAACTCACGCTTCATTCTGTCTACAATAATATCCAAGTGAAGCTCGCCCATTCCTGAGATAATAGTTTGCAAAGTTTCCTCATCGGTATGAACTTTGAATGTCGGATCTTCTTCGGCCAATTTCTGCAAGGCCAAACTCATTTTTTCTGCATCCGGCTTTGTATTTGGTTCAATTGCAATATGAATAACCGGTTCTGGAAAAATAATATTCTCAAGCTTAACTTGTTTATTTTCAGCACAGAGAGTATTTCCGGTTGTTGTATTTTTTAAACCAATAGCAGCTGCAATCTCTCCGGCATAAACCTCATCAACATCTTCTCTGGAATTAGCATGCAAGCGGACAATGCGCCCAATTCTTTCTCTGTTTCCTGTGGTTGTGTTTACAACATAGCTTCCTGCCTTAAGCGTGCCCGAGTAAACACGAAAAAATGCTAATTTTCCAACAAAGGGATCTGTGGCAATCTTAAAAGCTAAGGCACAAAAAGGATCCTCATCATTAGCATTAATTTCAACTTTTTTTTCTTCATCATCAACATCCGTAGCTTCGATAGCCTTTACCTCGAGCGGAGAAGGTAAGAAATCTACAACCGCGTCCAACATTGGCTGCACACCAATATTAGCCAAAGCCGAACCACAAAGTACCGGGTAAATCTCATTTGTCAAAACAAGAGTGTGAATTCCTTTTTTAATTTCGTCCACTGTCAATTCTTCTCCGTTTAAATATTTATTGGTTAACTCCTCATTTGCCTCGGCAACTTTTTCTAAAAGTTTGCCCCGGTATTCTTCAACCTTTTCTTTCATATCTTCCGGAATATCCATTTCAGAAACATCCATTCCCATATTCCCTTCAAACTTATATGCTTTTTTCTTTATAATATCAATAATCCCGGAAAAGCTTGATTCTTGTCCAACTGGCAATTGAATTGCAACTGCTTTATCGGTTAAACGAGTTCTTATTGAATCCAAGCTCATATAAAAATCAGCCCCAATCTTATCCATCTTATTTACAAAACAAATACGAGGCACATTATATTTATCAGCCTGACGCCACACAGTTTCAGACTGCGGCTCAACACCTTGTGAACTATCAAAAACAGCCACGGCTCCGTCCAAAACACGAAGTGAACGTTCTACCTCCACGGTAAAATCAACGTGGCCGGGAGTATCAATAATGTTAATGCGATGATCCTTCCAAAAACAAGTTGTGGCAGCAGAAGTAATAGTAATACCACGCTCCTTTTCTTGCTCCATCCAGTCCATCTCAGCAGCGCCTTCGTGCACCTCTCCAATTTTATGTTTACGCCCTGTATAAAACAAAACGCGTTCCGTTGTTGTAGTTTTGCCAGCATCAATATGGGCCATGATCCCAATGTTTCTGGTTTTTTCTAAGGAATATTCTCTAGGCATATATAATTATTATTATTTTCTACGAAAACGCGCAAAATGAGCAAAAGCTTTATTAGCCTCAGCCATACGCTGAACATCTTCTTTTTTCTTGCATGCACCGCCAACACCCTCAAGGATATCCAAAATCTCTGACGCCAGTCTTTCCTGCATTGGCTTCCCTTTTCGGGCACGAGCAGCAGCTATGACCCACCTAAAGGCTAAGGCATTTTGTCGGTAAGATTGTACCGGCACCGGAACCTGATAATTAGCGCCACCAATTCTGCGTGAACGAACTTCAACCTGTGGACGTATAGTTTCAATAGCCTGCTCAAAAGATTGTAAAGGATTTCCTTTTTTTACTTGTTCTATTTTATCAAAAGCATCATATACAATTTTTTGGGCTACGCTTTTTTTACCACGTTCCATCAAAAAATTAATAAATTTTCCAAGTAACTCACTCCCATATTTTGGATCCGGGTCTATTACCCTTTTCTGAGTACGTTTTCCTCTAGACATATATTTAAAATTACGAATTAAGAATGTGGAATGCAGAATGAATTAGGTTTTACGCTCATTATTATTTATAATTTAAACCATTCATCATTCTGAATTCTGAATTCAACATTTACTTAGGACGCTTAGTTCCATAAATAGAACGACTTCGTCTACGCCCATCAACTCCTTGTGTATCATAAACACCGCGAACAATATGATAACGAACACCTGGTAAATCCTTCACACGTCCACCACGAATAAGAACAATAGAGTGTTCTTGCAAATTATGTCCTTCACCCGGGATATACGCGATAACCTCTGAACCATTTGACAATCTTATTTTTGCAACTTTACGCAAAGCAGAGTTTGGTTTTTTTGGTGTTGCTGTATAAACCTTTGTACATACTCCACGTTTAAAAGGACTTCCCTTTTTAAGGGTAGTTTTTCTGCGATGCAAACTATCGTATGTAAACTGCATCGCCGGAGACTTTGATTTAACTTTTTGTGTTTTTCTCCCTTTACGGAGAATCTGATTCATTGTTGGCATAATTAAAATGCTTACAAGGTCCCGAGGCGTGGTTCGGGATCCCGAGTTTGCCTCGGGACTTACAAGGCTTACAAAGCCTAAAAAGCCAAATTATAAATTAAATTATAAAATAAAAAATCCGTTAAAAACGGATACACGAAGATAGCTCAATTACTACTTCGAACGTATCTACCCAACACAATGCCGGGTGCACTTCTCCCTTGTTACAGGGGATACTCCGTTCTAGAATGGCTATACTATATACTAATCCATAAACATTGTCAAGAGCTAACTTGACAAATACGATTAGGCATGCTATTGTGATTTATCCTATTCTTTTTATTATACCCTCAACTCTGGAGAAAAAATGACCAAGAACGTATTTTTCGTTTTGATTTTATCAGTATTACAGATGGCTTGCTTCTCACATGAATCCGATAGCATTGAAGTCGCAAACGTGTACAAAGTTTACAACCAAGACAAGGCAATGCTGATTGTCGAAGGCGATTTCAGAGATACCTATGGACTTAGCAGCAGCAATGCATTTGAAAGAGCCAAAATTCACTGGACAGACACTCCTTGCCCCTACCAAGACGAATGGGCGGTAGTGGTTGATAGACACTGTCATCCCGGCATCAGCTGGGGTTGCGAAAAAATTTTTGTCGCGATGGATCAAAACAATCCTAACCGAACTTGTCCAACCGCTCTTGTACACGAATTTGGACACTGCCTACGAACAGACGCGGGATGGGATTCCGACAGCGGTCACAAAGATAAAGATTTTTGGGATTTTATTGAAGCCGAACATCAAGAAACCTGCGATCGCGGGTGGTAAAATAAATAGGAAAAAAACAGCCCGCATGTTGCAACATGCGGGTTTAATTTATTAAAAAACCCTCGTACGCCCAATGCATACGAGGGTGCGGGTGAAACCTCCAGTTCACAATTTCTGCGAGGTGCGAACCTCGCGACAATACCTTTTCCGCAAGGCTTGTTTCTCTGACTCGCGGAAACGGAACATCATCCTAATTCCACGTTCTGCCCTTATCCGCTCATCATTAGCACTATAAGAGGCTACGCCTTTCCAACTCTGGGTGGTCGGCAGACCCAGCACCTTAGTTAGCCCATTCATGACTACGTAAATCATCGGATCTACGTAGTGCGACCAAGTCGCATCGGTGATCCTCTTTTGACACAGATTGATGATCGCAAATGAACCATCCTTAGCAATTGCTGAATAGGGATCTTGGCAATTGTTTGGTGTCTTGTAGCCCGCAAGAACTTTTTGATCGTAAAGATTGATCCCCGCCGGAAAAGAGGGGTCTGTTCCCAGGGTCGAAGTCTGGACGATTATCCGCGGACAAGCCGGACTAGACTGAAAAACCTCCCTGTTTAAAATGTCGGCAGCCTCCTTGGTCACACGAAAAATATGACTATTTACACTATGGGTGTTGATGTAGAATCCCTTACTTTGCACATGCAAAGAAGGACCTTTGAGCTTCCCGGTGGCCGGACCGCAGCCAACCAAAACGAACAACGCAGTAAGGCAACCAGTAATCAAATGACGCATGCTTTCTCCTTTTTCACAATTTTCTCATTTCCCATGAGATGAGGGACGATGCCAATTTGGTCATAGCCAGAAAATACTCAAAATTGAGAAGCTTTTGGCTATGACCAGTTAATAACTATAATAGTGTATATCAAAAGAACAGACCATACATCATAGCATATTTTGTTAGCTCTGTCAAGCTAAACCAAAGCTAATAATGAGTATTTTTAAACTTTTAAAAATACCCCACCCCACCGGTAAATAGAAGATACAAAAACTGAATAATCGGACTTATTAATTGAAAGAAAAAGAATATAAAAACAAGTAAAATAAAAAATCCATACTGCTCCAATGTTTTTTTCACCTTCCACATTGAATCCGGCAATAACGCATATAATATTTTTGAACCATCAAGCGGAGGAATTGGAACAAGATTAAACACTCCAAGCAAAACATTTGCATATACAATCACAGATAACAGGCCCACTAACGTTGCTGACAAGGGTACAAATTGGATAACAAGTCCAAAAATAACGGCCAACAAAAAATTTGATGCCGGCCCGGCTATTGCTACCAAGGATGGTCCCCATTTCTGATTTTTTAAATTATACGGGTTGTATGGAACAGGCTTGGCATAGGCAAACAAAAACTTTCCGCCCGTCATAAAAAATAGAAGGAGAGGCATAATCAAAGTCCCCCATTTATCAATATGGACCACCGGATTCAAAGTTAGGCGACCGGCATACTTAGCGGTTGGATCCCCCAGCTGATTGGCCATCCACCCATGAGCATATTCATGAATAATAGCTGAGGGGATAATGACCATAAAGAAAAAGAGTAATTCCATAAAATAAAGACTCACAAAATCTACTTGACAAATTAAATAAAATCTATTATAATGCCTGCACTTAGTTTAATACTAAATTGAATTAATTTCAACCCAAAGCCCTTAATTATATGCAAACTTGTTCAAAATGCGGCAAAGGACCTAAAAAGGCAGCTAGCCGAAGCCATTCAAAAATAAAGACACTGCGCAGACAGCGTGTAAACTTACAAAAACTTGATGGCGACATGGTGTGTACTAGGTGTATCCGCACAAACTCAAAAAAGTAAAATAAAACCACAATCAATTAAAAAAACAATCCTAGAGGATTGTTTTTTTAATTGACCCAAGTTAAGACACCACCATTCCTATCCCTAAATTTAAGTGGGTAACCGCAATTGCAATCCACGAATTGCAACAATGTAGGTATCCCTATAGGACAGATTGTAGAATATGAATTAGTGACGCCAACTAGGATCATATATATAGTATACTTTATCATCCAAATAGGCGTCAAATATTATAAAATCCTGTTTTTTAACAGGATTTTATTTTTGTTTATTCATTGCACTTGCAATCGGACTCACAGTCATTGCCACACTCGCCACTACATTCACCCCCACATTGACACTCGCTTTTTCCGTAGAAAAGTTCTGTCATATATTTTGATTATAAATTAAATTCCAGCCTCAGGCTGGTCAGCCTTTGGCTGAAATTATTTACGTTCGTCCTCCATATATACATGGAGGTAATCTGTTTTATCATACTCAAAAATTTCACTCTCGTCAAAAAAACGAGCCACCTCTGCTTTTGCGTTTTCCAGTGAATCTGAACAGTGAACAACATTACACATTCCCATCGCAAGATCACCGCGAATCGTTCCGCCATCGGCCTCACCGGCATTAGTAACACCGGCAATTAATCTTACCGCTGAAACAGCGCCCTTGCCTTCCGCGCAAATTACCACAACCGGACTAGACTTCATAAAGCTCTCAAGGCCTGGATAAAATGGCTTCTCCACATGATGCGCATAATGTTCTTTTAACTTCTCTTCACTCAAATACATCATCTTCAAACCGGCTATTTTTAGCCCTTTCATTTCCAAACGTCTTGTTACTTCACCAACAAGTCCGCGCTGTACGCCATCTGGCTTAACAATCAAAATTGTTTTTTCATTTACACCTGTCATATTCATATTATTTTAAATAAAAGTAATTAACAAAATTATATTGCAAAAATCTTTATTTGTCAAGAACTACAAATCATCAATGTCACTCAAAAAACTCATAATCGGTCCGGACGAATCATCTTCAGATATATATGTTATCTCATCATTTGACCCATCAAATATAGTCCCGCCTTGCAAATTATGCTTATCTAACAAAATATGATTTATTTCATCCAAAAACATACTTGGACCTTGCCCCGATGTAAAATCTGAAAAAGCGTTCCCTTTCATATAACTGCCAAAACCACCGGCTAGAGGGTATGAAAAATAAAGATACTTTTGTGCTCTGGTAATCGCAACATAAAAAAGCCTGCGTTCTTCTTCTAGCCCACTCCTCTCTTTGAGAGACCTATCAGACGGAAATTGTCCTGCAGATAAATTGATAATAAAAACAGCTTCCCACTCCAAACCCTTTGCCTGATGAATTGTAGATAATATAAGTTTATTATCATTATTAGAATCTCCTTGAGCTTGATTGGAACTATAGCCTTCCTGCAAAGTTGCCTCCGCCAAAAATTTATCCAAATCCTTTTGACGTTCGGCAAATACAGCCAGTTGCCCCAAATCCTGCAGACGCTCCCTATAGTCCGGATATTCATTTTCCAAATAATCTTTATACTTGGAATTGACTACCGCTTGTATCAAAGCGCTTGGTGTTTTTTCCTCGACTTTGGTCGGGATTTCGTCCCAATGTAAAATCGGGATAAGTGTATCCTTACCTGCGGGCTCAACAGCCTTTTCCATAACATACCATATCTGCAAAAAATCATTCCAGCCGGTTTTGGCGCGCGCTGATAAGCCATCTCCAATACTTTCAAAATTATTTCCTGCTCTTACTTGTGCGATAATATTGTTAGCCGATACCTGCCCAATACCAATTTGCATACTCAACACTCTGTTCCAAGCAACAGCATCATCAATATTGCTAAATATTCGCAAGAATCCCAAAACATCTTTAATATGAGCTCTTTCAAAAAAACGAACTCCTCCTCTATATTCATATTCTATACCTCTTTTTGTAAGTTCAACTTCCAAAGCTTGGGAGTGAAAAGCAGCTCGAAAAAGAACAGCTATTTTGTTCAGAGAAATCCCCTCATCACAAAGTTCTAAAATTCTATCCGCTACAAAATCCGCCTCCTCTTGATTATTGGCAAACGCATGCAATTCCGGCTTGGTAAAATTATCTAATAAACTTTTTAATTCTTTTTTGTGCTGATTTATATTGTTATCAATTACATCATTGGCCACATCAAGTATATCGGGAGTTGAGCGATAATTTGTTTCCAATTTAAAAATACGCGCATTTGGATAATCTTTTTCAAAATCAAGAATATTTTGAATGTCGGCCGCCCTAAACGAATAAATACTTTGAGCATCGTCTCCAACTACCAAAATATTTTTATGATATGATGATAATAATTTAATAATAGACGCCTGAATTTTGTTTGTATCCTGATATTCATCTACCAATACATACTCAAATTGTTCACTAAATTTTTTTCTAACTGTTTCTGATTTTAATAAAAGTAAATATGTATTCACGAGCAAATCATCAAAGTCCATAACATTTGCCTCACGCTTGCGTTTGTTATAATCCTGCGCAATGCGAGAAATTACATCGGCCAAATCTAACCAATTTGGATATTTTAATTCTAATACATCCTTAACGGATTCCTCGGCATTGCGCGCATAACTAATAATAGATTGTATTATTTTGACAGACGGAAATCTTTTTTCTTGCCGATCTATCCCCTCCTGCTTTAGACACAGCTTCAACACATCTCTGCTATCTTGGCTATCCAAAATGCCAAAATTATTTTTATAATTCAAGAGAGAAGCATATTGCCTAAGCACCCTATAACCAATATGGTGAAAAGTCCCGGACCATGGCAACTTCATCTCTCCAGAGGTCAGCGACCGTACCCTATTTATCATTTCTTTGGCCGCTTTATTTGTAAAAGTAACTAAAAGAATTTTTTTAGGATCAATCCCATTCTCCAACAAATACGCCACCCGATAAGTAATAGCGCGAGTCTTTCCACTCCCCGCCCCCGCCAAAACCAAACAAGGCCCATTGCCTTCTTCTACAACTTTTAATTGCTCTTGGTTAAGTTCATTTTTGTAATCTATCATATTAGTTTGCCGATATAGCCGAAAACGAAAGCGAAGTATAGTTCAAATATTGTACCAAAAGCACCAAAAAAATAATAGCCGTCCCGACATTTGCTTACGCTTAGTCGGGACGGCTTGTTTCTACCTCTTTATGTTAAATTCCGGAGAAACCCATCCCCCTGGAGAATGATAAGGAGCGCTATGATGATTGTACAACAAACTAACTTTGCCATTCAACACAGACAGGCTCGGGCTACACTCAGAGCCCGAACTAAATGTATCGGGCATAAATAAATTCAATCCAGCCAAATTCCAGTATGGATTATCTTTACCGCCATCCATAGCTAGAACCTTTTGCGGGCATTGAGCGGCAAGAGCGAGGAATTCTAGCCCAACTGAAAATCCTGGTCTTTTTCGTAAATATCGATGCTCTGCGCCATTGAGGTTCACTGTCAGCCATCCCGCCTGACCAAGCCCCACACGAGAGTAACCATTCAAAAAGCTTAAATGATCTGAGTCCGTCTTTATGCCCGGATGGCGGAAAACATTGCCATTCTGAGTTGACTCAATCCAAGACCAAAATTCTTCGAAAGAATACTGCAGAGCGCCCATAGAAGATCCCTCCGGAGGAGGAATAAGCGCTGCAATTACTACCTCACTCACTTTTTGATACTCCATGCGTGCTTTAAGCAAAGGTATTAGACCCAAAAGATTATCCATTACCTTATCAGAAATATTCCAACCACGCTCATCTCGCCTACTCTTAAAAGCTTCAAAAATTTTTTCCGGAGTATTAGAAACACTTTGAGTTAAATTTTGTTTTTTTCGCGGCTTAAAACCCATTGTCGAATCTCCTTTGTGTAGAGCGATAAAAAGAATGACAAACTCCATATTACTTCAATACCAAAATTTGTCAACCAAAAATAGCCGCTTAAACGGCTACAAAACTTCCCCTGCTAAAATTCACAATATATTATGGACTTTAGTAAGGGCGTGGACCAGTTGGTCGCACGCCGTAGAAAATGATATCTTATTTACTTGTTTTCAGTATTTGAAACTGACAACCTCTTGATAAGATCCCTTTTCCAGTTGGGATATATGCCCTCGTGGTATTTTTGCGCTTGGTATGCAAGCCAAATTTCTCTGTTCCCTCCAAAAGAACCAACTTTTATGAACAATCAAACCCTCCTCTTGTTAACGCACCCCATGGTGAGGTGCCCCCCCTGAATTCAATAATTCAGAGAATAATAATACAACATTTTTAATAATTTGTCAACCCCTCTTCATTAACTAAGGTAAAAAACCCATAATCTACTCCAAAATCAAGACAACCGAACGCCCATTTTTTACATCCCCGCCATTCCAATCATGAATAGCATCCATCAAATCCTTGTATTTATAAACAAAATTTTCACCAAATTGAGTACCCGGGTCATTGGTAATAAATGAATCAAATGTATACCCCCTAATAATTAGAGCGTGATACTCCGGACCTCCATTTGTAAAATGTGGATTTGGCAAAACCTTGCCATCGGCAACAACTAGCACCGGGGATCCACCCGCGAGAATTCTTTTGATTTGATCTATGGTTGGATTTTCAATGATTTTTACCAAGACACCTGACGATGAATAGTGCTCAACCAGCTCTGCTAACTTTTCAATTTCAATACTATATCCCCATCCTTTTTTATCCTCCCACTCTACCATTTTCAAAATCTCATCCTTTGAAAATAGCGGGCTTAGATTATATCCTTTGTAATAAGCATCCAGCATAAGAGCGACCGCCTCCTCACAAGCATCCTGCCAAGGCTGCTCCCAATTTTTCTCCGGTGCCTGCGAAGTAAATGGGACCGGCAAATTAACTTCCTTTGGTAATTCATCTAATTCATCTAACTTCTTTATGGTAGTAATTGAGTTAATAGCAACATTAGGCTTCTTTGGTTTGACAAAACCCCCATTATAAAGCCATAATATACCCAATACAAAACAAACGCCTATAATTAAACAAGTCAAATTGAATAATTTGTATTTAGAGTTAAACATGTAAATATTATAGCAGAATAAGCCCGTCTTCGCTAAAGCTACGCCGGGTAAACTGCGTAAGCAGAATAAGCAACTGTCGACTGTAAACTCATTAAATTATGGATTTCTTCACAATAACACACAAAGATAAAAATTCTCTTGCTCGCACTGGAATCATCCATACTGAACATGGGACAATCTCTACGCCCACATTTATGCCGGTTGGAACACAGGCAACTGTTAAAAGTTTAGATACGCTAGACTTAGAAAGTCTAGGGGCCGAAATAATTTTAGGCAATACTTATCATTTGCACCTAAGGCCTGGCGAAGATTTGATAGCCAATTACAAAGGATTGCATAAATTTATGAATTGGTCAAGACCACTACTTACAGACAGTGGGGGTTTCCAAGTTTTTTCACTCGGGAAAAATAATGGCGAACAGGGGCGTCTTGTAGATATAGACAATGATGGGGTTACTTTCACCAGTCATCTCGATGGATCCAAACATCGTTTTACACCAGAATCCGCAATAGAAACACAGCACAAAATTGGCGCAGATATTATCATGGCATTTGATGAGTGTACTCCCGACAATGCAGAAAAAAAATATATAAAAGAGGCGATGGACCGAACACATAAGTGGGCGCAAAGATGTATAGACGCTCACAAAAAAAATCAAAGCTACCATGGTTATAGACAATTTTTATTTGGAATAATACAAGGCGCTGGAGACAAAGACTTGCGCAAAGAATCAGCAAAAATTATTTCCAATATGAAATTCGATGGCATTGCAATTGGAGGCGAATCTATTGGATATAACATGAGAGCAACAAAAAAAATATTAGATTGGATAAGTCCTATTATCCCGGAAGATAAACCTCACTATACAATGGGAGTCGGTTTTTCTCCAATGGACTTATTTGAAGTGGTGGAGCGCGGAATAGATATGTTTGACTGTGTGGCTCCAACCCGCATCGCAAGAAACGGAACTCTTTTTATAAAGTCGGCCGGAGTTAAAAATAAATTTAGATTGAATATAACTAATTCTCAATTCAAAAATGACAAAAAACCTATTGATCCGGAATGTGGATGCTCCACATGCAAATCACACAGCCGAGCATATATCCACCATTTATTTGACGCCAAAGAACTACTGGGATACAGACTTGCCACCATTCACAATCTTTATTTCTTCTTGAACTTAATGGAAGAAATACGAAATGCAATTAAAGAAGACTCTTTTTTAAAGCTCAAAAAGAAATGGGATAATATTTAAATAATCAACATCCCATCACCAAAACTATAAAATCTATATTTCTTTTTTATAGCCCTTTTATAACACTTTAACATAAATCTCCTATTTCCCCCAAATGCTGATACCAGCATTAATAACGTTGATTTGGGTAAATGAAAATTGGTTATCATTGCATCTACAATTTTAAATTCAAACCCCGGCTTTATAAAAATATCTATATCGCCAGAATAAGCGCTTAATCTTTTGCTATTATTTAAGTTTGCAACCCCTTCCAATGTCCTCACGGTTGTTGTACCAACCGCAATCACGCGCCTTCCTTCTTCTTTTGCGTGATTTATTTTATCGGCATTTTCTTGTGTTAGCCCTACTTCTTCACTATGCATTGTGTGGTCGTCAACCCTTTCACTTTTGATCGGCAAAAAAGTTCCAAGACCAACATGCAAAGTGGTTTCTGCAAACTCAACGCCTTTTTCTTTCAATTTTTTAATTAATCCCTCCGTAAAATGAAACCCGGCCGTCGGCGCGGCCACTGACCCCTCTTTTTGCGCATAGACCGTTTGATAAACTTCTAATTCATGCACTTCATCCTTTACGTATGGTGGAATTGGAACTTTTCCATACTTGTTTGCTTTTTCTCTAACCACATCCTCACTATCTGGAAACTGAACCAAAATTGTACCATCATCTTTTTTCAATAAAACATCGCAATAAAAATCTTCTGCAAAATTAATACGCATGCCATTATCGACATGACGGCCCGGTTTTGCCAAAACTTGCCATACACCAATATTTTCCATTGGTCTAACCAAAAAAATTTCCGTCTTTTTTTTGTGCTCAAAAAGTTTTTTACCATTCATAGACAAAAGCTCGCCAAAAAGACGGGCCTTAAAAACCTTGGAATTATTCCACACTAATAAATCACCTTTTTGTAAAAAATCTGCCAATTCAAAAAAGTTATGATGCTTTACTTTTTTCCTCTTTCTGTCTATCACCATTAACTTTGATTGATCCCTTGGCTCAATTGGTTTTTGAGCGATTGTTTCTATCGGCAGTTTGTAATCAAAATCCTCCGTTCTCATATTAACGTAAATACTTTTGCACATTCTTATTATGTCCATCCAAATCTTGGGCATATTTTACCTCCCCATCAAGCGTTGTCAAAAAATACCAATTATTATTTTTCTGCGGATAAATTGCGGCTTTTATTGAACCCAAGCTCGGACTGGAAATTGGACCCGGCGGAAGTCCGGCATATTGATAGGTATTCCAAGGATTGGTGGAATTTCTGTCTTCTTGTGTTGTGAACACATCACCACTTTTGTTCACCGCATAATGTACCGTAGAATCAGCTTGCAATGCCCAGCTATTTTCATATCTACGCCAAAAAATATCTGCGACTTTTGCCTTATCCTCCGGAGTCCTAACCTCCCGCTCCAAAATACTTGCCATAGTCAAAATATCATGTATACTTCTACCGGCATTTTTTGCATCCCTATACATATCACTCGTAATCAATTTATTTTGTTGGTTAATAAGTTTCTCAACCACTTCTTCCAGAGTGGCGCTTACAAAAATACGATAGGTATCCGGCGCTAGGTACCCCTCGTAACTAACATTATTTGATTTGTCATCTAATAATTTGATATTATAGGATAACTTCGGAGCCTTTTTAAATACACCATCATACAAAACAGCCGATTCTCCCAATAAACTATACAATTCATTCTTATTACCTATAATTCCTTTCTCTTGTAAATATTCGGCAATATCACGCAAGTCCCAACCGGGAATTATTGTTATTATCTCTTCATCTTGTCTAATTGCGCTCTTTAGCGAAGACGCCACACGAGCAAGTGTTATCGGATAAACCACTTTAAACTGGCCACTTTGAATTTCTTTGTCCATATTCTTAAAAACCAAGTATTTTTTAAAAATCCATGCATTGCGTATTATCTGTTTTTCCTCAAGTCGATCTGCAATCTGACCCACTGACTCGCCATCCTCTACCATAAAGGTCACCTCATCTACACTTTGTGCCTCAGAAACATAAATTTCAGTATACAAAAACCACATTGCCAAGAAAACACAAATAAAAATTATTAATAAAATAATCTTTAATATTCCAACGCCTTTCCTATCAAAATCCAAATGCGGCAATAACTTGTCCTCAATTTCTTCTTCCAAACTATGCTCCATACTATATAAATTTACTTAAACCTTTTTCTTCAATTTTTTTAAGAAGTTCTTTTACTTTTGGAACATCATTTTTATGACAAACCAACATTGCTTCCTTGGTATTTATGACTATCATCCCCTCAAGCCCAACGACTGCCACCAATTTATCACGATCTTCATTGCAAATAAAACTATCCTTTGTATTGTGAACAACTGTAAGTCCCTGTTCACAATTTTTTTCTAAATGAGGTTCTAGCGCCTCTTTTAATGCATACAAAGTTCCCGGATCACTCCATTCTAAATCAACCTTAAGAACAACAGCCTGAGCAGGATCTATTTTTTCGACTATCGCGTTATCAAAAGAAACTGATTCAACTGTATGGTATTTTTCTTTTATCAAATTATAATCCCCCGATATTTCTTCAAGAAAATCATACATATCCGGCATAAATTTTTTATACAAACCCAAAACAAAATCCGCGTCAAATATAAAATAACCCGAATTCCATAACCATTCGCCTGATTCAAACATTTTTTTACATTTTTCTAATTCTGGCCTATACACCCATTCCAAAAATTGATATTGATTACCTTCAATATTTTTTCCTAATTTTATCCATCCCAAATTATGATTTTCAAAGCGCGGTTTTTCACCCAAAAATACAAACCTATCGATTTTTTCTTTGATTAACTCGCCTCCTTTTTTTAACGCAAACACAAATTCATCTTCATTTTTCATTAAATGGTCCGCCCAAAGAATAGCTGTTGTTCCGGTGACATTATTTTTCTTTAACCGCAATAGGGCCAGACCAACCGCTGCGGCTAAATCTCTCTTTGCCGGTTCGCCTAAGATATTCTTTTCCGGCAATTCAGGAATTTGTTCCTTTACCAAATCAACATAATCCTCATTTGTTGATATATATATATTTTCAATACCAAAACTTCTCACCCTATCCACTGCCATCTGTAAAGTAGATTTATCTCCAAACAAAGCGCCAAATTGTTTTGGTGAATTTTTTCTACTAATTGGCCACAGTCGTGTCCCTGTTCCTCCCGCAAAAATTATTATGTTCATATAAATACTAAATAAAGAAAAGAAATAAATAATGCTAATACAAAACCACCGAGGATATCACGCGGATAATGCACTCCGACATAAACTCTTGATACTGCAATAATAGACGCTATTATAAATAAAAACAAGCCCAAATATATTGATAAGCCAAAAATCAATAATAAAAAAACCAATAAAAATGAAACGCCTGTATGATCTGATGGAAATGACTTCCATATGCCTATTGTGTGTACAAGCCGCTTAATTTGAGGTAGTTCAATTTCTGGGCGAGGCTTGCGAACAATAACTGCTATTATTAAACTTACGCCATACAACACCCCAACAGAAACCGACGACTTAATTACAGTATTCAATATATCTCTACCTTGAAAATTAAACATAACCCAAAGTACTGAGAAAATAGAAACAAAATATATAAGCCACTTTGCGGAAAAAATCATAAAACTATCCAATTTTGGATGTTCTCCAACACTCTCATTAACCCTCAAAAATAATTTGTGACTCCAACTTAATTTCATATAAACATACAGACAATAATCATAGTTTACCCAAATAATCCAATGCCAAATACGAGCATGCCAACTGAGCTTGATCTTCAATTTCACAATTGCGCAACAATCCTTTGAACTTCTCCAGTGAAATAAATTCTATTTCAATATCTTCCGCAGGTTCTAATTCTTGACTAAGGCAGCTTTCAATATCTTTTGCTAAATAATAATGTACTGATCCTGTTACATATTTGCCTCGAAATGAAGACCCCAAATGAACCATTTCTTTTGCCCTACACCCTGCTTCTTCATGCAATTCATTTCCGGCCACAAGTTTATGATCATTATTCATAACAATACCGGCCACTAATGTAGGGACCTTTTTTTGCGCAGAAATATAATGTTGTCTTAAAAGCAATATTTTATCATCGGGCGTAATTCCAAAAACTATTACAACGTCCTTCTCAATTACCATGCTAAAAGAAAGACTATCGCCATTATGCGTCTGCACTTGCCATTCTTCTACTGACTTCCAATCATCACTAAAAATTCCCTTCTTGCTTAATATTTTCCAGTCTTTGCTCATAAGATCTTTTTTGCTAGTTTATACAATTTATATAAATTAGGTTTAAACACAATCTCCTGTGCTTGTGGGTATTTCTTCCATTCTCCGCCAAAACCAACCTTAAACCTAGTTATGCCTGTCCATTTATGTTTTAATTCCCAACAAAATCCATTAAAACAAGTTGATTGTGTTTCTTTATCTTTTACTTCTGGAGCCACTCCACCAAAATCATAATAAATATCATTTATTTTTTTTGCCAAACGAATCCCCTCCAATTGCAATAAATATGGCGCCATTAAATTCCTATACTTATTACCGGACGCACCATGTAAGTAAGTTAGCGTATTGCCAAAATGAATCAATATGTTAGAGGCAATTGCTTCCCCCTCAAAATATGCTATCAATTGATAACAATTCTCCATTTCTAACATTTTTTTATAATAATTTTTATTATGACTTCTAAACTTATCCCGACCAATAGTTTCTTCATTCAATTTCCAAAATACATCAATGTTTTTTTCTTTTTTTACCTCAACGCCCTTTCTCTGCGCAAGGCCAATATTATACCTAGTTTTTGAATGCATCTTTTTGAATAACTCATCTTCTTTATTTTCTGCAAGATTCAATACAAAAATATTTTGGGGCTGTCTATTTACTGTATCAAATATTTTATACCCGTCCAATATCCCAGAATTACCTGCAAACTCAACCCTTGCAAAAACATATCCTCTTCCCTTGAAACCATCCAGAAAAGGTTCTAAATTAGACGCCTTTGGCAAATATATATATTTTATAAAATTTAATAATTTGTGCTCAAAACCCTGTACCTGATCTATAACTTGCCCATTTTCAAAAAACTGAAGCCGTACTACTTTATTTCCAACTTTTTCCTGGAACTCTCCCCATTCCCAAGACTGCAAAAATTCTGATTGTTTCTGCTTCAAAGCATGTTCTCTCCACGATTTTTTATCGTCGCATTTTTGTACTTTCATGACTATATCATAGCCAAAATATGCCCTTTTTGCAATATTAACCTGCCTACTTGATTTTTTTGTCAACATAGTGTATAGTATCCAACGTATCTCAATAATTCATTCGCAATTATATATTAATAACCATAACCACTAAAATATGGGTCTACCTTCACAAAAGAGAACCAGAAGATCAAAAAAAGAGCGTGCGTCACATTTTGCTTTAAAAAAGATTAACCTTGCAAAGTGTCCGGAGTGTTCATCCCCAATATTACCCCACCACTCCTGCCCAAAATGCGGCAAATACAGGGGTCATCAAGCAGTTGACCAAAAAAAGAGAGTTGAACGACGCTCAAGACGAAAGATTAAATAAATAATTTAAAAAGCTAAAAAAGCTTACGAGGCCTACGAGGCGTAGTGAATAAATAGTTTTTAAGGCCTCGTAAGCCTTGTAAGTCCCGAGCCACGCCTCGGGACCTTGTAAGCATTTATATATGTCTAATCGCCATCTAGCAAGATCCGTTGTTATGCAATCGCTTTATCAATGGGATTTTAGAAATAAAAATCCAAAAAACTTGTTAAACGGGCTCAAGCAAAATATTCAAGAATTTGGAATTGGCCTAGACAATGAAAATATAGAGTTCATCAAAAAAACATTTGACGGAGTAATAAAAAAAATAAAAGAAATAGACACAAAAATTGAAGAGTACTCCCCCGATTGGACCCTTGAGCAAATGGCGCTAGTTGACAGAAATGTTTTACGAATCGGAGTATTTGAATTATACTTTAATAAAGAAATACCGGCCAAAGTTGCAATAAATGAAGCAATCGAAATTGCAAAATCATTTGGAGGACATTCCTCAGGAAAGTTCGTAAATGGAATTTTGGGCGCGATGTACAATGATTTAACAAAGGCTAAAGAAGCTTAAATTATGACCATACCATCCTACGAAGAAAAAAACTTTGCTAAACTTGAAAAAAAGTTAGGCGTTAAATTCAAAAATAAAAATTATTTAGTCCAGGCACTAGTCCACAGATCTTATCTAAATGAAAATAGAGATTTCCCTCTTTCACATAATGAAAGACTGGAATTTCTTGGGGACGCCGTTCTTGAACTGGCTGTTACGGAATATCTCTTTGAGAATTATTTAAATCCAGAAGGAGAGCTTACAAACTGGCGAGCGGCGCTGGTAAATGCCAAAATGTGCGCCACCGTTTCAAATGAACTGGGTGTTGAAGAATTTCTATTCTTGAGTCATGGCGAAGCTAAGGATGCCGGCACAAAAGCAAGAGAATATATACTGGCAAATGTATTAGAAGCGGTAATCGGCGCTATTTATTTAGACCAAGGTTGGGAAATTTCTAAACAATTTGTTACTCGCTGGGTTATTAACAAATTACCGGAAGTTCTAGACTTGGGTCTTTGGATGGATCCAAAATCACGTTTCCAAGAATCCGCTCAAGATATAATTGGCGTAACGCCAAATTATAAAGTATTAAAAGAAGATGGGCCGGACCATGACAAAATATTTGTAGTTGGAGTCTACTTGGATAAGAAAAAGATTGCCGAGGGCAAGGGCGGTAGTAAACAAGAAGCTCAAGTCGATGCCGCAGAAAAGGCACTTATAATTAAAAAATGGAAAGGTCCAAAAATTGAAATATTAAAAAGAAAACCCGGCGACCAGATTAGCTAAGCCAATCTGTCCCAAGCGCCGCTAGCTCAGTTGGTAGAGCAGAGGCCTCTTAAGCCTAAGGTCCTGGGTTCGAATCCCAGGCGGCGCACTAAATTATTACGAGCTCCTGTGGTGTAATGGATAACACAACGGTCTTCGGAACCGTTGATGGGGGTTCGATTCCCTCCGGGAGCACATAACGACAATTAACAGTTGACTTTTGACAGTTAACTGTTTTTTGTTTGCCATGCTATTAGGAATCGAACCGGGGATGGTAAGGGGTGCAACCCCTTATGTGCTGAGGAAAGCCCACGAAAACCCGAAGGTTTTTGTGAGAGCCCGCAGAGGCGATGTAAGATTCCCTCCGGGAGCACATAACGACAATTAACAGTTGACTTTTGACAGTTAACTGTTTTTTTTTTTGAAATTTTCTTATGTCTGCCTCGTTTATTGTGTATTTAACAATATCTCTTTTCCAACCTTCAAAAACTCCTCACCCGTAACCGCATCAGTTGCTTCAAGTACCACTTTAGAAGTTAAATTAGTTTGAGTAGGGTTTTGGCTGTTTAATATAATACCAAAGCGAAGCGCCAACACATCAAGACTCAATGGCATTTTTTCAATGGTCCATTTTAATTTTTTATTTTCTTCTGTATATTCTACCTCACCAGCCGGAACACTTAACTGGCTTTCATCCCAAGTAACATCACCATAAATATCGGCCTCCAATTTTATATTTTCCAATTCATGAAATGTATTTGTTATCACCCAATCAATCATATGAATTTCTTCTCCATCAGCATAACTCACATCATCACGCACTTCAAAATCAGTGTCTGAATTTAATATCATCAAAATTGGAGCGCTTGATATGAGTTTATTTTCATCCCCCAAATCATAACGCACCTCCAAAGTTGCCTCAATTTTATAGCCAATGAAATCATTCAAATTTATATCTTGAGAGTCTTTAATCGGCAAGCTAAAGTCAGCTATTATTTCTTCGTCAGGATCTATTTGCCACAAATCGCTTATTTGTTTGCGCGACCAGCTAAGAATGCCCCTGCGTGTTTCTGCATTGAGCTGCTCGCCAACTATATCGGCATCTTGTGGATTATCAATTTCCGCCCAATCAAGTATGCTCTTTTTTTCAAAAGATGGCGCATCAAAAATTACCCTTGCTGTAACATTTTTTAAAGGAACTGTACCAAAATTTCTTAAAACAATTGTACTATTCAAAACCTCACCGGGCTGTACGGTTATTTTGCCTGTCGCGCCATTTATCGCTAGATTTGCTGTTATATCGGCCTGCAATAATTTCACTGAATAGGCATAACTACCGTACACATACCCGTCCACATTTTTGTTACTATCCTTCCAGCCAAGTAATTTAATACCAATATTCCCTTTATTTTCCGAAGCATCAGAATTAAACAGACCTCTAATTACCACTTTTTGCCCATTATCCTGCGCCGACAAATTCCACCTATTATCCACAAACTCATCCATTTTTGGCTCACTTTCCCTAACAGAGAACAATGAACCGCCATCTATTTCTATTGATAGATTTTCTAAATCAATATTATCTTTTTTGTCTAGTGTAATTACCAATTCCACCTCTGATCCTACGACCACTTCTTCTGGCCCCTCTATTACCAACCCCACCGGACCCTCAGCAACCTCCACGTTTACACTATCCACTTTTTGAAATTCCGAACTAAAATTCTCTGCCATATAATTCAAGAAAACCCTAAAGGACTGTCTTTGCCCCAAATCTCCATACATTTTTCCAAAAATATCAATATACCCACTCTCTTGTTCCCCTAGTCTGCCAAGCATCCACTCATCTTTATTTTCACCAGTCGGAGCGACGCTTGTATCAGTCAAAACAAAACCTTGCGGATATCTGATCTGTAAAAGCACATTTCTAAGCGCTGTATTTTGAGAATTCCTATAACGAATTCTGTATCTAACATCTCCCCCCACCGCCACAAACTCATCTCCTGATATAGACAAAATTACTCCTTTTTCTGAAAAACCGGAATGTGGCTGTATAACAAAAAAACCAACCCAAGCAACTACCGCCAAAAACGCACATGCCACCAAAAGAACAACCAAAGATCTTATAAATCTTCTCTCTTTTACTTTTTGAAAATGAGACATATCCGGCATTGATCCATCGGGATTCTCATAAATCTCAACAAGCTGTTGATCAATCTTTTTTTCATCCGAATCATCTCTCTTTTCTGACTTCTTGCTTTTTTGAGCCATCGGCTCATCGGCCTTTGGATGAATTTTTTTACTCACCTTTACTTTTTTTTCCAGCAACTCTTTTCTAACAAAAGAATGGCCATCTTTATTATTTGAATCTTTTTTATTCTTCCCTGTTTTTTTTATTTTATTTTTTTCTTTTTGCATAGGATGTTTTAGGTATTGTAATTGAATTTGCTAATCAGGAATAGTTCATTTGGAACAAGCGAAGCGATAAAACAATTAGAACATTTTAAACATTTTTAATTATTCTATATCCCTTTCCATAACCACCCCAATAACCTCGTCTGTTTTTAATATAGTATTATAACGAGCACCATTTAGAGCCAAATCAATATCATCAGCCGACTTCCAAACCGGCACCCAACTAACTGGATAAATTATGGTCGAGTAAAAATTACTATTAGTACCCGACTGTTTTTGAACAAATAAACTATATCTCGAAGTCTCCCTATCCAGAGACGGAATAAATATAGACTGCCATTTAGAGAAATTATCTTTTGACACTTTATTTATAGCCCATTTATTTGGAAGTTTATATCTAAAGTACGCCTCACTTATATCGCCTGGCTCAGTTATAATCCAATTTCCAAAAACAGTCTTGCCAAATTCATGCGTAATTTTAGTTCCAGACTCTATATGTACACCTGCATTAACCTCAATATCTTTCAAATCTAAATCCTCGTCATACCATGTTTCAGGAACTTTAAAAGCGCTCTCCGGCGGATAATTAAAGCCATCGGCAGAAATTAACTCAGCTCCTTCCGGGACATACACACGAACATAACTTATGTTAACACCTCCATAAAATTGTTCCCCCAATGCACCCGTGTGAACACGCTCTATGACCACGGTATCAATAATATTGCCATCCTCGTCTACAGATGCCTCATGATTTATAGTTTGAGAAATCTTTGCATCTGATTTTTGTCCTTGAATATTTGTATTAATTACTGATAAGTAATCCTGACTAGGCAGTGTTGGGATAATCTCACCAGTCCAGCCAAACGATCGCATTTGTCTTTGCACATCCCCGTCATTCATCTGTACCTGCAATTCTTTCTCTTGTAATGCCCCATGCAGTTCAGTCAACAAATTCATTACATCCACTGATTTCATATCTTGAAGCGTAGAGAGTAATTGGCTTAGGACTTCAGCCAAAATGTCCTTTGGCTGCTGCGTTTCTTTATCATAACCAACCTCAACTTCGTATTGTAATTTTTCTAAAGCATCAAATTCATCTAACAAAATTTGTTGCGCCTCAATTGGACCAAGTACTTTTAATACCCTCTCAAGCACTGAGGCATTTACCGCAATTACTCCATCCACTGTTGCGCCGCGGCTATTTTCATAAAACCATTGCATTTTCTTTGCCGAAACAGCAAAATCCGGAAACCAATTTGCATCCTGAAATTCCCAGCGCTTATTTAATAGTTGCAATGGCAGAGGGGGTTTAACAAATTCTGTCAATTGTCCGCGCAGATCATATGTCCCGCCGCCAGGCACATCAATATTCAAAATTTTTCCTTTTTGTATGTCAACAATAGCAAAGCTCCCCATAAATCCTCCTGTCGGCCTCAATTCATTATTATTTTGAAAAACAATTAAGTACCTCTTAAAAGAATCATCTCCAAAAATGGTATTTAATGATTCGCTTAATCCGACCAAGTCTTCCATATCATTTATAAAAGTGTCGAGGAGTACTTTAAAAGCTCCAAATGCTTGCTGGTACTCAACCGGCACAGCATTCAAATTGACTTGATTCAAATAATCCAATGACTCTTTATACTGAAGTACCGCGCTTTTCAGATGACGCCTGAGAATCTCAAATCTCTCAGTCAATGCGAAATCCTCATTCTTTTGCGCATCCTCTATTCCTTTTATCAAATAAGTATTGCCGAGTGCCAAATGACTTCCGGCCGCCAATAAATTCTGGCGGCTGCTAATTTGAGTCCCAACTACAGGTAAAAGTTTTGCAATAGATAATAGTATATTATAATCCTTCTCAAGGATATAATTTGCCTTAGAAAAAGATTGCAATGCGCTAGTCAATTCTTGTTCAGCATGGCCTAGGTCAGATTGAAATGCCGCCACTGTTGATGCTTGCAAAGCCATAAAGGCATCCGTGCTCTCTCCCACAACAATCTCATTGGCAGCTTTGAGTTTATTATAATACCCAAAAACAGGAAAAGCCGTACCAATTATTAATAATAATACAACTATTTGAAAAGTAAATCTTCTAAAATCAAAAATATTCCTCAAGTAGTTTTGTAATTCAAAATTTGAATTATTGACTCTTTTTACTTCCTTTGTAGCCAAAATTGTTTTGGTTTTTTTAATTTTCCAAACCC